>Ga0272444_10001212_pt1 | contig 25314 bp, 22 predicted proteins | sample SSMForm13_FD_201033 | JGI IMG/M metagenome (GOLD analysis project Ga0272444, IMG submission 201033) | Marine sediment archaeal communities from Little Sippewissett salt marsh, Falmouth, MA, United States - SSM-Form-13 | ecosystem: Environmental > Aquatic > Marine > Wetlands > Sediment ...
CTTATCGAGTTCAATCCTTCGGTTCTCAAACCCCGGCAGGTTTATCAAGGCCGGCTGTTTCAGGCTTCCGGCCGGGGAGGAGCCATTCTGGACGATTCCCGGAGCGAAAAAGGCTTGCTTGAAGTCCGTGGAGTCAGTTTGGGCAAGCGGTCCGGCAGCGGAATGAGCGGTTCGGGCAGCTTATGCGAGGTGGATATGGAAATCCTCCAGCCGGGCAGCAGCACCCTCAAGGTTCTCAGTTTCGAGGCCGCCAGCGCTTCGCTGCCAAGCGGCGGGATTGAAGTGGCAGGCATAAGTCATGGATTTGTAAATATTTACTCCGCTCAGCCTTTCATCGTTCTGAGTTGCCGTTCCCTGCCCATCAGTTCCTCGTCCGATGAGAACCTGATTCCAGAAACTCATCTTCAGGTGCGAGTCGGAGAACGCTTCCCCGTTTACCTCCAGGTCAACCATGTCAAAGGGATGAAGGGGCTGCGTTACGATTTGAGTTTCGACGCCAATCTGGTAGAATTGGTGGCTGTAGAAGAAGGTCGTTTTCTGTCTCGCTGCGGCCCGACGCTTTTCCTGACCGATCCAGGCGAAGTGGAGGCGGGAACAGCGTGGCTGCGAGATCAGGGTATTGTTGTTCTCGGACGCGGCAACGGCGCCAACGGTCCCGGTGAAATCGCACGCTACCTGTTCCAAGCCGTCCGGCCCGGTAAAGCGGCGATCCGATTGATTCGTGCGGCTTTGGTGGACGAGCGGCGAGTAAGAAAAACCTTTCAAATTTCCTCGGCTCAGGTAGAAGTAGAAATAGCCGGGCAAAACTGAATCTTTGAGTGATCGAGTCGTGATGGACAAACCTCCTAAAAGTTACAATCTGGATGATGACCTGAAAAGGGGTCACGTTGAAAAGCCGATCCTGAAAGAAGAACAGAAAAGAATCCTGGAAAGGCTTTTGGAGATCGACCGGAGCAGCTTAAACAACGATGAGCAGGAGCTGATGAAGAAGCTGGTCGATCAGTTGGGAGCGGACACCCAACGCATTAAGGAAGTGCGCCGTCGACTGGAGGGACGCGGGGTTCTCAGTGAATTGCTCGAAACCCTTCAAAAAGACGCGAAGGAATTCCGAACTCCTTCCAGCGAAGACTCCTCCGGCGCATCGCCGGCGACTCCGCCGCCGCAGAAACCCTTGCCGCAAGAGCCTTCGAAGCCGCCCCAGCGGCCGGCTTCACCTCGTCGGCCCACGGCAGCGGCTGAGTCCTCTTCTGTCGAACGCGTCCTTCGAACACCACCCAAGGCGACTCTTTCCTCCAAGCCTCGACCGTGGGGCAAGGGCGTGAAGCGCGACCAGGAGACGCCCGCACCCCCGACTGAACCGGAGCCTGAATCCGCGCCTCAGGAGCGGGAGATTGCAGCGGTACAACCCGAGTCGATCGCTCCGCCCGAACCGAGCCGGCGGCAGGAACTGGAATTCCCCGAAATGGAGTCCTCGGACTTGGCTCCAACGGAGGAAGAGATCGAGGCCTTGGCGGCCCAATCCTCTCTCGACCAGGAAGAACCCGTAAGTCTGGAGAAGACCGAAGCCGAACAAAGGGAGAACACTCCCGTGGCCGTAGTGCGCCGGTATATCCAGGCTTGGAATCGCAAGGCCTTCGCGACCGAATTTGAATGTTTTTCCTCGACGCTCGTGAAAATGTCCAAAGAGGACTACGTCAACCGGCGCATGGCGACGTTCCTGACCTACAATCGCCGGGGCGACTTCTCGCAAGAGATGGGAACCGTCCTGAGAACCCATAACGACAAAAACCGCGCGGAAGTCCTCTGTTCCCGGATCGTGCGGGAATTTCACAGGCAAAACCGCTACATCGACCTCTACATCCTGAAGTTCGAAGAAGGAAAGTGGCGCATTACCGGGGTGACTTCGGAAATCGCCCGCAAGGATGCGAATCATTTATCAGGGTGGAATCCACCTTCGAAAGTCGAGACCGCCACCGAACACCAAACCGGTTAGGCTTGAGTGCTGAAGGGGGCTTCATGGAGTCTTTGTCTGGCTCGCTGAGTGCTGCTGCCGGCTGGTCTTTGTTAACCTGTGACGTTCCCCTCCTGCTGGTCAGCGCTGAAGGCGAAATTCTTGAATTCTCTCTCGGGGCGGAACGCCTGCTGGCCGGCGATGAGGAAACGCTCAAAGGCAAGCCACTGCATCATATTTACGCCGGCGAGCACCCTTACGATCTTCTCGATCGCTTGCACACACTGAAGGAAAACGGCGTTCGCCGGCTTTCCGCGCAGTTTCGGTCCGGACGGGGGGAAGTCTCTTCCTTTCAAGTCATCGCACGGCGTCTTGTCTGGAACGAATCCACGTTGTTTCTCCTGACGCTGGTGGATCAAACCGCTGTCGCGCAGATGAAGAAAGAAGTGGCCCGGTTGAAAAAGGAACTTGACCTGGCCTACCAGCGCCTGGACAAAATGGCCAGTCAGCCGCCTCCCGGCGGAGCGGACACGCAGATCGAAATGGCGGTGCTCCATCAGGCCATTCGAGCTCTCTTGACCACGATCGATCTGGACAGAATCCTTTACATTGTTCTCACCTCCGTCACGGCCCATCCTGCCCTTGGTTTCAGCCGGGCCTTCCTCCTCCTGGTGGACGAGAAGAACGGCAAACTCGCGGGAAAAATGGGCGTCGGTCCGCGCAACGCCGAAGAAGCCTTTCGAATCTGGCACGAACTCTCCCAAACCAATTGGGGACTCGAAGAGTTCTTGAATCAACACGACACCGTGTACAAAGACGGAGAACTTCCCCTGGACAGTGTCATCCGACGGTATCAACAACCGCTGACGCCCGGAGCGGACGTCCTGGTCGACGCCCTGCTTTCGGGCGAGGCCGTCCAGGTCATGAACGCCGTCAATGATCCCCGGGTTTCTCCCGAGTGCCTGGAAATCCTGGCCTGTAACCAGTTCGCCGTCGCTCCTCTGGTAACTCAGGAGAAGGCCGTCGGCGTCCTGGTCGCAGACAATTTGTACAAAGACCAGACGATTACCGCCTGGCACCTGCGCCTGTTGAATCTGTTGGCCGGGCACGCCGCCATGGCTCTTCAAAATGCCGCCATGTACACCAGCCTGCAGGAAAGCATGGCCAAGCTGCAAAAAGTCCAAACCCAATTGATCCAGGCCGAGCGGCTGTCGGCCATCGGTCAAATGACGGCCAAGGTCGCCCACGAAATCCGTAATCCGCTGGTGACCATCGGCGGTTTCGCCCGTTCCATTCTCAAGGGGCTGGCCCCGAAATCCACCCAGGCCCGCAAGTGCTCGATCATTGTTGACGAAACCATGCGGTTGGAGGAGATTCTCCAGTGTCTGCTGGACTTTACCCGCCAACGGGAGCTGAATCTTGAATATTGCCGAATCGAGACCCTCCTGGAACGAGTTTGCTCGCTTCTTTGGGACGAATTGCAAACCCACCGGATCCAGGTCCGGCGACAAATCCAGAAAGATTTACCGGAATTATTGCTTGACGTTAACAAAATTGAGCAGATTCTTATTAATCTGGTCAAAAACGCTCTGGAGGCGATGAAAAGCGGAGGCACAATGACGTTGTCCGCCGACTTGCAAGGCGAGTTCGTGAGTGTCAAAGTGGCGGATACCGGGGAAGGCGTTCCCCCCGATATCCTTGGAAACATCTTTAATCCCTTTTTCACCACCAAGAGTGAGGGATTCGGACTCGGATTAGCGATTTGTCGAACCTATATTTACGATCACGGCGGCAATATCTCGGTGCGCAGTCAAGCGGGAGCGGGCACTGAGTTTGACGTGCTTTTGCCGCTTCCCTCGGTCCCGGCCGGGGAAAGCGATCCAGCGACTCTGATTTGAAAGGGAGGCCGGTATGTCAAAAGGCAAGATCTTACTCGTTGAAGACAACGACCACCAGCGCATGCTCTATCGGGAGGAATTGGAACAACAGGGCTACGACGTGGACATCGCCCTGGATGGAGATAACGCTCTGGCGAAGGTTGAATCGCAACCGCCCGATCTGGTTATCCTGGACATCGAACTGCCCAACCGGGACGGCATCGAGACCATGCGCAAACTCTTGAACGATTACCCGAATCTGCCCATTATCCTCAACAGTGCTTATGCTCACTACAAGAGCAATTTCATTTCCTGGGGCGCTCAGGCCTATCTGATCAAGTCTTCGGACCTCTCCCAGCTGGTCGAGGAAGTGAACAAGGCTCTGGGTAAGCCAAAGGAGAAGTAGCCGCCGGGTTGTCTTCCTGGATGAAGTTATGGAATGTTTTTACTGGAGTGTTTGAGTGAAATCGTCTCTTTCCTTTCTGCTGGTCCTTGCCGCGCTGATGGGAGCCTCGGTCCCGTCCGCCGGGGGCGATTCGCCCGCCTTTACCATCGCTCGGCTGAAGTACGCCGGAGGCGGCGATTGGTACAGCGATCCGACCTCTCTGCCGAACCTGCTGGCGGGCTGCCGGGAGCGGCTGGAGCTGGACACGCCATCCGAAGAGAAGACCCTGATGCTGGACGATCTCGACCTGTTCCAGTATCCCTTCCTGTACCTCACCGGTCATGGAAACGTGAAATTTTCAGACACCGAAGTGGAGCGACTTCGAAAATACCTCACCTCGGGCGGCTTCCTCTGGTGCGATGACAATGGCCCGGACCGGGACAGCCTGGATAAGTATTTTCGGCGGGAGATGAACAAGGTGTTTCCCGAGCAGCAGCTGCGCCCACTGCCGTTCGACCATCCGATTTATCACCTGGTTTACGATTTTGAATCCGGCCCTCCGAGAATTCACGATCACTACAAAGATGAACCGCCGAAAGGCTTCGGACTTTTTCATGAAGGGCGGCTGGTGGTGTTCTACACGTGGAACAGCGACATCGGCGACGGCCTGGAAAACCCCGAAGTGCACCGCGACCCGCCGGACAAACGCGAGGCGGCCCTGCGCATGGCGATCAACGTCGTGGCCTACGTCCTGTCTTACTGAGACAATCTTCCTCGATGCGTTTACCTTGAGCGAACCCGCTCACCGATACGGTTCGGTGAGCGCGCACAAATCGTGGTAAGCCTGCGCCGGGTCCGGCGCACCGTATACCGCGTTGCCCGCAACCAGGAGTCTTGCGCCCGCCTCGAGCGCGCGCGGCGCGGTCGCGGCGTCAATTCCCCCATCGACCTCGATGACGTACTGAAACACTTCCCGCTGCTCGCGCCAGTCTGCTAGAACCTTGATCTTGTCGAGCATTTCTTCGATGAACCACTGCCCGCCCCAGCCCGGATTGACCGACATCACCAGCACCAGGTCAGCTTCCTGCAAGGCATACTCCACTGCCTGCGGCGGCGTCGAAGGATTCAGCGCCACGCCCGAACCGACGCCCAGCTGCCGAATCTGTTGCAACGTTCGATGCAGGTGCGGACAAGTTTCCGCATGAACGCTCAAGTATCGGACCCGTTCAGTCACAAACTGCTCGAGCATCTTCTCCGGTTCGTTCACCATCAAGTGCACGCAGAACTCCGCGGTCTTCGCCGAGCGGCTCAAGGCCTTAACCATCGGCGGACCAAACGTCAGGTTCGGCACAAAGTGCCCATCCATCACGTCCAGGTGAAACAGATCGCATCCTTCCGCCTCCAACAGCGCCACGGCGTCCGCCAGACGTCCCATGTCCGCGCTTAAGAGCGATGGAAGAATCGTCGCCGAGTTGGAATTCGGTACCGTGTTTTTCTCATTCATAGTCGAGCCTCGATCGCTTCCAGGATTTCCCGCGACGCATCTTCGTCGCCAAAGGTCCCCACTCGAATGGACAGCCGAGTGGTCTTGCTCGTCCGGGGGATAATGACCAGCGTGACCGGCTTTCGGTCCAACTGCCGGGACTTAAGAATGCTTTTCGTTGGCTTCTGATTTTCTTTTTCCACCTTCAGCCCCAAGTCCTGCAATCCCTCCCGGCAAGCTTGCCAAACCTCCTCCTGGGAGGAATGGAGGGTAGTTTCCAAATCCCCTTTCGAGTAGAGCACGGTTCCAACGCCCGCGGCGGCAGCCCCGCCCGCGATCAGCGCCGTGGCGCAACCGGTCATCAGTAGACCGCTTACGCCGATCAGAATCCAGATTCCCAGCTTCGCTTTCATCGTCTTCCCTTCCCTCACGCGTTCAATCGAGACACTGTTTCCTCATGCGCTGAAAGTCCGAGGCTCTAATCCTCGGACAGAACATAATCCTCCAGCACCCGCAGGCCGTCCTGATAGATGACAATGGCCGCGTCGCCCACAATGCGCTCGATAAATTCCATCCGCCCCCCTCGCTTGTAATTCCCTTCGCGCGCCAAGCGGAATCCTGCTTCATCCAACACAAACAATTGTACGCGGCCCGGGCCGAGCGCGCGGGGCAGCTCGTAAGAAAAATAGCGGTACTGCGCTTTTCCCCATCCCATCCGGGCGGTGCTGACGGCCAGCACCACGTCCTGATCGGCCGCCAGAGGCACTCCCGGAGCCGGATGTTGCCCCAACACGATACCGGGCGGCTTGCCAGGCCGCACGACCGGATTCTCGCGGATTCTCGCGAATCCAATCCGTTCCAGGCGTTCCCGCGCTTGGAGCACTTTTCGGCCTCGAACGTCCGGCAGGATCAACAGCCGAGGGGGCGGACCATCACTGATCAGCAGGTCGACCATGCTGCCTTTGGCCAACCGCGCGGCGGCGAAAGGCTCCTGCGAAAAAATCAATCCCTCTTCGACCTCCTCGTGAGACACGCCCGTCAGGTGCCCGAGGCGGAGACTTCGGCGGCGCAGCTCCCACTCCGCTCCCCGCAGGTCCAGGCCGATCAACGAAGGCACCTGCACCTTCATTGAACCTTGGCTTTTGACCAATCGAACCTCCCGCCCTCGCTTTACCAGAGAGCCGGGCAGGGGAGCCTGCTGGATGATATGCTCCGGTTCGATCTCGTCGTGATAATCACTTTCAATCGGCATCAGCGGCTTGAGTCCCGCCGTGAGCAGGATTTCCATCGCCGTGCCGTATTCCTGACCGATGACATTAGGAACCTCGACCTCCTCGCCGGTGCCGACCAACAGGCCCACGGCGAGATAGCCGACCGCCATCAACAGCATGGCTCCCAGGAAAAGGGCCAACGCCATCGTCACAAATCGACGTAACCCGATCCAGACCCGCTTCTTCACGAGGTCCCCCTAGTCGAGGCGTTTCTGCTCCAGAGATCCAGGAGCGACTTTCCGCAGCCGAGCGGCAAAGACTCCATCTCGGACGCCGGTGCGAGGGAGGATCAACAAATCCCCTTTCGCGTCGACCGGCTCCCGCCGGAAATCCCGGCATTCGGCGAGAAAGCGCTCGACCACTTGCCGGTTTTCCTTCTCCATCAAGGTACAGGTACTATAAACGATTCCGCCGCCGGCGCGCAACCGGGCGGCCGCCTGGCGCAGCAAGCCGAGCTGCAAGTCCGCCAGCCGGTCAATGTCTTTCGGTTTGATCCGGTAGCGGAGATCCACCCGCCGGGATAGGACGCCCAGACCGCTGCAGGGCACGTCGAGCAAAATCCAGTCGAAGACCACGTCCCGGCACAGCGGGGGATTCAAAAGATCTCCCGCCCAAACGAGCATCGGACGATCGGACAACCGCCGCCAGTTGTCGACCAGGGGCCGAAGCCGGCGCCGGCTCAGGTCGCTGACCCACAGCCGCCCCGCCTGCCCCAGCGGTTCGAGAACTTGCAGACTCTTGCCTCCCGGCGCGGCGCAAGGGTCCCAAACTCGGTCCCCCGGCTGCACGTCCAACAGCGGCGCAACGCGCTGCGCCGAAGCGTCCTGAACCAGCCAGAGCCCTTCCTGATAGCCGGGCAGTTGCGAGAGCGAACCCTTCGAATCCACCCCAACCGCCGTCGCGCAGTCCGGGTGGAGGTGCGCTTCGATGCCTGCCTCAATCAATTTTTCCAACAGTTGTTGCCGCGTCGTCCGGCGAAGATTCACGCGAAGGGTCAGCGGGGGGCGGCTGACCGCCCACTGGCCGAGCCGTTCAGTCTCCTCGAAACCGAATTGATCGAGGAACTCGCGCACGATCCACTTCGGCAGCGAGTACTTGATCGAAAGATACCCCGCGCTTCCCCCAGGACCGGGAATCTCCGGCAGCTGCTCGCGCCGGCGTTGCGCCTGGCGAAGAACGCCGTTGACAACTCGAACGAGCGATTCCGAAACCCGGCTTCGGCAAAGCCGGCAGGCCTCGTCGATCACCGCATAGTCCGGAACCTGCGTCAGGTACAACAGCTGATAAAGCGAGAGGCGTAGAATATCCTGTACCGCCTCGGGCAGCGAGCGGCGGCCTTGCCGGGCAAAAGCGTCAATCAAGTGATCGAGATAAAGCTTGCGGCGAAAAACGCCGTAGAACAGTTCCTGCGCCAACGCCCGGTCTTCGGCCGAAAGCCCGCGACGGCTTACCGCCCGCTCGAGCAGCGCATCGGCAAAGACCTCACCGGCACGCCACTGTTCGAGCAATTCGAAGGCGACAAGGCGAGCTTTTGATACCTTTTCCTTTTGATTGGTCACGAGAACCGCTTCCACTCTCCTTCAACGCAAAACGGCCGGACCCCAGCGTAAACGGGATTCCGGCCGGATGCAAGCCGTAAACTCCGAGCGTTTGTTCCTGACGCCGTCAGCGGCGGGCGCGCAGAAACATATACACCAATTGCAGAATCGCCATGGCCGCCGCGGCTACGTACGTCAGCGCCGCTGCGGAGAGCACCTTCCGCGCTCCCCGCATCTCATCCGGGGCCAGGTAGCCAAATCCTTCCAACGCGTGAAGCGCGCGCGAACTGGCGTTGAATTCCACCGGCAGCGTCACCAGGGTGAAGAATACGCTGAAGGTGAACAGCAGCACGCCCAGCATCATCATGCCCCGGCCCAGCGGAAGCGCGCTAAAAATGAAGCCGATGATAAACAAGGGCATCGCCAGATTCGAGCCCAGCGCGGTCATGGGATAGATCGCGCTACGCAGATGCAGGGGAAAATACCCTTGCCCATGCTGAATCGCATGACCGACTTCATGCGCCGCAATGCCCGCCGAGGCAATCGAACGGCCCTGGTACACGCCCGGGGAAAGCCGCAGAACCTTCGTTCGCGGATCGTAATGGTCGGTCAGGTTGCCCGGCACCTGTTCGATGCGAACTTCAAAAAGGTTGAAACTCTGCAAGATTTGCTGCGCCACCTGGGCGCCGGACAATCCGCTTCGCAAGGGAACCCGAGAGAATTTGCCATAGGAGCCTTTGACCTTGACCTGCGCCCAAATCGCCAACAGGAGCGCCGGTAGAATCAAAAGAATGTAAACAGGATCGAAAAACAACTTCTTTTTCCTCCAATTTCTTGCTGACTTTTAAGTTATTTTAGCCGCCTCTCTTGTGCAGCGCTACTTACGCTGGAGGCGGCTGCTTCCGATTCTATTAACGCGAGGCGGCTGAAATAGTTCCGCAATCGCTTGTTTGCTCCACCGCTCGATCGGATTGAGACGACCCGGCCGGCACCCCTAAAATTCAACGTATTTGCCGAGTAGGAGTCGAAAAGCCTCTTTCTTTTCCTCCGGAATGTGTTCCGGCCTTGACAGAAGGGCATTTTCAAGCGCCCGATGACAGGAACATTCCTCAAGCGTCTTGATTTTATTGAAGATGCGGCCAAGCACACGCTTTACGTTGGCAATATTCTGATTGAGAATACGGACCACGCTTTCAACGCTGACGTCTTCCTCGGTTTCGTGCCAAACGTCGTAATCGGTTGCCAATGCCAGCGTTGCGTAGCTGATCTCCGCTTCCCGGGCCAACTTCGCCTCCGGAAGGGCGGTCATACCGACAACCGAAGCGCCCCAGGATCGATGCATGGCCGACTCGGCCTTGGTGGAGAAAAGCGGGCCTTCCATACAGACGTAAGTCCCTCCATCATGAACAGTTAGGCCTTCCTCGCGGGCGCACTCGGCGAGAATCCCCCGAAGCTCGCCACAAAAGGGGTCGCCGAAACCCACATGCACGGCAATAGGATCGAAAAAGGTGTTCACCCGGACTTTCGTCCGATCGATAATCTGATCCGGCACGACAATATGCAACGGCTCGATCTCTTCCTTCAGGCTTCCCACGGCGCTGACCGAGACAATGTGACTGACTCCCAGACTCTTGAGCGCCCAGAGATTGGCCTGCACCGGCACGTGAGTCGGATTAAAGCGATGTCCCCGGCCATGCCGGGGCAGAAACGCCACCGGGGTGTCTTCATAACGCCCAAGCAGAATCCGGTCGGAAGGAGTGCCAAAAGGCGTCTCGGGGAAAGCCTCCCCGGTGATCTCCACCCCGTCGATTTCATAGAATCCCGATCCGCCGATGACTGCTACACGTTCCACGGGCGTTTCTCCTTTCCAGGCAACCCCAAACCGAAATGAACGAATCTCTTCAAGGAAGGTCCAGAGAATATCAGAGGGGACCTCGGGCGGTCAAGACCGTTAGCGTCCCTTGACGAAGATCTAATACCAATACCCTTCGTCGCCTTCGATCCAGATGCGCCAGACTTCGCCGTCGGGAGGAAAAGGCTCGCCGGTGTCTTTGTGGCGAAACCCTTCGTAATCAATGACGAATTCCCGCTTTCCCTCGGGAATCTCGGAAGCGGAAAAGATGTATTCCTTATTGAGTGTAAAAACCACGTTGGTCCATGCAAAGTCGTTAATCTTCTTAAACTTGAGCACTTGTTTCTCCGGAAGGTTGTCGATCTCGGCCTTATAGAGCGCTTTTTTCTCTTCCGGAATCCATTCTTTCTTGCTGCAACCCGGCAGAAGGCAGACAAGCGCCGCGAGAATCAGAAGCGCGCTCCAGCCGACCCAGCGTTTCCTCGCCCCGTGACGCCATTCGAGAGCAATCATAATCTCCTCAGCCTGTTAGACGGCCCCGGCCCGTGAAAGGTTCTCTAAAACACTGCCCGGACGCGGTCGAAATCCCTTTCCAGACGGAGCAGGGAGTCGCGCGCCGTTTCCAGATCCGGATCGATCTCCAGCGCCCGCTCGTATTCCCGCCGGGCCGTCTGGAATCGATTTTGCGAGTGATTAATCCGGCCCAGCACGTAATAGACGTTCGCGCATTGGGGATAATATTCTTCCGCTTTGGCCAATTCCTCCAGCGCCAGTTCCTCGAAACAGTGGTCGAAGTAGTGAAACGCCAACACGCTGTGCGTAATCGCCAGATTGCGCAGAATTTCCTGGTTGAGGCTGCCCTCGGGACATTCCCGCGAGGCTTCCATCAGGACGTTGATCGCCTGACGATAGGCCTTGCGGGCAAGCATGACCTCCGCCTGCTGAAGCAATTGTTCGCAGATCTCTTCCGCCCGGCGTTGTTTCACTTGGGCGATCTTCGCCTCGATCCAGCTCTGGCCGGGCCGCCGCTGATCGGCTTGGAGATACTCCACGAGGGCCTTCCCATATTCTTTCTGCGCAAGAAACAGGTCGCCGCGCCGAACGAAAAACATCTCCGGCGGTTCCTTGACCACGGATCGCACGATACCCTGATCGACCACCACTTCGCCGCCACTGATCAGCCGAATCGCGATCGATTCGCCGTCCTGGCGGTAGATCTGCCCCTGAAGCTGCTCCCCACCCTCAAAGGTAATCACGTCCGCCGAGGCCCCGGACCCGATCCACCCCAGTCCGACGAGCGCCAAGGCGAATATGGCCGGAAAATGCCGAAGATTCTTCCCCACTCGAATCGCCATTTTTCCCATCCCTTCACACGGTCGCTCAGGCCGACTCCCCCACCTCTTGCCGCCCGGCTCCCTCGCACCCAAGCGGCATGCCTACTTCTTCTTGTAATCCGGACATTGCCGGGCGTTCGGCCGCTCGGGACGAATGCACGCGTCCCGATAGTTGAACTTACAGCTGTCACATAAAATAGCATCGCCCCCGGCCAGACTCCGGAGGCGAGACCACCATAACTTCAATTTGATCTTAAGACTCATACTCCGAATCCGGATTCCGAACCGGACCCTCGCGCTGTAAACAACGAAGCTTTAGCGGTAGCTGTCCCAGGCGTCTGGGGACACTTCGGTCTGCCGAACATAGAACGGCAGATACTCCACCGGCCCGGCGCTGGGATTTTCGTCATCATCGAAAATGAAAATCGAATCAATGACCGAGGGATCGGTGACACCCCAGAAGTTCCGATGCGCGTAGATCGTGTTCGGCGTCTCGTTCGTGATGTGCCGCTGGCCGATGCGACCGGTCTGATTCACCGGGTCCTTGTACACAACAAGGAAATTGTTCCGGCCGACGTTCTCGTGAGAATCCGAGGCGAACAGCTGGCCCAACCGCGGCAACGGCGATGCCGTGATGCCGTGAATAATGATCCCAATGCCTTCGTTGCCTTGAATCGTGTTGATTCGAATCAAGGGGTTGGAGTTGCGCTCCATGAAAATCCCCGCCCCACTCGATGTTTTGATTTCACCATTGTCCAAAATATTGAGTTTGTTGTAGGAAATACTCGGATTCTCCGAAATCAGGGGCGAAGCGCGGAACAGATAGATCCCGGTGTGATTGTTCTCAATCGTGCAGTGCTCGATGTCCAACATGCCGGCAACGATGTTGTTGCAGTACACGCCGATGTCCGCATAGTGAATGGTGACAAACTTTAGAAAGGACTTGCCCGTGATGCTGTCAAACTCCAGCGCATCCCATTCCGCGGGCTTCGGCGAAGCGGCCACCACTCCGGTAACCGTGGTGATTTGGAAGATTCCGCGGGTTGTCTCCATGTCGCTGGTCAGGGAGCGGCTCAGCTCGGAGTCCATTGAAGCAGGAACCGAAACCGCAGCCGGCTTTGAGGAACCGGAAGTCTCGAAGGAATAGTACCCCACTTCGATTCCATACGGCGTCAGTCCCGTTTCCGGGTTGGCCGTGCTGTAGACGAAGAGAATCTTCGAACTCGGCTCCCAATACCACTCCCGGTCCGCGTCGAGCCGGCTCAGGGAACTCTCCTCGCGGCCCACATTCCTGTTGAAAAAGACCCGATCCGGTTTTTGTTCCGTCCACAGGAGGGACCAAAGGTTGGGAATCTCGATTTCGATTTCTTCCACCCAGGACAGGCGGTCGGACGGAAGATAGTCCTCCACATTAGGCGTCATCGTCTCGACGGCGCTGGTGTCCTTGTAATACTGATGCGTTTGATCCAGTTCCTCCAGATAACGCACGGAGTGATTGGGAAGCATGTTCAGGTGAACCAGATAGTCGGCGGAACTGGAGAAGTTGAAAGTCGCCCAATCGGACCAGACCGAGTCTCCCGCCGGAATGACCACTGAGTTGGCTCCCGAAAATTTTAGCCGGGTGGGCGTGGTTTGAAAATCGCTCGCCGAGCGAACGCCGATGGAAGCCCCTTCAAATACGGTGTCGTTCGCGCTGTTGGCCTGGAACTTCACTCGAACCCTCGAGCCGCCGCCAATGGCGCTATGATTCCGGTCAATAATGACGCGATAGTTCCTTTCGGCGGCCTCAACGGCATCGGCCCAGATCGAGGTCGGGATCTGCCACTCGCCCTTCCACGCCGTGTAGAGATGATTCCAACCGGTGGCGGAGTGCACGCCGGTGACATTGATCAAGTAGTCATTCAACGAGGTAAACACAATATCGTCAACGGCCTGTCCTCGTGCGTCCAGGCGGCCTTCGATCACAAGGCCGGAGTTCTCACTGCGAAAAACCAGCCGTTCTCCGGGACGAATCGTCAACCGGTCGTTCGGGCTGATATAAATTCGGCCCTCAACGAAATAATCGGTGTAACTATCCGGCGGGGGCGTCGATCCCTTGATGACGGTCTCATTAATGGCCGCCAAATAGTCCATATCCACTTCAAAACCCGTGCCCGGTGTTGTAATGTCACGAGTCTGCTGAGCCAGGGCGACCGCCGGCAACAGACCGAGCACAAGTAACCCCGTTAAGATCGACCGATACTTCATTCTTCACCTCAAAGCGCGCAAAAGTAACGCCCCCGACGCCCACTCGAATCTTCATTGTTATCACAGGGCCGTTCAAGGTGTCAACTTTTTCTTTTTCAATAGGTAACCGAGCCAAATGGCCAAAAAAACCACGGCTCCGACGCCATCGGCCAACCAGTCTCGAAAATCCATCCGGCGACCCGGAACATAGAACTGGTGCCATTCATCCGTTGCGGCATATCCCGCTGAAATTCCTAGCGATAGAAGAAGCGCCAGCCACGGACTTCGGATTCGGCCGCTGTGCCACCACTGGCGGAAAGCCAAAACAGCGAGAACACCATACTCCAGACCATGGAAGAGCTTATCGGGGAACAGCTGGAGCCACCGCTGCTGGTCGGGCGAGAAGCTTCGAGCGGACAGCCAAAAAATCAGGCCCGCATAAAGGACGATGGGCAGATCGTAACTGCCGATACGCCAAAGGATTGCCTTAGTGCAGGGGGTGGGTTGCCACATACTTCTGGATCAGGTCCATCGCCTCACCATTAATATGGTTGAAGAAAATCGCTGTTCGATAGAAGACCTTCCCACGGGTTTCTTCCATCTCCGAGCGGACCACGACCCCCTCGCAATCCACCGAACGGCCCGACTTCGGGGAATTCTTCAAGCCGTTGCCGGCGGGCAGACTCAGCGTAATCTTCACGACGATAAAGGGATCCAAAGGCGCATCCAACAGGCAGGAAAGTCCGTTGGCGCTGAGATCGACCGTTTCGCACTCGCTACTGACGGTTCCCCCGGCAATTCGCGACCGGATGGCGATCTTCCTGCGGGGGTGTTTTCGGCGTTCCGCGGTTTTACTCATTCTGAATAACCTCGACAATTTTCTCCTTAAGACTTTGAGCGTCCTCTTTCGGCTCCAACGTTCCTTCTTCCACCAGGAACGTTACATTTTTATCCAAGTCCTGAGGAAGCAGCCCTCCCAGATATTCTTCCCGAAACTGCTGAAGAAGATCGCCCAACTTCCCCGACGCTTGAAATCGCACACTCATCGCTTCGCTCCCCGCCCCCGACAGGGGAACGGCGGCCGCGTCTCCCGCTAGCGGCCGGAGTGGAACTTAATCACGACTTCCACGGTCTTGCCCTTCGGCACGTCCACCCACTGCTCCTGCGGTTCATAGCCCCGCTTTTTCGCCACGACGCGGTAGGTTCCCGCTTTGAGCGGCTCCATCACGGGCGCCCGGCCGACCGGTTGCTCGTTAATGGTAATCTTCGCACCGCTGGGCTCTGTACGAATCCGCACCCCGCCTTTTTGAAACAGGTCGCCGCCGAGGTTGCCGAGCTTCTGAGTCGTCTTGCAGCCGGCCACCATTCCCGCGGCAAACACCAGGGCCAGGATACCACAGAACGCCCTTCGGTCGAATCGCTTTTTTATCCGCATCCCTCTCCTCGCTTCGATGTCGTTGATTTTGTCGCTCATCCCTCGGTCAACTTCGTCAGCACGTGCTCTTCACAGAAAATCGGCGCGTCGACTCGCAACGCCAGGGCGATCGCGTCGCTCGGACGCGAATCCACGTCTGCTTCCCCCGAGTCGGTCTGTAGATGCAACCGGGCGTAGAACGTGTTGTCCTCGAGATCGTTGACGACAATTCGAGTCAGCGTGGCGCCGAGCTGCGTGATGACGTTTGCCAGCAAATCGTGCGTAAGGGGCCGCGGCAACTGCACGTCGTTGATTTTCACGTGGATCGACTGCGCTTCAAACATTCCAATCACGATCGGCAGCAGGCGCCCTCCATCCTTTTCTTTCAGGATAATCACCTGCTCGTTGGAGGTTTCATCGATCCGGATCTCGAACAACTCCATCTCAACCATAAACTTCGCCTATCTCCCAGAGCGCCGTCGTCCGATGCTACCAAGTCACATGCTACCACAGTGGCCAATGCAACGGCAACTGCTTTTTCCCGCCCGGCGGCCTCACTTCGATTCGGCCTGCTCCTTCAAAATCGAGAGGAATACCTCGCGCAACCGCTCCAGCGGAAGCCCCACCACGTTGGTGTAGGAGCCTTCCAACCGGCGAACGAACTTCGCCGCGCCGCCCTGGATCCCATAGGCCCCGGCCTTGTCCAGCGGCTCCCCGCCGCGAACGTACGCGTCGATGTCCGCCCCGCGAAGATGATGAAACGTGACCCGCGAACACTCCACGAATCCGACGGGCCGCCGCCCCCTTCGCACGCAACCAACACCGGTCAAAACCCGGTGCGTTCGTCCCGAAAGCAGCGCAAGCATGGCCGCCGCTTGCCCCGCGTCTCGGGGCTTCCCCAGAATGCGCCCCATGCCGACGACAACGGTATCGGCCCCGACGACCCAAGCGTCGGGGCGCTGCCGGCCGACCTTCATCGCTTTGTCCAGCGCCATTCTCAGGGCAAACTCCGGCGGCGTTTCTCCAGGCAGCGTAACTTCCTCCAAATCCGCCTCTTGGGTGGAAAACGGCAGGCCCAAACGCTCGAAAAGCTCCTGCCGGCGGGGCGAAGCCGAGGCCAAGATCACTTCGGGCGCACCGCGAAGAAGCGGCTCCGGCAAGCGATCTTCCTGTCTCTGCGCAATACCCAACATTGCCAAATCATTGGGAATCTCCCCGATTTTGTCAAGCCCCCGAGGCCGCTGCCCTCCATTGACAACCCGCGGATGCGAGATACACTTTCAAGGATCGACACCGTAGATCATCTTGAATCTCTGCACTACCTTTATTCAAATGGACCAAGGCGACCGATTCTCTCATGGAGTCTGCTTGTTCGGGCTGACTCTAGCCGTTTTAAGCGCTTTCCTTACCTCTTGGGATCGCGCCCTGTTTGCGCCCGGCCTTCTTCTGACCGGACTCGTCTTGGGATACCGCATGGTCGGAGTCCGCCTGCCCCAAGGCCCTTACTTGTCGTTCACGCCCCTGGTGCTTTTCACCGGAGTGTTTCTCCTCGGTCCGGCTCCGACCGTGGTGTGTCTGGCCCTTGGCATCCTGATCACGACGCTGCTCGGCATTTACCGGCGGCCGGCGCTTTTCAATATTGGCCTGTTCACGGCCGCCATCTTCGTCTGCAGCGGCGTCTTCCTCGCCCTGGGCGGGGAACTGCCGATAGAGGAAATCAACGCCCCGATCCTGCTTCGATTGTTCATCGCCACCGGCGCGTTCATGATCACAACAGCCTTGATCTACTTCACCAGCATTGTGCTGAAAACTCTGTCAGGCGCCAACCGCTTCCTTCGAAACACCCATTGGGATATCGTCGTCTGGTTGTTTTCCTTTACCTTGTTCGCTTGCGTTCTGTGGCTTCGGCATGGGTATCATCTCTCAGTCGTGGAATCCCTGGTTCTGCTGGCCCCTTTGCTGCTCGTTTGTTACCTGGCGGCTCGAATCGTCGAAAATCACATTGTGAGCCGGCAGCTCTCCCATCTCGGGAGTTTTATTACCCGTCTTTCCGCTCCCCTGCACGAGGGAGAGGTCCTGCGATTCTTCTTCGCTCACTTTGAGAACATCATTGATTACGACTCTTGTGCGATTTGGGTCAGGAACGTTTCGGGGGAATACAGCCTGCTGGAATACGATCCGGTCTTGCCCAAGCTCGATCCGAGCAGCGTGCCCGAGATCTTCGACTCCGCGGCTAACACCGGCCCTTCCAGCGGACGCATGCCAAGCGCCGCGGAAATGCGCTGGAGACTTTTTCAGCCGCTGCCTCGTCGCTACTTGATCGTGCCCATGATTTACGGCGGCGAGGTCCGGGGCATGCTTCATCTCGAACAACAGAACTACCATCGCTACACGTCGATGGACATGAAACTCCTGTCCCTGGTCGCTGAAAACCTCGCCGTGGCGCTTGAACACTCCGGCGTCGTGCGGGAACTGCAAAGCACCAAGGAATATCTCCTCAACATCCTGACCAGCTCGCACATCGCCCTCGTCGTCACGGACCGGCAGGATCGGGTGCAGATTTTCAACCGGGGAGCCGCGCAGTTGTCCGGCTACCGCGAGGTTGAGATCCGGGGCAAGCCGGCTTCCCGCTGCTTTCACCCCGACGACTATCGAAAAATCCGCCGCTTGCTGTTCCGAAAGGGGAAAGTGGAAGACCTGGAAACCGAAATCATTGCCGCGGATGGGCAATTGGTCCCGATTTCGTTTTCCGCCTCGGTGCTTCACGATGACACCGGGCGGATCGTGGGCGCCATTGCAATCAGTTACAACATCGCCAAGCGAAAGTTGCTCCAGGAACGATTGCTTCAAAATGAGAAACTGGTCGCGCTCGGCCGGCTGATCACCGGTGTCACGCATGAAATCAATAACCGGCTTCAGCCGATCATCGGGTACACGCAGTTGCTTCGACAGGAGTCGCTGCCCGCGGGACAGGCGGAGCGCGTATTATCCATCGAAAACGCCGCCGAAGGCGCCCGCTCGATCGTCCAGTCGCTTCTGGACTTTTCCCGCCCGGCCAACGCGGAATTCCTCCCCGGCAGATTGAACAGAACCGTCAAAAACGTGCTTCGATTGTTGGAAATCGATTCGGATAAAATTACCGTTCATCTTCAGCTGGATCCGGCGCTGCCGACCACGCTGTACGACCGGCATCAGATCGAGCAGGTTTTGCTCAATCTTTTGAAAAACGCCCTTCAAGCGCTCTCCCGCCGAGGGGGCCAGATCTGGATCAAGACCTGCACGGAAGGCGACAACAAAGTCTGGGTGTACGTCCGAGACGACGGGCCGGGAATCTCGGAGCAAATCCGCTCGCGGGTGTTCGATCCCTTTTTTACGACGAAGACCGTCGGCCACGGCGTCGGCCTGGGCCTCTCGCTCTGCTACGGAATTCTTCAAGCGCACCAGGGAGGAATTCAAATTCAAAGCCGACCCGACCGAGGCACCGAAGTCGGCTTTTGGCTTCCATTGAAGAACTGTCCCCTTGAGACGGCCGAACCGGCACAAAGCGCTCCCCCGGCCGAGGAGTTCCCCGTACCCGAAGGCGGGAGAATCTTCATCGTCGACGATGAGGAAACCATTCGAACGTTTCTCTATGATCTTTTAAGTGACACGCACGAGGTTCGCTTGTTCGGCAGCGGCCTGGAAGTGGTCAAGGCAATGCAGAGCGAGGACTTCGATCTCTGCATCTGCGACCTTCGCATGCCGGAAATGGACGGCATCGAAGTCTATCACTGGGTCTGCGAAAACATGCCCGAGCACAGCCGGGATTTTATCTTCATCACCGGCGACACTTACGGCCCGGCCGCTCAAGCGTTTCTTGAAAAAGTGCATCCGAAGGCGCTGTTCAAACCGTTTAAGATCGACCAAATCCTGTCATTGGTTTCCGAACATTTTCAGCGGCGCCCCCCCCCAGTGCGTTTCCCTGAACAACTAGAGCGTATTTCTTGAAAGTTTTGTCCGTTTTCCTCTCTTCCCCTTTTATAAAGTCGCAGACGCGCCTTGGCGGGGGAGGCGGGGAGGGGTAATTTTTACTCTCGGTGGAGGCCATCTGTTAGATGGACTACACCCTGGCGGCCGATGGAGTCCACCTCAAAGGTGGCCTCCATCTCTATTTCGTGTTGGAAAGCAGGAAAGGGCGACGCTTGCTATCTCTTTCTCCCCCTTAATAAGGGGGAGACAAAGAGGGGGTCGCTTTGGGTCCCTGCGGCCTCAACCGGTAAAGGCGCTGCGACCCCTCAACGTGCACCAACTCGAAGTACTTCTCCAAATTGCTTCCGTGTACACCCAGCCTCGACAGAATGGGATGGTGGGATTCCTGTTCGATTCGAAGGTAGTACTCGATCCCGAGCCGATGCAACCGCTCAACCACTTCTTTGAATGGTCGATCGTATAGGTCGATTAATCCACAATCGTCCAACCCGATGAGCTCAATGTCACGGCGAATGTAATGATGGCGGTTTTCATGCGTCAACACTTTTGCCGGGCCGTCCAGCGCGTTCAGATGCTTCCACATGCGATAGGAATCCCCCAGGGTGAACTCGCGGAAACTGGCTTCGAAAAGATCGAACCAGCCCGTCGATGCGTTGCCCGGAGAAATCGCCAAAGACTGCTCGCGAAACCAATCCCGCACAGCCGCCGGTCGCTCGAGGGTCAGCGGCCGAAAAGTCATCTTCTTGCCTCCCACCAGCGCGGGACACACGCCCGCCGCCAGGCCCACACCCAACGTGACGACGACAAAACCATAGAACACCGAGCGGGATCGAACGCCGTCCAGATAGACCGCGGAGAAAAGCGCCAGACAGGGCAGGATCATCAGCGTATGGTAGAGGTAAAGATCCGCCAGAAAAAAATGATACGCTCCCACGGTCGCAAACACCAGAAACGCCGCGGCGAACAGCTTCTGACTACGCCGCCAGAGAAAGAACACACCGGGAAGCGCCAGTCCGGTCAGCGCCGGTCCGTATTTCCAGTGGTAGTTCGTTTGAAACAGGAGAAACTCGGGCAGGCCGGCGATTTTCCCACCCAAGGTATTGCCGAAGCGTCCGATACCGTCCCCGTGCCTTCGCCATTCCTGGAAACAGGATTCCAGCACTTCCAAATTAATATTCTTGCCTCCGAAAATCTTCGGGAAAAAAGCGTAAACCGGATTGCCCGTGACGATCAGGTTTCGGATGAACCAGGTGCTTCCAAGCACGGCCGCCGCAAGCAAGACCCACAGCGTCGGCCGGGTATAGATTCTTTTCAAGGCCCACTCGTCCTTCGCCTGCCACGTTCGCAGGCACGGCGCGACGGCCAGCGTCAGCGCCAGGATGCCGGTCAGATAATTGAGGTGCATGCCGAACGCCGTTGCCAGGGCGGCGATTTCGAATCCGGACAGCCTCCCGCTGTCAAAATACGCGCGCAATCCCCATAAAAACAACGTTGTCAACAGGATCGCAATCGCATAATCGGTGGGGAATATGAAATAAAACGTTGCATAAGGCACGGAGCAGAACACCACCAACGCCAGCGCCGCAAGCAAATGCTTCCGGGTCAACCGCAACGCCAGATCGTAAAGCAACACCAGCGCGAGAAGCCCCGCGAAAGGGCTGAGAAACTGCGCGTGGCGGTCGGCCCAATGACCCCATAGCGTTCCAATTGACGCCGCCGTGAGCGGGAAGAGATGGGGATAATTGGCGCCCAAGCCGATGCCGACCTGCCCGCAAACAATGGTCGGGAAGCCATGCTGTTCATACGTCTGCTGAGCGTAATCCACGTAAAGAATCAACGAATCCCAATAGACCACCGGAAACACCAGGGCGTGGTAAAACGTCCAGAACGTGATGAACGCAACCAGCAGCAATGCCAAAGCCCAAAGAACTTTGTCTCTCGAAGGCATTGCTTTCCAGGCAGGAACCTCATTCCGGTCCTCTTCCGGCTTGCGACGCGGCAGGAGCAGGCAAACGCCGACGACCACGGCCCAGCTCAGCAGAAGCGTCCCGCGATGAAGTACGTGAAAGATCGCCGCGAGTTCCGCCAGCAGCATCCAGCATCCCCAGCCGAGCACGACCGACGCGGCCAGCGCGGCCGGCCGGGACAGACCGGGCGCCCGACGCCGAAGAAAGATCCAGCCCGGCACGGAAGCCAAAACGAAAAACAGCAGCGACTCCGCGACCGGCCCCGCAATCCGGCCTTCAAACAAAAACGCGATGCGCCCTCCCACAAGCGCCGAGAAGAACTGCCCGAGCGCCATCCAAAAGGGAGGCTCCCGAAGAAGGAAGTTCGCCAGCGTGAAAACCGCCCAAAGCAGCAGCGCGCCCTCAATCGCCGGGCGAACCCAAGACCGTCTACGATTCTTGGAGTGAGTGCTCATCGGCAACCGCCATGCTACCACGCGCGCTTCCCGCTTGACAAGGTTTGTAGTGTGCTCGTAAGAGCATAAAAAAAGTAGGGTGGGTGCCATGGTCGCTTGTCGGCCATGCTGAATGGCGTAGGCAAGTCCACCGCGAGGCGGACTGGGGAGCAACGGTACGTCCCGCTTGTCGAGCGGCACACTCAACCTTGACTCACATGCCCCTCCCGGCAGGAGGGGCGTACAGGTCGCGCCTAAAATCCTTCCCCCTCCTGAGGTCGAAGATGCACCTCAGGCGTAAGAGGCGGGCTTTCTTGCTCGGTTCCCGTGAGGGAATCGGGTTTAAAAAACTTCCCTCACCCCATCCCTCTCCCAAAGGGCGAGGGTGTTTAAAATGCTTACAATTCTGTTCATTCTCAAATTCTGTAAATTCTGCTTCAGACAGGTTTTTCGGCACCCCGGGCCGCGGAAAAGATCAATACAGCGACCAGGTAGGCCGGTTTGCCTCGGTTGTGCCGGGCGTCAGGCGCATCGCGTCCGCCACAACATAAAGACCTTGCCCCTGCCAAAAGTTGCTCAACGAGATTTCCGCCTCGCCGCCGGTAAAAGAGAACGTTCCAAGCCGATGCCAGCCGTCGCCTTGATAATTCTGACTGGCGAGGATCGGTTCACCGCCGGAAGGCGCGTCGTCATGCTTAATATAATAGTGAGCATCGGCGGCGTAGTTGTTGTCGTTCACATAAAAGTCGACTTGGTAATCGCCGCCCGGAAGATCCTCGAAAAGCCACGTCGCCAGGGAAGAACCATCGCCGAGATAGGCATACCGCTTGTTGCCGCCGAAGGGACTGCCTTGCGAACTTGCCGCCCACTGTCCGGTATAACTGAATCCCGGCTCGTCGTTGTCGATAATCCATTCCGAATGGGGATCAACATCGGCAGAGACCGTGATCGTGGCCGGTCCCGTGCCGTCAAAGGCATCGTGATAGATGATATTCAACCGGTCCCCCGGCGCGACCTGCAAGATTCCATCCGGCGAGGGTGGTCCGCTCTCGAGGAGAACCGTTCCAACGAACCGGCCTTGATCTCCATCCGCGGCGAGCGTCAGCGAGTCGGCCGAGGTCTCGGTCGTGCTCGTTGCTTCGACGACGGTCGTAGCGGACCCGGCAAGATCGAAATCTGCCACAGTAATCGTGACTGTTTGCCCGACGTGGTAGAGTGCCTTGTCCAGTTGGAGAAACCCTTTCGCCGTGCTCAGTGTCAGGTCCACCTGAACGACCTGCCCGGCGGCAACCGTTGCGGTGGCCGACGCACCGCCAAGGCCGCTTTTCAAAGCGGTGAGCGTGTGCGTTCCCGGCGGAACGTCAAGCATGGCATAGAACCCATCGGCGGAAGACAGGTAATTATACCCATCGCCCGAGCGATTGATTCGCGCGTCCACAATGGGGTCCCCAGCGCTACTGGAGACATAACCGATAATGATCCCGGCGGTGGGGGCCGTCTTCCAAACCAATTCTGGAACGGCGGCCGCTTCGGTGTAGGGACCACTGGAATAGCGCGAGAAATCGACCGAACCGTAGGAGAATACCGTGCTGCCCGGAGCGCCCTGGCGGCGCGTTTCATAAAGCTGCGCAATATAGTCCTGTCCGGAGTAACAACCAGCGTAAATGTGCCGGCCGCCGGTATGCTTGAGAAAGTCCGCCAACAACACTTCAAAAGGATGGGCGGAACCGATCCCCCAATAGATCATGGGAAAAGCCCCGTCCAGGACGTGATTCTCCATCCAGCCAAAGGAATCCTGGTACCAGGAATAGTAGCTCTGGGTGCCGCTGCCCTGGTAGCCATCCGGCTCCTTCTTGCAAATGCCAAAGGGAGCCGCGGTAATCTTCACGTGAGGCTTGACTTGATTGACCGCGCCATAGATCTTGCGCAGCTGCCGCGTGATCTGCGAGCGCATCCAATCCCCCCAGCCGAGATTGTCCGGATTGCCGTCGCCTTCGAACCGCGCCTGCGCAATGGGATCGTGAGAATACCCGGAGGCCGGCGTGCGGATGCGGTCAAAGTGAATGCCGTCCACGTCATAGGTCGTAACCACGTGCATGATCGCCTGCCGCGTCCACGCTTCAGCCTCGGGAATGCCCGGGCTGAGCCAATAGTACGCGTCCAGCTTGCCCGCCGGTTGGCCGTCCGTGCCGTGAATTTGCCAATTAGGCGAGGAGCCGGGCTTACCGTAAAGATTGTAAATGTGCTGCGGCGTAGTCGGGTCCGGAGGAATTTCCTGGGTCATCGTGTGCGTATTGATATAAGCGTGAAATTCAATCCCTTGCGCATGGGCCTCCTCGATGGCGAAGGCCACCGGGTCCCAACCGGGATCGGTCCAGTTGAACTGCGGCCCCCAGGGTTCATAAGGGCTCGGATAGAGAGTATTGCATTCCCCCCGAATCTGAAACAGCACGGCATTGAAATTGTGCTGCTTCAACGTTTGCATCATCGTTCGAATCCGGTTTTTGCACGTTGTTTCGTCCATGCTCGGCCACTCGAAACGGGTGAGCCAGCAAGCGCGCATTTCGGGATCGGCCGCAAGCGCGGCGCTGCAAAGACAAATCAGAACAATCATCGTGAAAAAGAACCGAAGATTCATTGCTGGACCCTCTTTATGGAAAGATTCAACCGCTGAAAAAATATTCTTATTAATCGATTCGGTACATCTTATCACGATGCTGTACTCAGGGCAAAGCGCATCCCAAATCTGGAGTGGGGCATTTCGAGAGGTGGCAGGGGCATCCTGCCCATGAAAACACGGCCCGGAAGGTCGTGCCACTTCAAACTCATCCCCCCCGGCCCGGCGCGTTTTTGCGCCAAGCCCCGAATTTTTTGCTTTTTGCGAGGTAGTCCTTAGGGAAGCGGCGATTCCCGCCTTGACAGGCGGCGGCCGAAAGCAAACAATCAACAAAACAGCCTGTGGGAGAAAGAGGAATGTATAGTGTCAAGCCGGGAAGAGGCCCATCGCTGATGGGCGGCGTGGCGGGCATCCTTGTGGCGGTTTTCGGCTTCGTCTTTATCGGGATTGCAGGGTCCGCTGGAGCGCCGCCCGCGTTCACGCTGTTTGGAGTGCTGTTCGTCGTGCTCGCTATTGTGGCCTCGGGCGTCAGTTTCTACAACGCCACGGCCAAGAACCGGATGAGTTCACTCGATATCACTGAGGACGGCGAAGAACCAGACCCCATCGCCCGCGTCATCCGGGGGGAGTCCAAGGCGGATTCGGACGATCAGGCACCGTCAGCGAAACGCAGCCCGCGGCAATTTAAGGGGGATTATTGCCCCTATTGCGGAAATCCCCTGGAAGCCGATTTCGATTTCTGCCCGAAATGCGGAAAGGATATCTGAGGAACCTTGGGCCGGATCTCAATTCCCAATGAGAAGATTTGTAGGGTGGATTCGGGTCCACCTTTTATCTTTTCAAATGCACTGCGGAGATGAAATAAGAACCAACAGGTGGGATAAAGCCCACCCTTCTATGTGGCATGTCAACCGCAAATTTTATTTTTAGTCCGTTCGACACCCTCCTTTCAGCAGCGGTCGAGCCTGGCAGGCACTGAGAAGCCTATCGTTGCCG
>Ga0272444_10001214_pt1 | contig 25286 bp, 53 predicted proteins | sample SSMForm13_FD_201033 | JGI IMG/M metagenome (GOLD analysis project Ga0272444, IMG submission 201033) | Marine sediment archaeal communities from Little Sippewissett salt marsh, Falmouth, MA, United States - SSM-Form-13 | ecosystem: Environmental > Aquatic > Marine > Wetlands > Sediment ...
GCCGTGTGCCGTGTGCCGTGTGCCGTGTGCCGTGTGCCGTGTGCCGTGTGCCGTGTGCCGTGTGCCGTGTGCCGTGTGCCGTGTGCCGTGTGCCGTGTGCCGTGTGCCGTGTGCCGTGTGCCGTGTGAAAACCGAAATTTTTGCAAAAAAGTGACAATGTTCCGGGAATATGATATTTATATGTTTTATTTGGCTTATTGTGAACGGGCTGCAAATGTGACATCATATAACTTTTACAGCTTAAAAGTGACTTATGCGTGTTTTGAGCTCCCTGATTTTTATTTTGATAAGCTCGTTACAAAGGTTTGAAAATTATTAAAAAAGACCGTGACCGTTTTAATAAATTTCTAATGCTTTTCTAATGCAATTCTAATGTTCGGATGCGATAATGGGGTTGACGGGTCAACCGTCGCTTTATTCGCGCACGATGTATCGAAGCTCAATGGGGGTAAAATAAAATGGAGCTGAATGGATGTGATCGATGCGGAGCGAAAAACACGGTAACGTTCCGCGAGCTGGAGGGCTCAGACCCGCCGGCGCTGTGCGTTGATTGTATCATCATCGATGATATGGACGACGACACCGAGCTCGTGTGTTGCGAGTCCGGCGAGATCCTGAAGGCGCTCGATATCCGCGAGCCCGCTGGATTCGGCGATGCACACGCAATTCTCATCATTCTCGATGACACGATTTTCACACGTGGCAACAGCGTTTTCAGGTTGGTGCCGGACAATGACACCGACATTGACGAAGTTGACTCCGCAGTGAAATTCGTGACAACGAATTGATACGGATTGCACAATCGAGCATATGGGGGTATAGAAAATGAGCTCGGAAAAATCTGAAAAATCTGAAAAATCTGAAAAACCAGAACGACCAGAACGACCAGAACGACCAGAACGACCAGAACGACCAGAACGTGAAGAATCGAAGTGTTACGAACACGGAGCGGACGCAGAATATCGCGTCGTCGGCATCCCGGACGGCGAGCTGTTTTGCTCCAAGTGCGTCGTTGAGCTCGCCGAACACAAGTACGCAGTCGTTCGATGGCCACAGACGTTGGAGCTCCTTAACGTCAAGACCGGCGAACGCACGACGGTAAGAGCGGTCGTGAAGAAGTACAGTGAAGAGATGAGCTCGGTGCCGGCTGAAGTGTGTAGCGTATGCGGATTCACGCGCGATAACCCAGACGGCTGGCACGATTGCCAAATGCATTTGAAGCTCGGTGATTGCTCGGAGTGCGATAATATGACGTGCAATTGCCGCGAATGCCCACACCCGGATGATTGCTCGGAGTGCGGGTTCTTCGACGGGCCAGTGTCGGCAAATTGCCGGTATACCGGCGAAGTTATGACAGCTGAGGAAGAATAAGGGGGTCAGATTCCAATGAAACGCTCGAAGGACGAAGCACGTGCAGAGTTCAAGCGCGTGCGAGATGACGACGTTAGCGACGTCGTATGCGCGATGGTTAGGGCCGCGCATCAGCAACTGAAGCTCAAGGGGATCAGCATCACAGAGATCGGCGTGATGAACGAATTGAGCGACGCCCTGACGGAGGCCGTTTCGGAGCTCCTTGACCGGCGCACCGGGACGGTTGAGATGGCTGAATTCTGGAGCCAAAATATGTGCGACATTTGCGGCGTCAGAGTTGGCGAGTGGCAGATCCGGACGAGCGACGCGCCGGGCTGGGTGGCTGTAGGCAAACAGTGCAGATGCACCCGATGTGTCGTGAACAGCTCGGACATTCCGGATTCGGTGGAGCTGGTGCACGTGCTCGACGGTAACGTCGTTACGGCGTGGGAGCTCAGGGCCGAAGACGCAGAGGCGTGGCAGGCAGCTACGCTGCAAAAGCGTGCCGGGAGTTCCCTCCTCGAGTACGCTGAGTTGTGGGAAAGCGAGCGTGGTTAAGATAGGGGGTCAAAACGATGCGTGACGATGATTTGAAGGCAGAGGTTCTCGAAGAGATTCAGCTCGCTGCATTTCAAGCTGCGCGAGATGCGTGCCGCGAAGCAATCAATTCAGCTACAGCCGCCGTACAGGCCGCAGCTGGAGAGGATTATCACGGTGTAGTCGGTCAGTTGTTCGAGCGCGAGCTGAAGCTGCAGATGATCGAAGCGATTTGCGAGGTGTTGTAGCGATGCCAGCCGCATATTTCGCGATTGTCTTGTTGGCGGTAGCTGTGGTCCTCGTCCTCGGCGCGCTCCTTGCGGTAGCTGAGGACGAGGGCGATGTCGTATCGGAGTCGTACAAAGCTTGGAAAGGACGCTAAGATGCCGACCTACAAAGTGTGGTCAGTAGCATCCGATGGGATGGCCTATCAGGTCGCGAAAACTACCAGGTTGCGGGATTTGCCTGAGCTCGTTGCTCCCTGGCGTGACGGTTACGTGTATGTGTTGCGTTGGGATCCTCCAGCTAAGACATACGCAGCAAAACGTCACCAGCCGCGACCTCAGCCGACTTGCAGACACATCTGGGGTTGCTTCAGTGGTATGCCCCACACGAACGATCTGCGAGCGGACATCAGGCGAGTGCTCAGAGGATAGAGGATAGAGGATAGAGGATAGATTATGAATCCAGATTCGATAGACGTAGTGATGGAAACCGCTGCCAAGCTGCGGGAGAGGCGCAATTCAGCTCCGCGTGCTCCTGTTCCTGAAAGCGGCGCTTCGCGTGCTCCTGACCCCGAGGGTCGCTGCATCCGCTGCGATTTTTACTCGAGGGTTGAGGGATGCCTAGGTGACACAGACGCTTGTCTGCTCGCAGCGCAACGACAACTAAGCTCGGTGAAGGTCACTCCCGCTCGGCAGATCAGCGAAGTGAAGTTCTTCGATACCTACGCATTCAACTCCCCGTCCGAAGCAGTCGAAGAAGTCAAACGGTTGATCTTCGAGCTGGGAGTTGACGGCGGGTGGGCCGAGTTCGATGAACCCCTTAGCAAAATGGTTCTCGAACAGTGGCCCGAGGTTATTAGATGGGAGTGCGACTGCGTGTGGGCGTCAGCCAGCCGCGTGTTGGTTGAGGACCTACGGCTCGAGCTCCCCTAGACACAAGGGGGTTAAAGTACGATGACGAACGAGCAGTACCTGCAGATGCACAGGGCCTGGAATTGGGTCTGGCCCTCCGACAAGCCGGGCAAGCGCAACTGTATGCCTGGCCCAGCGTCCAAGCCGAAGGGGCCTCAGAACGGTTACACACAGGCACGTCGGCGCAAGGGAACTGGCAAGCCCGGCTACAGCCGTCCGAATCGAACCTACCGTGCGGGCTCGAGTCGGTGAGCCAGGGGTCGCTGCGATGATCAAAGTCGAACTCGAACTTTCAGAAGCGAAGGTGATGGTGTTGATCGCCGCGCTCGATGCACGTTCTAAAGCGTTGCGGGAAGCGTGGCAGGAAGGTGAGAAATCCCTCCGCCTCGGGCTGCTGTTCCAAGCCGACTACCTGGACTCCGTTTCCCAGAAACTCCTGAAGGAAGTAGGGCAATGAGTGGGCCAACTCACACTCGCCCGGGTATCAGAGAGCGCACCTACGTAATCCAGATCAATCTGTCGGACTATGGGAAGGAAGAGCTCGATGCCCTGCTGATGATGGGCATAGATTCGTGTTCCTACCGTACCGACGACCTGCGGCAGGAGTTCCAGGGCGTTCGTAGGGCGCTGATCGAAGCCGAGCCCTTCGTTCGCGGAGAGGTCGAAGGGTGTCACGTGTTGGAGCTCCTCGACGAGCTCACGGAGGAAAACGATGTCTGAGAAAGAGTATGTTGTGACGGTTTACCTGACCGAGACGGGGCGCGAAGAGCTCCTTGAGGAACTACGGGCTCGCCGGGATAGTTCCCAAGGAGGGACATCAACGCCAACGTGTCCTCAGGTCATAAACGATCTGATCGAAGCAGTGCGCGACGCACCGACCGAAGGCGACATAGCCCACACTGATTGGGTGAATCGGGAACTGAACGACGGAGTACACTAATGGACATCAACGCCTTGGCCGCTGCGATTGCACAAACAGTGTTCGTACTGTCAATCACGCTTCCCATTACGCTGTTCTTCAGTGCGTGGGCGTTCGGTATCCAGGACTGTCTGGCAAAGGAGTGATATGCCTATCACCCGTAAGTTGCAAACCGAACTTGCATTGATAGAGCGTAGATGCTAATGAGCGCCCTCCCGATTCAAGCGAGGACAACCGTGCCTGTGACCAAAGTTCTGGACGAGAAACGTCAGTGGTGCCAGCTCCATAAGGGTCTATGTAAGGAAGTTAATTGGGTCTGTTACGGTATTGAGTATCACATTATGGCCTGCCAGAAGTGCATAAATATCCTGCGTAAAGCACGGCTGGTCAAGAAGGGTCGTGACGTAGCTGGTCATCATACGTGGCTCATCAACGTACCTATCCCAGCGTCGAGGTTCAAGCCGCTACAGAGGAAACCTTACATTCTGGAGATGACTCCTGAGGACGTGGTGGTAGCTAGGGCCCTGGGGTTCAGGGTAGTGAAAGAGATTGATTGAACTTAGCCGGATTGAGGTTAGAAATGCCGTGTGATTTCTGCACTAATACCATCGCAAGAGAACGCGCGACAGCCCGTAGCGGCAAGGTTGCAGATTTCTGTGCGGCTTGCTTCGTTAGGTTCCTCAGAAATGAGGAGCTCGTCGACCACTGGGGTTTTCGTTGGCAGCGCACGGAAAGAGGTGTTTCGTGCCTAGATCCTATAGTAAAGGAGTACGAATACAAATGGCGAGGATCGTGAACAAGCTGGAGCTCCCATCTGGAGGAGCACCAGCGGACAGCATCTGCGAACATTGCTCGCAGTGTTACCAGGGGGAGTGCTGTGCTTTCCAGGCGCCGCACAGCCCTGAGGAGTGGATAGCTCGTAAGGGCGGCGTTACGCTGTGCGAGTTCAGGCTGAGGTGTAAACGTGTTCTCAAGGATCGTATGCCAAGTGCCTCGCGGAAGCTGATGTGGGAGATCCTTGACCTCGTTGAAAAGAACGAGACCGCTGCGTGGTGGTTGAAGTTCGTCGACACTGACGAGGTGTATCAGATCAACGTGGAGCTCCTCGTCAAGGTAGTGTCGAAGCTGTTGATTGTTGCTACTTCAAAGTAAAGGAGGTGATACAGATGCAGATAGAGTTCGAATTCGACAAGGTTACTAAGAACAAGGTACGTTTCACAGAGACCGGCAGCGACTTTGAGTGTGACGAGGCGATCGGGAAGCTCTACGTTCACAAGGACGCGCTCAGTGAGCTCGGCGTTGAAGAGGACGATTGGCAGGACATCACTGTCCTGGTAGACATCGACGTCGACTGAGGAGGAAGTATGGGCAGTAAATCAGATTGGAACACGACGCCCTTCAAGAGCATCGAACAGGCGCACCAGATGGCGACCAGGTTGAATCTAGCTCCTTCAGCGATAGTCACTTTGGAAGGAGGTATGCGAACCTTCCAGATCAAAGAAGGGCGAGCCACGACAGTGGTTGCTCAGCGGATGGCTGGGGGACCTGTGAAGGAGAAGAAGGTCAAGCGCGGAGAGCCTAAACCTCCTCTGCAGGATCCAGATGCTCCGACGTTCAGCGACGAGGACCGCTTCCAGGTAGGGCCCTGGGTGAGGATCGACTTTGACTGTGTAGAAGCGGCGCTCGAACATCTATTGTCGCAGTTCGTGAATCCTGACAACGTGGAGCAACTAGAGATGACGCTCGTGCGCCTAGACGACGACGAATACGAGTTCTTCGAGAGCACCTCGGGCAAAGTGTGGGAGCGCGTCTTGCACAGGAAGGGCAAGTAGATGGGTACTGACACGATTGTAGGAGTGACTGACCTTATAGGTAACAACTCACTGCAATCGTATCAGTGCCCACCCAACGAGACCTTTGGGACTGGCTGGGGGTAGCTCGTTGGGGGTCAACTTCGGCCCGATCAGAACGATCAGAACGATCAGAACGATCAGAACGATCAGAACGGGCCCTATATAACACGGAGGTGTTACGATGGATTTGAGTCAACTGGAACAACTGCTCACAGTGAATGACGTCGCAGAGATGTTCGACGTCGAGCCCCGTATTGTACGACGTGAGGCGCGGAAGAACAACATCCCTGGCGCTATCGACGTCCTAGGACGCCACGGCTTTGACCCTGACAAGGTGAAAGAGTGGGAGCCGCCCGAACCTGGCACGCGGCGCGTAGGCGCTCGGCGCGAGGACGGACGTCAGCGCTATCGCATCTACCTGTCGCCTCAGGAGTACGAGGACCTGAAGGCCAAGGGGTTCGAGCTCGTCGACCCGCGAGAGGCAGCCAAGGCGCGACGCGCTGCTCGCAAGGCCAAGAAGGCCGCCGCCGCTGAAGCCAAAGCCGACGATGGCGGCCAGGCTGCTCAGGTCGAGCAAGACGAAGAGGATCCGTTCGCCGACTTCGAGTAGAAGTTGGCCAATCAGTGACGGCGGGCCTCCAGTCAGGCCCGCTATCACTCAAATAGGGGGTCACGTAAGATGCCTGACACATTGCAAGAATGTCTTGACGAGGAACGCAAGTCCCTCTACGGGCAGCTAGCGGAGTTAGACGAGGTCCAGAGGACCCTGGCGGTGCTCGGCGGGTTGGATCTACTAAATGTAAGTGTTAGTTGCGTAGCGGTCTGGGACTGCAATCGCATCACGCTGTACATATCAGATCATCCTGACTACAGAGGTACGTCGTGCAAGGTAGCGTCGGCTATCGGCTCAGACTCAGTCATGAAGACGTTCGAAGGGGCCTACGAGGACGTCAACTTCCAGACGGACGATCTCCTCATAAAGATCCGACGCAACATTCCTAGAAGCAGACGTAAGGGCTGCAAGCAGTACCGGGTGGTCGAGACGAAAGAGATCACGGTCTGCGGGGCCGTAGACGAGGACAAATACGACTCGGTCGAGCTCCTTTCCGTCGAGGAGGAATAACGATGGAGATCGTCTTACGAGAGGTATCTACCATCGATGCAGCTATGCTCGCGCAGGTGTTGCAGGGCGCGGCAGAAGAACTAGGAGAGGACGCGAAAGCCCTCAAACGGTTGGGCTGCGAGAGGGTAGTGAAACGGCAATTAGCTCGTGCGGACAAGCTGTCTAGCATGGCAGTGGAAATCGCAGACGCTATGACCAGAGATTCCACACTGTAGATCCCAGGATAGGCAGGAGGTTTATGATGCCAGTAGATGTAATCAGCGAGTCAGAGATCGAAACTAGCAAGTTCAGATTGGTGTTCTCGTCATTTCCCTGGGAGGGCGCCACTCTCAGTATCAGACTATCTTCTAGAGGATACGTGAATGTCTTCGTTCCCGCCGGAGTCGAGCTCCCGAACATTGAGGAGGTTGAACATGACTTCGCGATCCACCTCGGAGATGGCCTGGCCGCCGCTGTGACCATAGTTCGCTCCAGTCTCGTAGAGCAGGAGGTGGATGATGGGTCTCCTAAGTAGAAATCCAGGGGCTGGCCAGCGCGCGCCTAGGCCGTCACGCATCTACACGGACCCTGAAACAGGTGAGCTCGTCGAGGTGTATGACTGCTTTCCAGGACAGACGCACCCGAAGAACGCTGATGTGTCTGTTCCGCTCAAAGATCCCACGACGGGAGCGACTATCGGCCGTAGGTTCTTCAAGTACATTCTGGTCCTGGCCGGGCTGCTGGTCTTCGGCTGCTGCCTAGCGACGGCCCTAAGCGAGGCAGTTGTAGCATGTTTCTAGCAATAGATCCTGGTGAGACGGTAGGCGTTGTTAGCCTCGAGCTCCGAGAGAGCGTGCATTTGAAGGATACAACTCCTTCCCTGCACGTAGTCAAGTATGCGCAGTTCGAGACCGAGGCAGTTAGCGAATATGTCCTGTGGCTCTATCCTGAGCTCATGGGTAGATTCACGCACTACGAACTCGTCATCATTGAGGACTACCGGATCTATCAGGGCCTGGGAAACTTGCACACAGGGCAGCGGTTGTACACTCCAGAGCTTATCGGAGCAACTCGCGCCCTGTGTACCCTCGCGAAAGTTCCTTGCGTGTCGGTGCCTGCGTCCTGGAAAGGGAAGTGGCCACCGGCCCGCCTCAAGGCTAAGTTCTCTGTACCAGATAACTTACCTAGGCCGCATGCTCTCGATGCATTGTTGCTCGGCTTAGCACACCTAGAAAAGGAGGGACTATGGACCCCATGAACGCTCCGCCTCCGTTACCACCTAGGCAACTGCAGGTACGTGTAACGTTAGAGGTCAACACAGACCTCCTCGAACAGGCGATCTTACAGGGTAAGGAACTAAAGTTCCTTGAGGCGGTACTGACCGGCGCACTAAGCGAGTACGGTATCCGTGTAAAGCGCCTTTACTATCCGCACAAAGCAACCCTCGCCAAGGCACGACGGATCTTAAAGCGCTTGCACGGAGGCCGCGATGAAGTATGAGCTGCTTCCATTTCAGAGCTCCGCAGTGCCCTTGATGGGCGAACAGAACTTTCTCTTAGCGGACGATTGTGGTCTAGGCAAGACGTTAACTGCAGTTGAGTGTGCGCGTAGGTATGCTCGTGGTCCCGTGCTTATCATAGCTCCTCGATTGACGAAGGAGTGGTGGGCTGAGGTTATTAGGGATCAGGAGGCTGGCTACGTAGGTGTTTGCGGACAAGCAGGGCGGGGTGTACCTTGGCGTAAAGTAGCAACCTGGGGCAACAAGAAGCCCAACATCTATGTAGTCGTTCATCCCACTGCAGTGCGTATGTCCGCCGACAAACTAAGGGCGGTGAAGTGGGATATGGTGATAGTCGACGAGGCTCATAGGTTCAAGAACCGCAAAGCGAAACAGACGAAGGCGCTGAAAACGCTTATAGCTCGTCGGAAGATCATGCTGACAGCTACGCCGTACGGCCGCAGTCCCGCAGATATGTGGGCGCTGCTGCATTGGTTGTATCCGAAGAGCTTCAGGTCCTATTGGAGATTCTTTGACCAGTACGTTGACTCGTATAGGCCACCTCACGGTAGGTTCACTACGATAAACGGGCCGAAGAACCTGAAACAGTTAGCGAAGGAGATCGAACCCTTCTACCTGAAACGCACGAAGGAACAGGTACTACCTGATTTACCTCCTATCACGTACTCGGATGTACCTATCGTCCTAGAGGGTAAGCAGGAGCAGTTGTACCTCAAGCTCGTGAAGGATGCGTACGCCGAGTTGTCTGGAACAGAGATCATACTAGAGAACGCGCTTGTACGATTCCTGCGCCTTCAACAGTGTGCTCTCGATCCAAGTATCATAAGCGAGGATCTGCCACCGTACCCTCTAGGTGAGGTTCCTGCAAAGGTTCAGTGGTTGCAGGAGTGGATAGAGGATCATCCGGGTGAGTCGGTCGTCATCGTCTCCAGGTATCGTAGGTTCGTAGAGGCCTGGTTACGTGGACTAGCTCCCGGAGCTTGTATCGTTGGTGGTATGGATAGGGACGAGGTACAGTCAGCCTTAAAGGTGTTCAACAAGACGGGCGTGATGGTCGGTTCGCTGCATGCTATAAAAGAGGGCCTGAATCTACAGCGCGCGTCAACTATGATTATCACCGACGGTTCGTGGTCCTCGACGGACGAGTACCAACTGTCACAACGTATCTATCGCGTAGGACAGACGAGGCACTGTCACGTAATTCATCTAGTCGCTAAGTTGTCACAGCGCCGTAAGTGGACCGTCGATAAGCTCATGCGGAGGGCCGTCGAGAAGAGGTTCAATGACGCACAGCTCGTCGACGAGTTCGTACGTGACCTGAAGGGGAGTTGGTTCGACCAACTCCTAGGGGGTTAAGTAATGTTAGCAGTAACTAAGCATATGTTCAAGAAGTTCATAGCGGCCCTACCGGACGACGAGGAGATCGAGTCGTACATGTCTTCGAGATCGACCGGGGAGATGGTCTTCGACTGGTACTTACGTTGGATCGAAGACGGGGCGCCTGAAGTCATAACGCCAGAGCGCCTGAGGAGCTACACCTACGCGGACAATTACGAACTGTCACTTGAGGTGTACGACAGGTTGATGAAAGCAGCCGATAACGATTCGGCTGGATGCTTTTTCGATTACCTTAAGGGGTATAGAGCAGCACAGAGGGAGCAAGAGGAACAAGAGGAGCAAAGTGGAGACAATTAAGGACTTACTCATATACGCCGCAGTCGCAGCCGTCTGGGTTACGTTCTGGCTCAGCGTCTTGCGGGGCCTGACACTGATCGAGCGTCCTATAGGAGGACCTCTAGATGAATCTTGATCTGCAGATTAACTATTACTCGAAGGGCGCGGCGAAGTTATGTTTCCGTCACGCAGTAATGCGCGCCCTGCAAGGCGAAGACGTGCAATCCGAAGTGTACGTACCTAACCCTGATCGAGACACCGGTCCTTGGGAGTGCGTCGATTGTACGCTCGAGCGCGAACGCGAAGAGGCAGTAGAGGCTCTTTCCTCAGTAGTGGACGACGCGATAGAGGATGTTAGACGAACGTACAAGATCCTTCGAGGCCCGACAGTTCAGGTTGAGGATACTTGGACGATAGGTCTTGGACGAGCGCCCCGGCACGTCGAGTGCCTGAGACAGGCTAAGCGCCGTGATCCTAACGAGGTAGCTGATGCCTTCAAGGAGGTGTTCAAATGAGCCTCGCCTTCTTAGCCACAGCTATCCTGATCGGCGTCATCCTAATCCTGTGCTGCATCTTGGTTATAATGGGTACGCTGCTAAACGCTGCGCGCAAGGAAGCCGAGGATGCTGCCGAACGCGCGCTCGAACACGCCACTCAGGTTCTCAAGCAGCGCGAGAAGGAGATTCGCGCCGACGCAATAGCTCGTAGCAAGCGCGTCATTAAGGGAATGACGTATGAGAAGCTCGTGCCGTTCGAGGAGGGGTTTCCCTTCAACCCTAGAGATATGCGTTTCATAGGCAACCCTATCGACTACATCGTCTTCGATGGAATGTCGGAGGGCGCTTTGGAGCGCATAGTGCTATTGGAAATCAAGTCGGGCAAGTCGCGGTTGAACAAGAACCAGCGGTATGCCGCGATGACAGTTCGAGAGGGCGAGGTCGAATTCATCACCTATAGACAGAAGGAGGAAGAACATGAAGTTGCCGATGTTGATGTGCCCTAGCTGCAAGGTCTATCTTAAGTTCGGAGATGGCGGAGAGGTTCCGCCCGTCTACTGTCCACAGTGCCAGGTCGGCGGGATCACGTACAAAGACATTTACGCGTACTATGGTTTCGACGTGCTCGAGCTAAGTGACACAGTTGTCATTTCCCGCCGGAAAGATTTCCGGAGGCATCTAGGACAGGAGAAGGTAGCCGAGTTCAGGAGCTCCTATGAAAGCGAGTGGTACACTCCTCCTACATTCGATACCTGGGCGTATCTGATGACGGAGGCGGCTGAGGTAGGTGATGCGCTATTGCGCCTCGGCTACGGTCTTATGAAGCGTAGCGTGCGTACGAACGAGGTACAACCTGACCTCTCAATGGAGATCGGGGATCTGTATATGATGCTATGCACGCTTGCCAACCTACTATGCATCGACCTGGACCTTGCGCTTGAACAGGCACTTGCGAAGGTTGAAGACACTATCATGAGACGCAGAGAGGAGGAAGAAGAATGCACTGGTTAAACAAGCTCGGTCTGGGATTAGTACTGTTAGGCATCTACGCCGAGTTGCTCGTAGGTAAATCAGTGGGCTTTCCCGAGCGGATCGTCTTTACACTAGCCGTCCTATTCGGGTTGTTCCTGTTCCTATTCAAGTTCGAGGAAGGAGGCGACGATGGCTTCTAGAGATGCAATACCCGAGGATCACGCTTACGATGTGTTCGCTGAGAACGTCTCCTTGCGGAACACGCTCAGCTTCTTCCTGATGCTCTCATTGATACACGCAGGTGTATCGTTAGCGCTCGTGATTATCGTGGTCTCGTTGCTGAAGGATCTGATCTGATGGCGACGCAAGAGCCCAACGATAGAGGACAGAAGCTCACGCAAAGGGATGTTAGGGCCATCTATAACCTTTGTGAGGAGGGGACCCTGACGCAGTGGGAGATAGCTCACCTATTCGGCGTTACGCAGAGTATGGTAAGCAAGATATACAATCGCCGGAATTGGAAAGATGTTGTGCTCCAGAAGGGAGAGGGTGCTTGACGATGGCTCACATTCTCGAAGGTCCTGTTCATCTGGACTTCACTGACAAGCACGCTGGAGTGGTGTTTCGGAGACCTGAGTTGTTACTCCATCCTCCCATCCCCCACTCGCTGTACACTGTAAACCCTAGGAACATAGAGGGGAAGGCCTGGTGGGATGAAGTGCGACGCAAGGCGTATGCAGAGAATGATTACCACTGCTTTGCCTGCGGGGCTCATCAGCTAGACGTCGAAGGGCGAAACATGTGGCTAGAAGCACATGAGTGTTATGATTACGACTGGATCAACTCTGAGATCACCTTCAGAGAAGTAGTCGCACTATGTCCTTATTGCCACAAGTTCATACACTTTCTTGGATCCCTAGGTAAGAGACATCTCAAGGAAGTTCTCATTCACGGAATCGGCGTCCTGACAGAGGCAGGTCTGGAAGTACCGAACGCACAGCACTTCATGGCTAAGACACTGTTCCCTGGCGCCTTGCCGGATCTACCAGAAGTCAAGAGTACGTTTCACAAGAAGTTTTCGCATCTCACGTGCACGATCTGGACGCTCAAATATGGAGGTACGAGATATGACTGGCGCGCAGCAACTTGCTCAACCGCCCGTACACACAAGTGAAATAAAGAATTACTTGAAGTGCAAGCTGTACTGGTTCTGGACAGCTCCCCCTCCTAGGGGGCTTGGCCTCGAACCGAAGATGATCCGGCCTGCCTTGAACACAGGGCGGGTCGTGCATAAAGCTCTACAGGACGGTTACGACACGCAGGAGCCGTTCGTAGATACTTATCGAGCTGCCGTGCAAGAGTACCTCGAGAAGTATGAGGAAGCAGATTCAGATACGCTCGATGAGCTGGAGACGTGCGGCTCGATGATAGAGGGGTATGAAGGTTGGGCTGCTATCAACGATCCGGGGACCAAGTTCCTGGCCACCGAAACTCAGTGGGGCCCTATCGAGTATGAGGGCATCCCTCTATCAGGCCGGTTCGACGCAGTCGTCAAGATGGATGATGGCCTCTGGATCATGGACTTCAAGACGACGAAGTATCTCGACAACCCCTGGACTACCACCGATCTGCAGGCGACGATATACACCTGGGCTGCTCGTCAGCTGTACAGCAAAGATGTGCGGGGTCTCATATTCCGTTTCCTACGGAAGAAGGCGCCGATGAAGTACCATGAGCTGATACTCAAAGATGGCACGCTCACGACGCGCAAGAACCTTTCAGGGTCAACGACGTATGAGGAGTACATCACTGCGCAGGCCGTAGCTACCTTGAAGTTCCTAGCTGAGAAGGATTTCATGTTCGCTGGTGAGATAGGCCTTGAGGATGCCGACGCAGTTCCGATATCGTACTACCGTGCGCTATTGGATGGTACACAGCAGGAGCAACCGTGGTATCCCGAATTCGCTGAAGCGTTTCAGAACACGCGCAGGTTATATCATAGGCAGTCGATGGAACTGAAGGGCCCCAGCAAGTTCTTCTGGGACGTTAGGGAGTATCGTACGGAGGAACAGATTGAGAACTACTTCAGATACATCGTCGTCCCCTGCGCACACAGGATGACAGCTCCGAAGAAGTGGGTCGGCCCAACTGGATTGGGGTCCTTCCGTACTTGCACTTCGTGCTCTTTCCGCGCCCCTTGCAAATTACGGATGGACAATGCGGACTTCAGAACGATTCTGAACGAGGAGTTTCAATTGAGAGATATCTATGAGGAGGATTATGAAGAAGCCGATAGAGGACAGGATCTCTAGACCACCAGATCCCGAATGGTGGTGGAGAACGGACGATCAAGAGGAATTCAAAGCGTGGCTCGTTGGACTGCCTCAAGAGGAACGAGACGAAGTCGTACGTGAGTTCCTAGATTTCATGTCGGACTACATCGCGTACCTAAACGCGGAGGACGGCGGCAACGCACCTGTGATTATAGGTGGTACAGATGGATGAACCTAGGAGACCAGAGTGGTGGAAGAGGGACTGGACGTTCGAAGGTCCTGGAGGATTCAAAGAGTATTGGGATGGTCTCTCTGTGCAGGAGCGTAAGGTTAAAAGAGGAGAGCTCCTAGATTACTTCATCCTGCTATGCGCCTACAAACTAGATAGAGAGGCTGAAATGGAAGAGCTCGAAGAAGGGGGTCAAGATGTCTAGAAAGAAACGTAGGTATGGTCTTTCGTTCTCGTGGAAGCGAGCGGTCGGCTTGTCTCAACGCAAGCAGAAGATAGCTCGTAAAATCGGTATTCCGCTAACAAGAGCCGGACGTCAGCGGAAAGTAGGTGCCCTTGTCCTGGGCGCCTTCCTAGGGCGTCGTGCGCGACGCAAGAAGAGGAGTAGATAGCATGAAGAAGCTAAATAAAGAAGCGCTTGAACTTGAGGCCAAGTACCTTCGGCTCTTGGTGTATGGCGAGCCAGGTACAGGGAAGACGTGGTTCGGCGCGAGCGCAGCCCTTGATACTGTGTCCGCCCCAGTGTTGTTCCTGGAGTATCGAGCACAGATAGGTTCGCTGCGTAGCAATCCGGACTTCGTCAAGGCGATCGACGAGAAGCAGTTGGTCATCCTGCAGCTGGATAAGTACAGCGAGCTCAACTACGTGTACACTTGGTTGAGCCAGGGTTGCCCAGAGAATCAGAACTTCGATGAGCTGTTTGACGCTCCGCCGAAGACGCTGGTCGTCGACTCGCTGACAGAGCTGCAGCGGTCTGAGGTTATGCGCATCTCTGGCAACCAAGCGAACAAGTTCCTTACGGATGTTGATGCTCCACAGATCCAGCATTGGGGACAGCTCCTCAATCAGTTCACGCTGCTAGCAAATCTGTTCTACAAGCTCCCGATGCACGTGATCTTCATAGGTCTCGAGGATGTCGACTACGGGCCTAGGAACGTCGGGGAAGCTCCCACAATCCAGGGGTATCGCCTCGCGCTGCAGGGATCCAGTCAGCGTCAGTTCCCTGCGTACGCGATGACTGTCATGCGCCTAGACCGAGGTCCAAGAGGGTCGAACGTGCACTGCATCGGCTACACGAAGGCGGTACGCGCAAAGGCGAAGGAGCAGACTGGCTTTCTTCCCGCAAAGATCCCGGCTCCGTCTGTTCCGCAGCTGGTCAAGTACCTGCCTGGTAACGAGGAGGGAGGTGAATGAGATGATGTCTAAACTAGCAGCGTTAATGCTCTTCCTGCCGATGGTATTTGGAGGAGTAGCTCAACAGGCCACCCCGATTCAGGCAGATGTGCCCTGGAGCCCTCCGATCGCTTATGAGGACCTAGTCGATTATCCTGGGCAGGAAGTTTCGTTCAAGGAGACGTACGTTGTTCGCGTGTCGTGGGTAGATCAGGCGCCTGCAGGAGTTCCACGGTATCGGCTTCTTCTAGCGACGAGGACCGAGGACGGCTGGGATACGTACTCAGATCTGATCCTTGTGAGGGCAAACTCCTTGCCGGTAGCTCTAGAATCGTCTGGGAAGCTCTTGGCGATATCTGCTAAGATAGTAGGTTCGTATTGCACTGTAGGTACATTTGATTGCGAACACGACTCGATACCGGCCTTAGAGCTGGTCCAGTAGAGGAGGTGATGCACATAAGGACTAGGACGTAGGACGTAGGACCGTAGGACCGTATTGGCTGAAACATATTCTCATGGAGGTAACAACTATGTTCGGTAAAGACAAAGTAACTGAGGAAGCTTTTGAGGGTGAGGCCGTCGACATGTCCGGCGATGAAGGTTTCGAGGATGTGGAACTCTCTGGCCCTATCTCCCTCGACCTCGGCGCAGTTCGTGACGAGCCGGTTGCCGAAGGTTGGCACTCGGTCGAGATCGAGCGCTGCGAACCGAAGCTGTCTCGCCAGAAGAACCTGCCGAGTCTGTTCGTGATGGGGCGCGTCATTGACGAGGGTGATATCGACTACAATCGCACGCTCGTCTGGAACTTGATGCTTGCTGGCGATGGCATGGTCTTCACGAAGCGCTGCTTCAAGGCACTCAACATGCCTGAGACCCTGAACTATCCGTCGCACCAGGCGCTGGCCGACGACCTTATCGGGCGGCAGGTCGACTGCAAGGTCAAGCACCGCACGTATCAGGGCAATCTGCAGGCGGCTGTCAACAACTGGCGCGCTATCACGCCCGACATCAGCTTCTAGACCGTCTCGTGCTAGGGCAGGTGGGTTCGCTCACCTGCCCTAGTTCTAAGGAGATCGAAATGAATAAGAAAGAAGAACGTAAAAAGAAGAGGAGGAAGGTTATCCTCGTCCTTAGCAGTATTATTGCAGTGCTGTGTTCCTGCTTATTCCTAGTGGCGCTGTTAACATCAAGCCCTGAAGAAGCGGAACCAAAAGCACCTACGACCGAACCAACAAGTACGCAGGCTCCAACTGCTACACCTACGACCGAACCAACAAGTACCCATATACCTACACTAGCTCCTACAAGTACACCTCTTCCAACTGTTCTTCCAGCCGCCCTTCCAACAGCCGTACCGCAGCCGGATACCTGGAGGTGCCCTGATTCGCTTGAGGGGGCTCAATACGTAGGTAGTATTCTCAGCGGAAAGTTCCATAGGAAGGGTTGTCGGCACGTAGAGCAGATAAAGCCAGAACATCGCATCTGTTTCGCCAATCGCGAGATCGCTATTGCTGCTGGCAGAACACCTTGCGGGACCTGCAACCCGTAACTAAGGAGATTACGATGGAGATAGAACTAGTTACTGGGTACCTTGAGGATACTGTAGAGGGGCTTCCCCTAGAGTTCAAGGTAAATAAGGCGCTACAGGAAGGTTGGCGGCTTGTAGGGTCCCCGCTGCTGCTTCCGAATTGTGTAGAAGCTAAAGGTGTCCAGATGTTAGTCAAGTATTCCGCGGAGGAGCAAAACATGCCCAACAACAGTAGAGCGTTTATCAACTACGATCAGCGGTTTGAACCGCAGGAGGAGGATTACATGGACGGACTTACGAAGCTCGGAGACCCGGGGGCTAAACCAGAGCGAACCCTCGAGGTGTTCTCTATCGGTCGCACCTCCCTGTTTCCGGTCGAAGTGGAGATGGAGTGCACAGAGTTCACTTGCCGATGCCCTGTGACCAATCAACCTGACTGGGCTCGCATCACCATCAAGTACACTCCGAAGCATTACGTCATCGAGAGCAAGAGCCTCAAGCTATACCTTGAGACGTTTCGTGACGAAGGTATCTTTCACGAGCACCTCGCACAAGACATCCTAACAGACGTCGTTAGGTATGCTACTCCTGTAGATGCCAGCGTTACAGTGCACTTCAACACACGTGGCGGTATTGCGATCAGCGCAACAGCTAGCTGGGATGGTCGCAACTCGGCGTCACCTTTAAACAGATAGAGAGGAGATTGAGATGCATGTAGTCGTTCTTTCAAGTGGAGGGTTGGACTCTACAACCCTTGTCTACTATCTACTGAAACTAGGGCACGTACCGCACTTGCTGTATATAGCCTACGGTCAACGCCACTCCAAAGAGGAGGAGTTCTCGCGGACGGTAGCGGCTAACCTAGGTCTCGGATGGACAAAGGTTGAACTTGGGCTCGTCCTTGAATCGTCGGCGCTAACGAACCAGGAGCTCGAGATACCTTCTGGCAACTACACAACTGAGAGTCTCAAGGTAACAGTCGTCCCGAACAGAAACGCGATCTTTGCGAACATTGCGGCAGCCGTCGCAGCTGATCACAGAGCAGAGGCGATAGCGCTTGCTGTGCACGCTGGAGATCATCCAGTGTATCGCGACTGTAGACCTGAGTTCATAGGGGGCCTTAAAAAGTTTCTGTCGCTATCACTGGACAACCCCCTTGACGTTATGGCCCCGTTCGTCTACATTCCGAAGGCGGCCATCGTCCTGCTAGGGGATATCTTAAACGTTCCTTTCGACCTCACGTGGAGCTGTTATAAGGGCGAGGAGCTGCACTGCGGTACCTGCTCGACGTGCCGAGACCGTATGGAGGCCTTTGCGAAGGCCGGCGTTCCCGATCCTACACCTTACGGCATATGGAAGATTTGATGGGCGAATTACCGATAGATGATAGAGTGCTATGGAGCGTGATCGTGCTGGGACTAGCAGTGGTCACGATACTAATCTCGAGGTGAAATATGAGACTATACTTGAAGAGGAAGTTCGCAGCTTCACATAAGCTAGACCTTCCCTACGCAAGCAAATGCGGTAAGCTCCACGGCCACACGTGGGTAGTAGAAGTGTGGCTCGAAGGGCCAATTAACGAGGACGGGATGGTAGTTGACTTTCAGGTAATAAAGGAAATGATCGACACCTTCGATCATACGTATCTGAATGACTGCATCCCCTTCTACAACTCAGGTGCGAATCCTACGGCTGAAAACCTGGCGCTGTTCTTTATCCGTACGATTCCTCATGCTATACAGGTACGGGTCTGGGAGTCCGAGGATGCGTACGCTGAGGAGTTCAGACCATGACCGTCTATAGGATTTCAGAGATCTACCGCACGATGCAGGGTGAGGGTTGGTGGGCAGGGATGCCTTGTACGCTTGTACGATTCCAGGGGTGCAACTTGAGCTGTCCGTTCTGTGACACTAAGGAGTCGATCGACCAGACTTCTGGTGAGCAACTTAACCTATTACAGCTCTTCAATCGGATTAGCGACGTCCACGTTAAAGGGCAGATGATCTTGATCACAGGGGGCGAGCCGACACTTCAACCCCTAGAACAATTAGTCAAGGTCCTGTACCCACTAGGGCCAGTGCATCTTGAGACGAATGGAACCCAGCCCCTATCAGGGGACGTTATGTTCAACTGGACAGCTGTAAGCCCCAAGATTACTTGGTGCGGTGAAGATGCAAAACCAGTCCAGAGCATGCTCGGCCGCGCTGACGAGATAAAGTGGCTCGTCGGTAAGGAGCAGGACATCGAGGAGTTGAAAGCCTTCCTAGAGGAGGTTAGTTCCCTGGGTTTCGCTGATGGTCCTTTCAAGCGCGTAACGTTACAGCCTATTTCGCAATCAGGCCAAGCAACCGAGATAGCATATCAGGCGTGTCTCGAGTACGGTTGGCGGCTCAGCCTGCAGATGCACAAGTACCTCGGTAAGCCGTAACATGAAGACGTGTAGACATTGCGGTCGGGAGTTCGAATATGGAAAATACTACTGGCAGAGCTGTTGCGACGCCTGTGCGCAGGAGCACAAGAACGACTGGCCGATAGAAGGTGACACGTGAGGCATCTGCGGCGGAGAGATAGTTTATCTCTACACGAGGGAGTACGAAGCACACTACGAATGCCCTGAGTGCAACGCTCGTTGGGCCTATGACTGAGTGAATCTTTAGCGCATTGTATGAGGAACGGTGCACTATCAAGATATAAGGAGAAACATATGTTGAAAAAACTACTACCTACCGTTACGATCCTGCTCGTGCTTGTCGGCATCACGGCATCAAGTATGCTCTTGATGACGCCGCCTGACAGCTCCGCTATGCCTCTGCTCGACGTTACGCCTACAGAACCTCCTCTAGTCCCTGACCACCTCTACCGTGTAGGCGTATATCACACAACTGACTATGGCTGCGACAACTGTGGCTTCTCAGGCACTGTGGATGACATCGACAGCTGTTACACCTGCAAGTACGCCTCGAGTCACCTAAACACGAACAAGTGTACTCAGATTCCAGTGTCGTACTGCCGCACTGCTAACGGTTTCGCTCCTGATTATGTCCTGTACTGGGCTAACGGCGAGTTCCGGTGGCACTACGGCCTCTCAGGCCAATACTTCTTCGGCTCCAACTTCGTGACCGACGAATACTACGGCTATGGCGGCGAGTACTGGTGGGAGTACCCAGTGACTGACGAGGACCAAGAGACGGTCTATTACAAGGAGTTCGACGAATGGACTGTCGAGGCCGAGGTACATGAGGACGCGTACTGGGACAAAGAGTGGTGGTCTCAGTACCTCGGGGGCCTCGAGGGAGCATACTGGGACACCTGGAACGTACAGTTCCGATGGGCTGAGTGTAAGGGTACTGTCTGCCCGTAACTGTTCGAACACGTCTTTGATCTAGTGTAAGAGGAACCTGCACCGTTCCTCATACAATGCGCTAAAACTTTCGAAAGGAGAAAGGAGATAACACTGGAAAACAACTTAACCTCGGCTTTCAAGTCGTCAGTCACTAGCGCATTGTATGAGGAACGGTGCACTATCAAGATATAAGGAGAAACATATGTTGAAAAAACTACTACCTACCGTTACGATCCTGCTCGTGCTTGTCGGCATCACGGCATCAAGTATGCTCTTGATGACGCCGCCTGACAGCTCCGCTATGCCTCTGCTCGACGCTACGCCTACAGAACCTCCAGTCTCCAAGTGCTACATTGTCGGAGTTGTTCACGAGAACCTGGGCGGGGCAGCCTTTACTATCCGCGACGTAGATGACATCGACGCATGCTATTCCTGCCCCTTAGCCTCCAGCCACCTAGTGAACGAGTGTTCTTCCATCGACCTCTACTGGTGTGATCCAGATTCAGGCTTCGGCTTCGACCCTGAATACTTCCTATACTGGGCGAATGGGTACTTCAACTCTGACTCTGGTTGTGGGGGCTCTGGAGGACCTTGTATCGAGGATGACTACTACTTCGGGGCCAACTTCACGACCGACGAGGAGTACGACAACGACTGGTGGGACTACCCCTTCCCGTCGCCAGGTTACGCAGAGCAGACAGAATACTGGTCCTATGGGGGCCAGGAAGCTTACGTGAACTGGTATGGCAACTACGCCAATCAGAACGTCGGCTTCCAACAGTATACCAACTTCCCGTGGCTCAACACCTACTTCAACAACAGCAATGCCCAGTGGAGATGGGCAGACTGTCATGCAGGATCCTATAGCTGCCCGTAACGCTCGCAGCTGTTCGAACACGTCTTTGATCTAGTGTAAGAGGAACCTGCACCGTTCCTCATACAATGCGCTAAAACTTTTGAAAGGAAAAAGGAGATAGATATGACAACAGTAAGAAGGACACAGATGACGACGTACGAGGACGCAGTAGACCCGTACCCTCCCTATGATAAGGTGGGTAGCGGAACAGTGGGCTACGCGTTCAGGCTCCTGGCACATTGCGGGATGCCTCTCGCTGCACGCAAATACGAGGGACTTAGTGTGGCAGAGGTTCCAGCGCATCCGCATCAGATGATGACGCCGTATCGCCTAGCCCACTACTTATCGTACTGGTTCAGGCCACAGAAGGAACTACGCTTCACGACCTTCGAGAACGTAGACCCTAAGGTCGACCAGGTCGTGTGCGTCGATCCCATCGACTACTGGGCAGTGTGCTCGCATCACATGTTGCCCTTCTTCGGGAAGATCTACTTCGGTTACATCCCGAAGGACAAACTCATAGGTCTCAGCATGATACCCTTGTTAGCGAAGGAATTCTGCGCGAGGCCCTGGGTGCAGGAGCACATGACTCAGAGGTTGGCCGACATCCTGATCGAGAAGTCAGATCCCCTGGCACTAGGTTTGGTCACAGTGGGGACGCATACCTGTCAGATGCTTGACCTGCAGGGCCCACCAGTTCCCAAGATGACCTTCTCAGTGATGTACGGGAAGTTCAAGGAATCCGATAGGGCGAGGGCGGAGTTCTTGAAGTTGAGTGGGATAGACAAAGGAGGTGTATGATGGCATTAGTGATCACTGGTACGCAACGTTCAGGTACGTCTGCGATAGCTAAGCTGTTCATCGAGATGGGCTACGACCTTGGCTCTTACTGGTTTGACGAGACAGTACAGGGCGGGTACGAGAACCTCCTCGCATGCGCGTTCTATCGCTACTGGCTCGGAGACGACTCCTTCCCGTTCATCGGAGCTCCTTATGGGAAGTATGGGCCAGGTGAGATCTCACAAGGACTCCTGCCAGTGATGTTTTCGCAGATGGATTATAAGGTCCTCAAGTTCAGCTACCTATGCATGAACCCTGTGTTCGTCTCAATCTGGCACAAGTTCAGGCCACACCAGGACAAGTTCCTGATTATGCATAGGGACCCTAACGCAGTCGTGCGGTCAAAAGAGGCGCATAGGGATCAGTTCGATCTCGATAGCCTGCTCTTGTCAAAGAGCTCGAGGGGCCTCAGAGCGAACTTCGGAACGAGCGTCGAATTGCTCGGATCTGTTGGTGAGGAGTCCTGGATGTTGCCCTTCCCGGATTGTCTGGATGACTTCGACATGGTAGACGAGGCAGTGATGTCCCTCGTCGATGTCAAGATTCCTCTTGGTATCTGGGAAGAGGTCGTTGATAAGTCGAAGGTACATTTCTAACCTTAAGGAGGTTACATATGATCTACACGAAGAAGGAACAGGAACAGTTCAAGTTGACGAAAGCGAGGTTCGCGAAACTCTTTACGGGCCTCCTGGAGACAATGCTCGCAACCTACGAACGCAAAGGGCAGAAGCGCGATGTCGGGTCTCCAATACATCACAGGCAGTCGCCAAGCACGATGCTGGCAATCGCACAAGCCAAGACGCGAAGGATCGAATCGATCCTCTCACAACCCGCTTGGGAAAGAGAGAAGTCGATGCGTGAAGCGGTTATTGAGGAGTGCGTGGATGCAGCGAACTACATGCTCTACATCGGCGCCCTGTGTCTATTACTAGAGGAGGGATAAGCGATGCAAGTATCACACATAGTACCTCCTGGCTGGGCAGGCATCTTTCCTAAGGGCTCCTACCGGATGGTCCTTGCTCACTGGGTCCTCGGCTATCCGGGGTATGCAGCTACAATGAAGGGGAGCCCCAGAGCGCTTGCACCAGATTCGCCTTTCATCCTTCTGGATAATGGCGTCTTCGAAGGCGAACAGGTAACGCTCGACCAGCTCAACGAAGCTGCGCGCCGTGTCTGCGCAGATGAGGTAGTACTACCTGATGTTCAGGGCGATCCGAAAGCTACTTTACACCGCTCGTGGACTGCCTTAGGGAAGATCGCAACGAATCGCCTCGTGTTTGTTCCTCAGGGAGCTACGCATGAGGAGTGGGCTAAATGCCTGCAGGCATGGATCTCAAGGTGGGAGCACTCGGATTGGGCTGATGTGTACACCCTGACAATCGGAATCTCATCTTTGCGTAATCCTGAGGACCGGAAGGCCATACAAGGTACCAGACCACAGCAGATGATAGAGGCGGCTAAAACCGCTTACCCGGTGCATCTTCTCGGAATCGCAAGCCCGCGCGTCTTCGGCGAAGAGGAGCTCCCGGTAGCTCTATCGTGCGGAGTTCGTGGCGTCGACTCCTCGACAGCCTTCGCGTTAGGTGCTTCAGGAAAGCTGTTGACGATGAAGCAGCCGAAAGAGTTCCTAAGGGTTCCAGGTTCCTATGACCTGTTGCCGACGAACAGCAAACGCCTCATATACCTGAATCGTGCTATCCTTGAACATTGGGTAGCCGAAGGCGAGGGAAGTGAGGTAGTTCCTACACATATAGTTCGAAGTACTGCTCAGCGATGGCTGAAGTACTACCAAGAGGGCTTCTGTCCACTTGAGGACGTTCTGAAGGCTGTCGGCCTGAAGGGTAAGTTCGCTCTTACAAGGGGATCTCGAAAGGGCCGAAACGCGACGAGACGCGAGAAGCATCTGCGACCCCTCGAGGACAATGAGAAGCCGTTAGATCACGAGGAGGTTATAAATGTGTAACAACCACTTACTATCTGGACGCCTGCTCGCAGCAGCGTGGTGGGCTAGTTTCTTTCTGTCGACATGGCTGCTTATCCTAGGGAGAATCCCTGGGCGGACCTGGCCTGTCTGCCTCGTCTTCCTGCTAGGTTCTCTCGCCATCACAGTGCTCGTACACGGAGCAGTACAGGCCGCACGTGACGACACTGCGGAGGAGATGATCAGTGCGCTCTCAAAGATCGTTAAGTCGGCGCCTCGGGTAGGCGGCAACCATGACTGAATATTGTTCGACTTGTCCGTACAAGGGTCGCCCTCGAGTACCACCTGAGGGCGATCCGAGTACGGCTAAGTACATACTGATAGGCGAGGCGCCTGCCTACGACGAGGTTCGTAAAGGGCGCCCCTTCATAGGCAAGACAGGCCGGCTGCTAATGGCGTTCTTAAGGCGTGCTGGCATAAACCGTGGAGATTGCTACTTAACGAACGCCATCAAATGTTCCTTGCCGCGTGAGAAACGTGGCTATTCCCGCGCCCTTGCAGTATGCCGACATGAACTTGCTGACGAGTTGAGAGTGGTTGCCGAGACGAACCCTGACGCACAAATAGCAGTTATGGGAGGGATCGCTAAAGAGGCGATCTGGCCGAACGACAAGAGCGGCATTATGGCGTCTAGGGGTTGGCGGCGGCTGGGTGAGCGCTGGGTTTACGTAATGGCGCATCCTGCCTACTACAACTACAATCCCGATCAAGCACCTATGTTCGTAAAGGATCTGCAACGTCTCAAGCGTGGGAGATTGGAGGCACCCATCGTCGCCCCTGTGATCATAGATACTCTTGAGGGTCTCGTGGATCTTCTGCATCAGGCAGCACGCGTAAAGCCTGAGGATCGAAACTTTGTAGCGTTCGACCTCGAGACAGATCAGGTCGACTTCCAGCGAGACCGTATCCTGTGCATGAGCGTCTCCTTCAACTTCGGTACAGCCTACATCATACCAGACAGCTTATTGTATGAGGATGGTAAGGAGTTCTACACCGGCTCTTGGACGAAGAGGGTGCAAGCGAGGTTCCTAGACGACTTCCGGTATCATACCGGAGAGTACCTAAAGCCAGATGAACGCACTGTAAGATTACTCTATCAGTTGTTTGCAGTGCCTGGCTATCGCTGGGTAGGACATAACGCAAAGTTCGACTTGCGGTTCCTTATCGGACAGCTAGGAGTTGAGAATGCACATGTGGACTTCGACACCATCGTTGCGCACTATGCGCTGGACGAGCGCAAGGGCGGTCACGGTCTTAAACCGCTGGCTGACGACTACTTTGATTCTGGTGACTACGAAGCTACCCTATTCAACTATATCACCAAGAAGTCGGCTAGATACAGTAGAATACCGAGGCCGGTGCTATATCAGTATAACGCTATGGATACAGAGCTGACTTTGCGCCTCGCATATGCTCTTGAACGGGAGTTGAAACAGCAGGGTTTGTATGAGCAACCCTTCATGTTCCCGATGATGGAAGCATTGCCAATGCTGCTCAACGCCGA
>Ga0272444_10001215_pt1 | contig 25284 bp, 25 predicted proteins | sample SSMForm13_FD_201033 | JGI IMG/M metagenome (GOLD analysis project Ga0272444, IMG submission 201033) | Marine sediment archaeal communities from Little Sippewissett salt marsh, Falmouth, MA, United States - SSM-Form-13 | ecosystem: Environmental > Aquatic > Marine > Wetlands > Sediment ...
GATGAGCCGAACGATGACGAGCCCGAAGGAGACACGGCATGAAGCTCTCAACACGTTTTGCTGAAGCGGGATTCCTCGTCACGGGAGAGGTTGGCCCTGCAAAGGGAGCGGACGCGTCCGAGGCGCTCGCAGGGGCTGCCCTGATGGCACCTGTCGTGGATGCAGTCAACGTGACGGACAACCAGAGCGCCGTGATGCGGCTCGGTTCGATGGCCGTTTCTCACTTGATCAAGGAAGAGGGGATCGAACCCGTCTTCCAGGTCACGTGTCGCGACAGGAACAGGATCGCGCTCCAGTCGGATCTTCTGTCGGCCGCCACGCTCGGGGTCGAGAACGTTCTGTGCATCACGGGGGATCACATGGTCCTCGGCGACCACGGGGAGGCGAAGAAGGTGTTCGACCTGGATTCGGTCCAGCTCCTCGCGGCCGCGAAGGGGCTGAGCGAAGGCCGTGACCTCGCCGGCCACGAGATCGATTCCCCGCCGGAGTTCTGCCTTGGGGCGGTGGTCAATCCAGGGTCCGACGATCTGGAGATGCAGCTGCTCAAGATGCGAAAGAAGATTGATGTCGGCGCGGAGTTCTTTCAGACGCAGGCAGTCTTCGATCCTGCTGCATTCGCGCGTTTCATGGAGAAGGCAGAGGCGTTCGGCGTGCCGATCCTCGTTGGCCTTGTGCCTCTGAAATCCGCCCGAATGGCGACCTACATGGACCAGAACATCGCCGGGGTCAGCGTGCCTCAGCGCCTCGTCGACCGCTTGGCGGAGACGAAGAGGGAGGATCGAAAGAAGGTCTCGATCGAGATTGCCGCTGACCTAGCTCGCCAGATGAAGACGATGTGCCAGGGCGTCCACCTCATGCCGCTCGGATGGGATGACGTCGTTGCGCCGATCGTTGAATTGGCCGAGTTGGGCTCGACGCCTCCGTAGAGGAAGTAATCCGGCTTCCAGGTACGCGTTTCGCAACCTCGGAAAGGGGCTCCTTGTCGCGGGGTGATGATCATGATGCAGAAGGAGAGGGATTCGTGGCTCAAGCGGCGAATCATGAAGTTGACGATGCTGGAGAAGCGCGCAGTCAACGGCCCGAGACAAGCAGCGCAGACCGCCGCCACGGCGCTTGAGCTACTCGAGAACGTTGAACTGCCAGAGCACCCGACCTGCCTTGAACTCGGTTGCGGCCAGGGAGCGCTCGCGCGTCTGATGGTGGAGCGCTTCGGGGCTCGGATGACCGCGACCGACTTCGACCCGGCGCAAGTCCGGCTTGCCGCGTCTCGGTTGGGAGATCTCGGTGAGCGGGTGACCTTTCGGGTTGTCGACGCGCGCGCGCTTCCGTTCCATGATGGGGAGTTCGACGCCGTCTTCTCGCTTGTCGTCATGCATCACATCCCAGGCGGCTGGCGCCAGGTCGTGGCCGAAGCCTCTCGTGTTCTTCACTCGAAGGGCCTGTTCGTCTTCACCGACCTGTACCTGCCACGCGGGTTTGCGTGGATCTTCGGGAAGCTCTTCCCGCGGTTCGATCAATTGGCCTTTGACCCGCTGAAGGAGGCCCTAGGCGAAAACGGACTGAAGATCATGTACCACACGCAAGAGATCCGCGGAGGCATGGCGTTCGGAAAGACCATCGCGTCAAAAGCGTAGGCGCGGCGCCGGTTCGACGACGCACAGGGCAACGTGCCCCGCGCGGCAAGTTGAAGAGGGCTCCCGATACGCTCGTCGCTCATCGCCTGGAGTCTTGCTCAGATTCAGATCGAGCATGCCATGCGAGCCGGCCTCGCAGAGCGCGGGGCGGCCGTTTGGCAGGCAAACGCTCCCGCGTACGTGGCGGCGATCTACACCTCGTCCTCGCACAGTCTCTCCGCCCCCTCGTTGAGGACTCCGCCTGTCGAACGATGACCATCTCGGCGTCTCTGAGGGCCGAAACGCGTGGAATTGCGAGTAGTATAAAAGCTGACAGGAAGGGAGGGACATGTCAAGGAGCTACCACATGAACTCGGATGCGTTTCGACGATGCGCACATGAGCTGATCGACTGGATCATCGACTACCAGGAGCATCGCGTGAACGACCTCCCCGTGTTGTCTCAGGTCGAACCTGGCGAGATCCGCGCACGGCTCTCGCAAGATCCACCTGAGAAGGGAGAGCCGTTCGAGGCGATGCTGCGCGATGTGGACGAGATCTTGCTTCCCGGGATCACGCACTGGCAGTCGCCCGATTTCTTTGCCTTCTTCCCGGCCAACGTGTCCTATCCGGCGATTCTCGGCGAGCTGCTCTCGGCCGGACTCGGCGTCCAGGGAATGCTCTGGGCGACGAGTCCGGCGTGCACCGAGCTCGAAACCCACGTGCTGGATTGGCTCGTCGGAATGCTGGGACTGCCCGATGCCTTTCGATCCACGGGCCCCGGAGGCGGCGTAATCGAGGACAGTGCCTCGAGCGCGACGCTCTGTGCACTGCTTGCCGCGCGCGAACGGGCGACCGGATACGTCATCAATGAGCGAGGAGTCGACCGGCAGCTCGTCGCCTACACCTCGACCCAGGCTCATTCTTCGGTCGAGAAGGCGATCGGCATCGCAGGGGTTGGAAAGGAGAACCTCCGGATGATCGACGTTGATGGGACGTTCGCTATGCAACCGGATCTGCTCAGACAGCGGATCGACCAGGATCGCGATGAGGGCCTCTTGCCATTCTTCGTCTGTGCAACCGTCGGGACGACTTCATCGAACGCCATCGATCCGGTGCCGGAGATTGGGGAGATCTGTCGCGAGGAAGGCCTCTGGCTACACGTCGATGCGGCGATGTCGGGAACGGCATCGGTCTGCCCCGAGTTCCGGTTCCTCCACGATGGTCTTGGAGCAGCGGACAGCTACTGCTTCAACCCACACAAGTGGATGTTCACCAACTTCGATTGCGACTGCTTCTACGTGGCCGATCGCGCCGCCTTAATCCGGACGTTGAGCATCCTGCCCGAGTACCTGCGGAATCGAGCGACCGAGTCTGGCGCGGTCATCGACTATCGCGATTGGCAGATCCCGCTTGGCCGCCGATTCCGTGCCCTCAAGCTTTGGTTCGTCCTCCGTCACTACGGCGTCGAGGGCCTCCGGCATCACGTGCGCCGACACGTCGAGCTAGCTCAGGCTTTCCGCTCATGGATCGAGGCGGACGACCGCTTCGAACTCGCGGCTCCGACCCCGCTGAACCTGGTCTGTTTCCGGCATCTCGGGGGAGACGACGTCAATCGGGAGATGCTTGATCGCCTCAACGCGAGCGGCGATCTGTATCTGACCCACACCGTGCTCGATGGGAAGTACGCGCTCCGCTTGTGCGTTGGGCAAACGCGAACGGAAGAGGAGCACGTTGCTGCCGCATGGAATCGGATCCGCGCAGCCGCCGAAGCCATCGGCGGTTGACGAGCAAGGCGCGGCGCGCGATCCTCGGTGGCGGCAAGGAGGGTATCGTGTTGCGTGAGATCACAGAGGTGATTGATCTGCTCGATGACGCGGGTGTGGATGGCGCCTCCGTCCAAGCGTTCCTCCACTCAGTGGGTGTAGAGCACGTTGATGTGAAGCGCGTCGAGGGAGAACGGGGGAGCACGGACTTCGTGCGAACCACGATCGGGAGCGAAGAGGACGGGCCAACGCTGGGTATCATCGGACGGCTCGGCGGGATCGGCGCTCGGCCGGATCGTCTTGGCCTTGTCTCCGACGCCGACGGGGCAATCGTCGCCCTCTCCTGTGCCGCGAAGCTCGGCAGGGTAACGAAGCGTGGAGACCGACTCCCGGGATGCGTGATCGTCTCCACCCACATCTCGCCGCGATCTCCGATCATTCCACACGAGCCAGTGCCGTTCATGGGAGCTCCGGTCGACATGGAGACGATGAACCGTCACGAGGTTGCCCCGACGATGGACGCGATTCTGTCGGTTGACGCGACGAAAGGCAACTGGCTCGTCAATCGGTGCGGTCTTGCCATCACGCCGACCGCTAAGGAGGGCTACATTCTGCCCGTCGGCCCCGATCTACTGGCAATCCTGCGGCACGTGACCGGCGAGGTGCCGGCCGTCCTGTCCATCGCAACACAAGATCTCACGCCGTACGTCGCTGGTTTCGATCACGTCAACAGCATCATGCAGCCGTCGACCGCGACTTCGTCTCCTGTCGTCGGCGTTGCGACCACGGCGGCGACTCCCGTTCCCGGCTGCGCAACAGGCGCGAATGATCCCACATCGCTCGAACAGGCCGCCCGCTTTTGTATCGCGGTTGCCTTGGAATTCACGGCCGGGCGCTGCCTGTTTTTCGATGAGAGCGAGTTTGCGCGTCTCGTGGCCTGCTACGGATCGATGAGCCACCTTCAAGGACTCGGGCGCGAGGAAGCGTAACAGCGATCAGTCGCGTGCCGTGTCACGCCGGCAGGCTTCGACGATGATCTCGTGGATTTCGCGTGTCGGCGCCCACGCGCCGTCGGCCATGTTGGAGAGGATGACGAGGTTGACGTCCGAGTCGAAGAAGTACCGCATCACCGCGCTCACGCCGGCGTTGTACCCCTCCTTCTGGCAGCAGAGGACGTGCCCGTCCGACTCGACGTGGAACCACATCCCCAGGCCGTAGCGCATCTCCCAGTCGGTTTGATCCTTGTAGTGAACCTGTGGGGTAAAGAATCGCTCAGTCGACTCGGAAGAGAGTAGACGACCGTCCTTGACCGAGCGGAGGAACCGATCCAAGTCCGCGGCGGTGACGTGGGCGCCGCTGTCCGGTGACCCGATCGGCGGGAAGGAGTAGATGTTCTTCTTCCACTCGACCACCTTCCCTTCTTCGTCTCGGATCGGATCGCACCCCTCCGCGAGATCAGGTACGCAGCGATCGAGACGGAAGAAGTCGGAATCCCCCATCCCTGCAGGCGCGAAGATCCTCTCGCGGATCACCTCACGATAGGATTTCCCGGTGGCGCGCTCGATCATCAGGCCGAGGAGCACGAAACCGCAGTTGCAGTAGCGGCAGCCCTTGCCGGGCGGGAAGTTGGCCTGTTTCTGGGCGAACTGTGGCAGGAAGTCGGTCGTCTCGGACACTGAGTAGTTGGGCTTGGTCTTCCATAGATCCTCATAGTTCTCGCCGTCTTCCTCCTCCGCATCATCGCCGATGCCTGAGGAGTGCGTGAGGAGCTGGAAGACGGTGACCGCTTCGGAGATGGAGGTTCCTCGGAGATCGAGATATGGCGTCACGGCTGTTTCGAGCGAGAACTCGCCATGATCGATGAGTTGAAGGATCGCGACGGCAGTGAACAACTTCGTCAGAGATGCCGTGTCGAATCGCGTCGTCATCGTGATTGGGACCCCCCACGTGCGGCTCGCGAGGCCGTACGCTTTGGCGAAGAGTTCCAGGGATCCCTGCGTGATGCGAACGACGCCCGAGAACGTCTCCGCTACGGTCCGAGCTCGCAGAATCTCATCGACGGCGTCAGGCAACTCCGCTTTGCTCATCATGGGCCGAGGATAGGTGGTTTGCGTCCGCGCTGCATTCGGGACGCGATCAATCTCGACAGATGCCGCTCGCAGGGGCTAGGCGTGAACCGTGGTCGTGATGTCGGAGTTGTGATGGCCGGTCGCTTCGTGGCTGTCATGACTGTGCTGATCGGGCTCTCGCCGAATCCTGCATCAACTCAGGGAGGCATCCATGGATCGTCGAACACTCGGACGCACGGGCTTTCCGCATTGGAAGTCGGCCTTGGCACGGAGTTTCTCCTCGGCCTCCCGTAGGACGATGCGGTGGACGTGATACGTTCCGCCATCGACGGCGGAGTCAACTACATCGACATGTTCTGGGCGCATCCGGAGTTCCGAGACACCATGGGAGTCGCCTTCCGCGGTCGCCGAGCCGAAGTGTGCATCACTGCGCACCTCGGCTCCACGATCCGGGAGGACGGGCAATACGCCGTCTCACGCGATCCCGACGTGTGTGCCAGCTTCTTCGACGACTACCTCGAGCGGATGGAGGCGAACTACGCAGACGTCCTCTTTCTTCATAACTGCAATGCCCCGGAGGATGTCAGGCGGGTCGTCGAGCCCGGAGGCCTTCTTGGACTTGCGCGATCGCTCGTGAAGGCGAGAAAAGCGCGGTTCGTCGGGATGAGTGGCCACAACACGATCACCGCACGGCAGGTCGTCGAAAGCGGTGTGGTCGACGTCCTCATGTTCCCGATCAACCTCGCAGGTTACGCGGTGCCCGGAAAGCGTGAACTCCTCTCGGCATGCGAGAAGGAGAACGTGGGCTTGGTTGCGATGAAGGTGTCCGGCGGCGGAAGCCTCCTGCGGGACAAGCGGCTCGTCGAGATGCAGGACCATCAGATGGGGCGCCAGGAAACGGCGGGCGCGCCGTCGCGCTACAAGGTGACAGCCGAGATCACTCCCGAAAGGTGCGTGGCCTACGTCCTCGATCAACCGCAAGGCTCGCCAACGGTTCCCGGCGCCAAGAGCGTCGATGAACTCCGCGATGCTCTTCGTGCGCCTAACGCCATCGTCGGCGAGCGTGACTACCGGTCGATCTTGCTTTCCTTCGCGAGCTTGCAGCAGGGGAGTGCGTCTACTGCAACCACCGTCCACCGTGTCCGTCGACGATCGACGTTGGGCGAACGATCAGTCTTCTCGAACAGGGCAGACGGGAGCTGACCGATGGACTGCGCGCGTCGTACGCCGAGCTTGAGAAGAACGCGTCCGACTGCATCGAGTGTGGCCAGTGCTCCCTACAGTGCCCGTTCGGTGTCGACGTCATCGAGAAGATGCGAGAAGCCTTCTTGCTTTTCGCGTAGACATCGCCTTGGCAGAGGGCTGATCTCATACGAGTTGAGGTGGCTCGGCTAACTCAGAGGCTGTCTGCATAGAAGACAGGCAGCCGGCGCCCGCGTCGTTGAGAGGATGAGGGAGGCAGTCGCGCTCTTCGACCGGCGACGCGCCGACTCTGGCTCAGCGGACGAGATCATGGCACGGGGTCTTGTTCAGCAATCCGCTCACGCACAAGTGACTTCGGCCTTCTGTGGGTCCTCTCAACCGGATGACGTGCTACGTTGGGGTGCGGTCCTGCGCTTCTCCTCGTACATCTCTCGGTCGGCCTGTGAAAGGACGGCCTCGATAGACTGCCCCGTCTCCGGCGTCCAGTAGGCCGTTCCGATGGCGAGCTCTACCGGCATGTCGAGCGGTAGCTGTGCATCTCTCCGCTTGCGGAGCTCGTCCCGTATTCGCTCGCGGACGATGTTCGTCTCGCCGTCCGTCTCGATCAGCAAGACGAGAAACTCGTCCCCACCGTAGCGAACGACGATGTCCGACCCTCGCACAGTGTCACGCAGCGCGCCCGCGACGGCCTGAAGAACTCTGTCTCCGGCCGTGTGGCCGAAGCGGTCGTTGATCTCCTTGAAGCGATTGACATCGATCATCAGGACGCCAATCGGGTGTTTGTAGCGTCGTGCGCGACAAACCTCGGAATCGAGGATCGAGTGCAGTGTGTAGCGGTTGAGAAGGCCGGTCAGCGGGTCGTGTCGGGCCATGTAGACCAGCTCCTCCTCGGCGCGCTTCTCCGCGGTGATGTTCTGCAGGCTGCCTTCGTAGAACGTCACGGCGCCGCTCTCGTCTCGTCGTGCCCGGCACGTGTCCCGTACCCAGATAGGTTCTCCGTCCTGCCGGCGGAGCTGTGTTTCGTAGTTCTCTACTACGTGCTCGTCGGTGAAGAGCATCTGCTCGCGCGCCCGATCGGCCGGGTCGAGGTACAGATCGGCGGCCGTCTTGCCAAGCAGCGACTGTTTGTCAGAGTACCCGAGCATTTCGACGAGCGCGGGATTGGCGTCGACGATGCGGCCATCCGCTGTTGTGATGTAGAGGCCGATCGGGACGTTCTTGAACAGCACACTGTACCGGGACTCCACGTTCTCGATCACGGGATCGGATGCCTCTCGCGCCTTCGCCCTCCGGCTCTCCGGCCACTTGGACGTCTCGCTCTGCTTCATGTTCTGATCGTCCCCTCGACGTAGAGGCAGAACCTACCCTTTTCGCAAGCAAACGCCAAATCGCCTCAGGTTTCTCGAACCCAGGCGTGGTTACTCAGAGCTCGCGGGAATGCCACAGAGCTGTCGAGAGTCTTGCTTCCGCGTCAATGAAGGGCGGATCGCCTCTCCCGTATGAAGTCGGAACGCTACAGGATCATGCACCTTGGCGCATGATTTCGGACCAAACTTTACCGGAATGACAGCTCACTGCACCTCACGCCTCGATGGCACGGGGTACCCACAAGGACTACAAGGCGACGAGATCTGCTTGGGAGCTCGTATTCTCGCCGTGGCGGACGTCATGGAGGCAATCGCGTCGCATCGACCCTATCGCTCCGCACTCGGAGTCGATGCTGCTCTCGCCGAGATCGAGCGAGCCAGGAGCCTGGAACTCGACTCCGACGCGGTCGATGCATGCCTTCGCCTTTTCCGCGAGCAAGGGCTCACGCTTGAGACGCTCAGCGAGGATGTCTGTGCTCCGGACATCGGATGAGGAGAGCTTGGATCACAGCGGCCTCTCGGCGATTCCGGTCGGGCGCGGTCCGATCGGGATCGGGAAGGTAGGTCGACTGAAGGCGAGCGAGATGGCAAGACGATGTGCCAAGATCGGCACCGAGTACTTCCCACAGTAGCTGTGACTGCTCCTCATCTTCCTGGAAGGCGGCGAATTCGTCGATCACGAAGCGCGTGCATTCCTCGCCGACTTCCCCGCTCCGGCAGCGGTCGCGCCACTTGACCTGTCACCGGCGGCACGTGCCATCGGCTCGGTGCTTCAGGGTCTGAGGAGGCAGACCTCCTATCCATTCCGCGGTTCTCCTCGGAGGAGGGCGCTGCGTGGCTCAAGACGTTTGAACGCGGTCAGGAGGAATCCCAGAGAAGGCGCTTGGCGGCCCGACATCGCATCGATGATGCGTGCCAAGCACTGCAAATGGAGGGCCGCGACGGATCCGAGACGCGCGATCCGTAGCTTGTCCTGCGATGTCGCGTCCCTGCAGGAGGATGAGGTTCAGATGAAGACGCTTCTACTGAAGGCCAGCCCAAGGAAGGACGGGAACACGGCGACTTTGGCCGACCGCTTCGTGGCCGGGTTAAGGGATGTCGGCCACGACGACGTTACGGAGTTTCAGCTCAATGACCTCACGATCCGAGCCTGTCAGGCATGCGACGGGTGCTTCCAGCCGCCGTACTCCGGATGCATCCTCGACGACGACTTCATGACGATCTATCCGGCGTTTCGCGATGCGGATTTGGTCGTCTTCGCTGCGCCGATCTACTGGTGGCACCTCTGCGCGCAGATGAAGACGTTCATCGATCGGATGCATCCGATGCTAACCTTCGATCGGGAGCAAAGCCTCCCGACGAAAGATCTTGTCTTCATTACGGCGTACTTCGCGGAGGACCCGTACGGCGTGCAACTTGCGATCAAGACGTTGGAGTCGATTGCAGGATGGGCGGGTATGGGCTTCGACGTCGTTCGCTTCCACTCCGTTGCAGGCCACGTGCGAGACGATGCGGAGAAACTCGCCGAAGCGTTTGAGCTCGGCCGATCGTTTGCAGCATGGACATGTCCACCGCTCGTCTCCCCATGCGCTGTGGAGAACTGCCAGTTCCGCTTCCGTAGTGTAGAGTACGCGGCGATGCATCTCGTAATGGCGGCGGGCGACGATCATCTAGCATGGAAGGCCGAGAACCTCTCCGCGGTCCACACGCTCGAGAATACGCGGCAGCTCGTCGAGGAGGCAGAACGGATTCTGGCTGAGAGGTAGGCGATCTCGGGAACTCTCGCCGGCGCGCCATGCGCAGTCCATCTGCCGGGCGACTCCCCCGCGAGCCTCCGTGCCCACGAGCTGCTCGACCAGGTGAAGGCCAAGATCGATTCACGCACTCGCGCCACCTGTCGTGACAACGTCTCCATCCTCGACGACGTGGGCGGAGGAGATCTCTAGACAAAGAGGACGAAGAAGGCCGGCGGCCTCGATGAGGGCAGGAGCGTGAGGCCTTGGTCGTCCCGAATGCGACTTGGCGTCGACGGTGCGCAGATCTCCTACTCGAAATCTGGCAGGATGTTCATCGTTCGTAGGCGCGTTAGGGCATCATGCGGTCGGACGAAGTCGAGATACGCCATCCGGTCGAACATGACAAAGGTGCCTCTCATGGCACGATGCACCTCCTACCCGGTCGTATCCGGCGAACTCAGAGACGGACGGGGGAGGTCCTACAGCCCGAGTCGCGGCCACCCGTGTCTGCGAATCGCGCCGAGTTCGAGGATGGCGACGCCGAAGACGACGAGGCCGACCACCGTCACGCGGATCTCCTCTCCGTAGGACCAGTAGGCAAGTCCGCCGCCGAGGATGGCGAGGCCGATGAAGCAGAGGACGGCGATAGCCTTGGCGGGGTTCGAGGGCGTCCACGCCTCTTTCTCCTTCAGCGAGCGTCTCCGATCCCAGTGGAAGTACAGCATGATGCAGTAGATCGAATACCAGAGGAAACCCAAACCGGCCCAGATGCCACCCGGAAGGAGGCTCGCGGCAAGCAGAGTCGCAATGAGGATCGCGGCGGCTGTTTCAATTCCGAATAGCCAAACAGTGGCCGTCTTCGACTTCCCGAGTAGCCAGTTCGGGAAGAGACCTCCAAGAATGCTGAGGATCATGCCATTGCCTCCCGTGGCGAGATGGTACTCCGATCTACGTTGCGCAGCATCCAGCGTTAGCGTCTCCGCAAGGTCTTCCAGTTCGCTTCAGAGCTGGGGCTCTACTCCTAGTGCGGCGAAGGCGAACGTCCAGCGGTCAGCCACTTCGTCAAGCAGCTTCCCCTTCGGCTTGCCGAGCCCGTGTCCGGCGCGCTTGTCGATGCGTAGCAGAATTGGCGCGTCTCCCGCCTGTGCCGCCTGCAAAGCCGCGGTGAACTTGTGGCTGTGCGCCGGGAACACGCGATCGTCGTGGTCGGCAGTCGTGACGAGGGTCGGGGGATAGGCGGTGCCCTCCTGGACGTTGTGAACCGGGGAGTAACCTTGCAGGATCGGGAACATGGCCGGATCGTCCGGTGAGCCATAGTCCGAGATCCAGAATGCCCCCACGGTGAACAGGTGGAAGCGAAGCATGTCGAGGACGCCGACGGCTGGCAGGCAAACGCCGAACAAGTCTGGCCGTTTCGTCATACACGCGCCAACGAGCAGCCCCCCATTGCTGCGCCCGTAGATCGCCAGTTTGGGAATTGACGTGCGCTTCGTCTCGATCAGCCACTCGGCGACAGCGATGAAATCCGCGAAAACGTTCGGACGATTTTCGCGGGCTCCGGCCTGGTGCCACGCTCGCCCGAACTCCCCGCCGCCTCGGATGCAGGCAATCGCGAGCTGCCCTCCGAGGTCGAGCCACGAGATATGATCGATCTTGAAGTGGGGCGACTGCGCGATGTTGAACCCCCCGTATCCGTAGAGGCAAGTCGGCGTTTCTGGACCGACTTCGACGCCTCGCTTGCGCGCCAGGAAGACCGGAACGCGAACGCCCTCTGCAGTCAGTACAAACTGTGACTCGGTCTCGTAGGCGGAAGGATCGAATGGAAGATCGGCTTTACAGAAGAGCTCCGTTTCACCTGTCGTCACATCGTGAGAGAGGACGATGTTCGGGTGCACGAAATCGCCGTAGGAGAAGTGGATAACCGTTCCGCTCTCTCGTCCCTCAAGGAGCGGGATCGAGCCCTCTCCCGGCAGATCGACGTCATGAAGAAGACGGCCTTCGGTGTCGTGGATCGAGAGTCGGGCGACGGCGTTGCGCAGCGTGCACACGGCGAACCTCTCGCCTACCCACGCGGCCGCCTGAATTGTGCCTTCTGACTCCGGCACGCGCTCGGCCCACGCAGAGGGCTCGGGCCGGTTGATGTCGACGGATACGATCCGTCCCAGCGGGGCGCCGTGCGTCGTCAAGAAGTAGAGAGTGCGTTCTTGATTTCCGAGGAACGTGTAGGCCGCGTCGAATTTCGGCATCAGATCGACGACCCGGCGCTCGGGTTCGTTGAGATCGATAACGCTGATTCGATTCTCCTGATAGGTCCCCCGATGAATGGAGATGACGAGGTAGCGCCCGTCCGCCGTCACGCGACCATAGGGCCGCCACTGAGGCTCGTCCGGGAACTCGAGAACGACGACGTCGTCAGCTTGCGGATCGCCGATGCGATGGAAGCGCAGGTTGCGATTCGTTGCCGCCGCCTTGAACACGCCGTCCGGCGGCGGAGGCTCCGACCCCCCGTAGAAGAAGCCCGAGCTGTCCGAACGCCAGCTCGGCGTCGGGAACTTCAACCACTCGAGCTTGTCCGAAAGATGCTCGCCGGTCTCGACGTCGAGGACTCTCCAGACCTGCCAATCAGAACCCGCCTCTGCGAGTCCGTAGGCGAGGTAGCGCCCGCAGGGGCTCGGAGCGAACTCGGTGACGGAGATCGTACCGTCTTCGGCCAGCGCCTCAGGGTCGACCGCGACTCGGACGTCATCGCCACCCGCCTTGACCCAGCAGAGCGCCGGCTGACGAGCGTCGGGCTTCTGAAGCGTGAAGAAGAGCCATCCGCCGGCCTCGAACGGAACGCCAACGGCCGCGTAGTCTGAGAGCGCGCCCAGCCGCTCGCGAATTGCCTCGCGGAAAGGGATCGCCTTCAACACCGATTGGGCTAACGCGTTCTGTGCGTCGGCCCAAGACTCCGTTTCAGCGGAGTCGACGTCCTCGAGCCAACGATACGGATCGGGAACGGTGATGCCATGCAGGACGTCGACGTGGCCGTCTCTGCGAGTCGGTGGGTACTGGAGCTTGGCGGATGAGAACGCGTTCATCGTGCCTCCTCGGGTTCGAAGCCGAGAGAGCGTACCGATCGAAGCACGATCCCTCAACGCAACGCAGGCTGCGTCAGGCGACCTGCTCGATACGCAGAATGACGTTCCCGAGAGGATCAGGGCAGACGACGATGCTGTCCCCCGTCATCCAATCCGCCGGATCGTGAGCGCGCACCTTGCCCGTCAGGAGCGGGAGAGCGGCCTGCATCGCGTAGAGACAGAACGGCTGCGCCAGATAGAGGCTGCTCTCCCGGACGAGTGCCGAATGCCCCACGCGCATCTTTTCGTTGCAGCGTCCTTCGATCCGATCAACGACGATGTGCAAATCCCCCGCCTGTTCCTCGAGTGCTGATCCACTCACGCTCCTCGAAACCTCAGGCGCAGGGACGGCGGGGACTTCGCCTCTGACGCTCGGTTCGACGCACGTCGATCCGAGCGTCGCCTGTTCGATTCGCCAGATCGTCCGCCCGTCCGGATCGGGACACTGCACGTGGTGAACCTCGCCCATCCAGTCGGCGGCAGGATCTCCGTCTTTCAGTCGTTCCTTGGCCGGGACGAGCGGGAGGATGCTCGCCAGAGCGAACAGGCAGATCGGACCGCCCCCGGGGAAGACGAGACTCCCGTTTCGAACAAGGAAGCCCGTTCCGGGAGCCATAGGAATCGGTCCCGTGCAGGTTCCTTCGACACGCTCGACCTCGATCCACAGTTCAACCATTCTTCCTCCTCACTCGGTCAGTCCAAGTTCCCGCAGCTTCTCAGGCGTAGGCAGACCCGTTTCCGTGCTCCATCCCCGAGCGCTGTAGTACTCGTCGAGCATCGGCGCGAGCTCGACGACCGATCCCGCCGACGGCGATTCGGGTGGACCGGCCGGCTCTTCGAGGAAACGTCGGGGGAGCGTGTCGTCGGCTCTGCCAACGCCGAACCGCGCGTTGATCATCCGCTCGGCGTTGACGATCCGCTCACCAGCGCGCCGGATCTCCTCTCCGGTGAGACGCGTCCCGGTGGCGGCCTGGACGACGTCGGCCGTCTCATCCCAGTCGAGAACCTCCATGTTGTTGTAGATGTTCTTGCAGATGCCGAGGGCGTCTGCAACAGCGGCCTTCTCCTCGTAGTCCTTGACGACGAGGCCCTTGCCTCGCCACGCGAGGCGGTCGGCGGCCTCGGGGGTCCCGTATCGACGTGCGCCCTCTTCGTGGTCGCCCGAGAACTCGAACCACGGCTCCGACCTGAGATGATCGGCGCCGCGACTGGCGACCGCGTTGCCAAGCCCGTACGCCTTCATTGCCCGCACGTCGGCCTGGAAGAGCTCAAGGCCCTTGACGTGCATCGCAAGGTCAAGGCCGACCCCGAGTTTCTCAGCTGCGGCGCGGACTCCATCAGTGAGAAGACCGCCGAAGCCCTCCCGGGCCGCGATCTGCTCGATCAACGCCAAGATCGTCTCGCCGTTACCGAACGACAGATCGAGACCGAGCGCCTCATCGCGGGTGATGATCCCCCTCTCCGCACACTCCATCGCCCAGGAGATGACCTCTGAGGTTGTGATCGCGTCGAGCCCGAGGCGATTGCAGCGATCAACCGCGTAGAGGGCAAGTGGGAGGTCGCTGTTCCCAACCCGTGCTGTGAAGCCGGCTAGCGGTTCGTACTCCGGTCCCTCGAAGCGTAGGTCGGGGAACCGTGGGTCGTCGACCTCCAGGTACCGACTGCAGTGGATGAGACAGGACTCGCAAGCCATCGATCGCACCTTGTACCGAGCTTCGATGGTTTCGCCGGAGACGGCTTCGGCGTGCTCGAACGTTCCCGATTGGAAGTGACGCGTCGGTAGTCCGCCCATCCTTTGCAGCACGGTGATGAGCTGGGTCGAGCCGAGGCGGGATCGGATCTCGTACTCTGGATGCGAGAGAATCCTCTCCCGCAGGCGGGCCGTGAGATCGCGGAACCGAACGGGGTCTACGACGGAGACCTCGCACGTCCCACGAACGGCGATGGCCTTCAAGTTCTTCGACGCCATCAGGCGCCCCATGCCGGTTCGCGCAGCGGCACGGACTCGGTCGGCAAAGATCCCCGTGAAGGCAACCCCGCGTTCGGCCGCTGGACCGATCGCGGCTACCCGAATCCTGGCGTCTCCGAGGAGGTCGTAGAGCGCATCCGTTGTTTCCGAGGTGTCGAGGCCCCACAGATCTCGCGCATCGAGAAGCTCGACGCGGGCGTCGTCGATGAAAAGCGTGACAGGGTGTGCCGACTTCCCTGTGATGGCGAGCTGGTCGATTCCCGCGCGGCGAAGGGCTGGGCCGAATCGCCCTCCCGCGTTTGAGTCGCCGAGAATGCCGGTCTGCGGGGAGCGCCCGCTGACGTTGAATCGCGCAGTGCCGGGGAAGCCCGTGCCTACCAGCGGTCCCGCGCCAAGCAACAGGGGGCTGTCCGCTGCGAGAGGATCCAGATTGGGTGACAGGGTTTCGTGAAGTCGCGCAATATTCGCCCCGCGACCGCCGAGGAATCGACGGGAAACCGCCGGGTCGACGCTTGTTCGCATCTCACGTCCATCGTTCAGATCGACTCGACAGATCATGGCGCTCCTCTCGTGAAGCGGCTTGTCTCAGGGAAGTGTATCCGCTCCGTGAGACGGAGGAAGCCGCGTGAGAAGCCGGTGGGCGATGAGCAGGATGCGACCTCCTACGACCTCTCGAAGTCGATCTCGGCAGAAGACTGGTCTTTCGGCATCCATTCCTTGGCAGTGGATCCGAGGCGCCTCGCCGCTTCGGCGATGGTCTGCGTGGAGGTGGTCGCCGAGATGCGTAGGTATCCCTCGCCGGAGGGGCCGAAAAACGTACCCGGCGTGACGGAGACACCCGTGGCCTCAAGGAGGCGCAGTGCGGAAGGCTCCGATGCCATGCCCGAGGGAAGCCGGATCCAGAGGTAGAAGGTGGCGCGCGGTAACTGGGCATCGAGGCCGGCGCAGCGAATGGCGTCGACGAGCATGGATAATCTCTCTCTGTAGATGCCGTTTCGCGTAGCGATCCACTCAGGCCCCGTCGACAGCGCCTGGGCCGCAGCGGCTTGGATCGGTAGTGGGATGCCCGAATCGACGTTCGATTTCAGTTGGGCAAGGAGGGCGAGTGCATCAGATCGGCCGACGGCCATGCCGACTCGCCAGCCGGCCATGTTGAATGTCTTGGAGATCGAGTTGAACTCAACTGCCACGTCGAAGGCACCCGGAACCTCGAGGACGCTCGGTGGGACGTAGCCGTCGTAGGCAACGTCGGCATAGGGTGCGTCATGGCAAAGCAGGAGGTTGTGTTCGCGGGCAAACGCGACGGCCTCGGTCAGAAACTCGATATCAGCGCAGGCACCGGTCGGATTGTTTGGGTAGTTGAGCCACAGGATGGAGGCACGATCCGCCACCTCGGACGGGATAGCACGGAGGTTTGGAAGGAATCCTCGCTCTTCGACGATTGGGAAGAGAGCCGATTCCGCTCCAGCGAGCCGCGTCCCGCGGACGTACGGCGCATAGCCTGGATCGGGGATCAGGGCGAGATCTCTTTCGTCCAGATGCGCGAGACAGAGATTCACTATTCCCTCCTTGGAGCCGAGGAGGGGCACGATCTGCGTTTCCGGATCGAGTTCGACATTGAATCGGCGGAGGTAGTACGCGCAAACCGCTTCCCGAAGATGTTGTGTGCCACGTCCGCTAGGGTATCGGTGAGCGTTCGGCTCGCGAGCTGCGATGCAAAGCGCGTCAATCGCTGCGTACGGCGGGTCAAGATCCGGATCTCCTATGTCGAGCCGGATCACGTCGAGGCCGCGCTCTGCGGCAGCCCGGCAGGCCCGATCCCATCGGATGAATGGGTAGGGTGGAACCTCGCGAAGTCTGGCCGATGCCTCCATCCTAGAGACCTCCTGCCTCCGTAGGCATGCCGTTCAAGTGATTGAGCAGAGCGCGAAGCCCAAGAAGATAGCTTGCGGGGCCGAAGCCCTCGATCCGCCCGACGCAGACGGGCGTGATGAGCGAGCGCTGGCGGAACCTCTCCCGCGTGTGGGTGTTCGATAGATGAACCTCAACCGTCGGGAGCCCGACGGTTGAGATCGCGTCTCGCAGGGCGGCGCTGGTGTGCGTGTAGGCGGCCGGATTGATCAGGATGCCGTCGGCCCAGTCGGCCTTCTCGTGAATCGCGTCGACCAGTGCACCCTCGTGGTTCGATTGGAGCGTGCGAAGCTCCGTCCCGAGCTCGGCGGATAGATTGCGAAGGGACACATTGATCTCGTCGAGCGTGGCCGATCCGTAGATCTCGGGTTCTCGACGTCCAAGCAGATTGAGGTTCGGTCCGTGGAGAACGAGCACTTGTCTCGTGGCTTCCTGGTTGCGTTTCGTCATCGGTTCCTCCTTGCTCCCATCGCGATCAACACTTCGCAGATGGCGGGCTCCGGTACGACGTGCCCTGTCGTGACGTGCCCGATGGTCCGTGGAAGGACCCAGCGGATCTCGTCGCCCGCCCGCTTCTTGTCGCGCGACATCGCTTCGACGATCTCGTCGACGGCGTGTGGTGGACAAGAGATCGGAAGGTGGGTCTGTTTCAGGACCCTCTCGATGCTCTCTACCAGTTCCGGCTGGGCAACGCCGGCCTCGATGGCAATCCTCGCGGCGGCGACGAGGCCGATGGCGACGGCGTCGCCGTGCCTGAGCGTGTACCTGCTGACGACCTCGAGGGCGTGGGCGACGGTGTGGCCGAGATTCAGCACCGCGCGACGGTCGTGTTCGAACGGATCCTCCTCGACCACGGCGATCTTCACCCGTAACGCCCGCTCGATGAGATCTGCTGTTCGGTACCCTGTCCAGTCTTCCTCGTCGAGCATCCCATCGGCCACGTCGGCGAGCAGGGAGGGATCTCCGATGATACCGTGCTTGAGCATCTCGGCGAGGCCTGAGTGGATCTCCCTCTCGGAGAGTGTCGCGAGGACGCGCGGATCGATCAGGACAAGATCGGGCTGCTTGAAGGCACCGACGAGGTTCTTGCCGGCCGGTAGATCGACGCCTGTCTTCCCCCCGACGCTCGCGTCGACCATCGCCAAAAGCGTGGTTGGAACGTGGACGTAGCGAACGCCGCGCAGATAGGTAGCCGCGGCGAACCCGGCAACATCTCCGGTGACGCCGCCGCCGAGGCCGATCACTGCGCCATGGCGATCGAGGCCGTGTCGAACGAGGGCGTCGTAGAGGCCGAGAACCGTTTCCGTGCTCTTGTGGCGTTCTCCGTCCGGCAAGACACACGACTCGACCGGATAGCCAGCCGCGGCGAGCGAGGCAGCGGCAGCTTCTCCATGAAGCGGGAAGACGACCTCGTTGGAGACGAGGACCGTCATCGAACCGGCCCGCAGGCCGGCGGAGCGGACGGCGTCGCCGAGGTGGGGCAAGAGGCCGGGGCCGAGATGAATCGGATAGGGGCCGCCCGGATCCCGCACCGTCAAGGTTCGATTGCTAGCCAGGTCGACGACCTCGTCGACGATCTCATCAACCGATCGGTCGGTCGTGTCGACGTGCCAAGGGAGAGATGCGTAGGTTTTGCCGCGTTTCGCTAGTAGCACCTCAACGGAGGCTCGCAGATTCTCCTGATCGATGAGCGGCCGGCTCGGCTTCCCGTTGAGGCGACGGAGGAGTTCTTCGATCTCGCAAGTGAGACAGACGATCGTCCCATGCTTTGCCATGGGGTCTCTGTTCTTCGGATCGACTAGTGACCCTCCACCGGTGGCGATGACCAGGCCGTTGCGCTCTGCTAACTCCTGGCAGAGAGCTCGCTCGTGTTCCCGAAAGACGCGTTCGCTGTCATCGCCGAAAACTCTGTGAATCGGCTTTCCGAGGCGGGCCTCGATCTCCACGTCCATGTCGACGAGTGGCCGGGCCATTCTCTCGGCCACTGCGGCGCCGACTGTCGACTTCCCAACCCCCATGAATCCGGTGAGAACGACGTTACGTGGGCTCGCCACGGTGCCTCCATGCCTCTTGGTGAGCCAACATCTCGGCGAGGCTGTCCCCGCCGATCTTGTCATGCAGCGCGACCGCGAGGACCCAAGCGAGCATGGCCTCGGCGACGACGGCGGCCGTGGGGACAGCGCAGACGTCGGAACGTTCATAGGAGGTCTGCGCCAACTCGCCCGTACGAACATCCACGGAATCCTGCGGGCGGACGGTGGTCGGGATCGGCTTCATCGCAGCACGGACGACGATTGGCTCTCCGTTGCTCATTCCGCCCTCGACCCCCCCGGCTCGGTTGGTGATGTGTATCACATTCCCGTTCTCGTCTTTCCGGAGGGCGTCGTGAACCTCGGTGCCCGAGTGGGACGAGTTGGCGAACACAGGGCCGATCTCGACCCCCTTGATCGCAGGGATCGACAGCACCGCAGCCGCGATTCGCGCGTCGAGGCGTCTGTCCCACTGGGCGTGGCTTCCGAGACCGATCGGAACGCCGATCGCCGCTGCGCAGACGATTCCGCCGAGTGACTCGCCGACCTCGACCGCACGGTCGATGCCCTCGATCATCCTGGCACTCGCCGACGGATCGGCGCAGCGCACCGGGCTCTTCTCGGCCCGTGCCCAAATGGCCGGCCAGTCGATCCTCTCGTTGAGGAGGAGGGACTCCTCTGCGCTGTGCTCGGCGATTCGAAGCACGCAGCCTCCGACCTCGACCCCGAATTGGCACAGCAGGAGGCGCGCCACCGCGCCGACGGCAACACGGGCGGCAGTCTCGCGGGCGCTCGCTCGCTCTAGGATCGGCCTCGCGTCATTGAGGCCATGCTTTCGCATGCCGGACCAGTCGGCGTGTCCGGGTCGAGGCACGGTTACGGGCGGGAGGTCGCCAGCCTCCCATGCGCCTTTCCAGTTCTCCCAATCGCGATTGGCGATGCGAAGGACGACGGGAGCGCCGATCGTCCGACCGGCGATGACTCCACCGAGGATCTCGATCCGATCTGTTTCGATCTGCATTCGGGCACCGCGACCGTGGCCGATCTGACGTCTTGACAGATCGCGATTGATTGCCCGGACGTCGATCGCGAGACCGGATGGAAGTCCGTCGATGATCGCGGTCAGACAAGGCCCGTGCGATTCTCCACCGGTGATGAATCTCATGTGCGATCTCCCCCGAGTGCCGCCTCGCATGCGCGGGTCATCACGTCGACTGGCGCTTCACGTCCGGTCCACAGCTCGAGCGCCCGCGCGCCCTGGACGACGAACATCCTCAGACCGCCGACACACGGGGCACCGGCGGCGTCCGCTTGCCGAAGGAACCTGGTTTTTCGAGGGACGTACACCAGGTCGTAGGCGACCGTTTCCCTCGGGTACGGCTCGTCGTCCGGCCAGATCGACCGTTCCGTGTCGGGCCACATCCCAACCGGAGTCGTGTTGACGAGGAGCGCGCTACGGGTCGTTGCCTCGACGAGCGCCTCGTCGGTGAGGCGCTCGGCGGTAAGGCGATCACTTCCGTCGCCCAGATCGCCCATGAGCCGCTCCACTCGCTCGAGTGTCCGCGAGAGCACCGTGATTTCTTGCACTCCCGCGCGAAGAAGTCCGTACACTGCCGCGCGGGCTACTCCACCGGCACCGACGATGACTGTCCGCTTGCCGTTTGGGTCGAAGCCGGCGTGGTCCAGCCCGTCGAGGAATCCTGCGAGATCGGTGTTGTGGCCGACGAGCATCTGCTCCGCCCCTCGCTCGCCCTCCACGCACAGCGTATTGATCGCGCCGATGGCCCCGGCCTCTTCGCTCAGCTGGTCGATGCCGCCTGCGACGTCCGTCTTGTGCGGCACCGTTACGTTCGCTCCGCGGAAGCCGAGAGGAATCAGACCTCGGGCCGCGGCAGCGGCGGCGCCGGGAACGACCGGAAACGGGACGTACCGCCAGTTCATCCCGAGCGCCTCGAAGGCCGCGTTGTGCATCACTGGGGAAAGGCTGTGCTCCACCGGCCAGCTGAGAACTCCGACCATTTGCGTTCGCGAGTCGATCACTTCGTCCTCCCACCTCGGTCCCACGCCGCGAAGAACCCCGGGTACGAGTCCTCGGCTCGCTCGGTTCCGTCAATCGTCACCGGCCCATCGGCGATCCACCCCGCAATCGCTAGCGCCATCACGAGGCGATGGTCACCGTGGCTGGCGACGGTGCCGCCACGAAGCCGCGTCGGTCCCTCGACAACGAGTCCGTCCGGTCGGCCGTCGATCCGCGCTCCGAGTTGCCGTAGAGACTCGACGGTAGAGGCGATCCGGTCCGACTCCTTGACTCGCAGCTCTCCGGCATCTCGAACCACGGTCTCGCCAAGCGCCTGCGTTGCGGCGACGGCGAGGATTGGGAATTCGTCGATCATTCGTACGACGGTCTGTCCCTCGATTGCTACGCCGCGAAGCTCGCGCGCCTCCACTGTCAGATCGGCGACCGGTTCGCCCGCAACCGACCGTTCTCCCTTGACTTCGATTGATGCGCCCATCGCTTGCAGCACGTCGATCAGCCCCGTGCGCGTCGGATTGACGCCGACCCTGACGAGCGTCAACCGAGAACCAGGAACGAGCGTACCCGCGACGAGCCAGAACGCTGCCGAACTCGGGTCGCTGGGAACGGACAGGTTGAGTGGGCTGAGCCGCCTCGCCGGCAAGATGCGGATCGTCCTTCCGTCGACCCGGACGTCAGCGCCCATCGCGGTCAACATCCGCTCAGTGTGGTCGCGCGACCGCCCTGGTTCGTGCACCTCGGTCGGACCCTCTGCCGTAAGCCCCGCCAGGAGGAGCGCGCTTTTCACCTGTGCACTTGCGACCTCCGGTCGGTGGGAGGCTCCGCGGAGCTTCGTTCCGTGGATCAGCAGCGGGGCGTGGGCGTCGGTTGCCTGAATCTTGGCACCCATGACCCGTAACGGATCAACGATCCGCCCCATCGGTCGGCGCAGGAGCTGATCGTCGCCGGTCAGCGTGCTTGGAAAGGTCTGACCTGCGAGGATTCCGGTGAGCAGCCGCATCGTGGTGCCGGATCGGCGACAGTCGATCGGTCCGGTTGGCGCGGTGAGGCCGCCCAGCCCGACGCCGTGCACGACGACCGAGCCATCTTCAGCGCCATCCTCGACGCGCACTCCGAGGGCGTGGAGGCAGGCGCGGGTTGCCAGACAGTCGCCGGAGCGCAGGATCCCATCGATGTGGCTCTCTCCGTTGGCGAGGGCTCCGAACAGAAGAGCCCGGTGGCTGATCGACTTGTCGCCGGGGACCTCAAGGACGCCTTGCAGTGGCCCGCGGGCAGGATGGACGGTTCTCTTCATGGGAACATCCTACGCCGCTCCGCTTGGCAGGAGGCGAGCACGGCCTTAAGCTTGCCCTCATCCTCGTCCTCGATCAGCGCGGTCATCCGATCTAGCTGCTCTCGAAAGGCGGAGACAGCGTCGAGGATGGCGTGGCGATTGGTGGCGAGAATGTCGAGCATCATGGTCACGTCGCTTCCGGCGACGCGGCTGGTGTCGCGGTATCCCCCGGCGACGATCTCCCAAGCGGCTGGGTCGGGAGAAGTCGTTGCATCGGCTGTTTGCACGAGGGAACAGGCAAGGAGATAGGGCAGATGGCTCAGCGTAGCGACAAGTCGGTCTTGACGGGCTGCATCGAGGATCAAGGGCGTGGCGCCGACGGCCTCGACGAGTTCGCGCCCGAGGGTAAGTGCGGTCGGCGCAGTGCGTTCGAGTGGTGACAAGATGAACGTGCAGCCCCGGTAGAGACTGGGGTCGGCGGCGTCGATCCCAGAGAACTCCTTTCCGCACATCGGGTGACCGCCGAGCGGTTCGACTTGCGAAGGGAGAGCATCCATCGCCTCGAGAATCTGGGTCTTGGTGCTCCCGAGGTCGAGTAGCAGACAACCATCCGCGAGATGCCAGGCGAGATTCTGAATCTGTTGGAGAATCACTCGCACAGGCGTAGCGAGAATGACTATGTCTGCTTCGGAGACGGCGTCGTTCGGGTCGGTTGTCCCGCGATCGATCAGGCCTCGGACGGCGGCGAGTTCGACTGTCCCGGCTCGACGGGCGACACCTGTGACGCTTCGACAGCGCCCGCGTAGCGCCCCGGCGAGCGATCCCCCCATCAGACCGAGGCCGACGATGGCGACGTGGCAGTCGGCGAGCCGCTTCACATTTCCCTCCCCACGGCGGAGGCGATTCTGGCGACGGTCCCAACGAGCTCGCTGAATCCCTCGGGTGTCAGCGATTGCGCGCCGTCGGAGAGGGCCTGGCTCGGATCGGTGTGGACTTCGACGATGAGACCGTCCGCGCCGGCGGCGATTGCTGCGCGAGAGACCGGCTCGACGAGTTCGCGCCGGCCTGTGCCGTGGCTTGGGTCGGTAATCACTGGAAGATGGGTCAGCTGTTTCAACAGCGGGACGGCATTGATGTCGAGTGTGTTTCGGGTATAGGTTTCGAAGGTGCGAATCCCTCGCTCGCACAGGATCACGCGACTGTTTCCGTGCGACAGGATGTATTCGGCTGCCATCAGCAGTTCCTCGACCGTCGACATCATGCCTCGCTTGAGAAGAACGGAGCACTGAGCTTTGCCGACGGCATGAAGCAGGGCGAAGTTCTGCATGTTGCGTGCGCCGATCTGCAGCACGTCGGCGTAGCTCGTAATCAGTGGGACGAGCTCGGGCTGCATCACCTCTGTCACGATTGGCAGGCCGGTCTCTTCGCGAGCCTTGGCGAGAATGCGCAAGCCCTCTTCGCCGAGTCCCTGGAAGGAGTAGGGAGAGGTTCGCGGCTTGAAGGCACCACCACGCAGCATCTGCGCGCCGCGTGCCTTGACTTCGTGAGCGATTCCGACCATCTGGTCGTGGTTCTCCACCGCACAGGGTCCGGCGATCAGCACGATCCCGGGGCCGCCGATCACGACATCGCCTACGGCGATCTGTGTGTCCTCCGGGTGGAAGTCGCGGCTCGCCCGCTTGAACGGCTGGGTGATAGGCATCGTCTTCTCGACTCCAGGCATCTGGTCGATCTGCTTGGGGTCGAATGGGCGGCCGTTGCCGATGATCCCGATGAGGGTGCGTTCTTCTCCGCGGGAGACGTGAGCCTGGCAGCCCATCTGCTCGATCTGGGCGATGACGTTCGTCAGCTGTGACGGCGTTGCTTCCTTCGTCATGAGGACGATCATTCGCCTGTCTCCGTCTCGGAAGCACCTGCGGCAAGGGTCTGGGGCTCGTCGACCGGGGTCGTCGCCGCGGGGTATGAGCCGAGCATCTTGACGAACGATGATCTGCGTAGAAGGCCCATCATCGCTGCCTCGCACTCCGGATCGCGGGAATGGCCCTCGAAGTCGAGATAGAAGACGTACTGCCAGGGCCGATTCGCCCTCGGGCGAGATTCGATCTTGCAGAGACTCACATGGCGGGCGGCAAACTCGCCGAGGCATTCATAGAGAGCGCCTGGCTGGTGCGGCGTGGTGAAAACGAGCGACGTCTTGTTCCGCTGTGCTCGCGGGGCGTCCTCGCACGACAAAACGAAGAACCGCGTGTAGTTGGATGGGGAGTCCTCGATCTGTCGGTCGATGATTTCGAGCCCGCTCAGCTTGGCGGCACCGGCGCCGGCGATCACCGCGACGCCAGGCTCCGGATGGCCGGCAAGTTCGCCTGCGGCGCCGGCCGTATCGTCTGCAGCCTCCGGTTTCAGGCCGCGGCGGGCCAGGTAGCGGCGGCACTGCGCGAGCGCCTGGGGGTGCGATCGAGCAACCTCGATCGACGCCGGCACGGTGCCAACTGGTGCAAGCAGCATGTGGCGCACCCGAAAGATGACTTCGGCGAAGATGCGCAGGTCGTGTTCGACGAGGAGCTCGTAGGATCGATTGACCGACCCGGCAACCGAGTTCTCGACTGGCAGCATTCCGTACGCGCATTCGTGAGTCTCCACGGCGTGGAAGACGTCCTCGAACGTCTCGGACGACACCGCCTCGATATCGCCACCGAAATACTGGCGAATCGCCTCTTCCGAGTAGGCGCCGACGACTCCCTGGAATGCGACGCGTGTCATAGTGCCACCTCCTCGGCCCAATCGGGCCGGAGTGAGCGTGCTTCACCGAGATAGACGTGGCGCAAGCCGCTCGAAGGACGATCGATGTCGGCGTGCATGAGAACTCGCACGCAACGCGGAAGGCTTCCTGGGACGCTCATGTCGGCGGCACAGAGGAGAGCCGTCTGGCACCACCCGATTTCGCGAGCCGCTTGGGCCGGATAAGCGGCGTTGAGGTCCGGCGTGACGGTAAAGATCACACTGACGATTCGCTCGATCGGCACGTCGTTCTCAAAGCGCATCCGGTCGAGCAGTGTCCGAGTCGCCTCGAGGATCTCCACCTCGTCGTTTCGTGCCACGCTGGTCGCTCCACGTATGCCGCAGCAACCCATCGCCATCCTCCTTCTTCGTTTCACATCTGCTCCGCCACTTAGCCCTAGGCAAAAAGAAAAAAG
>Ga0272444_10001216_pt1 | contig 25270 bp, 21 predicted proteins | sample SSMForm13_FD_201033 | JGI IMG/M metagenome (GOLD analysis project Ga0272444, IMG submission 201033) | Marine sediment archaeal communities from Little Sippewissett salt marsh, Falmouth, MA, United States - SSM-Form-13 | ecosystem: Environmental > Aquatic > Marine > Wetlands > Sediment ...
TTCTCTGACAACCGAACTCGTAGGTCGCGCATACTTGCCCGACACGCTCTTTGAAAACCGAATATGAGATAGATCGTTCGCGTGGTTTTCTGTGCCGGGCGCCGCATTCCCGGTTCCTGATTCGCGGTTCCTGATTCCCGGCTCCGGCTCGGGAATCTGAACGCGCGCGATTTTCTGCGCGCGGGAAAAAGACCCAAGATTATGATGCCGAATGCCTTAGCGTGTCGGGGACTTGTGCGATTCGGCACGATTCGGCACGATTCGGCGCGAAATGGTGCGATTCGGCACGATTCGGCACGAACTGGCGCAAACCTGCGCGCGGCCGGGCGGGCCGGGCCGGATGGGCAGGGGGTTGGACTGGCAGGGACGCTACGGTACGATGTGCTGCGAAGCCGCAAGGAATGGGTCGTTAGGAGCCGCAAATGAGAGTATCCCTCAACTGGTTGACCGATTACGTGGACATCTCGATGCCGGCGGTGGAGCTTGGCAAGCTTCTGACCGATACCGGGCTGAATCTCGAGGAGATCGTCGAGACTGAGACCGATATCGTATTGGACATCGAGGTCACGTCGAATAGGCCCGATTGCCTCGGGCATCTCGGCGTGGCTCGCGAGATCGCGGCCGTGACCGGGGCCGAGTTCAGACCGCCCAAAATCGCCGATTTGCCCACATCCGGCAAGGTTGAGGATCTTACGTCGGTGGATGTGCTGGATCCGGACCTTTGCCCGCGATATACGGCGCGTGTGATACGCGGCGTGAAGATCGGTCCGAGCCCGCGCTGGATGGTCGAGCGGCTGGAAGCTGTCGGGATGCGGGGGATCAACAACGTGGTCGATGTGACCAATTACGTGCTGATGGAGTACTCCCAACCGCTTCACAGCTTCGATTACGACAAACTTGCCGAGAACCGGATCGTTGTCAGACGTGCCCGCCAGGGCGAAGTGATGGTCAGTATCGACGGAACGACCTGCCGGCTGGACGAAAACATGCTGATAATCGCCGATGCCGAAAAGGTTGTGGCGATTGCGGGAGTTATGGGCGGGCTTGACACGGAGGTGTCCGAATCGACGACGAAACTGCTGATCGAATCGGCACAGTTCGATCCGTTGGTAACTCGTTACACCTCTCGCAAGTTGCAGCTGATGAGCGAAAGCAACTATCGCTTCGAAAGGGGCGTCGATCCGGTACGGCTGGACGAGGCATCGCTACGAGCGTGCCAGTTGATCATAGAACTCGGCGGAGGTGAGCTGGCCGGCGGCGCAGTGGACGTCTGGGCAAATCCGTGGGAGCCACGGACAGTGGAGCTAAGGCCGCAGCGATGTGACGCGCTTCTGGGAATGTCGGTCCCGGCGGACAGGCAGGCGGAGATTTTGACCGGCCTCGGCCTGGACCCGAAGAAGCGCGACGGCAAGATAGTCTGCACAATTCCCCCCCATCGGAGTGATCTTGAGCGCGAAGTGGACCTGATCGAAGAAGTCGGTCGCATTGAAGGTTTTGATCGGATACCGGTGGCAGCGGCGGTAACGCATCCGGTTGAGGCCGAATCGACAGGAAGGCGGACCATGCGGGCAGTGCGAGAGACAATGTCGGCTTGCGGGTTCGATGAGGCCATCTCCAGCACGTTTGTCGATGCCTGTGAAGCGGAGCTGTTCGGTTTTTCCCAGTTGCTTCAGGTGGATGCCAGGGTTCGTAGGACAAATAACTGGCTTAGACCCACAATTTTTCCCAGTTTGCTTCGGGCCTGCAAGACTAACCAGGATGCGGGAAACAGCGAAGTGAGCCTTTACGAAGCCGCAAGCGTGTTCTGGGCGAGTGAAGGCCAAGAAGGTACTGCTGAGCACGTCGAGGTGGCGATAGTGACAACCCGGGACCTGAGAGATCTGACCGGTGCCCTGGAGGCGGTAGTGCTCCGCATTGACCCGAATGCAGAAGTCATTGCCAGAGGCTGCGAAGTGGCCGGTTTTGCCCCATTTTCATCAGGAGAAGTGCTAATGGATGGTGAGCCTGTGGGGTCCTTGGGGGTATTGGCCCCAGACGTTTTGGATTACTACGGGCTCAACACCGACAGGCCGATAGCTGCTGCGGCCGTCAGGTTCGACACGCTTCAGCAGCGGGCCGACAAACCGCGACACTACGCCCCCTTGGCGAAGTTCCCACCCGTGCGAAGGGAACTGTCCCTGGTTGTCGATGAGGCCCTCACGTGGCTAGATCTCGCGGAGGCCATTGCCCAGGTTGGTCAGCCGATGCGGGAATCCGTCAGTTATGTCACCACATATCGAGGCAGGCAGGTGCCAACTGGACGCAAGAGCGTCAGTGTGCAGATTACCTACCGCAGTAGTGAGGGTACTCTCACCAGCGAACAGATCGACGAGCAGGTGGATCAGGTCCTCGACAAACTGGCGAGAAAATTCTCCGCCAAACTTAGGTCGTAGCAAACGCCTTAATCGCTTGGCCTTTGCCGGATCAAGACTGTCTGATTCGCTGATCGCTTAAGGAATACATGTTCTCAAGACGATAAAGCTATTGTACAATTCTGATAGACAGCCTCTGTCGTGTACGGCAGAAGGTCCAAGTGAAAAGAACCGATAAGCCCATTTAGGGAGGCCACGTCCAGTACGCTCCGGCGTTCGGCAGCCACCCACTTCGAATAATGGGTTCTTTTTCCTGGGTCTTCACCGGCAATGGCGGAGGCAGTTTTTTTGCGCCGGGCTTGGGGCGGTTAGCACTTGCCGCGAAGCTGATTTCTGTTGAAATATCTGCCCACCCATCCGCATAATGTTTTGCTACCTGAAGTTGGAAGCCTATATGCTCGCTGCCTGCTTGCTGAGACGCGACGGCTTCAGGTCCTAGCCGGATGGCCGTTGACGCCGAAGCTTCATTGGACGAGCGGTGAAGGCATACCGTTAAACAGTAGTGACTATGCTCCAGGCCACTCGATGGTCTGGTGGGGTTAAACGGAGACTGACATATGAGTCGGTTCGTTGGGATAGACATCGGGGCAGTCAGTGCGACCGCCGCAGTCATAGTCAAGGGAGAGTCAGTCCCGACTGGTCAGGATGGGTCGCTAAGTTGCATTAGTTCGCCCGGCAGGGGGCCAGAGAAACTCTATGTGGCCGAATATCGGCGAGTATACGGCAAGCCCCGCGAAACGGCTAAGCGTCTGCTGGAAGAGGTACTGTCTAATAAAGGTGAAGGGTCCGCTGAAAGGGTCTGCCTAACCGGCAGCGGCGCCAAGGTGGCTGCGGAAGGTATTGACGCATTAGTAGTAAACGAATTTAAGGCGATTGCCACCGGCTTATGGACAATTGGCGAGAAAGCCCAGACAGTCTTCGAGATGGGAGGCGAGACGTCGAAGTACCTGCGCCTGTCAGAGAACGACGACGGTTCGGTGGGAATCGTCGATTATGCCACAAACGGGGACTGTGCTGCCGGTACCGGTTCATTCCTGGACCAGCAAGCAGGCAGACTGAAATACTCGATTGAGGAAGTTGGGCCTGTAGTCCTTGAAGCTGAAAGAGCGGCCCAGATAGCGGGCCGGTGCAGTGTCTTCGCCAAGAGCGATATGATCCATGCGCAGCAGAAAGGGTACAATCCGGCCGAGGTGCTCCGGGGGCTCTGCAACGCTGTCGCCCGCAACTTCCGCACTGCCGTAGTCCGGTCACATCCTGTTGTGCCTACGGTGGCCTTTATCGGTGGAGTCGCCGCGAATGAAGCCGTTGTGCGAGCCATGCGAGAAGCGCTTGGGCTTGATGAATCACAACTTATCGTTCCTCAGGCTCACGCTCACATTCCCGCAATTGGTGCGGCAGCGCTTGCGGCCCAGATGGGCACATCTGCGAGCGTTCCCGGAGTCGTCACTGGTCGCACAGAACGGTCAACTGCAAAGGAAGGCTTTCCGACCACGCAGCCGCTAACGATGGACAACGTGATCCTCCTGCGAGATCGGGTACAGCCCTATGAATTGCCTCCCGGCCAAGAAAAGGTGGAATGCTACCTGGGAATTGATGTCGGCTCGGTATCGACGAATCTGGTGCTTACCGACGACGACGGCCAGGTAATACACGAGATCTATACCCAGACCTTGGGCAGGCCCATCGAGGTGGTCACCGACGGCCTGTCGCAGATCAAGGCCAAGTTTGGCAAGCGTCTCGATATACGCGGTGTGGGAACCACCGGAAGCGGAAGAGAACTGATAGGCAAGCTCGTCGGGGCCGACACCATCAATGACGAGATCACCGCTCATAAGACCGGCGCCACATTCGTGGGCAGCACCATGCTTGCCGGAAGAGTCCCTGACACGATCTTCGAGATCGGCGGGCAGGATTCCAAGTACATCTCCCTTCAGGAAGGCGTGGTGGTTGATTTCACCATGAACGATGCCTGCGCCGCCGGCACGGGCAGCTTCCTGGAAGAGCGCGCCGAGGAACTCGATGTTGCCATTAAGAGGGAATTCGCGGAATTGGCGCTTTCAAGCAAGGCACCGATCCGGTTGGGCGAAAGATGCACCGTGTTCATGGAGCGTGACGTAAACAGCTATCTTCAGCGAGGCGCCGCCAAGCCGGACCTGCTGGCTGGTTTGGCCTATTCGGTTGTTTACAATTACATTAACAGGGTCGTCCGGGGCAGAAAGATCGGGGAGACGATCTTCTTCCAGGGAGGCACGGCCTATAACGATGCTGCTGCTGCGGCCTTCGCGGCTGTGACGGGCAAGCAGATAATCGTTCCTCCTTTTAACGGCGTCGTGGGCGCTATAGGCGCCGCGCTTTTGGCGAGAGACAAGATGACCGCCTCGGTTTCCGCCGGCGCCAAAATGGAGTCCGCTCGCCGGTTGGGAACGTATGTATCTCAAGACAAAGGACCCGTAAGGAAATCCTCATTTAGAGGATACGACCTTTCCAAGGTCAAATACACACTGAAGGAGTTCACCTGTAACGGTTGCTCGAATGCGTGCCAGATTCAGCAATTCGACGTTGAGGGAGAGAAGACCTACTGGGGCAACAAGTGCTCGGACCGTTTCCACAAGGCCGTCCAGGCCGACCAGGAGCCCGTCATAGCGGACCTGTTTGCCGCACGCCAGGAATTGCTGCTGGACGACTCCCACTTGCCCGAAGTTGATCAAGACGCACCCCTTGTCGGTATCCCGCTGACCATGTTCGCAATTGAGCAGTTGCCATTCTGGCGGACGTTCCTGGCCGGCTGCGGCTTCCGCACGGTTCTGTCCGAACCGACCAACAAGAGAATCGTCCAACTGGGTCTGGACACAGTGGTGGCCGAGCCGTGCTTTCCGATTATCGCCGCTCACGGGCACGTCGCTGATCTGGTCTGCCGCGAGGACATTCAGCACGTCCTGCTGCCGAACATAATTTCAATGGCTACGAAGCACTACAACACCGAGAGCCACCTTTGTCCGTGGCATCAGACGCTGCCGTTCGTCTGCAGGCAGGCGCCTAAAATCAGCGGCCATGCCGACAAGATCCTCTGCCCGACCGTTCGCTTCAGGGATGGTGCACAAGCAGTGACCCGACAGTTGCAGAGCTATCTTGGCAAGCATGGGATTCGCAAGGCCAGAGTGGCTGCTGCGGTCGAGGCCGGATACGCGGCCCAGGAGCGTTTCCAGGCGAAGATCAAGCAACTCGGTAAAGAGGCGATGGCCAGGATATCGCAGGCCGGCGAGAAGGCCGTTGTCGTTATCGGTCGCCCTTACAATCTCCACGACGCTGGGATTAACCTCTCCGTGCCGCGGAAGCTCCGCGAATACTACGGCGTCAACTGCATTCCGTTGGATTTTCTGGATACCGATTCGGTCGGAGTTATCGAGGTCAATCAGAATATGTATTGGGCGCTCGGCAGAAGAGCGCTTGCCGGGGCAAAGATGATTCGCGGCAGAGAGAACCTGCACATCATCTACATCACCAACTTCAAATGCGGACCCGATTCGTTCATTACGCACTTCATCCGGCGTGCCTCAGGCAAGCCCTTCCTCACGCTCCAGTTTGACGGGCACAGTAACGATGCCGGAATCATGACCCGTTGCGAAGCATACCTAGACTCCATTGGTGTGCTCCGCCCGTGGCGAAGAGAGCAATTAGTCGCCGCTACCACTCAATAGCTTCGCTCAAGAGGGCCTCTGTCGCTGCTCTTGCGTCTTCAGGTCTGGTGGTTCCGAAGTCTGTACAAACCGACCGATTGTCATTCCCTGAACGAGTATCGAGAACACCACAACCAGGTAGGTCATATTCAGTATCGCTTCGCGCGGGCCAGTCCATTCGGCGCTTGCGGGAAGGGAAAGGGCCAAGGCGACAGATATCCCGCCGCGCAGCCCTGCCCAGGCTATCGTGCGGACAGCCTTGGGCGCGAACGGCCTGAAGGTTGATAGCAGCTTGACCGGAATGCCAATGGCCACCAGCCGGGCGAAGAGGACCGCAGGTATTGCGAGAAGTCCGGCAAGCAAGAGCTGTCCTCGAAGCGAGAGCACCAGCGCCTCCAGGCCGATGAGGACGAATAGCATGGCGTTGAATATCTCGTCGATCAGCGCCCAGAAGGAATCGAGCCTGTTGCGTGTGCTTTGCGACATGGCCAGTCGCCTGCCTTTATTGCCTATGAGAAGCCCGGCCGCCACAGTCGCCAGTGGCCCCGACACGTGGATTGCCCCCGCTAAGGCATAGGAACCCGTGACCAAGGCCAGCGTAAGCAGTATCTCGGCTTGGTAATTGTCGATTGATTTTATGAGGCGATACGCTGCCCATCCCGCAAGCAGCCCGAGAGCGATTCCGCCGAATGCCTCCTGGCCAAGCAGGATCGCCGCCTCCGCAAGCCCGTCATGGGTGCCTTTCCCGGCTGCCGATAGGATGGTAAGGAACACGACGACACCTATCCCGTCGTTGAAAAGCGATTCACCCGCCACGCGCACCTCAAGGGACTTCGGTGCGCCAATCTTCCTGAGAATTGCCAGAACTGAAATGGGATCGGTGGGAGATATCAACGCACCGAACAGGAAACAGTGGACCGGGGCAAGCCCCAAGCCAAGCGCCGACGAGATCCCGCATGTCAATGTCCCGACGATCGCTGTCGAGCCGACAACTCCAATTGTCGCAAACGCGCCAACCGACCACTTGTGTTCTGCCAGATCGTTGAGGTCCACGTGGAGCGCCCCGGCAAAGAGGAGCAAGCCCAGGATGCCCTCAAGGAGGAACTTGGAGAAATCAACCTGGTCCAGGAACTCCCGCACCTCGGAACTGACGTCCAATCCCAGTGCGCCGAGACCTGCAAGGGCCAATGCCAAGGCCAAGGACATTCCCGTCATGGCGATGGTTGGCGGCAATCGCAGGAATCGATGATTCAGATATGCAAAGGCCGCGGCGAGTGTCAGCAGGACTGCTACCATCCCTAGCCAGCTCATGGTTGCAGATCATAGCTGGATTGTGACCAAAGGGGAAGGGGAGCGGACAGCGTCAAGAACATTCTCGCGAGGTCAGGTCTCTTCTCCGGAGGCAATGAATTCCCGGAATGCCCCAAGGAGCCTGTTGGTCATCGGCCCAGGCTTGCCGCTGCCGATTGCCTTGCCGTCAACCTTGGTGACAGCGATCACTTCCGCGGCGGTACCGGTCAGAAAACACTCATCGGCGGAATAGACCTGTTCAGGCGTGATGTTTGTCTCAGAGAAGGGCACGCCCAGCCTCGCGGCAAGCTGCATCACTACGGCTCGCGTTATCCCTTCCAGGATCCCCGCATCGGCGGGAGGAGTTATCAGCTCGCCGTCTTTCACGATGAAGATGTTGTCTCCGGTGCACTCGGCCACGTTGCCGTGTTCGTTCAGCATTATTGCCTCGGCAACGCCTGCCTCAACCGCTTCGACTTTGGCCATGATGTTGTTGAGGTAGTTGAGACTCTTGATAGCCGGACTCAGCATTCGAGGTGATGTGCGTATGGTCTTGGCGATGATGACAGCCATGCCATCCCGGTACATTTCCTCAGGATACAACTCTATCTGGTCGGCTATCACATAGACAGTTGGGGTTGGGCATTTGCTTGGGGACAGCCCGAGCGTTCCCACGCCCCTTGTGACCACAAGCCTGATGTAGGCATCCGTCAAGCTGTTGGCTTCAAGAGCGTCGTAGATGGAGGCGATTACTTCCTGCTTGGTATACGGAATCGATAGTCTTATCTGCTTGGCCGATCTGAAGAGGCGGTCTATGTGTGCTTGGCACTGGAAGACCTTTCCGCCGTAAGCGCGTATCCCCTCGAACACGCCGTCTCCGTATAGTGTGCCGTGGTCGAAGACCGTAAGCTTGGCCTCTTCCTTGTCAACGAGACTGCCGTTTAACCAAACCTTCATTTCTTGGTTCCTCTGGTCGAGGCGGATGCTGAATCTTAAGTCTCTCAAACTTTGTCGGCTACAGGTTTCTTTCGGCGAAGGCGGCGACGGCCTTTACATACTCCGCCGGTGTGCCCGTGTCATAGGCTCGCCCCTTGATCTCCCGAAGAAAGTATTGCTCAGGATGTTCGGTTAGGAGCAAGCTTTGAGCGTCCGCAAGTTGCAGTTCACAAGCGTTTCTAGCAGCTTCTGTCGCCAATTCCGTCAAGCAGCGGAATATCTCTGGGTCGAATACATAGATCCCGCAATGCCCCAGGAAATGCCCGCTGCTCAGACCGGGCGTATGCAAGCGACGTTCAGCCGCTGCCTTATCCGGTTTCTCCAGGAAGTCTTCGCATTTGTAGAGTCCGTCCTTTAGGGGCTGGCCCTTTGGCACGCCAACTTGTGCGAGTTGCTCTGTGCAAACCGACTGCACGCCGACCGTGGCGACGGCGTCGTTGCTCTCGAAAGCTTGAAGAACCTGCGATGCGCAAGGGTCTGCGCCTTGAGCCGGTATGTAAACGTGATCGCCAAGCATCAGAAGGAACGGCTCGCTACCCACGAATTCCTTTCCGGTCGCTACAGCATCCCCAAAGCCAGCCGGCCGGGTCTGAAGCTCCATGTGGATCTTCCCAGGCAGCTTTGGCAATCCCGCAGAAGAAGCGACTTCCAGGTAGCGCTGGACTATATCCACTTGCCCGGCCGAACATATCAGCATGGCTTCGCCCACGCCCGCTGCGGCGACCTCGGCCAGTATCCAGTGCAACACCGGAAGCATGGATGAAGGCCCCGCCGGCAGAGGCAGCATGGCCTTGGGCATGGCGTGGGTAACCGGTGCCATCCGTGTGCCGGTTCCCGCAATGGGAATCAGAGCTTTGCTGATCATGGCATTCCTTCCGGTTGCGAAGGGATCAAGATAATAACGCTGGAGTCTAAAGCATTACAATAGGTTGTTGGGCATTCGGGAGTGCACATAGAATGTGCCTCGGGAAGGTCGCTATGTCCAGGCAACAGCAGAAGATTGTTTTCATCGGCTATGTTCAGGGGGTGGGGTTTCGGTTCGCCGCATGCCGTTGCGCTGTCGGGCGAGACATTGCGGGCTACGTCAAGAACCTGCCTGACGGTCGTGTTGAGTGTGTTGTCGAGGGCGAGCCGGAGAATATCCGGGATTTCATCGAGGTGCTTACGAGCACCATGAGCGAATACATTCAGACGTGGACTAAGCAGGAGTCCCCCTATAGCGGGCAGTTCGCAAGCTTCGGCATAAGGTATTAGTTGTTTTTTTTTGGGATCGGGTCATGGAAGAGCCCCCGGAACGGCGTCCCGTGCTTACAGCCCGTAGTGTGACTCTGGCTGCGATTGCCACCGACGCTGCTATGTCGGCAGCCAAGTTGGTGGTTGCAGTTCTTTCAGGCAGTCAGGCGATACTGGCCGACTCTCTCCATGGCGCATCCGATCTGGTTACAGACCTAGTCGTGCTTGCCGGACTCGCGGTATCCGATAAGCCCGCCGATGCCCATCACCACTATGGCCACAGGAGAGTCGGTACGCTGGTGGCAATGTCCGTCGGCGCCACGTTGCTGGTCGCTGCCGCCTGGATCGCTTACAGATCTATCGTCAGCATGAACGCTCCGACGAGCCATATTCGACCTGCGCTTCCGTTGTGGATTGCAGTGGCCTCGATACCTGTCAAGGAATTGCTCTACCAGATCACTCGCCATGTGGGCCATCGCGAGTCTGACCTGTCCCTTATTGCCAACGCATGGCACCACAGGACCGACGCGCTAACGTCGGTGGCAGCAGCGGTCGGGCTTGCGGGGGTGCTTCTCGGAGGGCCGGAGTGGCAGAAGCTTGACGCACTGACTGCGCTGGTACTCGCTGCCTTCCTGGTGCTTGTCGCGGTTCGGATTATTCACAAGAGCGCTGCGGAGCTTGCCGATCACGCGCCAAGCCCGGAGACGCTTGAGGCGATCCAACAGGCGGTCCGAGGAACCGAAGGTGTAAAGACTTTCCATGCGTTCCGTGCCAGACAGATAGGTGGTAAGGTGGAGATGGACATACATGTTCAGGTGGATCCTGACCTTTCCGTCGGCGAAGGCCACGACATAGCCTCAGCAGTCAGGCGTTCTGTGAAGGATGCGGACAGACGAGTGGTAAGCGTTATCGTACATGTGGAACCTGCCCATCGGCATTAGGCAGGCGTGGAATCGGGAGTCTTCAGGTTCTCTTGCGAAGTTGGCATAGTCCGCGATTGTATGGTGGCTCGGCAGATACCACCTCTCTCACGAAGTCACGGAATCTGGTCGCGAACGTTCCCCAGTCAGTGCATTTGTCCATTTCCCCAAGTGCCTTCTCCGCGGGCATGCCGGACCGGTAGGTCAGGGCGAAGGCCTCCTTGATTTGTTTCCTGTCCTCGGACGTCATGTGTTCGTTGCGTCTCATGCCCACAACATTGAGCCCGGCGAGCCTGTTGATGTCGGCAAAGAGGGTGTAAGGGGGAACATGTGTGCTGACACCCGAGTTGCCTCGGCTCATGGCTCCCTCCCCGATCCAAGTGAATTGATGAACCACAACGTGGCCTGAGAGAAAGGCCCGCGGGCCTACCTTGGCATGGCCGCCAACCAAGGCGCTGTTGACGAGAATGGCCTCGTCTTGGATGACCGCGTCATGACCGGCGTGAGAGAATGCCATCCAGTAGCAGCTGTCACCCACGACCGTGGCTTGGCCCGGGAGGCTGGCTCGTGAGATGGTCACCCCTTCCCGGAATGTATTCCCGTCTCCAATCTTAAGATAACTCAGTATGGAAGGATCGAACTTGAGGTCCTGAGGCAGGCCCCCCAAGACCGCATGAGCGTCAACGAAGTTGCCCTTACCCATCGACGTATTTCGACGTATGACAACCCCCTCACGCAGCACGCACCCGGGGCCTATCTCCACGTCAGCCTCTATGATGCAGTGTGGACCGATCTCCACATCGTCTGAAATCTTGGCCGCAGGGTCCACGACGGCTGTCGGGTGTATCCTGGACATCGCATTTCTCCGTACGTCATCTCAGTCTGGGCTGGCTCGCCGAGACATTAGCAGTGATCATACTCAACCGAGCAGCTATTGATACAGTCAGTATTCTGGTATAATTCCTTCCTTGCCCATGAGCGAAGTCGATTGCATCCAATCCCTCCGAGATCTGCTGGGTCCCTATGCCTTGCGAGTTGAGGAGCTTCTCGACCGTTGGGTCCCCGAGCCCGGAGTTCCTGAAGATCTGGGTAAAGCGATGCGCTATTGCGTTCTTGACGGTGGCAAGAGGCTCAGGCCGGCACTGGTCTTCATGACCAATGAGGCAGTGGGGACGGCGGGGGGTGATGAAGAACTTGCAGAACGAGCGGCTGCGGCAGTGGAGTTGATTCACTGCTACAGCTTGGTCCATGATGATTTGCCGGCAATGGACGATGACGATCTGCGACGTGGAAGGCCCACGGCACATGTGCAATTCGGTCAGGCAATGGCCATTCTGGCAGGCGATGCCTTGTTGACACGAGCATTCTCTGTGTTGACCGAATGCCTGATGCCTAAGTCCTGCAAGTTGGCGTTCGAGTTGGCTGTTGCGGCCGGTGCTGCCGGTATGGTCGCCGGGCAGGCGGGCGATATGGAGCTCTGCGAGGTACCCAAAGGGCGAGAGGGTCTCGACTTCATACACCTGCGAAAGACGGCCTCCTTGATAGTCGCCTCGGTCAGGATGGGCGCGATCAGCGCTAACGCGAACGAGAAGCAACTCCGGGCAGTAAGTAACTATGGCGAATCGATCGGGCTTGCCTTCCAACTCGTGGATGACTTGCTGGACGTGACTGGAAAGGTAGAATTGCTCGGGAAGACGCCCGGTAAGGATCATGCGAGCGGGAAGCAGACCTACGTGTCGGTCCTGGGCGTGGACGAGACGCGTTCAATCGCTGATACTCTGACCCATCAAGCGATGGAAGCCATAGCTCCGCTTGGCGCGGCTGGAGATAAGCTTGGAAGGCTCGCAAAGCTTTTGTCCGAAAGAAGTCACTGACAAGATGAAACCAGAATCCATACTGGCGCAGATCAGTTCACCCCACCAGTTGCGAAGATTGAGCTACGATAAGCTGGGCGAGCTTGCCGAGGAGATCCGCGAGCGGATAATCGACACGGTGTCCAGGTACGGTGGGCACCTCGCAAGCAACCTGGGTGTTGTTGACCTTACCATAGCTCTGCATTACGTCTTCGATTTCTCACGAGACAAGCTTCTGTGGGACGTCGGGCATCAATGCTACCCCCACAAGCTTCTGACCGGTCGGACCGAGAGGTTCAACTCGTTAAGGCAGTCGGGGGGACTAAGCGGATTTCCTTCTCCAGCGGAAAGCCCGTATGACCTTTTCTACAGCGGCCACGCAGGCACGGCAATATCCACGGCTGCGGGGCTGGCCTGGGCTCAGTCAGCTGACGAAAGCGTGACCGACAGCAAGGTCGTGGCGGTCGTTGGTGACGCAGGGATAGTTAACGGCCTGTCGTTTGAGGCGATCAACAACGCCGCTCTGCTGAAGCGACAGTTCCTGATTATCCTGAATGACAACTCGATGGCCATAGACAAGACCCGGGGAGCGCTGGCCAAGGCGCTCGATCGAATCCGCATGGATCGCAGGTACAGCGGGCTCAAGCAATCAGCCGAGAGCATGTTGCAGCGAATACCGTTGGGCGAGGAGATATCGGAGGCGATCAAGAGTCTCAAGCAAGGCGTCAAGACCACGCTTCACGGAGGGAAGATCTTCGAGGCCTTGGGCATCGCCTACTTCGGCCCGATTGACGGGCACGACATTCCTGGGCTGGTCAGGGTACTGACAGGCCTTTCCGAGATAGACGTTCCGGTGATCCTGCACGTGCGAACGCAGAAAGGCCGCGGTTGTCGTTATGCCGTAGAGGATCCGTGCCGATTCCACAGCCCGGCCGCATACTTGCATCAAGGCGACAAGGCGGTCATGAAGCCCAATAAGAAGCCGACCTGGACCAAGGTTTTCTCGGAATCCCTCGTCTCGCTTGCCCAGGACGACAAGCGGATAGTTGCGATTACGGCAGCCATGCCCGATGGCACGGGACTCGTGGAGTTCCGTCAGAAGTTCCCAGACCGCTACGTGGACGTTGGAATTAGCGAATCCCACGCAGTTGCCATGGCGGCGGGTCTGGCCAAGTCCGGTCTGCGCCCCATAGTTGCTGTGTACTCCACCTTCATGCAGAGAGCTTTCGACCAGGTATTTCAGGAGGTCGCACTCCAGGGACTCCCTGTTCTGCTTTGCATGGATCGAGCCGGACTGGTCGGTTCAGACGGGGCGGTTCACCATGGGTTTGCTGACATAGCCTACCTCAGGCCCCTGCCCGGTATGGTGCTGATGGCGCCGGCAGATGCGCTCGAACTGAAAGCGGCGATGGCTTTCGGACTATCTCTGGAAGGTCCGGCCGCAATTCGATACCCACGCGACGAAGCAGTGCTTGAACTGCCGGGTCCATGTCCCGATTTTCGCCTTGGCAGGGCACGCACATTAAGAAAAGGCACAGACGCAAACATACTTGCCTATGGAGCGATGGTCGAGACGGCAATTGCGGCAGCGACAGTCCTTGAGAAACAGGACCAGATAGGCGTCGGTGTGGTCAATGCTCGCTTCGCCAAGCCGTTGGATGGGGAACTGATATGCGAGCTTCTGGAAAACCGCTCGCCGCTGTTTGTGTGCGAAGACCACGCCGTCCAGGGGGGGCTCGGGTCTTCGGTTCTGGAACTTGCCGCTTCGCGGGGAATGGATTCTTCCATGGTCAAGCTGGTGGGCATACCGGACAAGTTCATATCGCATTCGTCTCGACTGGAGCAGATGATGAACTGCGGAATGGATGTGGCCAGTATTGCCGGGGCGGTGAAGCGAACGGTCAACCACGCTCGCAAATCTCAGCGATATGCCTGATGCGCGGTTACGGAGTCACTCGATCAACATTGCGTCCCCGTATGAGTAGAACATGTATTTGTAACGAACCGCTTCTCTGTACGCATTGAGCAGCATCCTCAGTCCATCTTCACGCCCGGGACTACAGAATGCCGCGACAAGCATCAGCAGCGTACTGTGCGGCAGATGGAAGTTGGTTATCAAGGCATCCACAACGCGGAATCGTGAAGGAGGATAGACAAACAGATCGGTCCATCCGGACTGGGCCTCTAAATGGGCCTCACCGGATGCTGCTGCTGACTCCAACACGCGGATGGACGTTGTCCCGACAGCGACGATTCTTCGTGATTGCCTTCGGGCATTGTTAATTTCCCGCGCTGTTGACTGCGGTAAATCATACCACTCGCGGTGCATCTTGTGATCCGAAAGGCTCTCCTGCCTTACGGGGGCAAAGGTTCCCAGGCCGACATGCAAGGTGACGCTTGCCAGGGAGATGTCCTTTTCCGAAAGCTCAGACAACACCCGCTCCGTGAAGTGCAGCCCGGCTGTCGGTGCGGCCACCGCGCCGGGACTGGAAGCATAGACGGTCTGGTAGTCCTTCTGGTCTGACAAGTCGGGAGGAGCGCCCTTGCGGGAAATGTACGGTGGAAGAGGGGTCCGCCCAATCTTCCCGAGAAGTTGGATGGTACTCAGGCCGGGGGGAATCTCCGCAGTCCATAGACCGTGTTCGAGTTTAGTCAATAGCTTTAGGCCTATTTCCTCGGCACCCATCAGCTCCAGCTTCTCTCCAGGGCTGCACCTGCCGGCGTTCCTCAGCATCACTTCCCATTGACCCGGCCCGGTCTCTCTTAGGAACAGGCCTTCGATCTTAGCGCCGCTCTTGCGAAGGCAATTGAACTTGGCCGGGATTACTCGGGTATTGTTAACAACCAGCAGATCCCCCGGCCTGAGCAGTCGAGGAAGCTCATAGAAGAACTCGTGCGAAATGCTCTGGTCATGGCGGTTGAGGCACATCAGGCGACAATGATCTCTGGGGGCGCAGGGCCGCTGAGCGACGAGTCCTTCGGGAAGGTCATACCCAAAATCGCTGGCTGCCAACGGCAAAATATTGCTCCGATGTTTGATGCAGAGCGGCTTGGCCGATCAAGCTACAGCGTTGCGCCCATGGGCTTACTGACGTTGATAAGAACTACTTGCCGCAAAGACAAGAGCACTTCAGGCATAGTCGGTGACGTGCTAACCGAATCGTCGGCACATCGCCAAGACCGGTATCCGCTATGGTGCTTACATCCACTCCGAACAGGAATCTTACCAAATGCCTGAGACCGAATCAGTCGATAAGCTTTCAGACCAATAGGTGTTTGTCCCCATATTGAGGCCTTGCGAACCTATGAAGACAGATCAGGTCGATTCGTTTGCCGAGAAGTTGTCGTCCATGGACCGCAAGAGCCTGGTAAGTCTTCTTCGCCATCTAAAATGCAGATTCGACCTGGACTTCACCGACGACTTCCTAAGCAAGATGAGTTTGCGGCGACTTAGACACATAGCTTTGGGGGCGATGATCCATGCAAAGAATGCGCGGTCGGCTCTCCGCAAACGCACCAGCTAGGCGAGACTCAGAAGGATATAACGAGAATCCAGGTTTCGCGGCTAGACTGGTTCGTCCTTTCTGCCCACCACCGCGATTCCCAACTTGTCAGCCAGCTTCAGTGTGATGGTCTTGTCAACGATAACCGTCTTACTTGCTTCCAAGACTAGGCAACGGCATCCAGCGTCCTTGAGGTTCTGGATTGTCTTGGGTCCAACGGTGGGGACATCAAATCTCATGTCCTGGTTCGGTCTGGCGACTTTAACCATCGTCCATCCGCCGGCTCTGCATACTCGCCCCGCACGGCGGATCATAGCATCGGTTCCTTCCATGGCCTCAACCGCTATGATATCGCCTTCTCTGACCGCGACGGACTGCCCAATGTCAAGATCTGCGCTTGCGCGAGCAATCCGCCAGCCGAAATCAATATCCTTCTGAGCGCCTGGCGGAACGGACTTAGAGGTCATCAGGCCGACCCCGGAGAGATGTTCTCGACAGTATTTAACACTGGACACTAGTTCGACTCCTGCGCTATGGAGTTCTTCAGCCGTCGCTAGGAGAACCGCATTGTCGCGTTTGTCCTTACGGAGCTTAACGTACCACAAGATGGCCGTCCGCAGGTCAGGTATGTACCTTAGCACTCTAAGCGGAAGATACATGTCGCGTTTCCTCACTCCGCCGATCAGCACCGCCTCTGCGACACAGTTGCGGCGGAAGAAGGAAATCCAACTGCCCAAGCGGGTCACACCGGACCACGTGAAGACATCCGCAAGCTCAGTCACACGCTTCGATGCGAACCCTTTGAGGGCAACCATTGCCACCGGCCTGCCGGCATTTCGTATTCCCGAGGCAAGAAGAAACGGCATTCTTCCGCTTCCGGCAACCATTCCCACAGGACGCTGGGTTTCGACCATCAGCTTCGCCCCTGGGTTTGGCCGGATTCGCCTTCTGGCGGCATGCCGAGGCTTCGCTTAAGCGCTCGCAGTTCCTGTGTCAGCTTGCGAACTGCGGCCCGGAGCTTGGGTATCTGGCTAGTGCCGACCAAAGCCCTCTTGGCGTCTGTTCTGGGTACGGCTGGGCTACCCAACACCTCCTGTCCGGGAGGGATGTCGTTTATGACTCCGGCCTTGGCGCCAACCCGGACGCCGTCACCAATGCTTATGTGTCCGACCACGCCGCACTGGCCGGCAAAAACGCAGTAGTCGCCCACGACGACAGAACCGGCTATTCCCGCCTGGGCGACCATAAGGCAGTGCTTGCCCATCCTCGTTCCGTGGCCGATGGCTATCAAGTTGGAGAATTTGGTTCCCGCTCCGATAACGGTCTGGCCGATGCTGGCCCTGTCGATTGTGCAGCACGCACCGATTTCCACGTCGTCGGCGAGTTCTACCCATCCGGCTTGGGGAATTTTCTCATGGCGCACAATCCCGTCGTCGCCCTTGTGGGTGGCGTAACCGAATCCGTCATGGCCTATTGAAGTTCCGGCATGGATAGTGACCCGGTCATGAAGAATCGTGCCTTCATATAAGGTTACGTTCGGGTAAACTGTGCAGCCTTGCCCAATGCGGCAGTTCGCCCCCACGTACGCGCCTGGATAGATCACCGTTCCAGAGCCGATCTCGCAACGGGCGGCTATGGTAACGAAAGGCCCGATTGCCACATCCTCGCCAAGTGTGGCGGACGGATCTACTGCCGCCCGCGCATCGACTCCCTCGAAATCCGGCTGACGGAAGCCGTGGAATTCGACCATGGCCTGGCGGAAGGCGAAGTAGGCGTCTTTGCAGCGGATGAGCGCGGTATCTTCCCTGTGAGGACCCGAGTAATCTATTTCGACTATAACGGCTCCGGCGCGCGTATCCAACATGTGCTTCTCGTAGCGGGAGTTTGCCAGGAAGCTCAGTTGATGGTTCTGTGCGCTCTGTAGTGATGCTATGCCTTCGACTGTCTTCTCGCCGTTGCCGTCGATCTGACCGCCCAGTTTCTGTGCAAGTTGCACCAGGGTCATTTCAGCCATATGCGTTGCTCGTAAAGGAAGATTTTTGCCTGTGGCCCTTTCTGGAGCTTTCCGGAGAAAGTATTGACCAGCCCGGCCGAATCGTCAAGCAAGTCCTCCGTCACTTGCCAAGCCTGCCATCGGTAAGATGCAGAACACGATCCGTTCCCTCGGCAAGCGACATGTCATGGGTGACCATAAGGACAGTTTGTCCATAGTCGCTGTGGTATGCCTTCAGCACTTCCATGATGCTCCTGCCGGACTTGCTGTCCAGATTACCCGTCGGCTCGTCTGCCAGGAGTATCTTTGGTTGATTAGCGAGCGCTCTTGCGATGGCCACTCGTTGACGCTCACCTCCGGAAAGCTCGCCTGGGCGGTGCTTCATGCGATCGGCGAGGCCCAGCCTGCCTATCAGTTCTTTAGCATGGTCCCGCGCCTCTTTGCGTCGGTCCGGCCAAGACAACGCGGGCGTATTCACCTTCGCCGGAAGAAGAACGTTTTCGAGCACGCTAAGTTCACCCAGGAGATGATAGAACTGGAAGACGAATCCCACATCATTGCAGCGGATGCGGTTCCTTTGCCCAGCAGACAGGTTTCGCGCTTTCACCCCGTCTAGGATCACTTCTCCTCGGTCGGTTCGGTCCAGTAGGCCGATGATGTGGAGTAGCGTGCTCTTGCCGCTGCCGGACGCCCCGACAATGGAGGCGAACTCGCCCTTGGCAACGCTTAGGCTTAATCCACGCAGAACGTGAAGATCGGACCTTCCCATGCGGTAGGATTTATGAACCGAATTCACCTGGATCGCGAGGTCACTCATACCGCAGGGCCTCCACCGGTTGCATCCGAGCTGCCCGAATGGCGGGGATCGCCGCACCGGCCAGCCCGGCCAGGACCGCCGCGATCATTATGTTCACTGCGGTTGTCGGATCGACTGTATTGGGGATCTTCTCAAAGAGGAACCATTCCCGAGACCAGACGCGGAAGCCGAACCACCGGTCCATAGTGTCTTGGATCGGGTTGATGTACTTGACGAAGTAATATCCTCCGATACAGCCAAGTATCGAGCCCACCAGACCCACGGCTGCGCCCCAAGCGAGGAATATCTGGGCTACACCCGCGCTGGAAGCGCCGATGGCCTTCAATACCCCGACGTCGCGCGTCTTCTGCACTACGATCGTGTAGAAGATCACGAATATCAGCACCACCGATACCAGAGAGATGATGCCAAACATGATCACTACCAGTGTGCGCTGCTGCTGTATGGGCCCGATCACCTTGGCCTGCATCTGACGCCAAGTCTCGATGGTCACATCCACCCCAGGAGCCACGGCATCGGGATATCGTTGCAGGAAGTCCTGCCAGAGAGATTGAACCATTCTGTTGACTTCAAGAAGGCGCTCGCCGTGGCTGTCGGCATCTCGCACCTTGATGTGGATCTGGCTGCAACGAGGCGGAGTGATCTGCCGATCGGGATCATCCGCACTATACTCGGCATCCATGTTGTTGAGGCTTTGGAGCGTCTCGAAGGGGACGTAGCAAATTCCGGAATCTATGGATGAGACATCAGTCCGGCAATCATCGACAACAGTCAACCTGGTCACGCTTGTGGGAATGTCCGTGGAACTTAGACTTCGCCCCAAAGGCATAATTGAGAGCACAACCTGGTGTCCGGGGACAATATATCGGACCGTCTCGCCCTTCTCGGTGCGGATTATCAGCCCGGGGATCCCCAGTCCGAGAATGGCTCTTTTGTCCGGCGGCTGGTACTTCGCTTGCTCTATCAACTCATCAAGTTGTTCGGCCAAAACTACCGCCTGCTGACTGTACTGGCCCTTGGCGTCGGCTTCCGCAGTGGCCAATTCCCGCTGCAGATGGGCAAGCTTCTGCTGATGTGGTTGGGCCGATAGCAGGAAGCCTTCCGCCTCGATCTGAAGCAGCCAAGCTCGATCAAGCCTCGTCAGGAAGTATTGCTTCTCAGGGGCTAATGGCCCGTCCTTCTCGGACAGACTCGACTCCCGTCGGTATATGTCCTGAAGTTGTCGGTTGTGCTCCTCAAGCCGCTGCCTGAGAAGGGATACCGGTGGGTCAAACGTTGGCTCGGACAGGCCTCGCTGAGTGAACAGCCCGTCCTCGAAATCGGTTACCTTTGCCCGTTCCGGTAGCCTGATGCCAGCCACCTGCAGTATCTGTCGATAGTCCTGTCCGGGAATGCTCAGTAAACCGTAGGCAAAGATGAATGGAGATGCGGCCTCGACTTGCGGCACCTGTTCGGTGAGTTCCTCTATGAACTCGTCGTACCTGCCTATCCCTCGCAAGTTTGATGCGACAACGATGTCTCCGTAGAGCCCCTTTGCCGCGTTTTCGATCTTGTCAAGGAAGCCGTTCATGACGCTGATGACGATCAGCATCATCGCCACGCACAGCGCGACTGCCAGCATCGCGAAGTACGCGATCACGCGGCTTCTCAGGTATCTGAAGCAAAGGAAGAGCTTATACATTCCTTGCCCATTTCCAGCGTCGTCTTCGGCGCCCTTGGAAGGGCTGCCTGGCGGCGCTACTGTTTGGTCTCGGCCTTCAGCATCGGGAAGAGCACCACATCCCTGATGCTATGAGTGTTTGTCAGCAGCATCACGGCCCGGTCAACACCGAGGCCCAGCCCTCCGGCGGGGGGCATTCCGTGACGCAATGCTGTGATGAAGTCTTCGTCAAGTACGCGCATTGTCTCGTCGGACGCCTCTCCCCTGAGCTGGCGGCGGAAGTTCGCTTCTTGCACGGCTGGGTCGTTCAGCTCCGTGTAGGCGTTTGCGATTTCCATGTTGGCTATGAAAAGCTCAAACCTTTCCGCGATGGCCGGGTTATCGGGCTTGCGCCGGGTAAGGGGGCACAGGTCGGCCGGGTAGTCGATCACGAACGTCGGCTGGACCAGATGCGGCTCAACCAAGGTCTCGAAGATATCGTCGACTACAATTGCGTCGTCCTTGTTTGACTCTTCGATATCGAGTTGGCGAGCCTTTGCGCGGACGGCCTTGGAGTCAAACATGTCCACCCCCGCGTGCTCAGAGAGCAGCTCGGCATAGCTTACCTTACGCCATCCGGGAGTGTAGTCGATTTCGGTGTCTCCGTAAGGCAGTCTGAGCGATCCGCAGACCTTCTCGGCAGCCGATGACATCAACTTCTCCGTGAGCTCCATCATTACGTTGTAGTCAGCGTAAGACTGGTATAACTCGAGCATCGTGAACTCGGGGTTATGCTTCGTCGAAAGACCTTCGTTGCGGAAATTGCGATTGATCTCGAAGACCTTTTCGAAGCCTCCCACCAACAGCCGCTTGAGGTATAGCTCCGGGCTGATCCTCAGGTAGAGGTCGCGGTCCAGCGCGTTGTGGTGGGTGGTGAAAGGCTTGGCCGCAGCTCCGCCGTACAGCGACTGCATCATGGGGGTCTCGACCTCCATGAAGCTGCGGTCCTTCAGCACAGACCTGAACTGTTCCACAATCGCCGCGCGCTTAACGAAATTGGCGGCTGTGTCCGGATTCGTCATCAGATCCAGGTACCGCTGGCGGTAACGGGTCTCCACATCCTGCAATCCGTGGAACTTCTCCGGCATGGGATTCAGAGACTTGCACAGCAGCGTCAGCCGCTCCGCCCAGATGGTGATCTCGCCGGTCCTGGTTCTCTGTAGCGGTCCGGCGACGGCGACGATGTCACCAAGGTCCAGGAGCTTGACCAGCTTCCAGGAGGTCTCGTCCAGTGCGTTTTTCCTGAGGCCTATCTGCATCTGCCCGCTCTGATCGCGTATATGAGCGAATATCAGCTTGCCCATATCGCGTATGAGCACCAACCGACCGGCGGCATCGGCGGATTGACCCTCGACGTCATCTTCATAGCTGGAAAGAATCCCCGCGATCTCGCCGGCGCAGTCGTAGCTTTCGCCGTAGGGATCTACCCCAAGCTCACGGATTTTCTCAAGCTTGGCCAGTCTGTCTGCCTGCACCTTCTCAAGCACTTGGTCACCTCAACCCGGACGACGCTGACTGTGCAGTCAGCCTTGGACGTTTGCGACGAATCTTCGGCTTTGCGGAGCGGCAAGTCAAGATTCGGTGGGGGATTGCTGCCCGCCGCCGGAGAGCATCCGCCAAGCTTCCATCCCGGCTGGTCTGATGGAGTTGTCGCCCGCCTTCTTTGTGATGAATCGCCACGCCTGCGCGGCCACCATGTTGGGGATGCTCACACAGACGCCCCACATCCCAGCGACATCGACCCTTTCCGCTATGTACCTTGCCACCATTAGTGAGCCAAACTTGACCTCGCCGACGGCTAGACCTGAGATGCTGAAAGGCAAAACCGCCTGCAATATGCTCTCTGCGGCCGGGCCGACCACAGCAAGCATAGTGGTCTTTGTCGTCTGGTCGTCCACCTTGGCTTTTGTCCGGCTGGCTAGAGAGGAAAGGCATCGCAGAGCCAGAGTCCGGTCTTGCGGTTTGCTTACAAGCACCCAGAAGCTCGACAACCTGATGAGCCTGCAGTTGTCGATGACATCCCCATCTTCGCAACGGATGTCGGTAGGCATGCTCGTGTCATCTTCTTGGTGGCCAATGTCGGCAGTGCACGCCTGCTCCAGTAGATCCAGCGCCCCGTCTCCGCGGATTCTAATTCGCCCGAAGTGAGACAAGTCGAACACTCCAGCTCGGCGTCGTACCTCCTGGGCTTCCTCCTCGGCCGAACCGTAATGAAGTGGCACTTGCCATCCCGATTGCTCGCCCATTACCCCGCCCGCCCAAAGATGTTGATCTTGCAGAGCCAGTTTCATCGGGTTTCCTGTCTCGGGCATGAGCCTTTCCTCAGAGTATCCAGGGCGAACGCTCCTGAAGGTACACTTGGCAGGCAGGCCAACGCAAGGTTTGGCGTCCCGGCAGGATTTGCCTTGATATCCGTCGCGCCGATGTTGTCTCATTCGCTGTCGGATTTCAGGAATGAGATCGGGAGAACCCAAGTGGACGAGATAACACAATTGGCTGAGAGGCTTGGAAAAGCCATCGCCGCATCGCCCGAAGCGACCAGGCTTCGCAAAGCGCGCGAGGCAATGGATGCCGCCGAGGATGTGTCAAAGACGCTGGAGGAATACCGGGACCAGTCGGAGAAGGTCGCCAGACTTGAGGCCGAGAACAAGCCAGTGGAGGTGGATGACAAACACAGGCTGCGCGACCTGCACGCTAAGCTTGTCTCCTCGGACGTGTTCAAGCAGTTCACCGCCGCTCAGGTCGATTACGTCGATATGATGCGGAAGGTCAACGGCGCCCTACAGGACCCGCTTGCCGATACGGAAAAGGATTGACGTGAGCAGATAAGCGGCTACCATATGCATGACATGAGAATACCGACCTGCATTTCGACCTTTGTCAGAGACGCTCAAACCGGTCATAACACCGGCAAGCATAACTCCGCGCACATAGCGAGGAGCAGGCCGAGATAGCAGGAATCAGACTACCCGACTTCGACGGCCCGCTCCGAACGAGCGGGCCTTTTTTGTGGGCACTTTCAAAGGAGACAACTGATGGACACCGACAACATTCTGGTTTTCGGCGGATCGGGCAGCCGCAAACTAACTGCCGACATCTGCGGGCGGTTGGGTACGGAGCCCGGGAGGAACGAGGTCATTCGCTTCAGTGACGGAAACCTGTTTGTCCGTATCCATCAAAACGTCAGAGGTATAAACGTCTATATCGTTCAGTCGGTGGCTTACCCGACCAACGACAACTTCGTGGAGCTGCTGTTCTGGATTGATGCGTTCAAGCGAGCCAGCGCCGCGTCGGTGACGGCGGTCGTGCCCTACTTCAGCTATGCCAAGGGCGACAAGAAGGACGAGCCGCGAGTCTCGATTCGTGCCCGGGTATGTGCCGATGCGATCGAGATCGCCGGCGTAGATCGCGTGGTTACTGTTGATCTACACGCGCCGCAGATACAGGGCTTCTTCCGCGTGCCGGTGGACGACCTGTACGCTGTCAACGTCCTCTGTGAGGCCGTTGCCGAACTCGGGCTTGACGATCTCGTTCTGGTCGCACCGGACGCGGGCTTCGCCAAGAAGGCACGCCTCTTTGCTGAAAGGCTGGGCGGAAGCGTGGCCATCGCCGACAAGTCGCGCGACGACCACAGCGAATCAGCGACGGTCAAATCGATCGTTGGGGACGTTGCCGGAAAGACAGCGATGATCGTTGACGACTTTGTCGTTGGTGGGGGGACACTGGCAGCCGCGGCCGTGCAACTCGTGGCCCTAGGAGCGAAGGATATCTACGCAGCCGTCACGCACGGAGTGTTCTCCGAAGGGTCAATGGCACGGATCGACGCCAGCCCGTTGGAGGCCGTGTTTGTCACGGACACCGTGGAGACCCAACCGGTGACTTTCTCACCAAAGGTCCGAACCGCCTCAATCGCCCCGCTCCTGGCAGAGGCGATCAGAAGAATACACACAAGGCAAAGCATAAGTGTGCTATTCCAACGCTGATTGGAAAGGATTGAAGACTATGAAAATGACAGAAGAACTCAGATTGATAGACCCCACCGAGGGGCTGCGAGAGGAATACCTCGATTATATCGAGGAATTCCGCCAAGCCGGGGAGGTGGAAGCGCCCGGCTCGGGTTGGCACGCAGGCGATACCTTCGAGAGCCTGATCGGGAGAATCCGCGATTACGCGCGAGGCAGGAACCTGCCGGAAGGTTGGGTACCTGACTCCACCTACTGGCTGCTGCGCAGCAGTCGCCTGATCGGCGCGTGCGACATCAGGCATCGGCTGACCGAGGCCCTGACCGACTTCGGAGGGCACATCGGCTACGCTATCAGGCCGAGGGAGCGAGGTAAAGGGTATGGAACCACCATGCTCGAATTGGCGCTTGAGAAGGCCCGGGACCTGGGCATCAGCCGGGTCCTGGTGACATGTGACAAGCGGAACATCGCCTCTGCCCGCGTCATACAGAAGAACGGCGGCGTGCTGGACTCAGAAAGTCACTCCCAGCGTGCCGGCCGCGTGACACAGAGATATTGGATCGAGCCGGCAGAGGGGAGTGAAGGCACATGAACAGGATAGCGAGAGCTTACGATGCCAACCCGGAGTATGAGTGGGGAAGGCTGGAACGGCATCGCGTGGAGTATGGCCTGACGATGAAGGTGCTCGCCGAACACCTGCCTGACCCGCCGGCGACCATCGCGGACGTCGGTGGGAGCGTCGGACGCTATGCCATCGAGTTGACGAAGCGCGGATATGCGGTGACGTTGGTTGACATCTCCAAGGAGTGTCTGCGCTTCGCGCAGGACAAGGCCGGCGAGGCCGGGGTCGAGCTTGCCGGCGCCGTCGAGGCCGACGCCAGGCGCATGCCCCAGCTTGCGGATGGAGCCTTCGACG
>Ga0272444_10001217_pt1 | contig 25267 bp, 31 predicted proteins | sample SSMForm13_FD_201033 | JGI IMG/M metagenome (GOLD analysis project Ga0272444, IMG submission 201033) | Marine sediment archaeal communities from Little Sippewissett salt marsh, Falmouth, MA, United States - SSM-Form-13 | ecosystem: Environmental > Aquatic > Marine > Wetlands > Sediment ...
GCGTGCCAAGCGACCGCGTCATCGTCAACCTTGACCGCGTCGCCAACACGTCGACTGCCTCGATCCCGATCGCGTTTGACGAAGCGCGTCGCGACGGACGCATCCGACGCGGTGATCTCGTCGTCATGACCGCATTCGGCGCTGGCGTTACCTACGGTGCCGTCGTACTGAGGATCTAGGAGATGTCGAATCAGACGGATCGACGCATTGCCTTTCTCTTCCCCGGTCAAGGAGGGCTCCCTGAGAGCCTCCCGCCACCTTCGCCCGAGACCGAACGCCTGTTCGAGGTTGCCGCATCCCACGGGCTTGCGTTGAGGGATTGGATCAGCAACGCAAAGGCGGATCGGCTGTCGAGGACCGACGCGGTTCAGCCTGCCATCCTCATCGACAGCCTCGCGCGCGATGCCGAGCTGCGACGGACGGGACTCACTCCCGCCTACGTCGCAGGCCACAGCCTCGGGGAGTACTCGGCCCTCGCCAGTGCCGGTACGATGACCGCCGGCGAGGCCCTCGCGCTCGTCATCGAGCGAGGGCGCCTCATGGAAACTGCCGTGGGGGGGATGGCGGCGATCGTCAAGCTTGATCTGAAGACGATCAGCGGCCTCTGTGACGAAGCCGGATCGAACGTCGTCGTCGCGAACCACAACGGGCCTCGCCAAGTCGTCGTCTCCGGCACGCAGGAAGCCGTCGAACGTGTGATCAAGGAAGCGGAGCGGATCGGCGGACGCGGGATTCGCCTGCGTGTCTCGGGGCCATTTCACTCGCCGTTCATGGAGCCGGCACAGCGTTCGCTCGCTGAGGTGATCGAGCGGACTCCGTTCCGCCGTCCGTCCGTCCCGTTCATCAGTGCCGTGACGGGAGCCGTCGAGGGAGCCGTCGGCCGTCTTCGCGAGCTGATGAAGATCCAAATGACGTCCTGCGTACGTTGGGTCGACGTCATCGAACGCCTGCAGGAGGTCGGAGTCACGCATGCCGTCGAGCTTGGTTCCGGCTCCGTCTTGACGAACCTCGGGAAACGGATCTCGGAACGAATCGAGTTTGTCACCTACGAGGAGGCATCCGATGGGGGCGTTTGAGGGGAAGATCTGTGTCGTCACCGGCGCCACACGTGGAATCGGTCGGTCGATCGCGGAACGGCTTCACGAAGAAGGAGCGACGGTCGTCGGATTCGGCCGTGATGAGATCACCGGGACAGCCTGGGAAAGCGCCTTCGACCGTGCCCGCTTCTTTCGCGTCGATGTCGCCCAGCCGGAAGAGGTTCGAGCCGCGGTCGCCCATGTCGGAGAGGAATTCGGACAGCTCGATCACCTGGTCTGCAACGCCGGGATCAACCGGGATCGCCTCCTGCTTCGCATGTCGGACGAGGAGTGGCGCCAGGTTCTCGACGTCAATCTGACCGGGGCGTTCCACTGCATCCAGGCCTCTCTTCGCCTCCTGATGAAGAGCGACGCGGGGGCGATCGTCGCTGTTTCTTCGGTAATCGGCGAGACGGGGAACCCCGGCCAAGCGAACTACGCCGCCTCCAAGGCCGGCCTGAACGCGCTTTGCCGCAGCGTCGCCAAGGAGATTGCCGGACGCAACGTAAGGGTCAACGTCGTTTCACCGGGCTTCGTCGAGACCGAGATGACCGCGGCGCTGTCCCCCGAACTCCGAGCAGCCTACCTCGAGAGGATCCCTCTCGGACGACCAGGAAACCCGGAAGAGGTCGCCGCTCTCGTCTGTTTCTTGCTTTCGCCACAGGCTTCCTATATAACTGGTCAGGTGATCGGGGTGAACGGGGGCCTTCACCCTTAGAGACCGCAAGAAAAGGGAGGTTACTTCGGTATGAGCGACATCTCGGACAAGGTGAAGACGATCATCTGCGAGCAGCTGATGGTAGAACCAGGCGACGTGAATCCCGAGTCGTCGTTCGTCGAAGACCTGGGGGCAGACTCCCTCGACACGGTCGAGCTAATCATGGAGTTCGAGGACGAGTTCTCCATAGAAATCCCCGACGAAGAAGCGGAGAAGATCTCAACCGTCGGCGAAGCAATCGCCTTCCTCGAGAACCTCCTTGCCGACAAAGAGAAGTAGCCGGTCGCAGCAACTGGCAAGCAGCACTGACGATTCCCATCTCGATGACCTTGTTTCGTTCCTGTTTGGATCCGACTCAGAGGGGTGATGTGCATGCCAGAAGGGGAGAAGCGCGGACGGATCGGCGGAGGCAGCACGAATCCATATCACGAAGATCGGAAGTTCTCGGAGCCGACGGTCTGCCCACGATGCCATCTCGTCTATCGAAACGGGCGCTGGCAGACCGCGGACGCCGACACCAACGGAGAGCGTTCAGCTGAAAGCCACTGTCCCGCCTGTCGTCGAGAGATGGACCTGCTCCCGGGCGGCCTCCTCTACTTGAGCGGAGGATACCTCGGCGATCACCGGCAAGAGATCCTCAACATCGCCAGGAATCAAGCCTCTTCCGCCGCCGCACAGCGACCCTTGCAGCGGATCATGTGGATCGAGGAGGAGAAGGGAAACACCGAGATTGCCACCACCAATGGGCACCTCGCGCTGCGGATCGGGAAGGCAATCGAGAGTGCCTGCAAGGGCTCACTCGACATCAAGCATGCCCACGGCGACCAACTGGTCCGCGTCTACTGGAAGCGGGAGGACTGAGCGGCGCCGCTCGGCGCCCCATCCCGAACGCAAGAACTGACCAACGCGAAGCGCGCAATCTGTAATCCAGATCACAGTATCCGCACCCCTCCATCGGCTAGAATCCTCCTTGAGGAAGTCGGATCAATCGATAAGGAGGTACGGAATGCAGACTCGTTTGCTTTCGCTGGCGGCGCTCGCTCTCGTCATGTGCGCCCTTGCACTGGCCGCCAGCGCGGCACCGGAGAATCTCATCTTCATACTCGACGCTTCGAACAGCATGAACAAGCCGTTCGGAGACGACACACGGATCTCGGCCGCGAAGTCGGCTCTCGCCGATCTGTTGGCAGGAATTCCGGAGAGCGGCAACGTGGGTCTGATGGTCTACGGGCATCGAATCAACCACGAGAACGAGGTGGAGAGCTGTCAGGACATCGACCTTCTCTTCCCACTCGGTCCGTACAACGCGTCCGTCCGCGACGACATGCTCGTCGCCTTCCAGGACGTTGAGGCCAGGGGGAAGACCCCGTTGGCCGACTCACTCGTCTTCGCCGCCAATCAACTTAACGCCGGCGGAACGATCATTCTCGTCAGCGACGGAGAAGGAAACTGTGGAGGCCAGCACACGGTCGTCGCCCAGATGCTGGCAACGATGGAGCCTCCGATCATCCTGCATGTCATCGGGATCGACGTGGAGGAGGAGGCCGGTCAGACGCTTCTCGGAATGGCTCTCGAAACGTCGGGAAGCTACTGGAGCGTCTCCGAGGCCTCGGGGCTTCTTGCGGCCCTGTTCGCAGCCGTCGCCCCTGCCGAGGTCATCCCCGACATTCGCCCCTCGGGAATCCCGCCGGAGTACGCGTGCCTTGGAATCACGAACGTGATCCACGGAACTGACGAGGACGACACGCTCTACGGAACCGATCAGAACGACCTCATCTTTGGCTACGGCGGAGATGACTTCCTGATCGGACTCGACGGGAACGACGTGCTCGTCGGCGGAGACGGCGTCGACATCCTCGAAGGCGGCACCGGGAACGACATGCTTCATGGTGGCAACGACGCCGACCTGCTCTTCGGCGGCGTTCAGAACGACATCCTGTGCGGCGGACCGGGGAACGACTCGCTCGAAGGCGAGTCCGGTGACGACGTCCTAGACGGCGGCGCGGGGCGCGACGTGCTCCTCGGTGGAACCGGGGACGACGCGCTCTACTCGGCCGACGCAGCGGACGTTCTCCTTGAGGGCCGAGCGATCGCGGGCTCGTGTGCTCACTGCCTCCCGCGCTGCGGTCCGATTCCGGCGGCTCCCGTCTGCCCGGCGCCGATCGAGCCCCCGTGTGCACCGCCTCCCCCGCCGGCCTGCCCGGTGGCGAGCGGCGTCAAGGTGCTGAATGAAGGCGAGTCGCTCCAGCTCCACGGCACGGTTGCCGACTCGGACTGCAACGTGATCCAGATCCTTTGGGAAGTCAGCGCGGGCAGCCTCGACGATCCGACGTCGCTCGATCCTGTCTACACCGCACCGATGCTCTCGGGATGCGATGGCATCGAGGTTTGCGTCTCACTCACAGCACTCGACAGCTGCGGAGCTTCTGCGAGCGACTCGTTCTATCTCACCGTCAACAACGTCAACTACGCCCCTTCGGTCGACGCCGGGAACGAACTCTGTGTCGACGAGGGAACCTCGGTCGTCCTCCAGGCCGCCGCATTCGATCCGAACGGCGATCCGCTCTCGTATCGCTGGACGGTGGCAACAGGTTCCGGAGGCTTCGAGGATCCGACCGCCCTGAAGGCCGTTTTCCACGCTCCGATGATCGACGACTGCAACGGGACCACGGTCACGCTGACGCTGAGCGCCGTCGACACGTGCGGCGCCGCGGTCTGCGACTCCGTCCTCGTGCGCGTGCGGAACGTCAACCGACCTCCGACCGTCGACCTCGGTCCAGACTTTGCCATCGACGAGGGAGCGACGTTGCGGCTCACGCCCGTCGTGTCCGATCCGGAGTGTGAGGAGCTGACCCACTACTGGACGGTGACCGGCGGAGCGCTCGATCTGTGCGACGTGGCGAACCCGGTGTTCTCAGCCCCCCTCACGGAGCACTGCGACGGCGATCAGGTGACGATCCAGTTGAAGGTCGTCGATCCGTGCGGTCTCACCGCGACGGACACGGTGTGTGTCTTCGTCCGCAACGTGAACGGCCCGCCGACCGTCGAACTCGGTCCCGGCTTGGTGATCAACGAAGGCGAGTGCCTCCGGTTGACGCCGACGATCATCGATCCGGACGGCGACCCTCTCGCCTACTCGTGGACGATCTCCGGTGGCATGCTCTCCGACGCCTGCGTGAGCGCGCCGATCTTCACGGCACCGATCGTCGACGTCTGCGAGGGCATCGACCTGGTGATCACGCTGACCGTCGTCGATCCCTGCGGATTGACAGCGACCGACACGCTGTGTGTCCACGTCGCAAATGTGAACAAGCCTCCGACGGTTCACGCCGACCCGTAGGAAGAGGGAGAACGGCCTTATCGTTTGATCTGTTCGATCTGCTCCACCCGAGGCTGGGTGGAGCAGATCACCTCTTCCGGCGGACACTCGATCCGTTTGAGATCCTCGAGCACGATCTCGCCGATCGGATTCTCCGCGACAAGCGCATGCGCGACGTGCAAGTGCAGACACTTGATCCGCCCACGCTCAGCGATCCCTCCGATTCCCTTCTCGGAGAGGCTCGTAAGGATTCCACGTTCCTGCAGATCCCGAAGCTCGCCCTGGGAAAGGAGGCTGAGACGCCTCCGGACGTACGCCTCCCGTGCCGCTTCGAGACGAGACGCCAGCCCTGGGTCTGAGGCGAGGCGCACCTCGAGATGCCCGATCGCGCCCTCGCTCTCTAATCGATCGACGCCGAAAGCGAGATACGGGCACGTCAGCCAATACAACGTCGGAAACGGTGCGCCGTCGATGACCGGATGAACGCGGATCACGGACGGATAGCCGTACGTGCATCGACGCGAAACGGCGGAGACCCCACGAGGCTCTCGCCCGATCTGCGACGCAATTATTCGCTTGTCGTTCACCGTGACGCGTTCCATCTTGCCCTTCCGTACTTCGCCTCCACCAGCACGCGCGCCCGGGCAGCCTCGTCCTCCGACAGCCAATCGAGTTCGAGGGCACAGTCCCGAGCGAACCCTTCACGCACGGCGTTCGCCGCCTCGTCGACTCCGATCGGTCTTCCGAGGGCCTCAGTCAGCGTTACCGTCTCCTCTGGATGCGACGCGACGCCGCCCGTTCGGTATCCCCAGCGGTGCGCCAACAGAAACCGCTCCATCGGGACATCCACCGGCAGGACCAGGAGCGTGGAATGGAAGAGAACCCCTCGTCCGCGCCGCGCCTGGGCACCGCCGCCGAGCTTCCGGTTCGACACCAGAATCCGATGTCCGCGCAGATCGGCGTCGAGACCGAGCGTCCCGAGACCATCGCGAATCATTCCTCCGAAGCGGGAGAAGACATCGCTGACGTTCCCGACCGCCGCACCCGACTCGACGACCACCGAGACGTTCAGGTTCCCCGGATAGTGATAGACGGCGCCACCGCCGGAGATCCTTCGTAGAACCTTGACCCCCTCGGCTCGAGCGGCATCGAGGTCGACCTCTGAGGCGATGTGCTGCGACCGCCCGATGACGATCGCACGATCGTTGACCCAAAGGCGGACGAGGCTCTCACCTCCACCGCACACCGACTCGAACAGCGCCTCGTCCCGCGCCAGGCCCTCGCCCGGATCCGACGGAGCGAGATCCACGATCAGCCGCATGTCTCCTCAAACGCTTCCGCGGCACGATAAGAGCTTCGGACGAGCGGCCCGGCGACGACCGCGCAGAAGCCGTGCCGCCTGGCTTCTCGGCCGAGTTCATCGAACTCCCCCGGAGGGACGAAGCGACTCACGGGTATCGCCTCGGCGGTCGGCCGCAGGTACTGGCCGATCGTCAAGATGTCGACGCCGGCCTCCCGCAGGTCGCCGAACGTTTGCACGATTTCGTCCTTCGTCTCTCCGAGACCGGTCATCAGCCCGCTCTTCACGGGCCGTCCGCTCGCGCCGGCGCGCAAGCAGCCGAGAACCGCCAGCGACTGCTCGTAGCTCGCACGTCGGTCTCGAACCTCACGAGTCCGCGAACGGACGGTCTCCACGTTGTGGCCGAGCACGTCGGCTAAGCTCGCGAGGACCGTTCCAAGCGCTCGCCGGTTCCCGACGAAATCGGGAAGGAGAAGCTCGACGCGGGTCCGAGGAGACGCCCGCTTGATCCGTTCGACCGACTCCGCATAGACGGCCGCTCCTCCATCGTCCAAGTCATCTCGGTCGACCGAGGTCAGCACGACGTAGCGAAGACCGAGTTCAGTTACTGCGTCAGCGACTCTGGCCGGCTCCCCGGCGTCGACCTCGCCGCGCGGCGTTCCCGTCGGGACGGCGCAAAAGCGGCAAGCTCGCGTGCAGATCTCCCCGAGGATCATGAACGTCGCGGTTCTTGCCCCCCAGCACTCGGCGGCATTCGGACAGATCGCCGCCTGGCAGATCGTTCGTAGCCGGTGTCGAGCGAGGACCTCGCGCACCGCACGGATCCCGGCGGATTGGGCCGCGGACGGTGCTCGCACCGTCATCCATTCAGGCCTCGCCGTCATCGCATCCCCTCTCCATCTCGTCCCGATCGACCGGCACCAAACGCCAGCCGAACACGAACTCCGCCTGCGTGAGGAAGCGTTCCGTCACGGCGTCGAGTCCCGCCGGTTCTCCCACAATCCCGGAGATCGAGGCCGCCTCGACCGACAGCCCGCACGGTCGGATCATGGCGAAGTACCGCGGATCAACGTTGACGTTGAGTGCAAGCCCGTGGAGGGTGATCCAACGCCGCACGTGAACGCCGACCGACGCGATCTTCCGCCGATCGACCCAGACCCCCGGGAACCCCGGCATCCGGCGACCGCCAATTCCGAAGGTCGCAAGGGTTTGGATGGCCGCCTCTTCGAGCCGCTCGACGTAACCGTGCAAATCCCGCCCGTAGTCGCGCAGATCGATGACCGGATAGACGACCAGCTGGCCCGGACCGTGGTACGTGATGTCGCCCCCTCGCTCGATCTCGAAGATCCTCAATCCCTCTTGTTCGAGAGCCTCACGGGTAACGAGCAGATTCGAACGCGATCCGCGTCGACCGATCGTGAAGACCGGATCGTGCTCGACCGTGATAACCAGGTCTCCGATCGAACCCGCGCTACGACGATCGCGCAGCATGCGCTGGAGGTTCAGCACGTCGCCGTAGTCCGCCCGCCCGAGGGCAAGATGCGCAACCGGACGTCTACTCGATCTCTCCAAGGACCTCACCGACTCGCAGCCGTTCCCCCGGCCTCGCCGCGATCGCTCGGAGGCGGCCGTTCGTCGGAGCGGAGACGACGAACGCCGTCTTCTCGGTCTCCACCTCGACGAGGTCCTCTCCCTCGGTCACAGAGTCGCCCAGCTCTTTCAGCCACTCGACCACGACAACCTCACCAACGTCGCCCAGGTCGGGCAAGCAAATCGTTCCCGTCGCAGATTCCATCATCCTTCCTCTCGCGCGGAGTCTAGCCGATCGATCGAACGCCTTCACCTTGCCTCGATCGCTCCCGCCCGCCTATGATTCGTTGGCCGGGAAGGGAGGAGCCATGGGGTTCTCGTGCGGTCTGGTCGGGCTTCCCAATGCGGGCAAGTCGACGATCCTGAACGCATTGGCCAACGTCGGCGCGCGCGTCGAGAGCTACCCGTTCTGCACAATCGAGGCGAACGTCGGGACCGTCCCCGTTCCCGACGAGCGACTCGACCGCCTCGCCTCTCTCTTTCCGGAGAAGGAGAAGGTGCCGACCCGGCTCGAGTTCGTCGACATCGCCGGTCTCGTGGAGAACGCGAGCCACGGAGAAGGAATGGGAAACCAGTTCCTCGCCGAGATCCGCGCCGTCGACGCCGTCTGCCACGTGGTCCGCTGCTTCGAAGACGCCGACGTCGCCCACGTTACCGGGTCGCTCGACCCGCGACGCGACATCGAAACCGTCGAGACGGAGCTCCTCCTGAAGGACTACGAGACCCTCGGCCGCGTCGCGGAGCACCTGCACGGAGAAGCGAGGGGGACCGATCGCCGGGCCCCGGAGCGGGCGGCCGCGTGCCAGCGCCTCCTCGAGCAGGTCGGGTCAGGTCAGCCACTTCGCTCAATCCCGATCGACCCGATCCTCGCAGATCTGATGCGAGAGGTTTCCCCGCTCACGGCGAAGCCGTCCCTCTACGTGTGCAACGTCGGCGACGAAGGAGAGAACGAGTTCTCTCGCCTCGTCGCGGAGCTCGCACGCGAACAGCAGGCCGAGTCGGTCGTCATCCGCGGGCGCCTCGAGGCCGAGATCGCCGAGGCGGCCGCTACACCCGAAGAGAGATCGTCCTATCTCGCCGAGTACGGGCTGTCTCAGACGGGCCTTGCGGCCCTCGTTCGTTCAGGCTACCGCCTCCTTGATCTGGTCACGTTCTTCACCGTCGAAGGTCCTGAGGTGAGGGCGTGGACAGTCTCGGCCGGAACGGCCGCCCCTCAGGCGGGCGCGAAGATCCACTCCGACTTCGCCGAGCGTTTCGTCCTCGCCGAGGTGATGACACTCGACGACCTCTTGGAAGTCGGCTCGGAGAAGGGGCTCCGCGACGCGGGGAAGGTTCGCCGCGCCGGGCACGACTACGTTGTCGCCGACAGCGACGTGATTCACTTCGTCTGCGCATGATGCCGCACGTCGTCTCCCACGACGTCCCGGACCTCGATCGCCAGATCGTGGCCGCCCTCGAGACGGGCCAGACGCTGATCTTCCCGACGGACACCGTCTACGGAATCGGCGGAAACCCGTGGGACGAGCAGGTCCTCGATCGCGTCCGCGCACTCAAGTCCCGGCCACCCAACCAGCCGTTCACGCTTCATCTCGCATCGGTCGACGCGATCGAACGTCACGCTCGACTCGACGATCGTCTCCGCGCAGCGATCGATCGACTCCTTCCCGGTCCGTACACGCTCCTTCTTCCCGCCTCACACGATGCCCCGGCCTCGGCGACGCTCGACGGTGTCGTCGGCATTCGGGTTCCCGACCACCCGTTCTTCCGGACAATCATGGCGCGCCTCGGCAGACCCCTGTTCGGAACGAGCGTCAATCGGAGCGGCGCTCCTCCGCTCGCTGAGATCGGCGAGATCATCGACCGATTCAAGGCGGTCGATCTGATCATCGTCGGCCGCGTCGGCACCGTCGCATCGACGATCCTCGACATGACGAGCGACCCGCCGCGAGTCGTTCGCGGGACGTCCCCTGACGCTCCGTAGCATTCGCTAGAAGAGGAAGAGGAGGGCGACGCCGGAGACCGCGAGAGCCGTCCCCGCCGCCGCTCGAATCGTGATCGGCTCCTTGAAGGCGAGGCGCGAGATCGGAAGCAGGAAGACCGGTGAGAGGGCCATCAGCGTCGACGCGACGCCGACCGGCGCGCGGGAAAGCGCGACGAGAGAGAACGTCACGCCGAGGAAGGGGCCGGTCAGGGCCCCGCCGAGCGTCATCATCCCCGCCAACCGGTCACGGAGAAGACCGAAGCTCGACGCCGCCGTTCCGCGAACGAGAGCCACGGCCCACACGGCGGCAGTTGCCGCAAGGATCTGGAGAACGTTCGCCGAAAGGGGCGGAAAGCCGCCGCTCATCCCTTGCACAGAGAGGATGTAGCGGGCCGATTGGGCGACGACGGCGCCGAAAGCGAACGCGACGCCGGCGCAGATGGCGCGGCGGGCGATGGCGCGCGTGCCGGCCGGCCGAGACGAGACCACGATCGTAATCCCAACGACCGTCACCAGGCCGGCCAGCATCTGGAGCCACGTCAGGCGCTCTCCGAATGCGCCCCAGGCGAGGAGCGCGCTCGTCAACGGGATGAGCGACATCAAAAGAGAGGTCCTGTGCGCGCCGAGATGGAAGAGCGCCCGGAAGAGGAGCGCATCCGAGATCGCGAATCCGATCACCCCGGAGAGGATCAGCCAGCCCCACCGGGCCGGTTCAGCGTCGATCGGAACGGGGCGGCCGTAGACCGCGACATGCGCGCACATGAGGAAGATGAGCGCCGCCAACAGGCGAAGCCGGTTGAGCGCAGCCGGGCCGATCCGTCGAACGGCGACCGTGAATTGCACGTAGCTGAGTGACCAGAGAAGAGCCGTTCCGAGTGCCGCGATCTCCCCGAGCCTCGCCGCGTCCATCGTTCCGACCGGGTCTACGCAACCTCGAATGGCTCGAACTTCGCGACGAAGTGACGGAGCGGACCCGTTCCTTCAACGATCCGATAGCCGGGAAGCGCCAATCGGATCGAGGCGACGCGCGCCGCCCCAGCGATGACGTGATCCAAGTGCTCCCGCGTGTACATCCGCCTCGGAATCGCCAGCCTGACGAGTTCGAGTTCAGGATAGACGGTCTTCCCTTCCTCGTCCTCGAACGCGAACATGACGCTTCCGATCTCGACGGCCCGCACGCCGGCCTCCGAGTAGAGCGCGTTCGTCACAGACAGCCCGGGGAACGCCTCCTGCGGGAAGTCCGGAACGAGGCTGCGCGCGTCGATGAAGACCGCGTGTCCGCCGATCGGCTCGACGATCGGGATTCCCTCGGACCTCATCCCCTCTCCGAGGTAGCGCGTCTGCCCGATCCGATCGGCGAGGTAGTCGGGATCGAGCGCCTCGTACAGCCCGACGGCGATCGCCTCCAAATCGCGGCCGGCGAGACCGCCGTAGGTCGGGAATCCCTCCATCAAGATCAATCGCTCGCGAGCCGCTTCGAATAGGTCAGGATCATTCAACGCCAGGATCCCGCCGATGTTCGCCAGACCGTCTTTCTTCGCGCTCATCGTCATTCCGTCGACCATGGCGAACATCTCTCGCGCGATCTCGATCGGGCTCTTGTCCCTGTAGCCGTCTTCTCTCTCCCGAATGAAGAACGCGTTCTCCGCGAACCGCGCAGCGTCCAGAATCACGGGCAGATCATGGTTGTGGGCAATCCGGCATACCGCCCGCAGGTTCGCCATCGACACCGGCTGCCCGCCCCCGCTGTTGTTTGTGATCGTCACCATCACGAACGGGATCCGCTCCGCTCCGACATCCGCGATCAGAGCGCCGAGCCGATCCGTGTCCATATCCCCCTTGAACGGGGCATCTGCACACGGATCGAACGCGATCTCGCGGACGAGGTTGACCGGCTCCCCTCCGTTCGCAATGACGTTTGCACGCGTCGTGTCGAAGTGCATGTTGTTCGGAACGATGTGCCCCGGCTTGACGGTCGCCGAGAACAGAACATTCTCCGCCGCTCGCCCTTGATGCGCCGGCAAGACGTGGTGGAATCCGAAAATGTCGTCGACTGCAGCGCGGAACCGCTCGTAACTCCGGCTCCCCGCGTACGATTCGTCTCCGCGCATCATCGCCGACCACTGCTCCTGACTCATCGCGCCGGTTCCCGAGTCGGTCAGCAAGTCAACGTAGATGTCGGCCGCGCGAAGGCGGAAGACGTTGTAGCCGGCCTTCGAAAGCCGCCGCTCTCTTTCCGGCTTAGACAAGATCGATATCGGCTCCGTAACCTTGATTCGGTAAGGTTTGTGAGTCGCGTCGCACCGCATCCTTCTCGCTCCTTTCCCGGACACTCGATGGATGCAGCGAAGGGCCAACTGCGATCAGATCGCCGCGTCCTTCGAGCGATCGACATGGTAGAGCATCGCCCTGCGACCGTCGAGCCACGCTTGACGCACGCGGAGCGTTCGCCGTAGAGTGGACCACGGAGGATGAGGGGAAGGCATGAGAAACTCGATCGACCGAACGATCGCGGCCGGCGCGGTGGATGACCTCGCATCGATCCTCTCGGGCGCTGCGGCAGCTGATGTCCATTACGCCGCCCGCCAACTCGCGCGCGGCGGAGACAGAACCTCCTCGGTCCTGGAACACGCGAGGTCCTTTGCGTCACGTGCCGAGCCTTCGGCCCGTCAAGTCGCCTGCCATCTTCTGCTCAAGACGTATGAATCCGACGCGGGGCAGACCGTCGAGCTCCTCGAACGGCTCCTCGACGACGCTGATTGGACCGTACGCGATGCGGCTGCGACGATCGGCGGCCGGCTCCTTCGGGCCGACTTCCCGGGGATGCTTCATCACGTCCGCACTTGGACCGAGTCTCCGTCTCCGAGCTTGCGCCGGGCCGCCGTGGTCGCGGCGGGACGCGCCGCGCATCCGCGACGCCTCGAGTGGGCGGAGCCCTTGCTGAAGCTCCTCGCCCCCCTCCTCGCCGACCGCGACCCGCTCCTGCGACGGAGCCTCGGCCCGTCCGCGCTCGGGACGGCGCTTCTTCGCCACTACCCGAGGACGACGTTCGAGTACTTGACGCAATGGTCGACCTCCAACGACGCCCAGGTCCTCTGGAACGTGGCGATGGCGTTCTCCGCCCCGCCCGCCGCAACCATGGCCAAGAAGACGCTCATCATCCTGCGCAAGCTGTCGCTCGACGAGCGGCGCCTCGTCTGGCGTGCCGTTTCGTCCGCCCTCTGGAAGCTCGGCCGAGCGTGCCCCGAGATCGTCCGACCCGAACTCGCCCGCTGGCTCGACGACGACCGCCGGACCGATGTCGCGCGCGAGGCGCTGAAGCACCTCTAGCGATCCACGAGTGCGACCTGCTCAGACCGCGCCTATAATCGCCCGACCATGATGAACGAGAAGCAGACTCAGCTACCCGGAGCGATCGTCACCGGGAGCTCTCGCGGAATCGGCGCCGCGATCGCAGAACGCCTCGCTTGCGCGGGATACGGCGTTTGCGTGAACTACTTGCGGAACGAGGAACGCGCCCGGGAAGTGGTTGCCCGAATCGAGGTGGCCGGAGGTCGCGCGATGGCGGTCCAGGCAGACGTCGGTGACTTCAATGCCGTCTGCACGCTCGTCGAGAGGACCGCGATGGCGTACGACGGGCTTCGCATCATCGCCAACAACGCCGGCCTCTCCGAGCATCGAACGCTTGCCGAGATGTCGATTGAGGATTGGAATCGATCGATCGCCGTCAATCTGTCCAGCGCGATGTTCACGACGAAAGCCGCCCTCGAACACTTGCGGCAACAGCCGTGGGCGCGTGTCGTCAACATCTGTTCGCTCCGCGCCATGATCGGCTCCGATCACGGTGCGCAGTACGCGTCGGCCAAGTCCGGTCTGATCGGGCTGACGAAGTCACTCGCTCTCGAACTCGCCCCCTCGATTACGGTGAACGCCGTTTCGCCGGGGTACACACGGACCGACATGACCCGAGACTCGTTGGAGCGCCACGGCGAGCGGATCTTCGCCAAGATCCCGGCCGGACGCGCCGCCGAGCCAGAGGAGATCGCAGCGCTGGTCGCGTTCCTCGCCTCCGAAGAGGCGGGGTACATCTCCGGGCAGACGATCAACGCCAACGGCGGCATCTACATGTGACCGCGCACTGGTGGATGATCCGATGACCTTCAGACCGTACCGCGCTGAGACCGATCGAGACGCCGTCCGAAGGATCTGGCGAGAGGTGGGCTGGATCGACGGTGAGGGTCAGGAGAAGGCTCTCGATGTCTTTCTCGAGGGCGGTCGCAACCTCCTCGCCGACCTAAACGGCGAGCCCGAGTGCATGGTCAATACGAATCCCGGAGTTCTCGTGTACCAGAACGAGGAGATCCCGCTCTCATGCGTCACCGGCGTGACGACCAGCCGGGTCGCCCGGAAGCGCGGCCTGGCGCTCCGCCTTACGGCGCGCGCCCTCGGGGAGGATGCCGTCGATGGAGCCGCCGTCGCGATGCTCGGAGTTTTCGAACAGGGCTTCTACAATCGCCTCGGGTTCGGAAACGGATGCTACGAGCATTGGTGCACGCTCGACCCGACCCGACTGAGTGTTGATGTCACGGCGCGGACGCCGCGCAGACTCACGGCCGACGATTGGGAGACCGTGCACGCCAGTCGCCTGGAACGGCGACGGCGCCACGGTGCCTGCAGCATCCTCTCGCCGGAACTCACCCGGGCGGAGATGATGTGGGGCGACAACGGCTTCGGGCTCGGCTACGTCGGCGATGCGGGGGATCTGACGCATCACATTTGGTGTACGACCACGAAGGCGGATGGCGGTCCGTACCGAATCGAGTGGATGGTCTACCGCGATCGTCTTCAGTTTCTCGAGCTTCTCGCGCTGATTCGGACGCTCGGGGACCAGGTTCGCTCGATCAGGATGCGCGAGCCGGGCGGAATCCAGCTTCAGGATCTCCTGGCCGAACCATTCAAGCTACGGCAAGTCACGCAGAAGTCGCCTCACGAGAACCGGATGAACGCCAGCGCCTACTGGCAGGCCCGAATCCTCGACCTCCCAAGGTGCATCCGGGCGACGCACCTGGATTCCGGCTCGATCTCGTTCAATCTCGTCCTGGACGACCCGATCAAGGTCGTCCTGCCGGAGGATCGGCCGTGGCGCGGGATCGGAGGCGAGTACCGGATCGCACTCGGTTCCGAGTCGTCGGCAAGTCGTGGCTCCGACCCGGCGATTCCCACACTCCGCGCTTCCGTCGGAGCGTTCACGCGGATGTGGCTCGGCGTCCGCTCGGCGACCGGTCTGTCTTGGACGGACGCGATCGAAGGTCCCCCGGAGCTGCTCCGCGAACTGGACCGGACCCTCCGCCTTCCTTCTCCTTCGCCGGACTGGGATTTCTAGGCACGTCCCGGCGGGCCGCTCACCCCACGCATCGCAAGCTCCGCTGGCGTTTCGAGAGGAACTCGCATCCGTCCTCGGTGACAAGAACGTCCTCCTCCAGGCTGACCTGGCCGTACGCCTCCGTCGGCACCTCGAGCTCGAGCGTGAACACGTTCCCTTCTTCGATGGATCCGTCTGGCGTCGTCCCGTATCGCTCCCAGCGCGGACCAAGGATCACACCTCCGTCGTGAGCACTCCGTCCCACTTGATGACCGAGCGCGTGCATGTACTCGGGATATCCACGACTCGTCACGTGGTCCCGCGCAATCGCGTCGATCTCGAAACCCCTCAATCCGGGACGAAGCGCCTCCGCCGCGGCATCAATCGCTCCGAGGACCGTATCGAACCCGCGTTGGATGGATTCCGGAATCCGCTCGGGATCTCCGAAGAAGTACATCCGCTGCAGGTCGGCGCAGTAACCGTCAACCTTCACGCCAAAGTCCAAGTGCAACAGGTGGCCTTCACGCGTGATCGCCGAGGTCGGTCCGCCGTGGCCGAACGCCTTGTCCGGGCCGGCATCGACGGCGGGGTTGTGGTCGGCCGCCCAGGCATGACCAACGCCGCGCGCGGCCATCGCCTCGTGGACCATCCGGTAGATCTCGCCTTCCGTCAGGCCGACCCGAAGCCGCCCTGCAAGTTCGTCGAGGATCTCTTCCGTCACGCGCACGGCCTTCCGGATGCGTGCGACTTCCTCCGGGAGCTTCAGTCCTCGCAACCGTCCGATGATCTCCTCGGCGGAGACGAGGCGATCGACGTATGCGGTCCCCTTGAGGTACCGATCGAGCACAGCGCGCATCCCGGCGGTCATTCCGTCGCTCGCGACGTCGCTTTCGCTGACGTCGATCGCGATTCTTGCCGGGTCGATCCTCTCGAGCTCCTTTCGCAGGACCGGACTGACCGATTCGTCATACGGAACGATGCGATCGAATGTGCCGTCAGGAATCCCGACCGCATCGAAGGAGCCGACCACTGCGATTCTCTCACCGCTACGAGTAAACAGGAGCGCCGACTGCCAGACGAACGCTCCGGAGTAGACCAACTGCAGCGCGGGATCGACGATCTGATCCGTCTCCCGTACCCAGATCAGCCAGCAGTCGATCCCCAGCAGATCGAGAATCGCGCATGCCTGACGCGACTTCTTCGTCTCGAGCGATTCCTCCACAAGCCACCTCCCCGGACATCGTATGCGCCATCACGGTCTCCCCCAACATCGCACGGGCGGAATGAACCGACCGACCGTTCGTTTCGACCCACGTATACTACAACGACTCCAGTCAAGAAGGGGGTGTGAGAGATGAGACTACTTCGCGGTTTGATCACCGGCGGAGGGATCGGAGCGTTCTTCTTCTTCAGCTGGATACTCCAGCTCCTGTGGAACAGCATCCTCGTCGACCAGCTTGCGCTCGTCGCCGTCAGGCTCAACTACTGGCAGGCGGCCGCACTCTGGTTCATGAGCATCATTCTGTTCGCCTGGGCCGGCATCGGCGCATCGCCTCGCGTGATGAAGAAGTGGCGCAAGTACGACTGAAGCGCGCGTTCCGCGTCTGCGTTCCGGAACCACGTCGGAAGAGAGCAACGAGTGAATCGGGCCGATGACAGGACCGACGCCGGTCCTGTTCGTGGTTTCGGCGGGTCAGTTCAGGGAGGAAGAGAATCGGCATGAGATTCCTCATGGAGCTGATTGGGCGAGGCGAAATCCCGCGCTCTTCTTCCTCAGTCTCATCCTCATACTCCTGTGGACCTCACTTGTCGCCGAACATCCCGGCTCGGCTGGGGGGCGCTGTTGAGCTACCTTCAGTCCGCCGGGGTCTGGCTCCTGTTGGGTTTCGCCTTCGCCTGGACCGGATTCGGAACCCGCTCCGCACTCGGGTTTCGACACCCCGGGAACGAGCACGGGATCTCCGGCCACCTCGGCTCGTCCATCCGAGATCGTCCCTCACCAGCTGAGAGGACAGCGGATTCAGACGATCTCGGCGACCGCATCGCGCGGTGGCTCGAAGCGAACGAGGAGGTCGATGGGGCGAGCCTCGAGGAGCGGATCGAACAAGCGATCGAGCGGACGATCCGCCAGTGGATCGGCTAGAATCGGCCTCATGATGCCGCACCCTCACCGCAGCACGAACCCGTCAGCGTGGAACGATCTCCGAATCCTCCTCGAGCGACCCTACGTCGTTCTCGACACCGAGACGACCGGCCTCCTCGATCCCGAGATCGTGGCCGTCGCCGTCGTCTCCGCGGAAGGCGAGCGTCTCGTGAACGAACTCGTCCAACCGGCCAAGCCGATCGATCCCGAAGCGAGCCGGATCACGGGAATCGACGCAGAGACCGTTCGAGACAAGCCGGAGTTTCCAGAGATCGCGCCCCGGCTGACAGGCGCCATCGACGGGAAGCTCGTCTGCATCTACAACGCATCCTACGACCTCAAGGTCCTTTCGAACACGTACGGACGGTACGGTCTCGCCCTGCCATCGATTGAGCCGTGGTGCGTCATGAAATGGTTCGCACGCGTATTCGGCGACTGGAACGAGAAACGTGAAGACTACACCTGGCAACCGCTCTCGAGAGCGGCCGAATACTTCGGCGTCAACCAGGAAGCCCCACACGACGCCCTGGACGACACGCTGACAACGTGGCGGATCCTTCGGGCCGCGATCCTTCGGGCCGGGCTTCGGGTAGCGGGAATGGATCCGCTTTTCGAAGGATAGCCCGCCGCCCGCGCCAGACTCACTCGTACGGCTGCGCGAGCAGATCGACCTTGGTGATACCGAAGCCTTTCGCCACACGTCGCCACATGAGGTTCCCACCGAGAATGAAGGCGAGCCTCGGCATCACCGGACGCTTCGCCCATTTTTGTGCCTCCGGCGGAATCGGGAATCCTTTGGCCAACGCAGTCCCCGCCTCCGCGACAGCCCGTCGGACCCGCCGACTCGGTATTCCTCCTCCTCCGAGCGTCAGCTCGCCGAACCACTCGAGCGCGGCAGCCTCGCTGAACAGACGACAGATCTCGACGGCCGTCGCGTTGTGCTTCGGCTCGATGAAGCCGCAATGAAGAAGCACCGAGAAGCGCGGGGCCTTCGAGTTACCACTCCGACGGGATCGCTGCGCGGCGATGCGCTCGAAAGCTCGGATCGCGGGGGCCGGCAAGCTGTCCACGTAGAGCGGCGCCACGAAGAGAATCTGATCGGCCCGATCTACCTTGGCCAGGAGATCGTCGATCGCCTCCTCCGATTCAACCGCGTGATGAAGATGGAGCCACTCAAGCGACCAGCCTTCGGCGTCGAACGTCTCCGTGAGGGCCTGCGCATGACGCACCGAGTTCGACCCCTCGAGTCCTTTCGGGCTTCCGATCAACACAAGGCCACGCTTGCCCTTCATCCGATCACCTCCGCCAGTCCCTCCGCGAGCGACGGCTCCCCCTCGGTCCCGTCCCCGTACACAAAACAAGCCTCCGTCTCCGCGGCGTGGAAGTTGATCGAATTGCGCCGAACGAGGCTTCGAAAGACCTTCTCTTGCTTCGGGTCAGGGCGCGGGAGAAGTCCGACACCCAACAGGCTCGCGTATCGAGGATAACGCCGGATGTGATGCACCTCTCGTCCGACGAAGGTGAAGTACGGCAAGATGAGCGGAATCAAGCGATCAATTACCTTCTTCAGCTCCGAAGAATAGCCGCCGAAGGTCACCGGCGTAACGAGAACGAGAAGCGCGCTCTGCGCCACGGTGCGAACGATCTCCCGCGCAACGTCATCGATGATGCAGACGCCCGGCGTTTTCACCCAACACGCAAAGCAGCCCCGGCATGGCGAGACCTCGAGATCCCGCGCTCGGTAGGTCGTCGGAGACCATCCCTGCGCGGTGAGCACATCGACCACTCGTGCCAATGCGACTTCGGAAGACACCCCCTCCGCTGAGCCTCCGTCGAGGATGCAGGCCGCTCGGTCATCCATGCCCCCATCGTACACGGCATCCCGCGGGCTGCCTACCTGCTATGGCCTCCTCCCGTCCCCTTCCAGAGGGACATCGCGGATCGCGCGCTCGTGAGCCACCCCGTACCATCGGGCGAGCCGGAAGGAGACCGGGTGTCAACGCCAAGACCCATTCAAGTGCCGATTCGCCGCTTCTCGGCCGCAAAACGAAGCCTCATCGCGGCCTCCATCGCCGCGCTTCTCACCCTTGGACTGCTCACGGCGTACGTCTTCGCCCCGTTCGACGGCCTGCAAATCGCCGCCCTCTGGAGCCTCGGCTTATCGTTTCTCGCCGTGTGGATCGCCGTTCTCGTCTGGCGCATCCCGGTCTACGCAGGACGCCAACTCGCCGGTTTCGCCGCGCTATGGGGCGTTGGCATCGGCTTGGCGATCGCCCTCGTGATCGTTTCGAGGACCGAAGCGGCCCCTCCCCTGTGGAGGCACTCGGTCGAATGGCTCGCGCTGACTCTGAGCCTCGCCGTCGGTGCCTTCTTCCTTCGCGCACTCCTTCGTGTACGAACCAGCCCGCTGCTCGGGCGACTCCTTTCCCTCGCCTCGCCAATCGGAATCCTCGCACTGATCGTCATCCTCTCTCTGACTCGCGCGTAACAGTGTTGCCTTGAGCCTAGCTCTGTGCTACACTCATTGGACACGGAGGAGGAAGATGACCAAGCGTCTCTACCGAAGCCGCACCGACGCCGTACTCGGCGGCGTCTGCGGAGGGCTGGCCGAGTACTTCGACGCCGACGTGAACCTCGTTCGCGTAATCTTCATCGTGTTCTCGGTCCTGACCGGATTCGCAGTCCTCGCGTACCTTGCGATCTGGCTCCTCGTCCCCGAGAAGGAAGCGAGCGACCGCGACCTTCCCGAGCGCGTACAAGCCGCGACAGACGAGATGGTCGACCGAGTGCGGTCGATCGGCAGCAATGTCAGTCGGTTCGGACGACGTCACGACCGAGGAGGGCCGTTCGTCATCGGCTTCGCCCTTGTCGTTCTCGGAGCCGTCTTCCTCCTTCGCAACCTCGGCGTCGCGTGGATGGGCTGGTTCAGGTTCGGTTTGCTGTGGCCGATCTTCCCCATCTTGATCGGTCTGGCCTTCCTGTGGCGGTGGCTGAGAGGAGGAAAATAGTGTTCTGTCTCACAGTAGCTGGGATTGTCATCCCCGTGGTCCTTCTGGCCGTCGGGGTCGTTCTTCTCGTCTTAACCGTTCTCGCAGCCCTATTTGGACTCCTGTGGCCCGCCCTTCCGATCCTGATTGGGGCGGCGCTCATCTGGCGATGGTGTCGGGGGAGACGCTGATGGCCCATCGACCGATGGCAGCCTTTTTCGTCCCGCTTGCACTGATCTGCGCGGGAGTCGTTTTGCTGTTGAACACACTCGGAATCCTCCCCTGGCGCTCATGGTCCGAGATCGGCCGGTTCTGGCCGGTCCTCGTCATCGCAGCGGGTCTCAGCATCCTTGTTCGCAACTTCAGGTTCCGCTAGCATGACCAGGAGAAGAGGCCGAGGGGGCGTTCTTCTCCCGTTGATCCTGATCGTCGGCGGCTTGCTCTTCTTTCTCAGCAACCTCGGCGTCCTTGGTCCCAACCTGTGGGAGACGGCCTTTCGCTTCTGGCCGATCCTCCTGATCGCCGTCGGCTTGGACATGATCGTCGGACGCGCTTCCCTCGGCAGCGCGATCTCGACGCTCGTCATGATCGTTGCCCTGTTCGCGATCGGATTCGTCGCGTTCCACCTCTTCGCGCCAGATCCCTGGATCTCCGAAGACCATTCGGTTGCCGTTACGCGAGGCGACGCGGCCGAGGCGCACATCTCCCTCGAGTGCGGTGGCTGCACAATCCGGGCTGGAACCACGAGTGATCCCGCAACATTGATCGCCGGGACGGTCACTGTCCGACGAGACGAGCAACTCTCTCAGTCGGTCCGCCTCGAGGACCACGTGATGATCTACGTTCTCCAGAGCGGCGCCGCATTCTGGCTTCCCTTAGGCGGCACAGGCGAGAAGCTCTTGTGGGATCTCGCGCTGACGGACGCGATCCCTCTCTCCCTCACCGTCTTCACCGACGGTGCCGTCGACCTCGACCTGCGCGAAATCTCTGTGCGAAGCGTCGATGTGACCGCCGAAGTCGGACCGGCCACGGTTGCCCTCTCTGCGGTTTCGTCCGCCGTCTACTACGCCCTCGGGGACGATTTGACCCTTCGCGTGCCTGAAGGGGTCGGCATCCGCATCGATCGTGCGAACCTGCGCTCGGCCGACGCTCCCGCCGACTACGTCGCGACGGAGAACGCCTTGCTCTCCCCCGACTACGAGGACGCCCTCATCACAGCCGGGATCGTGCTTCGCCCGGGAACTGGGCGCGTGGTGATCGAACGGATCGAGCCGCGCCCGTAGTCGCGCTGATCCCACCCCAAACGGACGCGCTCATGGACTGCGCGTCAACGCACGACCAGGGCGATCGCCTCCAAGAGGAGAAGCCGTCTGTTCGCCGTGATCCGACCGCGCCGGAAGAGGCAATGCACAATCGTCTTCCGGCTCACTCGCTCGGGCGCCTCTTCCAGACATGCCAGAACTTCCGCGCCACGAGTTCGGCCCGGACGCCGGTCTCGGCAAAACGCACATGGAAGTCCATCACGTGCATCCTCCCGGTCCGCACGTCGCGCAACGTGCAAATCGCGCTCGCGCGCCCCCGGAATCCTCCACCGGTGAGAGAGATCTCCACGTCACCCAGGTTGACGGTCAGATCGGTCAGCTCCAGCACCACGTCGGCGGACGCTTCGTCTGAGATGATGCGGATGTCGCGGTCCCCCAGGATGACGCGCAGCTCGCTCTCGAAGTCGACAGGGCCCGGGTCGGTCGGCGAATCTCCGACGCGTACGGCGACGGTGTCCACGCCGGCAAGCGGATCCGAAGCCGGCCATAGCACGATCACGACGATTGCTACGACAACGGCGCCGGCCATCCCGCCGATCCAGTGTCTGGTCTTCCTCATCTGATCCTCCTTCGGACAAGCCAGGATACGCGCGAGGGATGTGATCGCAAGCGGACGCCTCGGACGGATGCCCGAGAGCTTCCGGATTCGTGTCCTTGATCGGTCCGATCTCCTCCCGTAAGGTGCCCCGACATCATGGGTCGCCGAGAGACTGACAGGAAGCCTGACCGTCACGCAGGATCGCAGTCCAGACGCCGATGGGCCTACGCGATCGTCGGTCTCGTAGTTGTCGCAGGCTCCGCCGCGGCGATCCTCCTCACGACCGTTCCTCGATCACGCTCGCAGGCGGAGGCCATCTCCGCTGACACTCCATCCGAACCGCAAGTCGTGGCCGTCGGTCCGCGAGCCGGGCAGCTCGCACCTGACTTCACGCTCCTCTCGTTCGGCGGCGAACCGATCACGCTCTCCGCATTCCGCGGCCGCGTCGTGATTCTCGACTTCTGGGCGAGCTGGTGCGTCCCCTGCCGGTTGACGCTCCCGAAGCTACACCGGCTGTGGCAAGGCCTTGCGAGCAGAGATGTCGTCATGATCGGCGTCAGCCTTGATCGCAACGAAGCAGACGCCATAGCGTATCTCGAGGAGACCGGTTTCGACGGCATGATCGCCGTGTGGGAATCGCGCTCCGCCTCGTCGCAGCTGGCCAGCCGCTACGCCGTCTCCGGCATCCCGCACACGCTGGTCATCGACCCGGACGGGATCGTGCAGTTCAACGGACACCCGACGCGCCTGACGGCCGAGCGAATCGAGCAGATCCTCGAGTAGTCTCGAAGTCCCGTTTCCCAGCCGGTACACTCCCCGCAATTCGCCAAATGCGAAGCGAGTGCCAGGAACGAAAGGGGATCCGTTGGACACCATCACAGCGTACAAGAGCCATCTCACTGAGATAGCGAAACTCGGTTCCGCTCTCTCCTTGCTCGGGTGGGATCAGCACACGCACATGCCGAAGAAGGGCGTCGCGTTCCGATCTCAGGTTATCGGGAAGCTCACCAAGATGCGCTTCGAGTTGTCGGTCAGCGACGAGCTCGGTTCAGCCATCGACGAGCTGGAAGGACGCGATGACCTTTCGGACCTCGAGCGAGGAAGCGTACGTCGCGTCGGCAAGGACTTCCGAAGGCAGAAGGCGGTGCCACCCGAGTTCGTCGAGGAGTTTGCGGTCGCGCGTTCCAACGCACAGGCCGCCTGGGCCAAGGCACGCGAGGCCTCGAACTTCGGCGATTTCGAGCCCCACCTGGAGAAAATGGTCGGCTTCGCACGGAGGCTCGCCGAGTACTACGGATACGATGACCATCCTTACGACGCCCTACTCGAGGGATTCGAGCCGGGGATGACATGCGCGGAGCTCCGCCGGATCATCGAGCCGCTTCGCGAGCAGCTCGTCCCGTTCCTCGCTCGGCTGATGAAGGAAGGAACCAGGCCAGACGCATCCGCTCTCGAGGGAACCTTCGAACTCGAGACGCAGCGCAGGCTGGCTCGCCGCGCCCTCGAGACCATTGGCTACGACTTCGACGCTGGTGCGCTCGACGACGTTGCCCACCCGTTCACAACCACGATCGGGCCCGGAGACGTCCGGGTGACGAACCGCTACGCCGATCTGCACCTCGGCCCGGGCTTCTTTGCCGCACTCCACGAAGGTGGACACGCGCTCTACAACCAGGGAATGGGTGACGATCTCTTCGCCCTCGGACTTGCGAACGGCTCCTCGAATGGAATCCACGAATCACAGTCGCGGATGATCGAGAATCAGGTCGGCCGAAGCCTCCCTTTCTGGACGTTCTTCCAGCCCATCCTCGCCGAGCATTTCCCGCAGTTCGCGCAGGTGCGCCCGGAGACGCTGCACGGCGCGGCCAACATTGTGGAGCCCTCTTTGATCCGCGTAGAGGCCGACGAGGTCACCTACAACTTCCACATCATGCTTCGATTCGAAATCGAAGCCGGCCTGATCGACGGGTCGATCGCGGTCTCCGATCTGCCGCGCCTCTGGAACGACGGCATGGAGCGCTACCTCGGTGTCACGCCGCCGAACGACGCACTCGGCGTCCTCCAGGACGTTCATTGGTCGATGGGCGCTTTCGGCTACTTCCCGTCCTACATGCTCGGGAACCTCTACGCAGCGCAGATGCTCACCACACTCCGGAAGGACGTCCCGAACCTCGACGAGCTCATTCGCTCAGGCGAATTCGGCCGTCTCCTGTCGTGGCTGCGGAAGAACGTACACCAGCATGGCGCCGCCTACGAACCGAAGGAGCTGATCGAGAGGATCACCGGAGACCCGTTCGACGCGTCACACTTCGTCCGGTACGTCACGGAGAAGTACTCACGTATCTACCGACTCTGAACGCGGTAGGCCTGCCCGGTCGGACACGGCCGGGCAGGCAGCATGAACCCGTCTCAATCCGGAGCTGCTGTCTAGCTAGTTGTCGCTCGGCTTGCTCCGGGCGGGGCGTCTTCCCCGTCGCCTCGGCGGTTTCCGCCTCCGCCGTGCTGACAACGACATCCCGTCGGCACCTTCCGGCCTCGCCGTGCACATCGCCACGAGCGCATCGTGAATCGTCTCCAGCTGATACTCGCGAGTCTTCTGTGTAATCGCGATGTAGTCGAACGCAGAGGCCTTCAGTTGTTTGACAAGTCGCTCCATCTGCGACAGGCAAAGGACGGCTCCGTTCCCCGACCCACCTGCCGCAGCGATGCAGACGACAGGCTTTTCGGACAGCACGCTGGCCTCCGACGCAGACTTGGTCGCCTCACACCGACGCAGCCGATCGAAGAACGCCTTGAACGCCTCACTCGGCTCCCCGAAGTAGACCGGCGACACCCACACGCAACCCTCCGCCTGCTCGAACATCGTCTTCAGTTCGGCGAAGTCGTCGTCCAGCCGACAGCGATGTTCACGCAGGCACGGCCCCCAGCCAT
>Ga0272444_10001218_pt1 | contig 25247 bp, 20 predicted proteins | sample SSMForm13_FD_201033 | JGI IMG/M metagenome (GOLD analysis project Ga0272444, IMG submission 201033) | Marine sediment archaeal communities from Little Sippewissett salt marsh, Falmouth, MA, United States - SSM-Form-13 | ecosystem: Environmental > Aquatic > Marine > Wetlands > Sediment ...
CGGAGCCGCGGGCCCGCGGAGGCAACCTGCTGAAATACCGTTTGTTTCTTAGCGCCTTCGCGACTTGGCGAGAGAAAAAACGGCTTCAAATTTTCTATCCCATGTAAGGAAGGCAACTCATGATTCAACTCGACTTTGCCAAGGGAGACGGGCTGCTCCCCGCCATCGTTCAGGACCATGAAACCGGGCGCGTCCTCATGCTCGCCTACATCAACGTCGAATCCTGGGGGAAAACCCTCGAAACCGGGGAAGCACATTTCTGGAGCCGCTCTCGCCAAGAGCTTTGGCACAAGGGGGGAACCTCCGGGAACGTGCAGAAGATTCGGGAAATTTATGCGGACTGCGACAACGACACGGTGCTGTTCCGGGTCGAGCAGGTAGGCGGGGCGGCCTGCCACAAAGGCTATGAAAGCTGCTTTCATCAGAAAGTCGAAGCGGACGGCCGCGTCACCGTGGTCGGGGAGCGGAAATTCGATCCTGAAAAGGTGTATGGAAAATGAAGAAACTGAAGTTCGGCATTCCCAAAGGGAGCCTTCAAAAGGCCACCATTCATCTCTTTGAAAAATCCGGCTGGCGAATCAACGTCAACGGGCGCAGCTATTTCCCGGACATCAACGACGAAACCATCGAGTGCAGCATCTGCCGGGCTCAGGAGATGTCGCGATACGTGGAAAGCGGGGCCATTGACGCGGGCCTCACGGGAAAGGACTGGATCGAGGAAAACGAATCGGATGTCCACGTGGTCGATGACCTGATCTACAGCAAGGTCAGCCAGAACCCGGCCCGCTGGGTCCTGGCCGTGCCCAAGAATTCCTCCATTCGAACCCTGGAAGACTTGAGGGGCAAGAAAATCGCCACGGAGTTGGTCAACTACACCCGCCGTTACTTCCAGGAGAGGAACATTGATGTGAAGGTGGAGTTCTCGTGGGGCGCCACCGAGGCCAAGGTGGTCTCAGGGCTGGCTGACGCCATCGTCGAGGTGACCGAGACCGGAAGCACGATCCGGGCTCACGGCCTTGACATCATCCACGAGTTTATGCAGTCCAACACGCAGCTCATCGCCAACCGGGCATCCTATGAGGATCCCTGGAAGCGGGAAAAGATCGAACAGATCATCCTGCTCCTCAAGGGGGCACTGCGTGCGGAAAACATGGTGGGGCTCAAAATGAACGTTCCCGAGGAGTATCTCGAGGCCGTGGTCGCCATCCTCCCCAGCCTGAATGCCCCGACCGTCGCTTCCCTACACCATCAGCCCTGGTTGAGCGTGGAGACGGTGGTGGAGTCCCGCAAGGTCCGGGACCTCATTCCGGAGCTCATGAAGGCCGGAGCCGAGGGGATCGTCGAGTACCCGCTGAACAAGGTGATCTAGGAACCGGCTCCCCTGCACATGCGAGTTTCGGGGTGCCGTGGATGAACGAAAGCCGAAGGGGGTTCCGCCGAGACGCTGAAATTGCAAAGAAAGACAAGCTCCATGCCTTCGGCAGCTTTGCGATCCCTGCGGCTTTTTGAGAGGAATACATTCCTTTTATTCGATTTGGAGTCCTGTCATGCATTTCCTCACGGAAAGGGCCGATCATATCTCACCGTTCATCGTCATGGAGGTCCTCGAGCGGGCCCATGAGATGGAACGGGCCGGAAGAAACATCATTCACCTGGAAATCGGCGAACCGGACTTTACCACGCCCGACTGCATATGCCGGGCCGCCGAGAGGGCTATTCGCGACGGTCACACCCATTACACGCACAGTTTGGGCATTCTGCCTCTCCGGGAGGCGATTTGCCGCCATTACGAGGAGACTTATGGCGTGCACGTGGACCCAGGCCGAATCATCGTGACGTCCGGGACATCCCCTGCACTGTTCATGGTCTTCTCCACCCTGCTCGATCCAGGGGACGAAGTCATCATCTCCAATCCCCACTACCCCTGTTATCCGAACTTTGCACGGTTCCTGGGAGCCGTCCCCGCTTTTGTGGACGTCCACGAGGAGGAGGGGTTCCAGTACCGCCCTGAAGAGATCCAAAAGCGGATCGGTCAGCGAACGCGGGCCGTCCTGATCAACTCTCCGGCCAACCCGACCGGCAACGTCCTTTCCTCACATCGAATGAACGCTATTGCGGAGCTTGGCCTCCCCATCATTGCGGACGAGATTTACCACGGTCTCGTGTACGGGGAAAAGGAACACACGATCCTGGAGTTCACGGACGAGGCATTCGTGCTGAACGGGTTTTCCAAGGCCTTTGCCATGACCGGCTGGAGGCTGGGCTATGTCATTGCGCCCCCCGGGTCCGTTCGAGCCCTTCAAAAAATACAGCAGAACCTGTTCATCTCCGCGGGGAGCGTCAGTCAGTGGGCCGGCGTGACCGCCCTCGCTGAAGCGGGCCCGGATGTGGAGCGCATGCGCGCAACGTATGACAAGCGCAGGACCTTCATGGTCGCGCGGCTGCGTGACCTCGGCTTCGGCCTCCCCGTGGAACCCGCCGGGGCATTCTACATCCTGGTCAACGCCAAGCACCTGGCGGAATCTTCGTACGATCTGGCATTTGAGATCCTGGAAAAGGCTGGGGTGGGCGTCAGCCCGGGAATCGATTTCGGCACCAACGCCGAGGGATACCTTCGGTTCAGCTACGCCAACTCCCTGGAAAACATCCAGGAAGGGCTCGATCGTATCGAGGGGTTTCTTCGGGACCGATGAGCGGAAAAGGGGCCGGCGCCCGGTTTCCTCCAGAAAGGCAGCAGGGCGCGGATGCCGTTTAAAAAAGAATGAATGTCTCGTTTGTCAAGAGCGCATACCAGTCGAGCCAATATCCTCCCGCAGACCGTCCGGAAATCGCGTTTGCAGGGCGCTCCAACGTGGGGAAGTCCTCCCTCCTCAACGTCCTCGTCAACCGACGCAACCTGGCCAGGACCGGATCTCAGCCCGGAAGGACTCAGGCCATCAACTTTTTCACTCTGGCGGACCGTCTCTACCTCGTGGACCTTCCGGGGTATGGCTTCGCCCGTGTTCCTCCCAGCGTCCAGGCGGCCTGGCGCCCCATGGTGGAGACCTACCTTCGGGAGCGAGAAACCCTGTGCGGGGTCGTGGTCATCCTGGACATTCGAAGAGACGTATCCCGGGGAGACCTGGATCTCCTGAACTGGTTGACCGCGTTCGGAATCCCGCCCATCCTCGTCCTGACCAAGACGGACAAGCTTTCCCGGTCCCGCAGGAACGAACGAATACGCCGTATCGCAAAGGAACTCGACGGTTTGATCGACCGGCAGCCGATCGCGTTTTCCGCACGAAGCCGTGAAGGCCGAGGGGAAGTGTGGGCAAGGATCGAGGCGGCCGTGACCGGGTCTCAACGCGCCTTGTCGAGCCCGTAAGCCTTGATTTTTTTGTGGAGATTGCTTCGCTCGATGCCGATCGCCTCGGCTGTCTGGGACACATTCCCGTTGTACTCCTGGAGCTTTCGTTCGAGGAAGGCCTTTTCGAACTCGGACTTGGCCTCCTTGTACGTGTCGAAAGCCCCGAGGGACGTCTCCAGGTCCCGTTCGGGCCTCTGGGTTTCATTGAAGGGTGCAGGAATGTCGACGGCCCGGATCCCTTCGGACGCGGTCATGATCACCAGCCTTTCCACCAGGTTCTTCAATTCACGCACATTGCCGGGCCAGTGATACTGGTTTAAAACCTCTATTGCCCCGTCCGTGAAATGCTTCAGCGGAAGGTTCGTGCTCATGGAGATCTCATGGGTGAACTCGTCAATAAGCGCCGGGAGATCTTCCACCCGCTCGCGCAGGGGGGGGACTCGAATGGGAATGACGTTCAGGCGGAAGTAGAGGTCCTCCCGGAAGGCGCCTCTCTCGATTTCGGCCTCCAGGTCCTTGTTCGTCGCCGCGATGACGCGAACATCCACTTGAATCGTCTTTGAGCCACCCACCCTTTCGAACTTCTGCTCCTGAAGGATCCGCAGGGTCTTGGACTGGGCCTTTAGGCTCATGTCCCCGATCTCGTCCAGAAAGAGGGTAGCCTCGTGGGCCTGGTCGAACTTGCCCCGCTTCATGGCCCCCGCCCCGGTAAAGGCCCCTTTCTCGTGGCCGAAGAGCTCGCTTTCGATGAGCTCCTCCGGGATGGCTGCGCAGTTCACCTCGACCATGGGCTTGTGACTCCGTTTGCTCTTCCGGTGAATGGTGTGCGCCACGAGCTCCTTTCCCGTGCCGTTTTCACCGGAGATAAGCACCCAGGCGTTGGTTGGGGCCACGACGCGTATCTGGTCCTTCAGATCGCACACCGCCTTGCTGCTGCCTGTGATGCGGTGGCGGCCCTTTTCCTTTTCCTTCAGGAGGCTGATCTCTTCTTCCAGCTGGTAGTACTCGAGCGCGTTGTGAATGGTGAGAAGGACCTTTTCAAGGGACAGGGGTTTTTCAATGAAGTCGTAGGCACCAAGCTTGGTCGCCTTAACCGCCGTCTCGATGGTGCCGTGCCCGGACATCATCACCACCTGGAGGCTTGGGTAGGTCTCCTTGATCCTGACGAGGGTCTCTATGCCGTCCATCTGGGGCATCCAGATGTCCAGAAGCACGAGATCCGGAATCTCCTCTTCGATCTTCCCGAGAGCGGCGACGCCGTTCATGGCACGCTGGATCTCAAACCCTTCATCCGTGAGGATCCCGTCCAGCGATTGAAGGATGCTTTCCTCGTCGTCTACGATGAGTATGCTTCTGGCCATGCTCCGGCCCTTTGGGTGGGGTGAAGACCTCTACGGCCCTTAAAACGGTGTCGCATCAGCGGCCGATCATCTTCAAAGCGATGGCTGCGGTCTTCTCGGAGGCGCCGCGGCTGCCTAGCCTCGCCTTCACTTCTTGAAGATCTTTTACCATATTTTGCCGGGCGTGGCTATCCGCCAGGAGGCGAGCGACCTCGCGCGCCAGGCGAAAAGGGGTGATCTCGTCCTGAATCACCTCGGGAACGATATCTCGGCCCGCCACCAGGTTCACAAGTCCGATGAAAGGCACTCGCACGACAAACCTACCGATCCAGTAGGACAGGGGAGACACCCGATAGGTGATGACCATGGGAACCTCATGAATGGCGGTCTCCAGGGTCGCTGTCCCCGATGCGACCAGGGCGACGTCGCACCCCGGTAGCACCCGGTGCATGTCTTCTTGCCACAGAATCACGGGCATGGAGGCCTCCCGAACCTGCGAGGCGATCCGGTCCAAAGATACCGTGGACGCCACGGGAAGCACGCAACAGAGCCCCGGATAAACGCCTTGAAGAATCTCCGCGGCTCGAAGCATCGCAGGCAGCAGGTTGTCCACCTCCTCGTTACGGCTGCCGGGCAGGATCCCCAGAACGAGCCCTGCATTCGTGATCCCCAGCTCCTCGAGCGCCGCCTCCCTGCCTCCTTCAAGGGGCACTGCGTCCAGCAGGGGATGTCCCACGTACGTCACCGGCATCCCGGTGCTCCGATACAAGGGCTCCTCGAAAGGGAGGATGACCGCCATCCGGTCCACCCTTCGCGCGATCTTGCGAATGCGTCCACGCCGCCATGCCCAGACCTGCGGGCTGATGTAGTACAGCACCGGGATTCCGAGCCGCTTCGCGTGCCGGGCCATGTACAGGTTGAATTCCGGGTAATCCATCAGGATCAGCAAGTCGGGCGTATCGGTTTTCAGAATGCTCTTGAGGCGCCGGGAAACGCCTCGAATTCGAGCCACACGGGGCAACACCTCGGTAAGGCCCACCACGGCCATATCCGAGGAGGAGACGAGAATATTCACCCCGGCTGCGGCCATCCTCGGACCGCCGATTCCTTGAAAGGAGATGCCGGAATCCAGATTGCGGATGGCCCGAACCAGGTTTGCGCCGTGGAGATCTGCCGATGCTTCCCCGGCGATCAAGAATACCCGTCCAGAAGGTACCGTCTCAACAGAGCCCTTTGAAATGCCTGCACCCCTGTTCAATCTGATCGATGATGTGTAGGGCGACCTCGAGTGCTTTCAGACCGTCCTCCCCTGAAACCACGGGCTCGGAACCGCTCCTCACGGCCTGAACGAACGAGGCGATCTGGTCGGCCAGAGGATCACTGTCCGGATAACTGAGTTTCCGGGTGACCACATCGGCACCTTCAACGGAATCCTTGTCCGACCCGCCGTCGAGTTGCGTGATGCTGATGTCCCTCCGGGCACAGTTCACGGAGAGGTAAGCGTCGGGTTGGAAGGTTCGAATCTTGCGAAGGGTCTTGTTGGAAACCCGGCTGGCGGTCAGGTTGGCGACGGTTCCGTTTTCAAAGATGATTCGAGCGTTCGCGATGTCCGTCGTCTCGGTGAGCACCCGCATGCCCACTGCATGCAACTCCCGGACCGGAGAGTCCACCGCATGCAGGACGATATCCAGATCGTGAATCATGAGGTCGAGGACCACGTCCACATCGGTGCCTCGAATGGTGAAGAGATTCATGCGGTGGGTTTCGATGAACACCGGCCGGTTCAGCAGGGAGAGCATCCGAAGAACAGGCGGGCTGAAACGCTCTACATGCCCCACCTGAAGCACGAGTTTTCGGCTCCGAGCTTCGTCTACCAGTAAGCGTGCATGCTCCACCTTGTACGTGATCGGTTTTTCCACGAGCAGGTGGACGCCTCGTTCCAGGATGCGGGAACCCAACTCATAATGGTGCTCCGTGGGAACCGCGAGGCTCACCGCTTCCACCTCATCCAGCAGCTGATCGAGGTCCTCGAACGCCCTGGTCCCTTGGCGGCGCGCCACTTCGTTCGCCTTGGTCCGGTCCGTGTCCAGGATCCCCACGAGATTCGCCTCGTCCAGTGCAGCGTACTTCTGGACGTGGTACTGGCCGAGGTGGCCTACCCCGACGACCCCAACCCTGAGCTCATTCTCCTTCATGGCAAGCAAACGGCCCTCACGGAATGGAACCCTCCTTCAGTCATTGCCCAGCTTATTTCTTCCCTTTTCTCCCCGGGGCCTCGAACCCTTCCTCGTCCAGGGAAATCACCGAAATCCCTTCCCGGTCTGCAAAGGCCAGCATCTCGTTTCTGTCGAAGAGCAGGGTCTTTCCCGCCTCCACCGCGAGCAGTGACGCGCGGACCTCCGCCATTACCCGCACGGTCTCCAGGCCGACGGACGGCACATCAAAGCGCAAATCCTGGTCGGGTTTGCTCACCTTGACCACCACGGCTTTCTGCCGAGCGATCGCCCCGCCTCTACGGATGGTCTCATCCGTTCCCTCCATGGCCTCCACCGCGACGACGGTCTTCCTTCGAACCACGAGGCACTGACCGATGTCCAGCCGGCCCAGCTCCTTGGCCATTCGCCACCCGAAGCGCACATCCGTCATTTCTTCTTTGGTAGGTCGTCGCCGGGTGAGCACACCGGGAGAGGCGATCAGGTCCGGTAGAAAGAGGGTCGATGGAACGACATGGATATCATTCTGACGGAGCTCGCGGCTCACGGCCCGCAGGATGCCGTCGTCATGAAAAATGGCCATGCGGGACATCATGGTGAGCCCCTTCAGGTCCGGCCGGATGTTGCCGAACATGCGGCGTTTGGCAATGGTCCCGGCCATCAGGGCCTTGTTCACACCGAACTTCTGGAGGTGCCGGATCAGGCGCCCCATCTGCCCGAGGCGAATCCAGACGATGTCGTCCACATGATCCGCCAGCTCAGGATCCGTTTCCCCCTCGTGAGCCACGGCCACGACTCGGCATCCCTGCGCCTTGGCGGCCTTGGCCACCAGGGTTGGAAACGGGCCCCCACCCGCAATGACCCCGATGCTTTCCTGTTCTTCAGGCATTCTTGACGGATCTCCTCGCCCCCTTGCCGAAACACGACCGATCTCGCGGGAGAACGCCCGCTATCGCAGAATGCCCCGTTTCGACTCCTGTAAAAAGGACAGGAGGAGATCCAGTTCCGGACTGGGACGAACGCAACGCCGGACCTCTGCCGCGCCGTCGCGGAGGCCTCGATGGTCCCGCCAGATGATCCGGTAGGCGCTTTTAAGATCGTCGATGACCTGCTTGTCAAATCCCTGACGCTCCAAACCCTTCCGGTTGATTCCATAGAGTCTGGCACGAGGGCCTGCCGTGATCATGAATGGAGGGACATCACGGTCGATCCCTGATTTCGCCCCTAAAAACGCATAGGCGCCGATTCGAACGAACTGATGGACGGCAACGAGCCCGCCGAGAATGGCGTGATCCCCCACATCGATGTGTCCCCCCAGCGTGGCCACATTGGACATGATGATCCGGTTGCCGAGATGACAGTCATGAGCAATGTGCGCATACGCCATGACGTAGTTGTCGTCCCCAATCGCCGTGACCCAATCCTGTTTGGTGGTGGCCCGGTTGATCGTTGCATACTCCCGTATGATGTTGCGATCCCCGATCTCCACCCGGGTGTCCTCTCCCAGGTATCCCACATCCTGAGGGGGGGAGCCGATGGAGACGAAGGGCGAAATCCGGTTTTCCTCCCCCATGCGTGTGTGTCCCTCGATGCTGACATGGGGACCGATGACGGTGTTCTTACCGATGACCACATGGTCACCGATTATCGTGTACGGTCCGATGCGAACGCCGGCGGCCAGCTCGGCTCTCGGGCTGACCACCGCCGTAGGATGAATTTCCATACTGCTCCTCGATTCTTCCTTGCCTTGCGGTATTGGGGTCAAGCAGATCCCTCCTGCTTACGTACAACTTCAGATACGATGATTTTATTTTGCCTCTCCCCACATTCCCGCTGTTCGCGGGTGAGGAATGCGCGAGCGAAGCGTCTTCTCCCCGGAGAATGGATCACGTAAAGATCCCGATGGAAAGGCGGCTACCCCACCAGGGCCACGAGTTCGGCCTCCGCGGCCACCTCGTCCCCCACACGGGCTTTCCCAGAGACCTTCCAAACCTTGGTGCCGGTCCTCATTGCTTCGACCTCATAGACCAACTGATCTCCGGGAATCACCGGTCTCCGGAACTTGACCTTGTCGATCGCCATGAAGTACGTGGCGCTCTCGGGTTTGATGTCCATGGAATCCATGACGGACAGACGCCCGAGCACCCCGCCTGTCTGGGCCATGCCTTCGACGATCAGGACCCCCGGCATGATGGGCTCCCCAGGAAAATGTCCCTGAAAAAAGGGCTCGTTGATGGTCACACACTTCAGACCCACCACCCGTTTTCCCAGTTCGAGTTCGGTGATCCGGTCCACGAGCAGAAACGGGTAGCGATGCGGAAGGATCTTCACAATGTCCTGGTACGTAAGAGGCAGTTCGATCATTTCCCTGACTCCCTGCGCATTTCAGATGCCCGAAGGAAAACCGGCTTCCCCCGAGCCACAATCATCGCATTACGAATCAGACTTCCTGCCATACGGATCACGGTTCCTTTTCCAGGCGTCTCATCAGTTCGTTCACCTTTTTTTCCAGCGTCCGCAGCCGATCATTCACGTTGGGCAGTCGGGGCAACAGCAGGCTCGTCTTCAACCAGAGGCGATGAGACATGGCCGGTGTTCCCGAGACCACTTCCCCCGCTTCGAGGGATTTAGGCACGCCGGATTGAGACCCGATCATCGCTCCGTCCCCCACCTTGACATGATCGCTGACCGCGACTTGCCCGCCAATGATCACACCCTTCCCGATTTCCGCACTCCCGGCAATCGCGCTCTGCGCAACGATCACCGTATCCTCGCCAATGACCACGTTGTGCGCGATCTGCACGAGGTTGTCGGTCTTGACCCCGCGGTGAATCCGGGTGGTGCCCAGGGTGGCACGATCGATGGTATTGCCGGCGCCGATCTCCACGGAATCGTCGATCTGAACCTTCCCGATCTGCGGCATTTTTACGTTTCGAGTGCCGTCCCGCACGAAACCAAACCCGTCCGATCCAATCACCGTCCCTGCGTGAATGATGACGTCCCTGCCGACGGTACAGTCGTGAAGGATGGAGACGTTCGGGTGGATCGTCGTCCCTTTGCCGATTCGCACCCGATCCCCCACAAAGACGCCCGGGAACAGCGTGACGCGATCCTCGATGACCGTATCCACTCCGACATACACAAAGGGAAAAACGGTCACGTCCTTGCCGATCCGGCAGGTTTCGTGAAGAAAGGCCCCCTCATGGATCCCCTGGAACGCCGATGCGGGCTGTGCAAAAATCCCGGCGACTCGGGCACAGGCTAGACCCGGATGCCCCACCACGACCTGAGGCCCGTTGAACAGGTCCGTCTCCTCACCCACGATCAGAGCCCCGGCCCGCGTTTCCGCAAGCAGGGGCTTGTATCGGGAATCCGAGTAGACGGAGATCTCCTTCTCCGTCGCCTCCTCGAGCGACCGGATGCCCCTCACCCGGAAGGTCGCCTCCCCGCCGACGACGCGACCGCCCGCGAGTTCGGCAATCTCCTGGAGTGTTGGAGCCAAGGGATCCTCCGTTCAGGCCGGTAAGACGAGAAGGTAAGACGAGAAAGACCTCACACGCCCTCGATCGTCTTACCGCATCTACTGCTGTTGCTGGTGCGTGCGATCGTAAGCCTTGGTCACCTGGTCGGTAATGTTCAACGTACTGTCGACGAAAACCAACCCGGGGGTCGAACGCTCCAGGATCAGCATGTAGCCTTCATCGTCCGCGATTTTCTGGACCACGCCTTCGAGCTCCTTTAAAATACGACGCGTGGCGTCGCGCTCCGCATCCTTCATCTGCTCGGAGAGGTCCTCGTACAGGTACTTGTAGTACCGCCTCTTTTTCTCCAGCTCGCTCCTCTTGTCGCCCTTGGCATCGAGACTGAGCATCATGCTCTGCTTCCGATAGTCCTCCTCCAGCTTCAAGAGAGCGTTTTTCTCATCCTCCAGCTTCTTCTGAAGGGACTGGAACTTGCCCTGGAGCTCGTTTCGGATTTTCTGAAACGCGATGGACTTCTCCTGAAATTCCTTGACATCCACAACGCCGATCTTGACCGGGCCTTCGGCTAGGGCCCCCGTCTGAATGCCGACAACAAGCAAAAACGAGATCCATCCAATGAAAAACCGATTCATACCGCCTCCTTGATTTTCCGTAAAATAATGATGGAGCGTTCAGTCCCATTTCCCGCCCTGCGGATCCTGCAACGCCCCTGAGAAAACTGCCAAGCCTGCTGATTGAAGGGGCTCCTTCTCTTTTTCCCATGGAACACTCGCTGATCTGCCTGGTACAGACAACCGGCATTTCATCCAGCCGTCAGCAAGAACCCCGGGGCTAGAAGGTGCCACCCACGGAAAACTCCCAGTTCCCTGATTCTTCGTCCTCCTCACGATCCAGCTTCCACCCGTACTCGATGCGAAGCGGGCCAAAGGGTGAGTACCACCGGACCCCGGTTCCTACGGATCGTCGCATATCGCCGAAGCTGTAGCTTTCGTCTTCAGTGTACACGTTCCCCGTATCGAAGAAAACCACACCCACAATGCCATGCTCCTTGAACACCGGGACCCGGTACTCGATGGTGTAGGCCATCATCTTCTCCCCGCCGATGGCATCCCCGGTCTCGGGGTCCTCGGGGGAAATATCCCCGTACTCGAACCCGCGCACGGAATCGATCCCACCGAGGTAGAACTTTTCATACAAGGGAAGCCTCCCACCGGATCTTTCCTTGACCCATCCCCACTGCCCTCGCAGGTGGAGCACGGTATCCCGAAAAAGGGAAAAGTACCATCCCGAAAGAAGCTTGACCTTTTGGAATCCGCAATCCCCGCCGAGAAACCCGCCTGCCCACTCGTAGGAAATTCGATTCCGCGATCCTCGGGTCGTATTGAACGAGTGGTCCCTGGAGTCTCGCTGCAGGCCCAGTGTGATGCTGCTCTTGACCGTACTTCCCGCCATGTCCTGGATCACGAGAGCGGCATTGTCTTCGATGTCCGTGACCTCTGCATCTTCGTACTCGTATTGCACCACCGCCCGGGTGTAGTCCTCGTCAATGCCGATCGGAAACAGGAAACGCAGGGAGCCGCCCATGCTGTCCTTGGTGTACTCGTTGTATTCCCGTTCCCACTTGAAGACGTTTATCCCTGCGGTGATGGGTCGATCCATGAACCAAGGCTCGGAAAAATCGATATCGAACTGGGATGAACGTCCCCCGAGTTTCGCCGATACGCTCAGCTTCTGCCCGTACCCGAACAGGTTCCGCTCCGTGACCCGCACCATCCCCATCACGTTGTCATAGGAGCTGTACCCGGCCCCTGCGCTGAACGATCCGGTCTGCTGCTCTTTCACGCGCACGTTGACGACCATCTTGTCTTCCGAGCTCCCCTTCTCGGTCTGGACATCCACCTCCTCGAAAAACCCCAGGCGGTGGAGATTTCCCGTTCCCCGTTGAAGGGCCTCGTGACTGTATGTCTCCCCCTCGATCGCCTTGAGCTCCCGCCGAATCACCTTGTCCCGGGTCACGTCGTTCCCCGTGATGTTGATCCGCTCGAACTGGACCTTGACGCCCTTGGATATGATATAGGTCACATCCACGGTCCGCGCCGCGTCGTCCTGGATCACCTTTGGATCCACATCGGCGTACGCAAACCCCTTGTTGGCATAGAGCTCTTGAAGGGCCGCGGCATCAACGCGTATAACCTCCCTGTTGAAGTACTCCTCTTCCCGAATCTTGAGCCTCCCGAGCAGCTCCTCCCGATCCACAATCAGATCGCCGGTGACATCCACCGCGTCCACCCCGTACTGGGGTCCCTCAATCACCTCGATGGTCACGGTGAGCCCCTGGCCCTCCTCGTAGGTAATTTCCGGCTCACCGGTCCTCGCCTGAATGTATCCGTGATTGTGATAAAACGACGTGATCTTGTGAAGGTCGAACTCCAGCATTTTGCGATCGAGCAGGCCAGACTTCGTGAACCAGGACAACAAGCCCCTTTCGCTCGTTTCCATAAGATCCTTCAAATCGCCGTCGTCGAACTTCTCGTTGCCCACAAACTCGATCCGCTCGATGTAGACCTTTTCCCCCTCGGCAATCTCGTACGTGACGGTCACCTCATTGTCGGACCGTTCCTCGATGCTCTCCTGAATCTGGACGGTGTAGTACCCTTGCTGCCGGTAGAACTCCCGCAAACGGTTGACACTCTGCGTCACCTCGCTTCGATTTAGGATGGCGAACTGCCTGACACCGATCTCTTCCTTCAGCTCGTCGTCGTCGAACTCCTCATTGCCCTTGAACTGGATCATTCCGATAGAGGGTTTCTCCGTGACATTGAAGATCACAATTTTCCCATCTTCTCCGTCCTCCACTTCGATGTCCACATCGGTAAAATAGCCCATCTTGTAGACGATACGCAGATCTTCATCCAGCACGTCCTGATCCAGCTTGTCCCCTTCCCGGCTCTGAATGGCCGCCAGCACCGCCTCCTTCTCGATCCGCTTGTTTCCCCGCACCTCGATGGAATCGATCTGGACCACGCCGGCGACCTGGTTGTACACGCCGTCCGCAACCCGCTCCGTGGCACGAGGAAGACTTTCCATGTCCTCCTCCACGATGAAGAGAGAAAACGGCGGCTTCTCCCCCGTGACATCGACACCCTTGATGTCCAGGCTGATCTTCCGTCCCACCTGGGTGATGCTCCCGGAGACCATCCACCGTGCCCCCAACCCCTGCCCAATGCTGCGTATGTCCTGGATCTCGAACATGGGCAGGTAGGCCATGGGATGCTGGTTGACCCGTTTGGGAGGAATCACGTCGAACCCCATCTCCGCCAGGCGACCCGTGACCCTTTCCTGAAGGCCCTCTCGAAGATGCTCCATGGGCTGGAGGGAGTGAACCCGGAACGGCAGAACCCCGATGCGAGGCAGGATATCCGCTCTGGATGCTTCCGGGGCAATCCATCCGATCAGCACGATGAGGGTGATCATCCGGGTTGCCAGGGCAACTCCACGGGCAAAGCACGTCGGTTTGCGTCTGAATGTCATCTGCATCCCCTATTGCTGGAATTGGATTCGACCGTCCACGATTTCCGTTCGGTTGGAGAGCTTGCTCGCTAAGTGCTGATTATGCGTTGCAACGACCATGGCGAGCCCCTCCTCACGGTTCAACCACAGGAGAAGATCCACGATTTCCTCGCCGGTCGCTCTGTCCAGGTTTCCTGTGGGCTCGTCCGCCAGAAGCAGCTTAGGCTGCATGATCAAGGCCCTGGCAATGGCGACCCGCTGTTGTTCCCCTCCGGAAAGTTCACCGACGCGGTGGCTCAGGCGCTGTTCGAGTCCGACCTTGATCAGAATCTCCTTCGCCCGCTTCATCGCTTCTTTTCGTGATATGCGGGCGATGAGCGCCGGCATGAGCGTATTCTCCACGGCATTGAACTCCGGCAGCAGGTGATGGAACTGGAATACAAACGCGATATCCCGATTCCTGAGCCTGCACAGCTCGGCCTCGCTCAGTGCCCCCACACGCCGGTCCTCGAAACGGACAGCGCCGCTCGTAGGGGGTTCGAGCGTGCCCATGATGTTCAACAACGTAGACTTTCCCACGCCCGAGGCCCCGAGCAAGGCCAGCGTGTCCCCTTCACGCACCACGAGATCCACGCCTCGGAGGACATGGATGGTGTTCCCGTTGTGCGTGAACGACTTGTGAATGTTCTCGAGCTCGAGCACGTGATCCTGTCGCCGCCTTTTTCTCACTCGTAACGGAGGGCTTCCACCGGATTCGTCTTGGCCGCGTACCGCGACGGGTAAAGCGTGGCCAGGAAAGAAATCCCCAGGGCGGCCACCGCGACAAGGACCACATCCCATGTCTCCACCTGCACCGGCAACGTGGAAATATAATACACATCCGAGGGCAGAGAAATGAACTGGTACTTCGACAGCAGGTGGCAGATGCCCAGTCCGGACAGAAGACCGGCGACCGTCCCCACGAACCCCACGAGGAGTCCCTGAAGCATGAACACCGCCATGATGCTTCTGGCTGTCGCCCCCATGGCCCGAAGAATCGCCATGTCGCGTGTCTTCTCCATGACGACCATCACGAGGGTGCTGATGATGTTCAGCGCCCCTACCAGGATGATCATACTCAGGATAACGAACATGGTGATTTTCTCAAGCTTCAGTGCGGAAACAAGACTCCGGTTCATCAGTTTCCAGTCCTTGGTCCAGAAAGGGTATCCCAGCGTCCTCTCCAGCTCGGACGCAATCGTATCCGAGCGTTCCACATCGTTCACCCTGACCTCCAGGCCCGTGACCCGGTCCCCCATCTCCAGAAAATCCTGTGCCTCTTCCAGGGCCACGTAAACCAGGGATGCATCATACTCGTACATCCCCGAGTCCAACAGGTCCACCACCCGATACGTGCGATCGTTGGGCATCCGCCCCATGGGGGTCAGCTTTCCCTGGGGGGAGATCACGGTGACCTCGTCCCCTATCTGCGCCCCGATCCGGCGGGCCAGCTGAATGCCCAGGATGATTCCTGGACGTCCCTGGACGTCCTGTATCAGCACACCCAGGTCCCCGTTCTTCAGCATCTTTTCCACACCGATGACGCGTCCCGCACTCTCCGTGCCCAGTCCCCGGTACACCGCCCCGGAAACATTGCCGGCATGGTTCACCATCACCTGGCTGTAAATGAAGGGGGTGACCGCCACAGTCCCCTCCACGGCCGCCACGCTGCCTGCCAGGTCCTCGTAATCCGGGAACGCCCCGTCATAGCTCAACACCCACACATGGGAATTCACGCCGAGGATCTTGGACATGAGGTCTTCGCGAAACCCGTTCATTACGGAGATGACCACCACCAGCGCCATGACCCCCACCATGACCCCCACCACGGAGATCAGGGTGATCACCGATATGAATGTCTGTTTCCGCTTTGCCTTCAGGTACCGCAGGCTGAGGAACAGCTCGAAAACCATAGGCGCTTCGCCTGTGAAGCCGACTCGAAGCGTTCACTTCGGCCAGCGGTTTCGTATGTCAGGATCCGTCTTGCTTCGCACGCATGTGCGGAAAGAAAATCACGTCACGAATGGATGGGGCGTCCGTGAGCAGCATCACCACGCGATCAATGCCGATTCCCTCACCGCCCGTGGGTGGAAGACCGTACTCCAGGGCCGTGACGTAATCCTCATCCATGAACAGGGCCTCTCGATCCCCTGCCTCCCGGAGGGCCACTTGCCGCTCGAATCGCCCTCGCTGCTCGTCCGGATCGTTGAGCTCCGTGAATCCGTTGGCGATCTCGCGCCCCCCGATAAAAAGCTCGAACCGGTCCGTGATGGCCTTGTTCTCATCGTTCTGCCGGGAAAGGGGGGATGTCTCCGTAGGGTATCCGGTGACGAACGTCGGGTTCACCAGCTTCGGCTCCACCAGGCGATCGAAAAGCTTGGTCAGGATCTTGCCCAGGCCGTCCCGGTCCGAAATCGGTATGTCCAGCTCGCGCGCCAGTCCGGCGGCGGCCTCCCGTTCGCTCAGCACGCGCTCCTCCACTCCCCCGATATCGCGTACCGCGGATGCCAGAGGCAATCGAGGCCAGGGAGGCGTGAAGTCGATGGTCCTTCCCTGGTACTCAATGGTCTGCGTACCGAACAGCCCGTCCAGGAGGTTTTGAAACAACGCCTCGGTGAGGGCCATCATGTCCTCGTACGTGGCGTAGGCCATGTAAAACTCGAGCATGGTAAACTCGGGGTTGTGCTTCAGATCGACCCCTTCGTTCCGGAAGTTCCGATTGATCTCGAAGACCCTCTCCAGCCCTCCTACAACGAGCCGTTTTAAATAGAGCTCCGGCGCCACGCGCAAATAAAGATGCATGCCAAGCGCATTGTGATACGTCTTGAAAGGCCTGGCCGTGGCCCCCCCCGGGATGGGTTGCATCATGGGGGTCTCCACCTCCAGGAAGTCCCTCTTCATGAAGAACTCGCGGATCGCCTGGACGATTCGGCTTCGCATCACGAACACCCGCTGCACGGGATCGTTGACAATGAGATCCAGGTAGCGCTGACGGTAGCGGGTCTCCTTGTCCGAAAGCCCGTGCCACTTCTCGGGCAGGGGGCGAAGGGACTTGGTCAGGAGCTGCACCTCCTCAGCCAGCAGAGTCAGCTCGTCCGTCCGGGTCCGAAAGAAGCGCCCGCGAAGACCGACGATATCGCCGATGTCCATGAGCTTGAAGGCCTGAAAGGCCTCTTCCCCCACCTTGTCCTTTCGAATGTAGGCCTGAATCCGGCCCGTACGATCCTTGATGTGAATGAAGGAAGCCTTGCCGAAGTCCCTGCGGGACATGATACGGCCTGCCATGGCATGGGTCTTGGACTTTTTTTCCAGGGTCTCGGCGTCCAGGCCCCCATAGTGTTCCATGGCCCCGGAGGAGGTGAGATCCGGATCGTAACCGGCAGGATACAAGGCGACACCCAGTTCCTGCAGCTCCTGGGCCTTTTTTCTGCGTTCTTCCACAATCGATGGGTTCAATTCCATTATCGTCTCACTACCTATCGATAGCAGATCTCTTTCACCCCGGAACCGGGAAGAGAGACCGGCAAAACGATCCTGCTGCCTGACCGCCATGATGGTGCCCTGCGGGGAACCGGAGCGGGCACCGGAGTCCGTGCGACCTGCGCTCGCAAAGCTTGCTACCAACTTGGCAATCCTCAGTCATTTACATAAGTTGAACATATCTTTCTAGTCCATATAGCATGGATAGTCAAGGTAAAAGAGCACCCGCATCCCCACACTCTTCACGGTGTGTAAGGCCTTTGAAGCGGGGCCGCGGACCCGCACCCGCCGGCACGGGAGAAATCGGCACAATTCATTGAAATGAGGGTGGGTTGGTGGTATGTAACACCTGAACCGGGGCAGGAAGAGTGAAAAACGCTTCTTTGATCGGGCCGTGTACTGTTCAACCGCCAGCCCGGGGACGGGTTTACCTTTTCGCTCGGACACGCTCGTAAGGATGCGCGAGCGCCCCTTTTTCACCCTATCGCGTCGAAGGAGGGAACGATGGCAAACTTGCTTTGGCAGCCTTCGGAGGAGAGGATCAAAAGCACCCACATGTACCGGTTCATGACCGGGATCAATGAAAAATTCGGGAAGAATTTTTCTACATACGATGAATTGTACCAGTGGTCCATTCAGAACATACCCGACTTCTGGGCCGCCATGTGGGATTACGCCGGGATTCGAGCATCCCGATCCTATGACCAGGTGGTGGACGATCCCTCCCGCATGCCCGGCGCCCGATGGTTCGCCGGTGCGGAACTCAATTTTGCGGAAAACCTGCTTCGATACCGCGACGATCACGTAGCCTTGATCTTTCGAGGTGAGGAACGCGAACCCATACGGATGACCTATGCTGAACTCTATGACGAAGTGGCCCGGGTCGCACGATCCCTTGGGGATCTAGGCATTCAGCCCGGTGATCGCGTGGCGGGATTCATGCCCAACATCCCCCAGACCATCGTGGCCATGCTCGCTGCCACGAGCCTGGGCGCGACCTGGTCCTCCTGCTCTCCGGACTTCGGTATCAAGGGGGTGCTGGACCGGTTCGGCCAGATTCAACCGCGCGTCCTGTTCACGGCCAATGGATACGCTTTCAAGGGAAAAACCTTCGACAGCCTGGCCCGTGTCTCGGACATCCTCAAGGAGCTCCCAACCATCGAGAAGGTGGTCGTCGTCCCGTTCACCGAGGAATCGCCGGACATCTCGGCCGTTCCCAACGCCGTGGCCTACGAAGATTTCAAGTCCTCGGAATCCGGCCTCGACATCGACTTCTTGCAACTCCCCGCAGAGCACCCCCTTTACATCATGTTCACCTCCGGGACGACGGGACTCCCCAAATGCATGGTTCAGAGCGCCGGGGGCATTTTGGCCAACCAGATGAAGGAGCTCATGCTCAACTCGGACCTCAAGCGGGAGGACACGATCTTCTACTTCACCACGTGCGGCTGGATGATGTGGAACTGGCTCACGTGCTCGCTCGCCGTAGGGGCCTCCCTCGTCCTCTTCGACGGCAACCCCTTTCACCCCCATCCAGGGGCGCTCTGGGAGATGGCCCAGGACGAAAAAATCAGCATCTTCGGGACCAGCGCCGGATACCTCTCTGCCCTTCAGAATGCCGGAGTCAAACCGGGGACGACCTACGACCTGTCGCCCCTGAAAGCGGTGCTTTCCACGGGGAGCCCGCTTTCCGTGGAAAGCTTCGAGTATGTCTACAGGGACATCAAGAAGGACATCCAGCTTGCGAGCATCTCCGGCGGATCGGACATCAACGGATGCTTTGCAGGCGGCAATCCCATGGGGCCGGTGTACGCAGGTGAGCTTCAGGCCCGGTGCCTGGGCATGAAGGTGGAGGCCTGGAACGACGAGGGCAAACCGGTCATCAATGAGCAGGGAGAGCTTGTGTGCACCGCCTCGGCCCCGTCCATGCCCATTTACTTCTGGGACGACCCGAACGGCGAGAGGTATCACGCGGCGTACTTCGACGTCTATCCCGGGATCTGGCGCCACGGCGACTTCATCCTGATCAACGAACACGGAGGCGTGATCATGTACGGCCGGTCGGATGCCACCCTCAACCCGGGGGGCGTGAGGATCGGCACGGCCGAGATCTACCGTCAGGTGGAGAGCGTGGACGAGGTCGAGGACAGCCTGGTGATCGGTCAGGAATGGAAGGGGGATGTTCGGGTGATTCTCTTCGTGAAGATTGCGGAGGGAAAGGACTTTACAGACGAGCTCGCGGCAAAAATCAAAAAGCTGATCCGCACCAACGCGTCCCCTCGCCACGTGCCGGCCAAGATCCTGCCCGTGCCGGACATCCCATACACGTTGAACATGAAAAAGGTGGAGCTGGCCGTGAAAAAGGCCATTGAAGGAAAGACCATCCTGAACCGGGACGCCTTGCGCAACCCTGAAATCCTGGATTATTACGCCGGTCTAAAGGCGCTCCAGGAGGACTGATCGTTCGGCAACCGGTCCACTCGACCCCGGCATCGTGTTTCCGGTGGTTGAGCGGACCGGGGTTCCGCAACGGTACGCCATTTTGTCGGAGTGACTTCTCCATGTCGAACATCCCCGCCGTCCTGTTCCCCCATTCCGATCTATCGCGGACCGAGCTTGGAAAAATTCTATCCCTGCTCGGCCCGCTCACCGTGTTTCTGCCGTGGCACATGAATCCTTCCGAGATCCTGCTCGATGCCCCGACCGAAGGCGCCGTTCGCATTCTTCGCCCTCAAGAAAGTGCAAAACCCCCGGAGGACGCCTTTCGCAGGGCCCTTGCCGATTACCGGGCCTGGGCCCGCCTGCACCCGGACCGAAGCCCTCGCTCCTTCCTGAAAACCGGGGCCGCTCCCCATGGGGAAGAAGACCCCCTCTGGGACGTTCGGCAACGCATTCGCCAGCAAGGGCCTACGAGCCCTTCTGAGGGACAGGACGACACGCTTCGATGGCACCTGGTCCTCCATCTGGCCCGGGAGCTGGAGAACCAACGGGATGAGGCGGACCGCATCCTGAACGCGCTACGCCGAAAAAAATCCCCCCTGGAAGGGTTGACAGACGACCTGGACGAGGATCATGGGCTTTTCGACGACCTGCCGGGCTTTGACTGGGCCCCGGAGACCTCGTCGTCCGACCCGTCCCCGGTGCTTCGTGCGTGGATCCGTCTGTTCGGCGCCCGAATCGACGCGCGCAGCCTTCTCATCACCCTGGACCGAAGGTACGCCGACCACCTCGCCGGCCTGTGGATAGAGTCTTCCGAAGCGCCGATCTCTCCACCGCCGTCCCTGGCGTTTTCTTACCCGGACCTTTCCGCCCACTCCCTGAAAAGGGTCATTGAACTCAAGAAAACCCACCTGACCCAGGACCGGACCCAAGACCTCCAGGAGCTCCTCCTCACCTTCGGGAAGGACCCGGACGCGGATGCCGAAGTCCTGTCCCCTCAGGCGGAAGCCCTGGCCGCCTTTGCCCCGGAGGATCTCACCTCGGGACGTATTGCCGCCCGGGCCGTCCACCTGCCCCTCCTTCCCGACGCAGACCCGCTCCTCGAGGCCTTTCTCGGACGCACCCTGATCTTCCTGGAGGATGCCTCCCCCCTTCCTTGACACCTGCTTGCCCATCCATTGCCAGCCGGCATAACGGGACGTTCATCGATGTTCCCATCCGTTTCACATGCATTCTTCGCGCTCCACGGAGAACCAACGTGAAATAAAAATATGATATTGATAAAAAATTGTTGCATTTATATTATAATTCATATATAATTAAATATAAGTTTGAACGTAGACACGGATTGATCTGCCGAGTGTCACCCATCCGGCATGCGCAACCCCTGGGAGAGGATGGCGTAAAGGAACCCATCCATGCATGGCCGATCTTCCATTTTGCATCTGTTTCACCAGCACGCCCGGATCCGCGGCGCGACTTCGAATGGTTCTGCCGGAAACACCCTTCTCCTGATCCTCTCCATCCTGATGGCGGCATCGGCTGTCGCCGCACTCGTCGCCGTCGGCTTCGGCTTGTTCCCTTTCGCAAGCCTGGAAAATACCCGGACCTCCTTCCATTCCGAGACCGAGTCCTCCGCTTCCCCGGCGGTCAGCACATCGAACGACCCCTGGATTGAGCTCGAGACGGTGGCCCACACAGAAGCGCCTCCTGCAGAACCCCCGCCGGAGCAAGTCTCGGAGCCCACACCCCCGCCACCGGCGGCCCCTCCTCCGGTTCCGCAAGAGGATTCCCGAAGCGTGGATTGGACGCCGTCCGGACCGGTCCATGTTCAGGCCGTGACGTTCGAGAAGGCGGCAGACGGTTCCGAGATCGTGAGCATCCGTGCGGACGGAGCGTTCGTTCCCATCGTCTTTCGACTCGAAGGAGAGAACCCCTTCGGAAGCTCCCTGCGCCTGGTCATAGACGTGAAGGACGCCGCATCCGTCGCAGACACCGTCTCCACCGTGGATGTGGGGGCGCGTTATGTACGGAGAATTCGAACCCGGTTCGACTCCGGGAATCAGAAGCTGCGAACCGTCCTCGATCTTGCACCAGAGACACCCTTTCACGTGGACCAGACATCCACGTCCGAGGGCAGGCATTTCGCGGTCCGCCTGTTTGAGGGCCCTCGCCCCGCGGCCGTGGAGCCAACAGACCATCCGGAACAAGCCGTGGAGCCAACAGAAAACCTGGAACTGGCCGTGGAGTCAAAAGACGAGCCGGAACCGCCGGTGCAAGCGCTCCCCCGAACGGCTCCCCCGGCCCCGGAACCGAGCGATCCGGGGGATGCGGTCCGGATTCGGGCCGTGTCCTATGATGCGGAGGGAACCGGCGAGCGCATCCTGATCCAAGCGGACCGCTTCTTCGAGCCGGCGGTGTTCGGCCTGGAGGGCTCCAACCCGTTCGGTGAAAGCCTCAGGCTCGTGATGGACATTCACGACGCACTGCCCGTGCTCGGCGAACGTTCGCCGATTCACGTGAACGGGCAGCTGGTTCGACGCATCCGCCACCATTACTACAAGGCCGACCGAAAGCTGAGGCTGGTCCTGGACCTGGCTCCTGCGTCCGGGTACACGGCCGCCCAAACCTTTTTCAAGGAGAAAAACCTTTACTGCCTGACCCTGATGGAAGACGGCTCCCAGTCCGCATCGGAAACGCCTGCAAAGCCTCCGCCCGAGCCGGCCCCGACCGTAGCCGCAGTGAATCCGCCCGCGGAAACCATCGCGAACATTGAAACAAACGCCACCGCTCCCCCGAAGGAAAACGCATCCGCCGCCGAGCTGGTCCCAGCCGCCGTTCTCGAGCACGTGGACCCTGTTCCTCCAGGGCCCGAACCGCTCCGCAATCAAGGAGCCGACCTCACGGCAAACGACCTTCGTGCCCTGTTTTTACGCCATGGTTTCTACAGCACATGCGGGGCCTACAATACGACCTATTGCAATCCGGACGGAACATACAAGAACGACTTCCAGACCGGCAACGACCGCACGGTGTGCGACCGGGCGACCGGGCTCATGTGGCAACGGAAAGGCTCCGATCAGGCCGTGTCCTGGCAGGCCGCAGGTGACTACATTCGGGAGCTGAACCGAAGCCGGTTCGACGGCTACGACGACTGGCGACTACCCACCCTCGAGGAGCTCCTCTCCCTCATGGAGAACTCCTGGCAGAATGGAGACCTCTTCATCGACGAGGCCTTTGAGGAAAAACAGCGTTCCTGCTGGAGTGCGGATACCCGTGGAACCGACAAGGCGTGGAAAACGCAATTCCACCTGGGATATGCAACAGAAGCCTTTCGGACCGATCGAAACTGGGTTCGGGCGGTCCGGACCATCCCGGGGCCCGGCCGATGGACCGGACCTCCTCCCCCTGCCCCGACGCTCTCGAACGGCTCCCTTGCGGTGGAGCGCTCCGGGCCCCGGCACACACGGGCTTCTGCCGCAGGAGACAGCCTTCCGCACGCCCCCTGAGGAGGGCCCATGCGCATTGCCGTTTGTTCCGACATTCACGACAACATCTGGAAGCTGGAAACGCTCCTGGAGCGGGTCTCCGGCTGGGACGGGCTGGTTTTCTGCGGCGATTTCTGTGCCCCGTTCACCCTGGCCCAAATGGCCGAAGGCTTTGAAGGCCCCATACACGTGGTCTGGGGCAACAACGACGGAGACAAATGGTTGCTTACGAAGAACGTGATGGGCGCTGAGCATGTCACGCTTCACGGCGACCTGGCCGAAATCGAAATCAACGGGCGGAAGCTCGCTGTGAACCATTACCCGGCCATCGCGCGCGGCCTGGCCGGCAGCGGATCCTACGACGCCGTGTTCTACGGGCACGATCACACGGCGCGGACGGAACGGGTCGGGAACAGCCTGCTCCTGAACCCCGGCGAGGTGATGGGCCGCTTCGGCCGGAGCACCTTTGCAGTGTATGACCCGGAAACCAACCAGGGGGAAGTCCTCAACGTGTCTTGACGCCTGAGGCAGGCCCCCCATCGTCCGCAAATCGCGCCGGTCCTATCCTTCCAGGGCCTCCAGCTCCTGGGTCTTCAAGGACTGAATCTCATCCCGCAGGCGGGCCGCCTCTTCGAACTCCAGCCGCTCTGCAGCCTCCAGCATGCGATCCGTGAGGACCTGGACCCGTTCTCGAAGGACTTCGGGCGTCAAAAAGGCCGGCGCCTCCTCTGCGGCAGCCGGCACGGTAACGTAGTCCGACTCGTACACGGAGCCCAGGATGTCCGAGATGTTCTTCTGAATGGACGCGGGGCTGATGCCGTAGGTCTCGTTGTACTCCATCTGGATGCGACGCCTCCGCTCGCTCTCCTCCATGGCCCGCTGCATGGATCCGGTCACGCGATCCGCATACAGGATCACCTGTCCCCGAACGTTCCGGGCGGCGCGCCCCGAGGTCTGAATGAGCGATCGTTCGGAGCGCAGAAACCCCTCCTTGTCCGCATCCAGGATGGCCACCAGGGAAACCTCGGGCAGATCGAGGCCTTCCCGCAGCAGGTTGATTCCCACCAGGACGTCGAACGTCCCCAGGCGAAGGTCCCGAATGATCTCCATGCGTTCAATGGTCTTGATGTCCGAGTGGAGGTATCGGACCCGCACCCCGAGCTCATCGTAGTACTCGGTCAGGTCCTCGGCCATGCGCTTCGTCAACGTGGTGACGAGCACCCGCTCGCCCCTCCCTACCCGGTCCCGAATGCGATCCAGCAGATCGTCCACCTGGTTGCCGGCCGGCCGGACCAGGATCTCCGGGTCCATGAGCCCGGTGGGGCGTATGATCTGCTCGGCCATGGCCTCGGCCCTTTCCAGCTCGTACGCGCCGGGAGTGGCGGAAACGTGAATGAGCTGATGGACCCGTTCTTCGAACTCCTCGAACATCAGAGGCCGGTTGTCCAGGGCCGAAGGGAGCCGGAAGCCGTAATCCACGAGGGTCTGCTTTCGGGAACGGTCCCCGTTGAACATGCCGTTGAGCTGCGGGACCGTGATGTGGCTCTCGTCGATCAGGACCAGGTAGTCCTCGGGAAAGTAGTCGAGGAGCGTGGGAGGGGGCTCCCCCGGGGCCCGGCCGGTCAGGTGACGCGAGTAGTTCTCGATCCCGTGGCAGTAGCCCATCTCGATCATCATTTCCAGGTCAAAGAGGGTCCGCTCCTCGATCCGCTGGGCTTCCAGGAGCTTGTTGTTCTCTCGTAAAAAGGCCTCCCGGGCCTTGAGCTCTTCCCGGATCGCCGCGATGGCGCGCTCGCGGATGTCCACGGTGGTGACATAGTGGGTCGCGGGGTACACCTTGATCCGCGAGAACGCCCGGCCCGAACGACCCGTGAGCGGGTCGATCTCCCGAATCTCCTCGATCTCGTCCC
>Ga0272444_10001220_pt1 | contig 25204 bp, 23 predicted proteins | sample SSMForm13_FD_201033 | JGI IMG/M metagenome (GOLD analysis project Ga0272444, IMG submission 201033) | Marine sediment archaeal communities from Little Sippewissett salt marsh, Falmouth, MA, United States - SSM-Form-13 | ecosystem: Environmental > Aquatic > Marine > Wetlands > Sediment ...
GATAGCCGAATTGCCCGTCGATCGTCACGGGGTCACTTACCACATAGCGGTGCCGCACATTTTTGGCCGCGTTTCCGCTTTCCCAGTTTTCCGGCAGGGTCGGCAAAACCTGCCGGAAATAGGCGCGTGCCCGTTCCGCGATTTGCGGCGCGATTGGTGCAATCGCGAGGCTCGACGGGTCCTCCAGTTCTTCGCCGCCTTTCAGTCCTAGACGGATGTTGCCATCGGCATCCACCACGACGACCTGCTGCAGCCCGTATTTGCTTGACATCCATCTCTTAAGTTCGTCAGCCATGTAGTCCATGTCCGGCTGGCGGGCGTTCAGCGCCATGAAGCCGTCGATCGTCGTGGTACCCTCGTTCATGTAGTACTCGGCATTGCGCCGCTGATCGGCCAGTTCGGCGCTGATGAGCCTGATATCGGATTCCAGCGCAATGCCGTTGGCAACGGCGCTGGCGCGGTCGATGATGAACAGTAGCGAGAAGACGAATGCCACGACGGTCAGGCCGGCGGCAACATAGATGTCCCGCTTCAACCTGTTGGGATTTGTCCTGCGGCTTTGACTGCCCATAAAAATACCCCCGCCAAATCTTGTAATAGCGGGGAACTTTCAAAATAGGGTTGCGAGGCTTAGTTAGCAGAGAGCTAACCGGCAACAAGGCGTCATGTCCGGTCGCGGAAGCGGTTGGTGATCGGATAACGCCTGTCGCGGCCGAAGTTCTTTCGCGTGATCTTCACGCCCGGCGCCGACTGGCGGCGCTTGTATTCGGCGATGTAGAGCAGGTGCTCGATGCGGTGGACCAGTTCGCGGTCATGGCCGCGCGCAACGATGTCGTCGACAGCCATCTCGTGCTCCACGAGACATTCCAGGATGTCGTCCAGCACCGGGTATGGCGGCAGCGAATCCTGATCGGTCTGATCCGGACGCAATTCGGCCGACGGAGCCTTGTCGATGATGTTCTGCGGGATCACCATGCCGGTCGGGCCGAGCGCGCCGGGCGGCGTGTGTCCGTTGCGCCAGCGCGACAGCGCGTAGACCTCCATCTTGTAGATATCCTTGATCGGATTGAAGCCGCCATTCATGTCGCCGTAGAGCGTGGCGTAACCGACGCTCATCTCGGACTTGTTGCCGGTCGTCACGACCATCGAGCCGAACTTGTTGGAGATCGCCATCAGGATGGTGCCGCGCGTGCGGCTCTGCAGGTTTTCCTCGGTAATGCCTTCATTGGTGCCTTCGAACAGGTCGCCGAGCGACTCCATGAAGCCCTCGACCGGCTTGTGAATCGGCACCACGTCATAGCGGCAGCCGAGCAGGCGCGCGCACTCTTCCGCGTCGGTCAGCGATTCCTCGGAAGTGTAGGCGTAGGGCAGCATGATGGCGCGCAGCCGTTCCTCGCCGAGTGCATCGACGGCGAGCGCCGCGCATATGGCCGAATCGATGCCGCCCGACAGCCCGAGTACGACATTCTTGAACCCGTTCTTGTTGACGTAGTCGCGCAGCCCCAGCATGCAGGCGCGGTAATCCGCTTCCTCGGCGTCCGGAATGCGCGACATCGGTCCGTCGTCGCAATACCAGCCTTCTTCGCCGCGCCGCCATGTCGTCACCGAGACCTGATCCTCGAACTGGCTCATCTGGAAAGCCATCTTGCGGTCGGCATTGAAGGCAAACGACGCGCCATCGAATACGAGTTCGTCCTGACCACCCAATTGGTTGGCGTATAGAACCGGAAGGTCGCTTTCGATCACCTGCTTGATGACCACCTGGTGGCGAATGTCCATCTTGCCGCGATAATAGGGCGATCCGTTCGGCACCAGAAGCATTTCCGCGCCGCTTTCGGCCAACGTCTCGCAGACGCCGAGATCGCCCCAGATATCCTCGCAAACCGGAATGCCTATCCGTACGCCGCGAAAATCGACCGGGCCAGGCACCGGTCCGGCATGGAAAACGCGCTTCTCGTCGAACTCGCCATAGTTGGGCAGGTCGACCTTGTGGCGTTCGGCAGTGACCTTGCCGCCGTCGAGCAACATCACCGAATTGTGCCGCTGATCGCCACGCGCCAGCGGCACGCCCATGACAACGCCCGGCCCGCCATCGGCGGTATCGGCGGCCAGTTCCTGCACCGCCTTCTCGCAGGCGAGCAGAAAGGCCGGTTTCATGACCAGATCTTCCGGCGGATAGCCGGAGATGAACAATTCGGTGAAAAAGACCAGATCGGCGCCGTGACGAGCCGCATCGGCGCGCGCCTCGCGCGCCCTGGCAAGGTTGCCGGCAATATCGCCGACGGTCGGATTCAATTGCGCGACGGCGATGCGCAGAACGTCAGGGGCATGGCTCATGCCCGAGCATTAGCGCGGGAAGTTTTTCAGAGCAATCGGCGCCGGATAAGGCAACCGGCGCGGAGCGCGGTTTTTGCGCTCCGCACTGGCGAAATCATGCGATCAGCGGCTGCGCGGCGCGGGGCGCTTGCGGCCCGGCAGCAGGCCTTCGCGCTGCGCCAGCTTGCGCGCGGCCTTGCGATTGCGGCGCACGGCTTCGCCCTTTTCGCGGGCGCGCTTCTCGGACGGCTTTTCGTAGGCACGACGCGCCTTCATTTCGCGGAATACGCCTTCGCGCTGCAGCTTCTTCTTGAGCACGCGAAGGGCCTGATCGACGTTGTTGTCTCTAACGAGAACTTGCAATGGCTTCCTCATTCGGTTCGTGTTCGAGCACCGCGGCTTGCGCGGCACCGGGAAATCGCTGTCTGCCGCAAACAAAGCGGCTGTCGGCAAGACAGCGTCGAAATCGCCTGATTGGACGATGCGCATTTGGCGCTCTGCCGCGCGGCGAGTGCGAAATGGCGTCAACCCTATCGCAGAGGCAAAAGGCCGGTGATAACAACAGCTCCGGCAATTGCGCAGCATACCGGTCCCGCGCTTCGGCCGAACCGGATTGTGCGTATATAACCGCATGAAACCGAAATTGCCACGCCCGAACGAAAAAACCGGAGAATGCCCGTGAGAAGATTGGTCCGTTGGGCCGCGCGCATACTCGCCATTGCCGCGATCCTGTTCATTTCGATATTCGCGCTCGACGCATTCGAGGCGGGTAAACCGTGGAACGAGATCGCCGCGGCGCTGTTCGTCCACCTGCTGCCGAACCTGGTGCCGATCGCCGTTCTCGCGGTTGCCTGGCGCATCGACTGGTTGGGCGGCATTCTCTTTATCGCCGTCGGGCTTTCGCCATTTGTCCTGCTGTCCAACCCGAAATGGGTCAACCTCATGCTGGGCGCCCCCTTCATGCTTGCAGGCCTCCTGTTTTTGACGAGCCATTACCTGCACGTCCGTGAAGGGAGCGGAGGCCGTTCGCCATGACCGGCACATCCAGAACCGTGCTTGCTCGGATTACCGGTCGCGTGCAGGGCGTGTGGTTTCGCGCCTGGACCCGCAACGAAGCAACGCGGCTCGGCCTGACCGGCTGGGTGCGCAACGAGACGGACGGCTCGGTGACGGCGCTGCTGTCCGGTCCACGGCAAGTAGTCGATGAAATGACGCAGTTGCTCTGGCAGGGGCCGCCGCATGCCGACGTTGCCGGCGTGAAACTCGAGGACATCGAGCTCGCCGAACCGTACGCCGACTTCAGGATCGGCGCTTGACGACGCTCACATCAATCCGAGGCTGGCTTCGCCGCGGTCGAGAATAACCGGAACGATCAGGTCCTCCTCGTCTTCCAGATGCCTGAGCAGCATGGCGACGAGGCCCTCGGTGTCCCCGGCATAATCATCGGCGGCGAAACGCGCCGCGTCTCGGCCCTCGCGCAACTTGCCGAGAAATGCATTGGCGCCATGCGCATTGCGCTCGAGCGCCTCGTGAATGACATGGTGGTCACTGTCGAGCAGGTCGAAGCCGCGCTTCAGCCCCGCCTCGGCCTGCACGAAGACCGGGAAATAGTGCAGATCCTCGATCTGGTGATGCCCGCCGAGCTGCTGCAGGAAGAATTGCAGCCGGGGCACGAAGAACGAGGCGAATGGCTGTGCCTCCAGCCGGCCTTCGCGGTACTCCGCCACGCTCTGTGTCAGCGTGGCGCCCAACTCGCGAAACATGTCGTGACGCTGCAGCCAGAACTGCGCCATGCCGCCGAGATTGGCATGCCCCTGCCATTGCTCGCGCGGATAACGCTCCAGCAGGTAGCGCAGGTCTGCGGGCAATGCCTTGCGTTGACCGAGAGTGAAGTTTGCGTCGATGTCGCTCATCACTGCCTATGTGCGGGCCTGCGCCGCTGCTTCAAGGGGCATCAGTGAAAGAACCAGGAATCCCATGCAAAAAAGCCGTATTGCCGCGAATGGTGCGCGCGTTCCGGCTTCGCGACCTCGCCCGCCGCGCCATAGGCGAAAAACAGCGGCAACAGATGTTCGTCGGTCGGATGGTTTTCGGCGACGAACGGCGCGCGCGACCGCCAGTCGAGGATGGCGTCGCGGTCGCCCTTTGCGAATTGCTCGGCGAACCATTCGGTGAACGCCTCGATCTTGCCCGGCAGTTCCGGATCGGGATCCTCGCCGCGGCGGACCGAGGCGAAAATCGCACGCAGATTGTGCGTGATGTGGCCGGAGCCGAGCAGCAATATCCCCTCCTCGCGCAGGGGCGCCAGCGCCTTGCCGAGCGCGTAGTGATAGGCGGCGTCGCGATTGGGATCGATGGAAACCTGCACGACCGGAATGTCGGCTTCCGGCCATGCCAGGATCAACGGGTTCCAGGCCCCGTGATCGTATCCGCGCTCCGGCGCGACGCGCGGATTGAGGCCGGCATCGGCCAGCATCTGCGCGATCCGCATTCCCAGTTCCGGCTCGCCGGGCGCCGGGTAGACCTTTTCGTAAAGCTCCTGCGCAAAACCGCCGAAGTCGTAGATCATGCCGGGATGCGGATCGGTCACGACAACCGGCCCGTCGGTCTCGAAATGCGCCGACACGATCACGATCGCCTTCGGCTTCGGCACCAGCGACCCGAGCGACTCCAGGAAGTCATGCGCCTCCGACGGCTCGATGACGACGTTCGGTCCGCCATGGGACACGAAAATGCTGGGCATTGCGGACATTGCAGTTCTCCTTCGCCCGGTTATTAATGCACGCGGCTATGTTCCGCGAGTAGACGAACGGAGACTTTGCGTTCACTAAGAGAGAACGCGACCGGGACCGTCAACGCTGCTGATATTGCGGTAGTCCGTCGGTAATTTCGTAGTAGTCGCCCTTGTCGGCGACGTGAATGTGATGGCTCTCGGTCAAACCCGTCGGCTTGTCGAAAGATCCGGCCATGATCGAGGTTCGGCCGCTGTCATTCGCTTTCCAGAACAAAAGCGATCCGCAGGTCCGGCAAAAACCGCGCCTGGCTGTGTCCGATGCGGCATACCAGCTCAAATTGTCGGCACCGGATATCGAAAGCCGATCGTCGGCGCACGCTGTTGCGGCAACGAAATGGCCGGACTGCCTGCGGCATTGTTCACAATGGCAATAGGTGACCTCGCGCACTGGCCCTTCCACCGAATAAGTCACAGCGCCGCAGTGGCAGCCGCCTGTCCGCTTTTCCATGCCGGTCTCCCCAAAACGAAACGGGGCCGATCATGGACCGCCCCCGCTCGAATGTCTGGCCGCTGCGCGACCCGTTATTGCCGCAAGCCTCAGGCGTTGACGGCCAGCTTGTTTTCGCCGTTCGAACGGCCCTGCTTGAGGTTTTCCGCGATCAGGAAAGCCAGTTCCAGCGCCTGGTCGGCGTTGAGACGCGGGTCGCAATGCGTGTGGTAGCGATTGGAAAGTTCGTCCTCCGAGACAGCCCGCGCGCCGCCGGTGCACTCCGTGACGTTCTTGCCCGTCATCTCGACATGGATGCCGCCCGGATACGTGCCTTCGGCGCGATGCACCTCGAAGAAACGCTCCACCTCTGCCAGCACGCGCTCGAACGGACGCGTCTTATAGCCGCCGGCGGTGATCGTGTTGCCGTGCATCGGGTCGCACGACCAGATCACCTTCTTGCCTTCCCGCTCGACGGCGCGGATCAGGCGCGGCAGGTGCTCTTCCACCTTGTCGTGGCCGAAACGCGCGATCAGCGTCAGCCGCCCTGGCTCGTTGGCCGGATTGAGGAGGTCGATCAGGTTGATCAGGTCGTCGGCTTCGATGGACGGGCCGCATTTGAGACCGATCGGGTTCTTCACGCCGCGGCAATACTCGATATGGGCATGATCGGCCTGGCGCGTGCGGTCGCCGATCCACAGCATGTGGCCGGAGGTCGCGTACCAGTCGCCCGAGGTGGAGTCGACGCGCGTCAGCGCCTCCTCGTAGCCGAGCAGCAGCGCCTCGTGGCTGGTGTAGAAATCAGTCTCGCGCAGCTTGGCGTAGTTGTCCGCGGTGATGCCGACGGAGCGCATGAAGTCCATGGTCTCCGAAATGCGGTCGGCCAACGCCTCGTAGCGCTCGCCCTGCGGGCTGTCGGCAACGAAGCCCATCATCCACTGGTGGACGTTCTCCAGGTTCGCGTAACCGCCCTGCGCGAAGGCGCGCAGCAGGTTGAGCGTTGCCGCCGACTGCCGGTAGGCCATCTCCTGCCGGTTCGGATCGGGAATACGCGAGGCTTCGCTGAACTCGATGCCGTTGACGATGTCGCCGCGATAGGACGGCAGAGTCACGCCATCCTTCGTTTCGTTGTCGGACGAGCGCGGTTTGGCGAACTGGCCCGCGATTCGGCCGACCTTCACCACCGGCTTCGAGCCGCCGAAGGTCAGCACAACGGCCATCTGCAGGAACACGCGGAAGAAATCGCGGATCGTGTCAGCGCCGTGCTCGGCGAAGCTCTCCGCACAGTCGCCGCCCTGGAGCAGAAAACCCTTGCCCTCGCTGACATCGGCCAGCTGCTTCTTCAGCGCCCGCGCCTCGCCTGCAAAAACGAGCGGCGGATAGGTGCGCAGACGGGCCTCGACCTCTTCCAGTCCCTTCTGGTCCGGATAGGTCGGGACCTGCAGGATTGGCTTATTTCTCCAACTCTCAGGTGTCCACGTCTGTGCCATTGTACTAACTCGCGTTTGCTTTGCAGATTCAAGAAACGGCGCGGCGATTTATCGATAAAGTCCGGGCCGTCGCGCCCCTATAAGGGAAAGAACCCGCTGTTTCCAGCCTGTAATGCCCGCAAAACGCGCCCGGATTACGGCATGTCCCGCCATTCGACGCCATGTATGGTCAGGGCTTCGTCGAAAAGGGATGCTTCGTCCTCACGCAACGTAACGCTGCGCATGTAGCGCGGCGCATGCCGATCGCGGATCACCGGCGTGTCGTCGAAGGCATGGGTGTCGATGATGAAGCGGCGCACCGCCTCCCGGCCATATTCGTAGAGATAACCCTGCAGTACCGCATCGAGATAGCTCTGCAGGATGGCATGCCCGGTATCGGGGGCGATTTCCGGCTTGCCCTCGTAAATATAGACCGGCACGTCGATATCGAGATCGTTGGAAACCGCGATCTTTTCCGGATCGACGATGCGGCGGTGATAATTGAATTCGCGCTCATCGAGAGCGGAAAGATTTTCCAGCCGGTCGAAAACCAGCAAACCCGGCAGATCGTGTTCGTGATCGGGCTCCGCCTTGACGCTCAGTAGCGAGATCGGATTTTCCACGTGTTGCGGCCGGCCCTGCCAGCGCCGCCGCCAGCCGCGCACCGACGCGCGCACCGCGCCGAACGTATCGGTGCGATGCGTATCGCGGTTTACCAGCGAGCCGTAGCCGAAATAGGCGAAAACCTCGCCTTGCGATACGGCCCGGTGAAGGTCGTCAAGTTGCTTGGGTGTCATGTTTCAGCGATTTGGAAGTCTGTTCCTTTACCCATGACATAAGGTGGCTCGGGTACATCGTTCAAGATGCCGGGTCTCAGTTGACCCGCTCGCCGTTCTTCACCCGGTACGTCGGCGCATACATCGTCACCAGTTCCTCGGATGCCGTCGGATGCACCGCCATGGTCGCATCGAACACATCCTTGGTGCAGCGCGCCTTCAGCGAAATACCGAGCAGCTGTGCCATTTCGCCGGCGCCCGGCCCGATCACATGCGCCCCCACCACGATGCGGCTGTCGGCATCGACGATCAGTTTCATCAGCATCTTCTCGTCGCGGCCCGGCAGGATGTTGTGCATCGGCCGGAAGGATGCGCGGTAGACTTCCAGCTCGGCGTATTTCTCGGCCGCATGATGTTCGGTCAATCCGACCGTGCCGATCTCCGGCTGCGAGAAGACGGCGGTCGCGATGGTATCGTAGTCCGGAACGGACGGATTGTCCTTGAAAGCTGTCTCCAGAAAGCACATCGCCTCATGGATGGCGACCGGCGTCAGCTGCATGCGGTTGGTCACATCGCCGACGGCCCAGATATTGTCGACACTGGTGCGCGAATAGTCATCGACGGTAATCGCGCCGCGCTGGTCCATCTCGACGCCGGCGTGGTGCAGGCCGAGATTTTCCGTGTTCGGCACGCGACCGAGCGCAAGAAGAACCTGATCGACGGCAAGTGTCTCGCCGCCGGACAGGTGGGCCTCCAACCGGCCGTCGGGCTGTTTCTCGATCTTGTCGAGCACCTGGTGGCAGATGACCTTGATCCCCTTGGCGATCATCGTTTCCTGCAAATGATCGCGCAGGTCCTCGTCGAAGCCGCCGAGGATCTTCTGGCCGCGATAGACCAGCGTGGTATCGACGCCGAGCCCGTGGAAAATGTTGGCGAACTCCACCGCGATATAACCGCCGCCTTCAACAATCACCGCCTTGGGCAGCTCCTCGAGATGGAACGCGCCGTTGGACGTGATGCAGTGTTCGTGGCCCGGCAGCGCATCATGCAGGTTCGGCCGCCCGCCCACCGCGATCAGGATCTGGTCCGCCGTCACCGTCTCGCCTGTCGCCTCCAGCAGTACTTCATGCTTCGACACCAGCTTCGCGCGCGTCTCGTGAATGGTGACGCCGTTGGTTTCCAGCCCCTTGCGGTAGAGCCCTTCCAGCCGGGCGATTTCCTGGTCCTTCGCCGCGATCAGCGCCGGCCAGTCGAAGGATGTCTCTCCGACGGACCAGCCATAGCCCGGCGCGTCCTCGAAATGCTCGGAATATTGCGAGGCATAGACGAACAGTTTTTTCGGCACGCAGCCTCGGATCACGCAGGTGCCGCCCATGCGGTATTCCTCGGCGAGGCCAACACGCTTGCCCATGGATCCGGCAAGCCGGGCGGCACGCACGCCGCCCGAGCCGCCGCCTATAACAAAGAGGTCGTAATCGAATTGCGTCATGAAAGATCTCCGGATTCGGCCCGGTTGGAGGATGGGATCAGCGCCCGCTTAATTGATGCACCGCAAAAACGAAAGGCCCGGTGCTTTCACCGGGCCTTCAAATAAACGTGCATGGATGGTGGCTCAGTTTTGCGTGGCCGCACCGTCCGTCGCTTCGCCGCCTTCCGGCGTCGCCGGCGCCTCGGGCGCCGGAGTCGGCTGGCGCAGCCCTTTGTCGTTCAACGCCTTGGTGACATTCTCCAGGAGATCGCGCTCGATACCGCGACTCCAGACCGCCGCGGCGCTGTTGACTTCACGCGACACGATCGGACCGTTCTGAAGCAGTTTCTTGCCGACTTCGGTCTCGTAGAACTGGGCGATGGCCTTCAGTTCTTCCTCGGTGAAGGCGGCGGCATAGATACGCGCGGCTTCCTGCTCAAGGTCGCCGCGGCGCGCGACCAGCGAAAGCGCCTGTTCGTCGACCGTCTGCGAGATGGCATCTTCGAGGTCGAGATTGTTGGCGATCAGGCGCGCCTTGATCTGTTCGGCTGCAGCGGGGAGGATCTTATCGTACGGATCGGTCGCATTGATGGCATCGATTGCCGAACGTGCGGCGGCAATATGCGCGTCGGTGACATCCTGCGCCATTGCGGACGGCGCGACGAAAACGGTCAGCGCAAGCGCGGCAAAGCCGGCGCGAATGCGTTTAGCGGCCTGAAAAGTCATTTCTCGATCAACTCCGGTTGTCAGTCTGTTCGGTTCGATGCCGCGCGTGCGGCGAATTCTATTTCTGCGGCGCTTCCAGCGTGCGGATCCCGTCGCCTCCGGCAACGATGGCAATCGACGTCATGCCGATGAACATGCCGTGTTCGACCACGCCCGGTATCGCGTGCAACGCGTCGGACAAAGCCTTTGGGTCGGAAATGTGGCCGAATGATGCGTCCAGAATGAAGTGTGCGCCGTCGGTTTCGAACGGCTGGCCGTCGCGCACGCGCAGGCGAACATCGCCCGAATGGCCAAGCGCCGTGTAGGCATCCACGATATCCTGCCGCGTTGCTTCCAGCCCGAACGGATTGACCTCGATGGGAAGCGGGAAAGCGCCCAGCGCCGGCACGAGTTTGCTCTCGTCGGCGATGACGATGAACATTTTCGAGGAATACGCGACGATCTTCTCGCGCAGCAGCGCACCGCCACCGCCCTTTGTCAGGTTCAGTTGCGGATCGATCTCGTCAGCGCCGTCGATCGCGAGATCGAGACGCGGCAACTCGTCCAGCGTGGCCAGCGGAACGCCCAGTTCCACGCAAAGCCGCGCCGTGCGTTCGGATGTCGGCACGCCGGTCACCTTGAAGCCCGCACCCACCTTCTCGGCCAGCAACTGGATGAAGGCCTCGGCCGTACTTCCGGTGCCAATTCCAAGTTTCATGCCGTCTTCGACATAGGCGAGCGCGGCCCGCGCGGCGGCGATTTTCTTTTCGTCCTGAGACATCGGCTCGAATTTCCCCAAGCGTTTTCCGCGACCGGTTATCATGGCAGCGCCCTTCCGCCAACCTGCAATGCGGCGAGGCCGTTAACGGCGCGCATTGCATTACCGGCCGGAGGCGACTAGTTCCGCACCACGAATCCGAACCAGAAGGCATCAAATGAAGCCGCCGATAATCGTCTTCGACCTCGACGGGACCCTTGTCGACACCGCGCCCGACCTGCTCGAGGCGATGAACTATGCCCTGACCCGCGCCGGCCGCGATCCGGTCGAGGACAATGGCTTCCGCAAGCATGTCGGCAGAGGCGCCCGCGTCATGCTGGAACGCGCGGGCGAAGCCGCCGGACGCCCGATCGCTCCCGCCGAGCTCGATGCCATGATGATCGACTTCCTCGATCACTACCAGGCCAACATGCCCGGCCGCTCGAGACCCTATGACAGCGTCATCGAGGCGATCGAGACCTTCCGTGCCGCCGGCTACCTCGCCGCCGTCTGTACCAACAAGTTGGAAGCGTACGCCGCAAAGCTTCTCGAGGCGCTGCGGATCGACGGGCTGTTCGCCGCGATCTGCGGCCAGGACACTTTTCCCGTCCGCAAACCCGACCCGGGTCACCTGTTCGGCACCATCGACATGGCGGGCGGCGACGTGGCCCGTGCGCTCATGGTCGGAGACAGCGAAACCGACATCCGCACCGCGCAGAGTGCCGGGATACCCGTGGTCGCGGTCGATTTCGGATACACCGACCGACATGTAAGCGAATTCGCCCCGGACCGGGTCATTTCGCACTATGACGCGCTTGATCTCGACCTTGTGCGGAGCCTTCTTTCCGGCACTGCGGCAACCGGTTGACTTTCCCGCGCGGCCAAGACTATACCGCGCTTCCACGCACGGTTCGGGCGATTAGCTCAGCGGGAGAGCACTGCCTTCACACGGCAGGGGTCGCTGGTTCAATCCCAGCATCGCCCACCATTTTTCTCTAGGTTTTACAAAGACTTAGAGAACTCGGCCAAATTCCAAAGACCATGATTTCAGTTGCTGGCTCCACTCTGGCTCCAGGAAAACAATCATGGCTACCATCCGCAAGCACCGAGACAAATACCAGGCCCGCGTTCGCAGGAAGGGATACCCTGCAGTCACCAAGTCCTTCAGCCGTCTGTCTGACGCCAAAGAATGGGCGCGGGAGATCGAGAGACAAGCCGATAGACGTGAGCTAGCGCCTATCAGCAAGGAACTCGATAAGACGACACTGGCCGATCTGGTCCGCCGATACCGTGCGGAGGTCGTGCCGAGAAAGAAAGGTGGCGACGTCGAAACCATTGTACTGACCGCGTTTCTCCGCGAACCGATATGCCGAAAGCGGTTATCCGATCTATGCCCCGAGGACTTCACCAAGTACCGCGACAGGAGGTTGAAATCGGTCGCACCCGCCACACTCAAACGCCAATTGAACCCCATCCGGCATATGTTTCGTCATGCTCGTGAAGAATGGGGAATTCCCCTGCGCGATGACCCGCTGGCAAAGATAAAGCTGACTGGCGCTGACAAGGCACGGGAACGACGCCTTAGGGATGGCGAGCTAGACAGCTTGCTCTCAGCGGCCAAGGCCAACCGCAATCCCTATGTCGTCCTGATCGTCCGCTTCGCCCTAGAGACGGCCATGAGACGCGGCGAGATTCTTTCACTCCGGTGGCGCGACATCGATAGCGAACGCTACTCAGCGATCATCCACGAGTCCAAGAACGGCCATGCGCGCATCGTACCTCTCTCGCCTGCTGCCCTAGATGTTCTCACGGCAACCGCAGCCCTGTCCAATGATAGCGATGACGACGACCTCGTTTTTCCGGTCTCGGCCAATGCCCTAAAGCTATCGTGGGTGCGATTGATGACGAGAGCCGGATTGGGCGATCTGCATTTCCACGATCTACGACACGAGGCGATCAGCCGGTTGTTCGAGATTGGACTGACAGTGCCCGAGGTCGCATCTGTCAGCGGTCACCGGGATATGCGGATGCTGCTGCGGTACGCCCATGCAAACCATGCCAGTATCCGAGCGAAGCTGCTGGCGAATACGACCGACGAACGCCCTTCCGCACCAGAGAATGGCGACCGCGAACCTTAAGGCGATGAATTTCCGACTAGGGCCTGTTTGACTCACAGAAGCCCGCTGATAGCCGTTTCGTTTTTGCGCCTTAGGGACTCGGCAGGCCAGAAAGCGTCTGCGTGAGTCGCTGTGTCGATTTCAGGGGTGTTTAGCGGCAGATGATAGGTTCATATCGCCAACAAACAGGAATCCTGTTTAAAATCCTGCCAAACCTTCAGAAATTGTCAGCTCTCTCTCGGTAGGCTGAACCGCAGTTCAGATCCCAGCGACAATGTAGCCCGTGCCATTTCACCCGCCGACAGCAGACGAAGCGAGCCACAACGTATCGCTTGACGTAGGTATTGAGCTCACTCCAAAGTTCGCATCGGTTGTCGAGCAATTCGCAACGGACGCCCATGACGCCACCGGATTGAGCTTGCGCAAGGATGCTCTGGCCAAAACCAAAACCGCTGTCAGCGTCTTATGCTGCAATCTGTTGCTCGCGCATCGCCGCGATCCGAACCTCTACGTGGCTGTCCCGCTTGGAAACGGCCGGTATCCGCAGGGTGTATCGAATCCGCTGGAATTGAGTGCCGCAGCGATGCAGCGTGCGAAGCGGTATCTGGAGGAAGCGCATCCGCCATTCGTAGAAAGGCGCGGCGGGAACAACGACCCAGACACCGGAAAGGGCTATTTCACGCGGCTGAGGGCGACCGAGCGCTTGGTAGTAGCTATGGAGAAGTGCCTGAGCGCCGAGAGCGTCGATAGCGACCCTCAATCCATTAAAGCGGCTTCACTCTTCAATGAATGCCCGTTGCCCGTGATCAGGATCAAGAAGGGCAGCGCAGACGACGATAGCCCGAACGCCTTTATTCCGGAGCAGCCGGATTCAGACGAAGTTCGGCGAATGGAGGCAAACCTCAATCGCTACAATGCATTTCTCGCGGACCACTGGATCGACCTGATGCTGCCGGATGCCGACTTCGATGCGCTCCAGAAGACCAGTAAGACCAGCGCTAGCCGTTATTTCGGTGACGGGGCTCGCCAAGTCGAAGTGGACCTGATCCGACGCCGAAAGCTGCACCGTGTCTTCAACGACGGCGATTTGAGACACGGCGGCAGGTTCTACGGCGGTTGGTGGCAGAACATCCCCAGCAAATACCGCAAGGCGATCACCATCAATGGTCATCCCACAGTCGAGGCGGATTTTTCAGCCATGCAACTCAACATGCTCTACGCAATGGAGGGGTTGCCAGCACCGGCGGACAGCTACGCGCTCGACGGGTTTCCACCGGAGCAACGAGCACTTCTAAAAGAGACGTTTTTTCGGCTGGTCAACGCCAAAGAGAATGACCGGATGCAGACACCGTTGCGCAGCTCACTTCCGGAAGGCTGGACATGGACCCTGATCCTGGACGGGCTACGCGAAACTCACGCTCCTATCGCAAAACACTTTCGAACCGGCATTGGCATAGAGCTACAGCGCATCGACTCCGATATCGCCGAGATGGTCATGATGCGGCTGATGAGCAACGGCCTCCTTGCGCTCCCGGTTCACGACAGCTTCATCGTTTGGGACGGCAAGCAGAATGAGTTGGTGAGCACGATGAGGGGCGCATACATGATCCGGATGCGACAGCAGATCGGCGTCAAGGTCGACACGACATGGATGGACGAAAACGTGCCTCCCGACGCACACGAGCTCCACGAGGACGGAGTGCGTTTCTTAGACGATTTTCAGGCGGATGCGGTCGAAGGCGACGAATTTCAGGGATGGCGACAGAGGCTGGACGATTTCGTGGCCGTTAAGGGTGAGGACTGGGGCTATCGGCACTCGTTCTTCCGCTGAGGATAGATGGATGATGATAACCTAAAAGTCTTCCTAGTAGGGGGATGGTATGGGATGGTGACTCCTTTGGATTGGCTGAAGGTGGCGCTCTCATCGCCATAACCTTCATCATCCACACCATTGGCTCCCTCTCGGGTCCGCTATCATCGTCATCATCAACATTCACACCAAGAGGCCAGCACTCGGGTCGCTGCAGATGTGCAATTGTCAGCGGTTTTTGGGGTTTTCGGCGTTGGGGACTCGAGGTGCATCGCTCCGGAGACCCTGCCAAACTGCACAAACCCCGGAATTCCCGATTTTCTGACCTTGCCGAGGCTGCAAATACGCCTTGCGACTTGTCCCCGACTTCACACCTACCTTCTGGGGTACTTAAAAAAAGCAGTTTCTTTTAGAAACGACGGTTGCAGCCAAGATACCCGCCGCCCAAAGGGTCGCGCTCAAGTCGCCAAAGCTAGACCAATCAAAGAGATGCCACCATTATCTAAAGATGGACACGCGCAGCCCAGAACAGCGACGGCGGATAATGCAAGCCGTGAAGAGCAAGGACACCGGACCAGAAATGAAAGTCCGGCGTCTTCTTCATGCAATGGGCTACCGCTTCCGGCTTCATCGTAAGGACTTGCCCGGAAAACCGGACATCGTTCTGCCCAAATTCCGGAAAGCGATTTTCGTTCATGGCTGTTTCTGGCACGCGCATGGATGCCCGAAAGGCCAACCTCCGAAATCGCGCTTGGAATATTGGCTGCCCAAGCTTGAGCAAAATGTTCAGCGCGATAGAACGAAAATAGAACAACTCGAATCGCTCGGATGGAAGGTGCTCGTCGTGTGGCAATGCGAGACGAAAGACACCGACGCATTGGCCGAACGCTTACGCGCTTTTGTGGATGACACCTAGATTGCGATCAACAAGTTGCGCAAGCCGCGCTAAAACAAAGACAAGAATCAAAACGAACCTATGACGAGCAGCTAATGAGACCGATCGGCATCGATCTTTTTGCAGGCGCAGGCGGCTTAAGCCTCGGCTTCGAGCAAGCCGGTTTTGACGTTGTTGCCGCCGTTGAGATCGATCCCGTACACTGCGCCGTGCACAAGTACAACTTTCCCGAGACTGCTGTCTTACCGCATTCCGTCGAGGGCTTGAGTGCAAAACAAATCCGCGAGGCTGCGGGTATCGGCGATGCGGAGGTGGATTGCGTATTCGGCGGTGCGCCGTGCCAAGGCTTCTCTCTAATCGGGCACCGTGTCCTCGACGACCCTCGAAACAAGCTTGTGCTGGAATTTGTGCGGATCGTATCCGAGTTGAATGCTCGCACGTTTGTTTTCGAGAATGTCAAAGGGCTGACAGTCGGAAAGCATAAGACTTTCTTGAAAGAGCTTGTCGCTGCCTTCGATGCCGTTGGATACGATGTTCGTCTTCCTTGGAAAGTCCTGAACGCCGGCCATTTCGGCACGCCTCAGTTTCGCGAGCGCCTAATCCTCTTTGGCTGCCGAAAAGGCGAGGAAATGCCCGATTATCCGGCTCCTTCTACAAACCTCGCCGGGCGCAAAAAGCCCCTCACCGGTCTTCCGGATGGCCCAACATGCGAGGACGCGCTTGGCGATCTGCCGGATGCAGATCAATTCGATTCCCTTCTAGAATCCGATGAGGTGAAAGCGTCCGGATTTAAGAAACCTTCCAGCTATGCTGCTGAGCTTCGTTGTATGACCAACAATGCGTGGCATTTCGGATATGTTCGTGAGTGGGATCCTGCAACACTAACCTCGAGCGCGCGCACGGGGCACACCGATATCTCCCGACGTCGGTTCGCAGAAACTACACCTGGCACTGTAGAGCCGATCAGCCGCTTCTATAAGCTTTTGGGATCGGGCGTTTCGAATACGCTACGCGCGGGTACGGATGGCGCGCGCGGTGCGTTCACCAGCCCTCGGCCCATTCACTACCGCTTAGATCGTTGCGTCACTGTAAGAGAAATGGCCCGTCTGCATGGCTTCCCAGATTGGTTCCGCTTCAATGTCACCAAATGGCATGGCGCAAGACAGATCGGAAACGCAGTACCGCCACCGCTTGCGAGGGCCATTGCCGGCCAAGTGATAAAAGCGCTCGGCGTTGAGCCGAGCAGGCCAGAGCAAATCCTTGCCCTAGGTGATGATACGCTCCTATCGTTCGATCTATCGGGGGCCGCTCGACATTTCGAGGTCAAAGTACCGCCAAGTCGCCGAAACCAGAAGAGCGGCGCCAAGAAGCGCAAGCAAACTGATATAGAGCGCGAACGTTTGGCTGGGCTCGTCGTTCATGGCTAAGAAAGATGCCGCCGGCTACGACCTGATAATAGAGAAGATATTTTTCGACCATTTTAAAGACGGGATGGCCGAGTTTGTCTTTATACGTCGAGAGATTATCGAAGCCAAAGACATCCTCGCGCCCGAGCTCGACCTTAATCCTGGCGATGTTCCCTATCGCTATCGGTACAGGCGCGCCCTGCCGCCTAAAATTATCGATACACAACCAGAAGGCTTGGAATGGATAATAGAAGGCGCAGGTCGCTCTCGTTATCGCTTCAAGCTAGTTCCTGCGACCCGCATTGAGCCCAATAACTCCCTAGTCGTTACCGAAATCCCTGATGCAACGCCTGAATTGATCCGTGCATATGCACTAGATGACGAACAGGCACTTTTAGCTATCGTGCGCTACAATCGCTTGATCGATACCTTTCTCAGCCTCACCACCTATAGCCTTCAAAACCATTTACGTACGACCGTGAGAGGAATCGGCCAGATTGAGATCGATGAATTATATGTCGGAATAGATAAGCGCGGCTGTCACTACATCGTGCCGGTTCAAGCGAAGGGCGGCAAAGACCAGATCGGGATTGTACAGACAACGCAGGACATCCGATTCGTTGACGAAAAATTTCCCAAAATGCGCTGCCGTGCGGTCGCTGCACAGTTCATGGATGACAACATAATTGCGCTGTTTGAGCTGACGCTTCAGGGCGACGAAATAAAAGTTGTAGACGAGCGTCACTATAAGCTTGTTCCGGCGAAAAACCTCAATCAAGACGCCATTCGTGATTACCGGGAATGACATCGGCAAGTGCAAAGTCGGCTGAGAATAGCGACTGCACAAATCCATCACGATCGGTTCTCAATGCACATAAGCGTTATCTAGTGTGCGGACCTCACTTCTTACCTATCAATTTCCTACTTGAGAAATTCGTTTAGACGAGTCAGCCTCGTCGCCAAAGGGGACAGACATGGCTGAGCATCAACCGATCAAGGTGAAGGTCGAGCCGACCAAAGATCTTTTTGTCTATATACTTACACGAGATATTTCTCATCAAGCAGCAATAATTGAACTACTTGACAATTCAGTAGATGGCGCAAGACGTATTGCCCCGGATTCAAGCGGTTTATCTGACTTTTTTGTAGATATTGACTTTAGTAAAGACCGCTTTTGCATTCACGACAATTGCGGGGGCATTCCGCTTGACGTCGCAAAAGACTACGCTTTTAGATTTGGTCGAGCCGAGGGAATGGAAAGAATTCCAGGATCGATAGGGCAGTTTGGCGTCGGAATGAAACGCGCGCTGTTCAGTTTTGGAAAGAAATATAGCGTCGAATCGGCAACAGATAAAGATTGGTTTCGATTAAATATCAATCTCAAGACATGGATGGAGGATAAGGACAGCTGGGATTTTGAAATAGAAGATTATGGAGAAAATACTGGCCAAAAGGAGGTTGGAACGCGAATTGAGGTGACTGACCTGTTCGATGATGCTGCTAATCAGTTCGGGCTCGAATTCTTTAGGACACGCGTTGAAAACGAAATTCGCGAAAAGCACGGATACTTCATCGCCCAAGGACTCGCGGTTCGCGTCTGCGGTACGACTATTCCGAGCCATCAGTGGCAGTTGATCGCAGACGATCAATTTCAACCTGAGTATATAGAGAAATCGTACAACGGTTCAGGCAAGGCTCCCGTCCATACACGAATTTACGCCGGGGTTGGCCGATCAAATCCATCCGATGCCGGCTGGTACGTAATCTGCAATGGCCGCTTAGTTCTCAGCGCCGAAAAGACTAATAAGACTGGCTGGGGATGGAGTAGCGATTCCGAAATGGACGCTGCTAGCGGCACACCGCGTTACCACAACCAGTTTGCGCGTTTCCGCGGCTATGTGCTTTTTGATAGCGACGATGCCGGTCGGCTGCCATGGAACACCACAAAGACCGACATCGACTCTGACGACACCATTTGGCTAGACGCGAGAGACACAATGGCCACAGTCATGCGGCCTGTGATTGATTTTCTTAATCTCGTGGATAACGAGAGCGACCTACCTGAGAATGAAAGGCCACTCACTGCGGCTCTCTTAGCCGCGAAACCGAGAGCTATCGCCGAAGTGAGAACGCAACAGAAGTTCTCATTCCCGGCAAGTCCACGCAAACCGCGCCCAAAAACGGTCACGATACAATTTCGCAAGGAAAAGCAACGGGTGACGGATTTACAGGAGGCTATGGGCACCACCTCCGCTCGCAATACGGGCGACGCCGCCTTTGAAGAGGCTTACAGCAGATATGTCGGCGACGAATAGTTGTGTAGATATGGCACCAAGTTACCGTTTAATAGATTATCGCATACGCCCCTCCAAACATGTCGAGAGGATTATGCTAGCTGAAGCATTCAGGCGACAAAGATTCCACGCTATAGAAGATTACCAGTATGTAGGTTTAGGATCGGTATTTTTTACTGACTTTCGAGTCCTACATAAGGCACTCGGCATTACGCAGATGTTTAGTATTGAAAAGCAGGAGGTCCACCGCGACCGCTTTGAGTGGAACAAGCCATATTCTGGTATAAATATACTATTTGGGCATACTGAAAAGAGGCTGTCTGATATCGATTTTTCTATTCCTACTATTATATGGTTGGATTATGACGGCAGTTTAGACAAAAGTGTAATAAGCGATATACGTGCCGTATCTCGCTCAGCCTCACATGGCGCAATTCTTGTGGTGACTGTCAATGCTCATCCGCGACAACCAAATGACGACGGCGCTGATATGCTTGAACAAGTTAGCGCGGAACTAGGAAATGAGCGAATTTCCGCCGATACCGATTTGACGACGCTGCGCGGCTGGGGGCTAGCAGACTTTTATCGGAGAGTTGGAACAAATGAGATCGAGGACTCCCTCTCCAACGCCAATGGTGTTCGTGATCCGGAATTGAAAATTGAATACGAACAAATCTTCAATTTCCGATATGAGGACGGGGCCAGAATGGCGACTTTTGGCGGGGTTTTCTTTCAAAAAGATAGGAGGGCTGAATTTGAGGCGTGTGCATTTGAACGGCTAAATTACATACGAAATGGCATCGATAGCTTTCGTATAAATGCCCCAAAACTGACGCTCCGAGAAATTGCATATCTCGAAAGGCAGCTGCCCCTAGAAGACCCCGATCAACTCGATTGGGGCGCAATGCCCGAAAATGACGCGAAGCAGTACATGGAGCTATACCGATACCTCCCGACATATCTACCAGTCGATTTTCTGTAGGCCGCAGCTCCGAACAAACCCACCAGTCGTAGCGAATACACATAGCGGTCGGATATCTGCTGAGCTGCGCTATTTCGATGGGGATTCTGGATTTCTGCGCGAAATTCAGAGGGTCCAATTCTCCCCTATGCAAGCACCCCGGCACCCCCTGCCCCCGGTACACCACCCTGGGCGCGGTCGGAGGTCGGGGCGTTTCTATATACTGGCGTCAGACAGAATGGTGGCTCCAATCTGGCTCCACTGTGGCTCCACTCAAGCACGGATTCAGGCCTATACCGTCTTCGCCGGTCAAGCCGTGCGCTGTTCCCTTGAGATCACATCTGCGATCCTGTAGAGTGCCATAAGCAGCTGATTTCATATGTCTTTTGATCTGGCCGGGGCGATAGGGCGAAGCCCGTCAAGTGACGCAAGTCACGCTAGCTCAGCGGGAGAGCACTGCCTTCACACGGCAGGGGTCGCTGGTTCAATCCCAGCATCGCCCACCATCCGGCGCAAAGGGACGGAAATCCTTACCTTGCGCCACTTCACGACCACCTAAACCATTCAAAGCCTTGGCTTTCGGCCTTTTGCTGCGCTGCGGCACGATTTCACCAAACAGCCACCGGTCGCGACCCAGGATTGAGCTTGATATCCCGGAGTTTAGTCCATGTCACCGCTGGTCCGCGTGCTGACCGCCGTACTGTTCGTCATCGTCTCGTCCGCCCCCGTGGCAGCGGCGAGCCGGGCCACATGTCCGGGACGCTCGACGAACTCGGCTACCTGATGCGCGGCAAGTCCGCCGCCAAGGACAGCCGGAAAACCGCCTGACGGCAGTCCTTTACGATTGCATCGGCGCGGCAAGCCAGAGCGCATCGGCCGCTGCCAGCGCGGTGCTGCCGCCGTCAACCGGAACATCAGCACCCTTGATCCAGTAGCTCTGCGGACCGGTCAGAAACGCGATCACCTCCGCCACGTCGTCGGGCCGGCCCGACCGCTTGGTACGCGCCATCATTGTGGTCGCCCGCGTACCGAAGGCCGAGACGAAATCGTCGAGGATACGCGTCTCGACCGCGGCCGGGCTGACCGTGTTGATCCGCAAGTCCCTCTCCAGGAATCGCTCGACCTGGCCGATCGACCAGGCGATCACCGCTTCCTTCGACAGGTCGTAGGCGCACACCGGGTCGATTTCCTCGCGCTCCACGAACGCGCTGAGCGCATCGACACCGGGCAGCGCGAGCAGCCGTTTGACCTGATCGATATTTTCCCGCCAGCGCGCACCGGCCTTGGACGCCACGCTGACGATGGACGCGCCATCCGCTAGCCTGGGCAGCAACGCCTCGGTCATCGCGATCAGGCCGAATGCGTTGAGCGCGAGGATCTTGACCTCCAGCCCCGGCCGGGGCGGCAGACCGGCACAATTGACGAGTGCATCGAACGGACCTTCGACCTTGCTTGCGGCAGCGACGATGGCGGCCGGGTCCGTCATGTCGACCGCGATCCATTCGTCCACGCGAACCGCGGGCTCCTCGATGTCGAAGGCGACGATCCGCGCGCCCTGTTCCGCGAGCTTCCTGGCTGTCGCCGCGCCGATGCCGTGAGCGGCACCTGTTATTGCCACCTGCATATCTTGTCCTCCCCGATTCCCGGCGGACGGATCGCCCGCGCGAATCTGGAAAAGCAAGCATGCCGGGCGGAAGATTTCCAGCACAACGTGCATAAATCTCATAATGCAGGATTTACCCCGGCGCCATTCGGGTGAGGCCCGTCACCCACCGCCGGCGCAACATCCGCCAACCGGCAACAGGACCGAAATCGGGATGGAAAAGCCGGCGGGATGCGCCGGCCTTCGCAGTTCGCGGATTGGTCCGCCCGGTCAGGCGCTCAGCTTACCCGCGTCCGTATCGCCATCGGCGGCCGATTCATCGACCTCGATGCAATCGCCGCCGGAAACGGCCGCGATCGCGGCGAGTTCGTCGGCACGTTTCAGGATGCTTCCGCCGTCATAATTGTGCTGGTTCGCGAAAGTCAGCCCGATACTGACGGTGAACTCCGCCTCTTCCTTCGCCCCGCCCGGCGCGGTTGCGCGCACCGCCCACACGAGCCGCTCGCAGGCACGGGCCGCAGTCTTGGCGTCCGTGTTCGGGAAGACGATCGCAAACCGGTCGTCGGCAACGCGGCCGACACCATCATAGGCGCGGATCTGTTCGGCAAGAATTTCGGCCAGCCGCCGCACAAGGCGGTCGCTCGCGGCGTGCCCCTGCGAAGCGCTGACCCGGTCGAGCCGGTCGATCTTGATCGACGCAACCGCCAGCGGCTCCCGGAAGCGGCGATAGCGGTTGAACTCGTTGTCGAGAATGCTGAGGAAATGGCGCAGATTGTGCAACCCGGTCAGGTCGTCCGAGAGCGCCTGCTGTTTCGTGCGCCGATGCGCGTCCTCGAAGTCGCGGATACTGAGAATGGCGCTGAGCTTGCCCTTCTCGACAACGGGAATATGCCGGATCTTCTTTTCGGTGAGCAGCTCATAGACGCTGTCGGCGTCGTTGTCGGGTTCGCAGGTCAGGACCGATGTCGTCATCAGGTCCCCGACATCCCGCTGGAGAAGGCCCGCATGGTCTGCCGCCAGGGCGCGCATGATATCGCGCTCCGAGACAATGCCGACGATATCGCCCTCATCGTTCACGATCGGAAGAGCGCCAATATTGTGCTCGCTCATGGTTCGCACGGTGTCGATCAGGGTGTCGTCCGGATGGCCGACCTTCAGCCCCATCCGGTTTTTCATTGAAATCAGTTCGCGAATGCGCACGGCGGTATCCCCTCAGTCATATCGAAACAAGTATACGATTCGCATCTTAAGAAATCATTCCCGGCAACAGGTGCGCAGATCGCAAATTCCCTTGCGGTAGCCGGGCACCCGGCGGTTCATGCCGGCGCATCAACTCAAACCGGCCTTCCCGACCTTCGTCGCCTTGCCTTCGCGCGGCATTGCGATATGAGACGGGCCAGACGCAGCAGAAAGGCAGGGACCGATCATGTCAGAGGGACGCAACAATCTCTTTCCGCTTGGCGAGGCGGAGACACCGTGGCGCAAGCTGACGAGCGACCATGTTTCGGTCGACACGTTCCGCGGCGAAGAGGTCCTGGTCGTCGAACCGGAGGGCCTGCGCCTGCTGTCGGAAGCCGCGTTCGGCGACATCAACCACCTGCTGCGCCCCGGTCACCTGAAACAGCTCGCCTCGATCCTCGACGATCCGGAAGCCACCGAAAACGACCGTTTCGTCGCTTACGATCTCTTGAAGAACGCCAATATCGCCGCCGGCGGCGTGCTGCCGATGTGTCAGGACACCGGCACCGCCATCGTCATGGGCAAGAAGGGCCGCAAGGTCTGGACCGATGGCGGAGACGAGGACGCGCTGGCGAGCGGCGTGCTCGACGCCTACACGAAGAAGAACCTGCGCTATTCGCAACTCGCGCCGCTGTCGATGTTCGAGGAGAAGAACACCAAGAACAACCTGCCGGCGCAGATCGACATCTACGAGGAAGGCGACGACGCCTACAAGTTCCTGTTCATCGCCAAGGGCGGCGGTTCGGCCAACAAGACCTTCCTCTACCAGGGAACGCCGTCGCTGCTGACGCATGACCGCATGGTCGAGTTCCTGAAGGAAAAGATCCTGACGCTCGGCACCGCGGCCTGCCCGCCCTATCACCTAGCCATCGTCATCGGCGGCACCTCTGCCGAAATGAACCTGAAGACGGTCAAGCTCGCCTCGACGCGCTATCTCGACACGCTGCCAACCGAGGGATCAGAGGACGGGCACGCTTTCCGCGATCTCGAAATGGAGGCCGAGATCCACAAGGCGACGCAGGCGACCGGCGTCGGCGCCCAGTTCGGCGGCAAGTATTTCTGCCACGACGTGCGCGTCATCCGCCTGCCGCGCCACGGCGCCTCGCTGCCGATCGGCATCGGCGTCTCCTGCTCGGCGGACCGCCAGGCGCTCGGCAAGATCACAAAGGACGGCATCTTCATCGAGCAGTTGGAGACCGACCCGTCGAAATACATGCCGGAGATCGACGAGGACGCGCTTTCGGCGCATGTGGTCAAGATCGACCTGAACCAGCCGATGACTCAGATTCTGAGCGAATTGTCGAAACACCCTGTAAAGACTCGGCTTTCGCTGACCGGCTCGATCATCGTCGCGCGCGATCTCGCCCATTCGAAGATCCGCGCCCGCCTCGAGGCCGGCGAGCCGATGCCCGACTATTTCAAGAACCACCCGGTCTACTATGCCGGCCCGGCCAAGACGCCGGAGGGCTTTGCGTCGGGGTCCTTCGGCCCGACCACGGCCGGCCGGATGGATTCCTATGTCGATCAGTTCCAGTCCTTCGGCGGTTCGATGGTGATGCTGGCCAAGGGCAACCGTTCGCGCCAGGTGCGCGAGGCGTGCGCCCGCCACGGCGGCTTCTATCTCGGCTCCATCGGCGGACCGGCGGCGCGCCTTGCGCAGGACTGCATCAAGAAAGTCGAGGTCGTCGAATACCCGGAGCTCGGCATGGAAGCGATCTGGAAGATCGAGGTCGAGGACTTCCCCGCATTCATCGTCATCGACGACAAGGGCAACGACTTCTTCAAGGAACTCAACCTGGGCTGAACGTAGCGCCTTTCCTTCTCCCCTTGAGGGAGAAGGTGGATGCGGCGGCTAATCCCTCCCTTGCGGGGAGGGAAAAAGGCGCGCGGCATCGCCGCCGCGCCTCTTCCACGAGACCGGATTGTCAAAGAACCGGAAGACGGGCGGTCGAAGGATCGCTCTGTCTAATATTATGTGTGCGGTCCCGCGACCGCCCGTTCGGCATGCTCACGACATCAGTCGTCCCGGCGCTTTCCCGTGAGAAACTCGCCTGACCGGACAAGGTACGCATCTGTTGCCCGCTTCCCTCAAGCGGATGCGCTCAGTTCCGGTCATGCTCGGCTTGCCGTTGCTGCTACCCCGTCGGGAACGGAGCACGGCGCGCCA
>Ga0272444_10001221_pt1 | contig 25204 bp, 18 predicted proteins | sample SSMForm13_FD_201033 | JGI IMG/M metagenome (GOLD analysis project Ga0272444, IMG submission 201033) | Marine sediment archaeal communities from Little Sippewissett salt marsh, Falmouth, MA, United States - SSM-Form-13 | ecosystem: Environmental > Aquatic > Marine > Wetlands > Sediment ...
CGGAGGCGCGAAGCGCGGCAGCTATCGCAGTTCGTGGGCCGGCCTTTCACTTTGTGTGCTGCTGATCGTGGTGGTAGTCATCTTGCTTCAGAGTGCGGCTGTAGGCGGCGGACAGAATAGCGTAGATGGCTTCAAGGAATGGCTGCGAAAGAGCCCAAAACCAACCGGGGTCAAGTATTCATCTGATAAGCGAGCCGTGGAGTCGATGCTCGAGGCACTCCGGCTTCGACAGGAAGAGCTCCTGGAAAAGGAACAGGAGATTGAGGCGGCCCGAAAATCGCTCGAGGAGCTCCAAGAACGGCTCAAGAAGCAAATGGCATCAATCAAGGAGATGAAGGATGCGGCCGATGAGCTTCTCAAGAAGGCCAAGTCCCAGCAGCAGGAACGCATCGACAGCCTAGTCTCTCTTTACGGGACGATGAACCCACAGAATGCGGCGGCGGCTCTGATGGAGCTATTCAAGAAGGACCAGTCCCTTGTCGCGACGATATTCCGGTCCCTAAACAAGAAACGGGCGGGGATCATTCTCGATGCAATCACTGCGACTTCACCAAGTGTATCGGCGGAGATAACGATGCGGGTCGGCAGATATCGGTAGGATCGGACCTAAGACAAGATGGCGGCAATGAACAGCAATCTTATTCTCTCCCTGATTGGCAAGAAGGCTGAGGCTGGAGGTGCCAAGAAGATCGCCTCGAGCTTAGGCAAGAGCGGTCAACAGCACTCCAGTTCCTTCTTGTCCATTCTCAGAGCAAGACTTGGCAAGGTGGGAGCGCTTCCCGAGAAGAGGCCAGGGCCAGTGTCATGTTCGGGCCGCGATGTTTCTGTCAGGGGCAAGACCTCAATCCCGAGGCAGACCTCCAAGCAGTCCTCAGGCGAAGCGAATCTCGGCATCGGCCTTGTCCCAATGACGAACGGCACTATACCAAGTGGTCGGCGGCTTCAGCCTGAGTCGCGCCGTGCCCTCGTGATCAAGGAGCACAGCGAAGGTAAGAGTCGCTCGCTTTGCGGCCAAAAGGCGAAAGCGCGAGGAATCCACTCGCGGCCTACATCAGGCGCGCGCCAGATGCTCCTGCCTCGCGCTCCGAATGTGCCTTCTGCTTCGACCCACCGGTTGCTGAGTTTGCACGCGCGGTCAGATGTATCCAACAACCCTGATATCCCATCCCGTCTGAAGCCCGCGTCAGCTGGCCGTCCGAGGCCAGCTGTTATCAGCCGTTCAGGGGTCCGAAAGGCTCCGCACAAGTTCTTTAGCAGGTCCACGGCGCGTCGTGCATCTCTGACGCGGAGAGACTACTCGCCTCGTCCGAGGAATGGTGGATTTACCGCCCTGGGGGAAGGCGTGCGGGTGGCGGAAGTAAGAACCACACAGCATGCGGCTAACCGTATGATCGGCCGGACGTCTAAGTTGGCGGAGCGCGGGAACGAGCAAGTTCGCAGGCTCACCGACCAACGTCTTGGTGCGCCCAGCGAGATCAGTGCCCCGCGTTTGGGCCTGACAGACCAAAATCCCCACGGAGCAGCTGGTAAGGGAAGCTCGGCGAAGAGGGGGACACGGCTTGTATCCACTGCTTCAGCAAAGACATCAATCAGAAGACGCATGTCTCCTTTGCGGGGCGTGAGAGCTCTCTCTCTCAAAGCCCCCCTCAAGAGCTCGGCGAGTGTCGTTCGAGGTTCAACCACGTTGACCGCCAAGGCGGAGGCTAAGGCACCACTTCTCAGGGAATCGCTATTCAACACAGCCTCTCAGCCTCATCCAAAAGAAGGACGAGACACACATCATATCCCGGCGGGAAGGGCCGGCGCGAGCACGACGAGGCCCGAGTCTCATTCTCCGGGAGATTCTTATCATTCCAGAAATAAAACCCACCGACAGGCATCCGTTGGCATCTGGCGGCAAGTTCTCACGAACAAGGGCCACACACAACCTCACTCGAGGCCCTCACAAAGCCGCCAAAACAGCTACTTCCCGGCTAAAACCAATGCGGCCAGGCGCTGGCTACCCAGTAAAGCTTCTCGCTTCTGGGGCAGGAGTGAATCGCATCATCCCTCCTTCCGCGCTCTTGGTCACCCGCAAAGAGGCGACAGCAAGACAAGTGGTCTCGAGTCGTCTGGCCGCATCCCCTCCCTTTCGAAGGCGCTTCGTGCGACGTTCGAGTTAGTCCCGACGCGACCCAAAGGTAAAACCGGACAAAAAGGCCAACGCCCAACTGCCAACCACAAACCGCTCACAACCAACCGCCCAAGTCCGAGGGTCGAGGCCGGAAGACGGGGCAAGTTGGATGGTTCGGTAGATCGGCTGAAAGCGCCGTCCGATCGACTGGCTCGTGTATCAACCGGGACCAACAGATCGAGAACTCCAGCCAAATTGACCCGCGTTGCACGCACGACTATTGCTACCAATCCAAGTCTGCGTGAGGCGCCGGGGATGAGGCGGCAGAAGTCACTCGACACTGGTCGGGGCGCAGGAGTTAGGTCCATTATGGCAAAATCCAAGAGTCATCAACCGATTGCCGGAGATGAGAGGCCGGTGGAGGTGAAGGGAAACAGGCCTTCCCAGGGGCACGCAACGCCCCATCAAAGAGGCCAAAAGAGCGACACGACGGGGCTCAAGGCGAAGGCTGCGGCTGCCATGCGACCGACGACGACGCTCAAGGCAGGTGGAACCGTGAGGTCCTCGAAGCCGATAGCTTCAAAAAGCAAAGCAGCTATCGCAGCGAAGCACCAAAGCCCTGCAAGACAATCGCCTCGGCCTATGCTTCACGAAAAGCCCCGAAGCATGAACGGAAAAAAGAGCTTCACCACACATCGTGGGCAAGAAACGCCAAAGTCGCCTGATGCAGTCATGCCTGGCCGTAAAGGGAATAACGAGGGACCAGCTGAATCGCGAGTGAAGGCTCGCCTGCACACACCGAATTTCAAACGCGCGACGCGACTGAGCGCCAGCAGTAAATCCACCGGTAGAGCTCCCAGAGTGAGCTCGCGCGAGGTTGGGAAGCAGCTCAGTGCGCCTCGTCAACGAAGCGGGGCTGCGTCTCTGCGATCAACCAAGACAGCGGGCAAGCTCAACGTCAGGCAAGGACGGCAGCCGGCGATTCCAAACAGCGACTCGAGACATAGGACTCAGACGACGGCTAGTCGGCATGGGAGCCAAGAGCCTGCGTCAGTCAAGAGTCCCGCAACCGAGGAGGCACTTCTATCGAAGCCTAGAATGGATGACTTCCCGAATACGCGTGAGCACGTTGAAGGCACGAAGGTTGCTAGCAGACACACGCCCCCCTCAAAACCGGCCGAAAACGCTCAGCGGCAAGATGCTTCTCGGCAGTTAAGAGACGCCGAGGTGAGCAAGTTCGACTCAGGGATGAGTTCTCGCCAGGATTCGAGCTTGGCAAAAACGAGTGTAAAGAGCCTTGATCGGACGGATGAACGCGCAGCCAGAGCAACCGACGCAACCGTCAAAAAGGAGGTTACATCTTCTTTGACGAAGGCGCCGGACACAAAGGCTGAAGGCCGGGCGATTCCGAGCGACAAGACGAGTGCAAATGTGGCAGCTCGGTCGGATGGTTCCGACAACGCTGGCAATCCATCGAACAAGCGTCAACCGAATGTCGTCAGAAGCCCCGCCACTAGTTCAAAGACGGGTGGGGAGCACGAGACGAGCGCAAGAGCCGATTCGGCTCCGAAGGCTGAGCAGATTGCTCGGCCGGTGGACGACGCGCCCGATAGACCGTCCCGTACAAACGTGCAGACCGGGATGGCGCCTCACAGGGATTCAACCGCAACTCAGAGTGGGGGCAAGGCCACACAGCCGGCCGAGCGCTTTGAGGACATCAGTAATCAACATCTCGGCAAGGAGGAGGCGCTCAACGTGAGCGACCGTAAACATCGCGATCCGGTTAGAGCTCAGGATGAGCCGCCGAGATGGACGAGAGCCGAGAATGAAGCCTCAAAGAAGACGGTAGATGTTGCGGCGCGTCCGTCGGAGCCTGCTCAGTCGAAGGGCTCTGCGGGCGTTGTGAATACCAAAGCGGCATCGGGTCAGTTGGAGAGTCAGGGCTTGCGCGACGCGCAGGCGGTTGACACAGGAATCGAGAGCGATGCAAAGCCCTCTTCAGCTCAGAGATCACAAGAGATGTTCCAGGGCGTTCCCGCGGAGATATTGACCGACGACAGTGCGCCGGGTGGATTTCGGACGATTCTGGCTGCGCCCAGGGCTATGACTGCTCAGGTCGCGGCGCGCATACGGAGATTGCACCAATCAGGGAAGCAGGAGATGCGGATACGGCTGAATCCGCCTGAACTTGGGGCGATGCGGATCAGGATTCGCGTGGCGAACAACGGTGTGAAGGCCATGCTCATGGTTGACCAGCCGCAGGCGCACACACTGCTGGAGGAGAGTCTGCCAGCGCTTCTGCGCGCACTTCATGATCAGGGCCTAAAGGTGGATTCTTTGTCGGTCGAGATCGGTCATGGCTCTGACGAATTTGAGCTTTCGTCGCAGAGCGATGGGCAGACAGGCGAACATGAACGTGGAGACGTCCGGTCAGACCACCCGTGGCGGGAGGCGATTGATGAGACGATGTTGCCACCCCTTGCGGAGCTTTCAGGTTCGAGATTGCTGGATGTAGTCGCATAGTATTCAAGAAAACAAACTTAGCCACAGTAGCTGCATGCTACGTCGGCTGAAGATGAACTGCAGAAAGGAGGTGATATAAAACGATGGACGGAGCAAATGGAGTAAATGGAGCGTCATACGATGGGACGAATTATGGGCAGGCAAATGGCGCCGGCGCGGCGGAACTAAGCGAGCGGGATTTCTACACGCTTCTCGTCGCGCAAATGAAGAGCCAGAACCCATTGGAGCCAATGACCAACGAGGATTACATCTCGCAGCTCGCGCAGTTCTCCTCGCTTGCTCAGCTTGGCTCAGTCAACGAGAACTTGATGTATTTGCAGATGTATCAAGCATCGCTTAACAACACGCTGGCGGTCTCTCTGGTAGGCAAAGAAGTGAAGGTTGGCACCAGCGAGCTCGAACTTACTGGCGGTCACTGCAACAAAGTCTGGTACTCAGTCGAGTCGGACGCCTCGGAGGTCAAGATTCTGGTGAAGGATGCGGACGGGAGCGTTGTCCGTGATGAGGTGCTCGGCGCGCAGGAGGCGGGCGAATACACAGTCGATTGGGACGGCAAGGATTCAAATGGTAACTCGGTTTCAGATGGCACATATTCCGTCGAGGTGATAGCGAAAGACGAGGACGGAGTCAGTGTATCGACAACCTACGGCATCCGAGCTCGTGTCACCGGTATCTCGTTCGAGGAGGGTATAACGTATCTTATCTTGAACGGGCAGAAGGTCCCGCTGTCAGACATAACAGAGATTCACGAGGGAGATAGTTCAGATGGTGAATGAGCTTGCTGGTCCGGGCCTTATGAGAGGTCTTGAACAGGTCCAGCAAACGGGAAAAGTAAGGCGCCAAGAAGTCGCAAAGCAAAGCAAAGGCAAGGGCTTTGACGCCTTCCTTCGCGAGGCTGAGACCAGTGGGGAACGGCTGAAGTTCTCCGCACATGCCTTGAAACGGCTTGAATTGAGGGGTATCCAGCTCTCGACGAACGATCTATCGCGACTCTCAAACGCTGTTGGTCAGGCGGAGGCTAAGGGAAGTCGGGAATCGCTTGTCCTGATGGACGATTTGGCCGCGATAGTCAGCGTCAGAAATCGAACGGTAGTAACGGTGTTGGATGCCAAAAGCAAAATGGAGAACATCTTCACGAACATAGACAGCACAGTTCTAGTTAGGAGGTAATCACCAATTTCTGCGGCGGCAAGTGGCCGGTCCTAGAGAGGAAGTTTGCTGTTGCCAAATGACAGAGGCAAGAAGCCCGTCCCGCAGAACAGAAGACCCAAACCGGAACAGACAAGAGAAATTACAATTAGAATCGCGGTCGCGGGCCGTACTATAGCTGGCCCTTAGCAAGGGAGCTAACGCGCTGCTGAATGACAGAAGCAGTGCACCGGTCCTAGCGATTGCAGAAAACAGGAGGAAAGGGAAAGATGCTATCATCTTTTTATTCCGGACTATCGGGGCTCGGCGCCCATGTTGTGGGCATGGACGTGCTCGGTAACAACATCGCCAACATCAACACAGTTGGCTTCAAGGCGTCCTCGCCGATGTTCCAGGACATTCTCAGCCAGTCGATTGGGCAGGACATGGAGGGAGGCTCTCAGGTAGGCCTCGGCGTTTGCTTGGGTGGCGTTACGCCGTCGTTCTCTCAAGGGGCTTTCCAGAGCACCGATGTGGCGACACATCTTGCCATCCAGGGCAACGGGCTCTTCGTGCTCGGTGACGGTTCAGGCAACAGGTTCTACAGCCGCGCGGGCAACTTCGTCTTCGACAAAGAGTATGACCTAGTCAACCCAAATGGGCTCAACGTGCTGGGTTGGTCTGACATGCTGGAATCAGGTGTCATCAACACGTCGGGCGAGGCGACCAACATACATTTGCCGCTTGGCATGACCATGGACCCAGAGGCGACCACGCTGTTCAAAACGAACATCAACCTCAACACTGAGGCGACGGTCGATAACCCCGCAACCTCGTCAGTCGATGAGGCTGAGGTATTCAGCACGTCGCTGACTATCTACGATTCGCTTGGCGCGTCACATTCCGTGACGCTGGAGTTCACCCCGATCGATGAGAACGGTGACTCCATTCTTGACCGGTGGGACTGGATAGCATACGTGGCGAGGTCCGACGTTGATTCCTCGACGACTCTTCCACTTACGGCCGATGGCAACGGCGTGATCATCGCAAGGGGCGATCCTGACTTCGCCCCGACCGGGAATCCAGCGCTCGATTTCGACCCGATGAGATTCGACTCGAGCGGGATACTGACCTCCAACGGAGGCGCGGCGTCACTGAACTTCGCTTCCATTGACTGGGCAAATGGCGCGGTGGACCAGGACCTGGCTTGGCAGATAAAAAGCGAGGTGGACAGCAGCACAACCTACCTGACGGGCTATGCGCTGAACTCGGCGATCTCCTACACCTACCAGGACGGCTTCTCGATCGGCGAGATGGAGTCTGTGATGATACGAGGAGATGGTACAATAATCGGCGTGTTCTCGAACGGAACCACCAAGGCAGTCGCACAGATCGCCCTGGCAACGTTCCCGGCGCCGACCTCGCTAACGATAATGGGCGAGAATATGTTCGCGCAGGCGCCAGGGTCCGGTAACCCGACCATCGGCACGGCAAAAACCGGCGGTCGCGGGACGATTATCGGCCAGAGCCTGGAGATGGCGAACGTTGACCTGACGAGCCAGTTCACGTCGATGATCACTATGCAGCGCGGCTTCGAGGCGAACTCGAAGATAATCACGGTTACAGACGAGATGATACGGCAGATGCTGGCTCTCAAGCGGTAGCGCGAAACTCCCGATACAAGTTTATCAGTATTGATGTTTTGGGGTTCGGAGGTCATCTTCGAGCCCCTTCTTGTTTTTTCGGCCCTCCCAAGTATGATCGGCCCATTCTAACATTTAGATGACATCGAACTCGTTCAATTCCCATGCGGAGGGATTCCATTGCCGGCTAAAAGGCGTAAGAAGCACCGATGGTTGAAGCGCATTTTGATTATTCTGGCTGTTGTAATCGGTCTTTTATTGGTCGGTTATGTGGGCCACACGCATTTCGTGGTGAGCGGCGATGAGCCCGATGAATTTGACGTTTACAAGCTGGGAACAGGCGATATCACATCTCGGCTGACGGAGACAGGAGAGACGTATCTCGAGGGCACGATCGAGGTCATGTCGAAGGTCTCGGGAACGGTAACTGAGACCACGGTAGATGAGGGCGATAGCGTAGAAAAAGGCCAGGTTGTGGCAGTCGTTGAGCCTGACAACACGGAGCTTCTGCGGCTCTATGGTCGGCGTGCTCAGGTAGCAAACGCCTACATTCAGATGGTTCAGGCCAAAGACGATCTTCAGCATCAAAGGAGGCTTTTTGAGAAAGTACAAGGCACGTCGCGAGACATCGTGCTTCGCAAGGAGAGGGGCCTCTCGACGGCAAGGACGAATTTCCGGCTTGCTCTCATGGAACTTCACATACTCGAGAAGGACATGGAGATAGAGGCTGGGATGGCCATGCGGGTTATGGCTGCGCTGAAGTCTGGCTCCGAGAAGGAAATCAGGAAGACAATTGACGACTCTTTGGACATTTCAGCCTCGGATGGTAAGGGCTTTGTCCGGCTAGCGGACGTTCGAGTTCTGGCGCCGAGCGCGGGCGTAGTGATCAGCAAGGGCGTTGAGATGGGCGAAATGGTCATTTCGGGCACATCAGCGCTCAGCAGAGGCACAGTTCTCTTCAGAATTGGAGACCTCGATTCGATGTTCATCAGCTGCCGGGTGAGCGAGGTTGACGCCGGCAAGCTCGAGATCGGCCAGCGAGTGAGTGTCACGTTTGAGGCATTTCTGGACGAGCAGCCGACGGGCAAAATCGTCTGGATATCGCCCATCGGCAGCAAAGCGCAGGGCTCATCCATCATTTCCTTCCCGGTCAAGATCAAGCTAGACGAGGCATACCGATTCGCGAAACCGGGGATGTCGTGCGACATAGACATAGTAACCTCTGAGAAAAAGGATGTGCTCAGGGCGCTTCTGGAGTCCGTAGCAATTGAAGAGCAAGATGAAGAGGAAGAGGGGGAAGAAGAGGGCGATGAAGAAGCCGTGGAAGAGGAGCACGAAACCAGAAGGGGCAAATACGTCTATGTTAAGAAGGGAGAGACATACGAGAAGCGCCAAATAGAGATCGGAGAGGAGGACGAGAAGCATTGTGAGGTCACATCTGGTCTCGAGGAGGGGGAGGAGATTGTAACGGACATCGACGAGTATGAGGAGGCTCAAGAGGAGAAGGAAAAAGAGGCAGATGAAGATAAGAAAGAGAAAGACAAGAAGGGGAAGTCTTCTAAGCGCCGCAGACGGAGAAGGCTTCGCTAGAGGTAACCATTAGGACGAGGAAGCGGCTAGAACCTGAGATTGTGATGTATTTTAGGAGCTCGACCTTCATGGTGGTGGTATTACTCAGCCAATGACCGATGGCAGGAGTGCCGGAACGAGCGCCAGATTCACGTTTTGGGCCTGCGCCGTTATCGTCATTGTCTCCTCACTCGTGCTCACTCACGAGATCTCCGAGCCATTCTGGGGCATCCAGGACTTCAACTGCGTGCTGCACTCGATTCCGGCCAGGAATTTCCTTAAGTATGGCCTTGTGGCGACGCGTTTCATGCCTACGATCGATACAGGGGACGTGCCGAACGGCCACTTTGATTTCTACGTTCATCACCCCCCAGCCACTACCTACCTTCTGGCTTTGTTCTTCGGCATTTTTGGCGAATCCGAATGGGCAGGCAGGCTTCTCTTCGCGCTCTGTGCGATTGGGAGCGCTCTGCTCGTATTCCTCATAGGAAAGCTCTATCTAGGTCGGTTTGAGGCGTTTGCGTGTGCTCTCGTGTTCTCGCTGCTGCCTGGTATCGGCTACTTCGGCAGAATGATCAACCACGAGAGCCCGGGGCTGTTCTTTGCCTTGCTCGCGTTCCTCTTCTACTGCAAGTTCTTGAAGACACGATCGCGTCGCGCCATCATTCTCCTTTACGCCTCGACTGTCTTAGGATTACTGACCAGCTGGCAGGATTACCTTCTGCCATTCGCGATAGCTTTCCACTACTTCGTTTGGGGCAAGCGACCGGGCGAATCGAGGTGGAAGATAATTCCTCTCCCCGTGTTAACATTCACGGTTTTCATAGCTCTTCTAGGCTACTCGCTGGCGCTGGTTGGCGACGGATCGGGCTCTGCTATCGGCGGGCCCATCAGCGCCATATTCATGCTGCGAATTGGCTCCGTGGCAGGACCGGACAAGTACTTCACATTCGTCGAGTTTTTAGGCCGTGAGTTAGCTGCGCTCGACAACCTGTTCACTCCGATCGTCACCTATGCTGCCGTAGCGTGGCTTCTGATTGTCGTCGTGGAGCGCGCAAGGGGCAGACGGCAGAGGGAGCATTTCGATTGGCTTCTTCTCTGTTTTCTCGCGTATGGCGTTTTGTATCTCTTGGTCTTCAAACAGCAGGCCTATCATCATGATTACTTGCTCTATTACACCGCACCGGTGTTTGCATACGCCAGCGTTCTCGCAACTCGCCATCTCATCGGTATCTGCCTCGCCCCCAAGCTCTGGGTCAAGGTCGTCGCGGTCGTGCTTCTGAGTTACTTGTTTCTCGCCACTGGACTTCCTCGGTTCGTCGAGCTGCACAGCAACCCGCCTTGCGACAGCTGGGTCGAGCTGGGCAAATACCTAAGGAGGCATATCGACTCGGACGAGGCCATCATTGTCTCCTGGCGCGAGGGGGACCTATACACCGAATACTACAGCGATCGGGAGATAACGCGCGGCGTTGTCACCCTAGACCAGTTTCAGAGCGCCCTCAATGAGTCACGCAACGAGGCGGTGGTCTATATGGACACTGCAAACACTAGGGCATCGGAAGAGCTCTCCGACTTCCTGGAAGCGAATTACATCGATATGCCCATCAGCGTCAAAGGGACCGACTACGTGGCATACATAATGAGAATACCGAAGAAGTACCGGAGCCGGCGCGCCCGTGCGAGGCAGGCTCTCTAAGGCTGTCCCTAAGGTGAATTGAGGACGGCTCCTGAGCCGCCACCCAACACCGCCTGTTCCAGACTGTTAGGCGCCTCGGGAAGCCCGCCGCGCATGCTGTATCAGCCTTCGTTTATGAGCAACGCACAAAGAAAAAGGGGCAAGCCCGAGAGCCTGCCCCTTCTCATAATCAAAACATCTGTTGGCGTTTAGACGTTGCAGCCTTCCCGCGCTAGCAGCTTCTCCCACTGCTCATCAATCTCGGTTTGGAACTCCTCGATGAGGTGTTCGTTGCCTGGCTTCGTAATGTGGGAGTATCTTCCCTGCAGCTTCAGCCACTCTGCTATCGGGACCTTCTCTTTCGGCTTGTAGGTGATCTTCCACTTGCCATCGACGACCTCAAACAGCGGCCAAAAGCATGTCTCAACCGCCATCTTCGCCATGTTCAGAGATTGCTCCATGGGGATTCGCCAGCCGCGGTGACATGGCGAGAAGATGTTCAGAAACGCCGGGCCATCAACAGCAAAAGCCTTCTCGGCCTTCGACACGATATCCCGCCAGTTGTGAGGCGAACACTGGGCCACATAAGGGATGTTGTGCGCGGCGACAATCGCCGCAAGGTCTTTCCTGTGCTGCGGCTTCCCAGGAATGCTCTCTCCTGCTGGACAGGTTGTCGTGCTGGCCCTGAACGGCGTGGCGCTTGAGCGCTGGATGCCGGTGTTCATATATGCCTCGTTGTCGTAACAGACATAAACGAACTTATGGCCTCGTTCGAGTGCGCCTGACAGAGCCTGAATGCCGATGTCGTACGTGCCTCCGTCACCACCGAAAGCGACGAAGTTGACATCCTTGTCGTATTTGCCCTGTTTCTTAAGGGCACGATACATCGTCTCGACACCCGTTATCGTCGCCGCCGCGTTCTCAAACGCGTTGTGTATCCAGGGTATCTTCCAGGCGGTGTAGGGATAGATCGTCGTTGCGACCTCAAGGCAACCCGTCGCGTTGGCAGCGATGACGGGCTTGTCAGAGGCCAGAAGCACCTGCCTAACGACGATGCTGGCCGCGCAGCCCGCGCATAGCCGATGCCCGGGCCCAAGGCCGTCGTGGCGGTGTGTCAGCTCCTTCAGAGTAACCATTTTATTCCTCCTAAGATCAATCTACTAGCTTCTAACAGTGATATAGTCAAAGGCCTTCTCAACCTTGCCCGTCTCGGCCACCTTCTTCAGCTCGCCAAAGACTTCCTCAATGTCATCGATGTTGAGGTCGCGGCCACCCAGGCCATAAACGAACTGGATGACCTTAGGAACCTTAGACAGATTGCAGATAGCGGAGCGAACCTCGTGGGCGACTGGCCCACCCTGAGCGCCGAACGAATCGCACCTGTCCAGGACAGCGATCGCTTTACAGTGCCCAAGTTTGTCCGCGATTAGCTCCGCCGGGAACGGCCTGAACATCCTGATTTTCAGAAGGCCGGCCTTGAGGCCCTTTTCGCGCATCATATCAACAACAGATCGGGTTGTGCCCGCGGCTGAGTTCAGAACAACGATCGCGACCTCGGCGTCATCAAGCTTGTAGCTCTCCAAAAGACCATACTTGCGCCCCGTCAGGGCCTCGAACCTCTTCGCCGACGCAAGGACAGCGTCAGGCACGAACTTCATCGCCTCGTGCTGCTGCCTCTTATGCTCGATGTAGTAGTCTTGGAGATCAAGCGGCCCAAGCGTCTTCGGGTGGTCCAAATCCAACAGCGGATATTGAGGCTTGTACTCGCCGACGAAGTCCTTCACCTGCTTGTCCTCGAGCAGCTCAACGCGCTCGATTGAGTGTGAGATGATGAACCCATCGAAGCAGACCATGATGGGCAGGAGCACATCCTTCGCCTCTGCAATGGGCAGGGACATGACTATGTTGTCATAAGCCTCCTGGGCATTCTCAGAGTAAATCTGTATCCAGCCAGAATCTCTGGCTCCCATTGTATCTGAATGATCGCAGTGGATGTTGATTGGCGCACTCATGGCCCTGTTCACGACAGTCATCGCTATTGGCAGACGGTTCCCAGACGCGCAGTAGAGTATCTCCCACATAAGCGCCAACCCGTTCGCCGCAGTGACGGTCATGGCCCTTCCGCCGGCTGCCGACGCACCAACACACGCGCTCATCGCGCTGTGCTCGCTCTCGACAGTCATCATCTCCGTCTTGATGATTCCATCATTGACGAACCCGGAGAACGTCTGCACTACTTCCGTCGCAGGCGTGATCGGATACGCCGCCACCACGTCAGGTTCTATCTGGCGCATGGCCTCGGAGACAACCTCGTTGCCGGTGTATGCAACTACTCGTTTCATTTATACTTCCTCCAAAATAGGCTTGGCAATCCCTTAGGTCTCTTCGATTTCCATCGTTATAGCTTGCACCTTGTCCGGACAAACGCTTGCGCACAGCCCACAGCCCTTGCAATGGAAGTAGTCGATGCCCACCATCTTCTCGTCCTTCACGAGAATCGACGAATCTGGGCAATATATCCAACACTGCAGGCAGTTGATGCACTTGTCCGCGTCCCAGATCGGCCTGCTAGAACGCCACGTCCCCGTCTCATACTTGGCGGAATTGCCCGCCTCGAGGATCATCCCGCCGATGGGTATGTCTCTCCAACCAGGAAGCTTGTCACTCATTCTCCCTTGACCTCCTCAAATCCTCTTTCCGCCATCTTGATGTTGGCCGTTATAATCTTGTCAGAGAACTTCTTACCCAGACGCAACTTGATAGCATCTCTAAGCGTCTGGAGACTAATCCGTCCCGATATCTTCGCGATCGCGCCTAACATCGGCGTGTTAGGAAGAGGCCTGTCTAGCTCCTCACGCGAGATACCAGTCGCATCGATCGTGAAAACCTTTCCACCCGAAAGCCCTATCGTCTCACGGACCTCCGCCGCCGGCTTGGTCGTGTTGACAAGGTACGTCGCGTCCTCATGAGCGCCCTTCTTGACATCGACACCACTCGTCAAGAGCGTCGCGTCAACTACAGCAACGTAATGCGGGTTCTTAACCGCACAGTGGATGTAGATTGGCTCGTCGCTGACCCGATTGTAGGCCGCAAGGGGCGCGCCCGCACGCTCGGGACCATATTCAGGGAACGCCTGAATATACTTGTCCTCGGCAAGGGCCGCCTCCGCGAACACCTTCGCCGCTGTTACAGTCCCCTGACCCCCTCGGCCGTGCCAGCGGAACTCCAATATCTCAGCCATCGTTTTTCTCCTTCCATACGGAAACTACTAATCAGTAAACCTGCCCTGCTATTTAGGTAGGGTAAGAGACAATCGACAGGATTGTATTGACACGCTAGCGCCGGGTCAAGGAAATACCTTGAGGAGTTTCCCCATTGGGGAAACGGGAGAAAAGAAAAAAAGGCGAACGGGGATAAGCCGTTATTGACCAGAAAGGGAGAGTCCTGTCCCTAGCGAGTGCGAGAAGGCTGATGGCAGGGCCTCTTTTCAAACAGATGTTTCTCAATTCGTGAGAGTTCCTAATGCATCTGCATGGAACGCAACTTGGCGATCGGTGTCTTGGCATCGCGTCGAGATGTTGAAAAAGCGCAGGAGTTGAATAAACACACTGATGCGAATCCTCTGAAGCGGCTCCGTCGCTCTTGCCATTCTCGTTAACGTGATCTACCATCTCCATATTACCAAAACAAAATCAGGCACAGTGTGTTACGCTACACATCACAGAATATCAGATGCAGACTCAGGAGGGGTCAAATGCGCAACCCATGTCTCTTTATGGTAGCTGCAGCTTGTCTGCTGCTGTCCGTAGGGGCGGTCCTAGCCGCGGATTATTACGTTGATGCGAGAACCGGCGATGACGAGAACACCGGCGCCTCACCGTCGGCGGCCTGGAAAACAATCACCCATGCCCTCGCCTCGGTGAGCGGGACCGCTGGCGATCCGGCGACCATATACATCGCCGCGGGCACGTATTCGCCGTCGGAAAACGACGAGAGCTTCCCGCTTCAAATGAAGTCCTACGTGTCGCTTATCGGCGAAGGGGCCGACACAGTGATAATCGATGCGGAGGACACCGCATATCACGTCGTATATTGCGCTGAAGTCGATCATCTCACGATTGAGGCCTTGAAACTCACAGGCGGCAGCGCGAGCGGCTCTGGAACCGATGGCAAAGGAGGAGGCGCGCTCTTTGCGGCTTGCTCGGACGTCATCGTGCAATACTGCACCGTAGCCGAGAACAGAGCCTGGATGGGTGGCGGGATTCACTGCGACGCTCGCGCGGCCGTTTGGGTCGAGGGCTGCCTCATCTCCGATAACAGCTCGTTTCCCGACTCCGGTGGCTACAGCTACGGCGGTGGAGTTGGCATCTTCAGGTCTTCGCCGACCGTCATCCATTGCTCTATTGAGAGCAACTCTGCTGTCATCGGCGCGGGCCTATCCTGCGACGATTCCTCCGCCAGAATTGCCTGGTGTGATTTCCTCGAGAATTGGTGCATCCCAGACCCCAGCGGAGGAAGCTGGGGCGGCGGCATATACCTAAGCGAAGCCTCGCCACTAATCGAGAACTGCGCGTTTTCGCTGAACTTCGCAAGCAGAGGCGCAGGAATACAGACCAGCAATTCCTATTTCAACGTCGAGGGCTGCAAGTTCGCAGATAACGACGCGGACTCAGGCGCCGGAATACACACCTGGGGCGGCGGCGCAGATATCACGAACTGCGAATTCGTCAACAACTTCGCCAGCTGGGGCGGCGCGATCTCCGCAAACGACTGCCTGCCTACCCTCAAAAACTGCCTCTTCGCCCTGAACACGGCCCAATACACCGGCGGCGGAATGTACATCGATAACGAGGCGCAGCCATTCATCAGCAACTGCACGTTCTATTCCAACTCTGCTGCCGTGTTCGGTGGGGCAGTTGGGATGCTAAACAACTCATCTGCCACGCTCGAGAACTCGATACTTTGGGCGAACGGCACGGAGATCGATCTTCACGAGGACTGCTCCGTATCGGTCTCCAATTGCTGCGTATATGGCGGCTATCCGGGAGATAAGAACATCTCTGAAGATCCGCTCTTCGTAACGGGACCCAACGGTGACTATTATCTCTCCTGCCTCGCGGCTGGGCAGGATGAGGATAGCCCCTGCATCGATGCTGGCAACGACACTGCCGCAGACTGTGAGCTCGACTGCCTCACGACGCGAACCGACGGCGCGTTCGACAGCTGGATGGTCGATCTCGGCTATCACTACCCGACCGATGCTGCTGGTGAACTCGCCATCTATTGCTACCTGAACGACGAGAACTTCGCGCCGGGCGACACTCTCTTCGCTCAAGTCGAGGTCGATAACACTGGACCTGATGTCTCAGTCGATGTGTATGTCGCAATGGTGCTGCCGGACGGGGCGATAATGACGCTCACGGACGCCGGCTTCGCAATCGGTCTTTATGCCTGGTTCTCGGATATCAGCCTGGCCGAGGGATTCACATCCGGCGTCGTTACAGCGTTCGAGACTCCGGTTCCGGATGGCATGGAGGGCGACTTTCTCTTCGCCGCGGCACTGACCGAACCAGGCACGCTCGACTACTTGGCCGGGCCGTGCATCTACCCATTCAGCATCCACGTGCCCCGGCTTGAGGGCAGAGATGGACCTCCACCCATGATAGGATGCGACGCGAGCCTGCCAATGAGGGATGGCGAGTGTATGGCAAACCGATAGCATCATCGCCGGGGCAAAAGAGGAGGCAGATAAAGACCCCTGTCTGGAACTGACCGGGCCGTGAACTAGCCTTTCGTCGCGCCGTAGTGGAAAGCCGTCCTGCCGTTGTGGTATGATGGCTATGCGCCTACGCACGACTCGACGCTGATCATCAGGATAACGCTAATCTCTGTGAAGGAGACGATCATGGCTCGAATATCGCCCTGCCTCATCCTGACTCTCATCATGCTGCACGTTGGCTGCGCATCTGGGCCAGAGGAGATCGCTACAGAGACAACACCTGACACGAGCAGTCAGCTGAGGCTCGTCGAGCTGGAGTTTCCGGAGGCGCCGGGGTGGGACCTCGCAAGTGGCCATCTGATGTTCATAACCAATCCCGAGTGGGGCATTCTCGACGGGAGTTCATATCAATCGGGCGAGAAGCCGGAGCATTTCCTTGAGACGACTTGCCGCACAGAGGCCACGGCGGGCGTGGTCAAGTTTCGGCTTCCAGCGTCGCTTTTAGGCGAGACATGGGCGAAGTTGAGCCTGGGCTTGCACTACGATAAACCCAGCAGGCGATCAAGAGGGACATGGGACGCCTGGTTCCTGCCTAACTACCATCTTCCTCCGGCGAGTGACCAACGAGAGCTCTCTCTGTCATTCGAAGGTCAGAAGGCGACTCTCGAGCCTAGAATCACTGTCGCCGGCGAGAGCCTCGACACATTTGTCGGCAGATTAAACGGCTTCTTCACGGGAGCTTATCTGTCTCTCGACCGCCTTTCAGTCCCCGAGCGCCCCCACCTTCACAGGCTTCTGGCTCCTGTCCTTCGAGCCAGTCAAGAGCCTCGAAAGGGAACTACGCTCACTCCCCATTTTCTGGCAGTTCCCAGATACTTCCGGCCTCTTTGCTGTGAGCGTCGGCCTCGACCTCGAGATAGGCCAGACGAGGCACGATGATACGTACTCCGCTACGTTCGTCATCGGGGATGACGAGGCCCGGATTGCCAGAGATGGCACGCTAAAAGCGTCGATGGCCGTGGATATCATCCCGATCGAGCTGATCGCCCCGGAAGGCAAAGAAGGCGCCTTTCTGGATGTATGGGCGACGAGGCGCTTCAAGTATTTCTCTAACACGACCCAGATCATGTCCTGCAACCTGCGGGTCTCGGGCTTTGAGCCGGGGCGACTATATCTTAAGCGCGGCGTGTCATTTGCTCTGCAGGTATTCGACGTGAGGTGGAAGCTGCTGAGGGCGGTCATTGTCCCTGCCGAACGGCCTAAGAAGGTAGTCCTGGACCTGAGTGGCGAGAGCTACACCGGCTTCGAGAGCGGCCGAGTGAAGAAGAAGTCCAACGACAGGCCATCCAACGGGTATTAGCCGAACCCCGGCTTGCCTCTCGCAGCGCCAGAACCTACTTGCTCCTTTTCGCCTCTTCGCCTCTTCGCCTTTTTCATCTTTCCCTCGTCACTCCCGGGTGATCCTACGATCTTGCATAATGCCGGCGCTGACCTATTATTCTGGACGAGATGCGGAGGGGTGGCCGAGAGGTCGAAGGCGGCGGTCTTGAAAACCGCAGACCGAAAGGTCCGTGGGTTCGAATCCTACCCCCTCCGTGCCGACCGCGAGCCGCCACTCCTGAGGCCGTTCTTCCACTGATTCAAAATGGTTACGATCACCGGGTTGTTTTCATCGAATCCCCTCCTCGGCCTCGCCCGTGCGGATGCGGATGCACGTGTCCGCCTCGCTGGTTACGACGATCCCGTCACCTAATTTGCCAGTGTGACCGTTAGTGCAAATAGCCTCCACTACTTCCGCAGCGACGTCGTCAGAGCAGACGATTTCGATTCGCATATTGGGCCGGAAGTTGCCGGGTTCCCTCTGGATCGCATCCGGCGGCTCGTCCACGCGCCATGCTCCGAAGCCGCGCCCGTCGCAAATGGAGGCTCCGCGCAGGCCCTCCACTCCGTGCAACGCGTAAGCAACGTCATCAAGCATCTCCGGCTTGATGTATGCGATAACAATCTTCATCTCTTGTTCTCCCTTAATTCTGAGTCGACTCGACACGCCGCCGTTCCATTGACGCATAAACAGCAGGAACCACAAGCAGCGTGAGCGCGGTCGATGTGGCTAGTCCGAACACAACTACAGTTGCCAGGGGACGCTGCACCTCCGCGCCGATCCCCGACGATAGCAGCAGCGGCGTTAGTCCCAAGATGGTGGTTACCGCCGTCATGAGCACCGGGCGGAGGCGCAACAGTGCGCCTTCCTCAACCGCTTCCTCCAGCTTCTTACCCCTTCCGACAAGATGGTTGATGTAACTCACGAGCACCATCCCGTTCTGGACGGCGATGCCGAAGAGCGCAATGAATCCGACCGAAGCCGGGACCGACAGGTATTCTCCCATGATCAGCAGTCCGACCACACCGCCGATAAGCGCCAACGGGATGTTTAAGACGATCATCAGAGCATGGCGGATTGTGCCGAATGCCAGATAGAGCAGAACGAACACAACCAGTATGACGACCGGCACGATAATGGCCAAACGGGCCATCGCGCGCTGCTGGTTCTCGAACTGGCCTCCGTACTCGACGAAATAGCCCGACGGCAGCTTGACCCGCTCTTCTATCCGTTCGCGGATGTCCGCGACCACACCGCCGAGGTCTCGTCCCCGCACATTGCCCTGAACTATCCAGCGGCGCTGGTTCTTCTCGCGGTTGATCTGGATCGGGCCGAACGCCTTGGTGACCGTGGCCACCTGCGAGAGTGGGAGAACAGAGCCGTCTCCCGTCTGAACTAGCAGGTTCGAGATGGCTTCCATATCTTCGCGGTACTGCTCCTGATAGCGGAGGTGGATTCCGAAGCGCCGCGTGCCGAGGTAGATTGTATCGATCACCTCGCCACCAATGGCCAGCTCGACCAACTCAAGAACCTGGTCGGCGTTGATGCCAAAGCGCGCACAAGCATCGCGATCTACGGACACCTCTACCTGCGGTTGTCCGTAGCTCTGCTCGACCGAGAGGTCGGTGAGTCCGGGCACGTCCTCGATAGCGGCGCTGATCCCGTTGGCCTTCTCGCGCAGGACGTTCAGATCCTCCCCGTAGAGCTTGATGGCTAACTGCGCCTTGACCCCTGAGAGTAACTCGTCGAACGCGTTCTGGATCGGCTGCGTGAAGTTGAGTTGGACGCCCGGAAAGGAGCCGAGTTCCTGAGAGAGCGCCTCGACCAGTTCAGCCTTGTTTCTGTACCGTTTCCACTCGCTATGGGGCTTCAGCTCGATGTGAATCTCGGCGTAGTTCACCGGGTGGGGATGGCTGCCCGCCTCCGGGCGCCCGATCCGGGAAACGACTTCGCGCACTTCGGGGTATTTCACGATCTCACGCTCCATCTTGAGAACCGTCTCTGTTCCCTTCTTCAGAGATGTGGATGGAGCCATCATTACGCTGATGAAGATGCTGCCCTCCTCCAGTGTAGGGATGAACTCGGTCCCCAGGAAGGGCACGATCGCTGCCGTGACCAAGAGCGCCACCAACGCGAGGCCGATAACTCGCCTCCTCTTCCGCAGAGCGTAGAGCAGCAAAGGCCGATATGCGTCCTTGAGCCAGCGCAGAAGGAAGAACTCCTTCCTGACCCCGTGCCGCAATAGGTAGTGCGCGAGCGCGGGGGCGACGACCAGTGCAGCGATGATCGAACCGGCCAGCGCGAAGGCGATGGTGAACGCCATCGGCGAGAACATCTTCCCTTCGACCCCCTCTAGAGTGAATAGCGGCAGAAAGACCATGACGATGATGGCGATGGAGAACACGACCGGTCGGGCCACCTCGCGGGCGGCCTCGAAGATGATTACATCCTTGGGCTCATCCCTACCCCGTCGCTCGCCCAGGTGGCGGTGGATGTTCTCGACGATCACTATGGCTCCGTCACCCAACATACCGATGGCGATTGCAATACCGCCCAGCGACATGAGGTTGGCGCTGATGCCCTGCCAGCCCATGAAGATGACCGCTATGAGCGCGCAGAAGGGCAGGGCGGCGACCACGATAATCGCGGTTCTCAGATTGCCGAGAAAGACCGCGAGCGTGATGATGACCAGCAGTGCGCCGATAAGCATCGCGTTCTTAACGGTATCCGTGGCCTTGGCTACCAGTTCCGCCTGCTCGTAATAGGGATGGAGCTTCACTCCGAGCGGCAGGCTGCTCTGCACCTCCTTGACCTTAGCATAAAGATTCTCGATGACACTCGAGGTATTCTCACCATAGAGCTTTAGCACCATGCCGGAGACAACCTCCCCCTCGCCGTTGCGAGTCACCACGCCGCGCCGTATCTCTTCGCCGTAAGTCACCCGGGCCACGTCGCCGATGGTCACAGGAACTCCTCTCACCGTCTTCAGTTTGATGTTCCGAATCTCGTCGAGCGCACCCAGGAGCCCCAGCCCCCGCACGAGATACTCCTCGGCCCCGAGCAGCAGGAATTGGCCGCCGACATTGCGGTTGTTGGAGCGCACTGCTTCGACAACCGTGTCGAGGTCAACCTCATGCTTTCGCAGTGCGTGAGGATCGACCCGTATCTGGTATTGGAGCACGTGGCCGCCTATCGACAGGATGTCGGTCACTCCAGGAACTGTCTGCAGCTGGAACTTGACGACCCAGTCGTTTACCTCGCGCAGGTAGGTATCAGGGGCTTTGCCCCCTGTATCCGTTCCCGGCGCCAATGTCAGGTAGTAGAGGAATATCTGGCCCAGGCCGGTGGAAATGGGGCCCAGCGTCGGTGGGTCGTGCATCTCGGGGAGGTCGTTCATGGCTGCCGCCAGACGCTCGGCCACCAACTGCCGCGCGAAGTAGATGTCCACCTCGTCCTCGAAATAGACGTAGATCACAGCCATCCCGAAGGCGCTCGTTGACTTGATCTGTGTAACTTTTGGCATGCCATTCATGGCCGCCTCTATCGGATAGGTAATCAGGCGTTCGACTTCTTCCGGAGCCATGCCGTGGGCCTCGGCGAAAACCGGCACCATAATGGGCGAAATGTCCGGGAAAGCATCGACAGGCATACCACGGTAGGCGAATATGCCGTAGGCCATGATGCCCCCCAAAGCGATGAGTATGAGCAATCGTCTGCGGACACTGTATCGAATAAGATTATCAAGCATATTGTACCTCCTTATCTGCCTAGTGTCCGTGCCCGGCGTGAGCGCCCAGGCCGCTGGTGACGATTTTCGCCTTGAGATCAAAGGCGCCACGGGCGACGTATCGCTGCTCCGGACGCAGCCCGGAAGTCACGACGACTCGCTCCAGGTCGTGCGCGCCCAGTGTCACCGGAACGGCATCAAAACCGTCGCCCGCCTCAACGAAGACGACCTCCGTTTCTTCAAGCACTTGGACAGCCAATCTGGGGATGACGACCGCCGCATCCTGTGATTTTGCGGCGACGCGAACTCTTACGTAAAGGCCTGGCCGTAGCGAGTAGTCCTCGTTGTCCAGGACGACTCTGGCCTGTACACTGCGAGTCTGATCATCCACAACGGGGGAGAGATTGGTCACTCTTCCCTCGCGGCTCCCGCTCGGACCCAGGGAGACTCGCACGATCTGCCCGGGCTTCACTAACTCGATGTTCTTCTGGTTAACACTGAAGCGCACCCACACAGAAGACATGTCCGCGATACTGAACGCGCTTTCATCACCATTGACCTTCTCGCCCAGTGTCAAGTGCTTCTCGATGACATATCCAGCAAAGGGGGCGCGAATCGCAAACCAAGCGAACCGTCTGTCTTTGCCGAGCGTCTCGACTACAGAAGGGAGCTTATCCTCTTCGCAATTCGGGTCGTCGCAGAGACATGGCTCCAGGCTTGATGTCTTCGGCACGAGTCTGAGAAGACTGGTTACGACCTCATCGTCCGCCCCTTTGAGGCGAAGACGCTTCTCCGCCGCAACAGCTTCGAATTCTGCCACTTGTCTCTTTTGGGCCGCCTCACCGTAGGCAATCAGTGTCTCGTAGCGAGCTGTATCCATCGCTGCGCGGAACTCTTCCCTGGCCTTCTTGTAGTTCGTTTCAGCTTCGAGCAGTTCTTGGCCGCTGGCTATCTCTTTGGAGCGCAGATGCTGTTCGCGCTCGTAGGTCTGCCGGGAGGACAGGTACTCAGCATAGGCCGTGAGCAATCGTCCTCGCCACTCTCCCATCTCCAGACCATCGAGCTTGCGCAGTTCCTTCTGCGGCGCCTCCTTCTTGAGCAAGGCAAGGAGCTTGGCAGTGTTCTCGAATATCGCCTTGGCGCGTGGCAGCTTGATCATGCAGCAGCCGACCTCGGCCCACTTGGCGTAGAAGGACAGCTTGGCCTCGGCCAGCTCGTCGCTCTCGATCCAGGCGAGTATCTCACCCGCCTCCACGCGATCACCCAGGGTCCTTGCAACCTCACGCACGATTCCTGTCGCCCGGGGAACCACATGTGCCATACGGTCCGGGTTGAGGATTATCTCGCCCGGAAACGTAGCCGCCGAGACAATCGCGCCCGAGCCGGCAACACCAACCTCAAGATTGATGCGACTGCGCTGTTCTTTCGTGAGCTCGACGTGCTTCACGCCCTCATCGCCATGCTCGCCGTGACCATGACCATCGTGGTCTTCGAGTTCGCCTTCGTGATTGCCATGATCATGACCCTCGTGTTCGCCGTCCTGCGGCGCACGCTCCGATTCTTCCGCACTGCAATCATCGCCTGCATGTGCGGCGTGATCATGATCGTCGTGCTCGCCCTGTGGGCCTCCATCACATCCCAAAGCGATAATCGAAATGACGACTACGGCGGTGAATAATGCCAGACCACTGGGAATGACTATTCTCTTCATATCTATTGCTCTCTTTCTTTTTCATTTTGTAGCGAGGCAAGTTTCGTTCCAATAAGGCTTTCTACGATGGCCACTGACCGGTGGTATTGCGCCAGGGCACCAAGAAGCCTGCTTCTTGCTTCGAACATCGTCCTCTGGGCATCAAGGACTTCAAGATAGTTGAACTTGCCCTGCTGGTAGCCCTCCTGCGCCGCGTCAAACGCCTTGGTGGAGCCGGGCACGACTTCATTTTTAAGCCCAAGCGCTTCGGCTCGCGCGGCTATGAGTATCTCGTATGATTCAGCGAGTGCAGTCGAGGTTTGCACCTCGGCGCTCTCGCGCTCATGTCTGAGCTGAGCCAACCGGTAACGCGCCTCGAGCACACCGCCCTGGTTTCGATCGAAGAGTGGAAGCGGCAGGCCTAGGCCGAAGGTGAGAGCATGGTCATTCGTCTCCTCGAAACGCTGCACGCCGATGCCCACGGTCAGGTCGGGCACGCGCCGGGCCCGCGCCAGGGCCAGCGCAGCAAGGCGCCGCTCCATCTCCTGGGCCAACCGGGCGACATCGGGATTCTGCGAAAGGTGAGCTTGAACGCTCTCGTATATGGGGATTTCCGACACGCGGTCTATCACCCCCACAGCCCTCGAGAATAGGGGGGTCGTGCTTCCCCATGTCGAGGCCAGCCTTTTCCTGGCGGACCTCAATTCGCTTCCCACTTTGTTCAGCTCGACTTCGTTGTTGGCCAGCTCGACATCGGCCTTAATCTTCTCAAGGGGCGAGACCTTCCCCGCGTTGACCCGCTCTGTTACCGCTGCTAGGGTCTTCTCGGATAAGCGCACGATCTCCTGGGTCAACTGGAACCGTTCCTGTCCGGTGAGCACATCGATGAACCCCAACGTGGCATCTGTCAGGACAGCCAAACGCTCGGTCTCGTAGTCCCAGCCTGCAAGCCGACCTTCACTCTCGGCGAACCTCCTCCGGGCGGAACGCTTCCCGCCAATTTCTATGTGTTGGCTTAATCGAATTGACATCCCAGCTGCGTCAAAATCTGGGTGACTGACGGAGCCCGCAATCTCTTCAGCTTCAAACTCGATCTCAGGGTTCGATAAGACCCTCGCCTGAAGCGCCCGTGCCTCGCCAATGCGAACGCTCCATGATGTCGATTCCAGCTTGGGATTGTGCATCAGCGCCAAGGACAGGGCGTCGCGCAGCGTCAATTCGCCTTCCGGCTCAACAAAAGTGGGTGACGATGTCCCGCGCGATTCGGGTGGCGCCTCGTAATTCTCAAACTCGCTTCCCAGCGGCCGCCTTTCGGGCCAAGCCGTATCCCGATGGGGGACTGCACAGCCCATCACGGCAATAACTGCGGCGAAGCACGAAAGCATCAATAGTCGTATCATAGTAATCCTCCAAACCGATTGTTACCGTCCACTCCTCTCGGCATGGGAAACCGAGACACTGGGCGCACAGAAGCCCCAGTCGGTGGACGGGTTGCCTAACTAGAGAGACAGTCTAGAGGATCAGATCAGGAGAATCACTACGCGGAGGGCAAACAGAATGGGATCGGTGGAAGTCCAAGGCTGGTTCGGGGAATGCTCCCGGACGAAGTCAAAGGCGGTGGCGGGGCTCATCTTTGCCCAACAATACGGCGTTTGGGATGTCTTTTTCTTAGCACAGAGATAGGCCTTGGCCTCCTGGTTGCGCAACGGTGTGTCGTCGCAGGGCGCACAGCAATCTTCCTGGCAAGACCGCGCGACACTCTGCGCCGACGCGTTTCCCTCCCAAGAAGTCATGGGAGGACGGCAGTAACCACCAAAGTCAGCCTTTATCTCTACGCGGCCGTCTGCGCCACGGCAGAGAACCGCCCCCTCCGCAACCGGCATCAGCCCGGCAGAAAGATACACGAGAACTAAGGCAAAAGCGCCCCATCGGAAATAGTCAGGTTTCAGCAAGAACATCAGAATAAGCTATAGAGCAAACGCCTTGTCAGTCAATAACATCTTGGAACGGTTTTGAAAAAGAAACTATATATC
>Ga0272444_10001222_pt1 | contig 25201 bp, 25 predicted proteins | sample SSMForm13_FD_201033 | JGI IMG/M metagenome (GOLD analysis project Ga0272444, IMG submission 201033) | Marine sediment archaeal communities from Little Sippewissett salt marsh, Falmouth, MA, United States - SSM-Form-13 | ecosystem: Environmental > Aquatic > Marine > Wetlands > Sediment ...
CCCCAGCAACAGTGGGTTGAGCCTTGACTCAGACCATGACTTCGGATCCATCAGCACGATCCGAGCCCGTCAGGTTCAGGCTGGAGCCGATGCGGAAATCACGGTGGATGGCGTCACCGTGTATCCCACCTCCAACACCGTGGATGATGTGATCACCGGGGTCACGCTGAACCTCAAGAAGATAGCCTCTGAGACCACGGTCACTCTGACAGTGGGCAGGGACTACGACGCGGTAAAGGAGAACATTCAGGAGCTTGTGACGGCATACAATGAAGTCATGGATGCCATCAATGAACAGTTGTCCTATGATGTTGAGAACGAAGAGCCCGGGGGGCCTCTGTTTGGAGACAGCTCCCTTCGAACCATGAAATCCAATCTGACGAACATTATACTTAATAAGGTGGGTGGGGTGGACGACGATTTCTCGACCGCTGGACTGGTGGGCATCAGCATTGGAACGGACAGCCAATTGACCATCGATGACACGACCCTCCAGGGATATCTGGAGACCAACTTTGACGATGTCAAAAGACTATTTGCCGCAGACTGGTCATCAACGAACAGTCATCTCAGCTACATTTATCATAACATTGACACACAGGCAGGGACTTACGACATCCATATCGACAGTGTTGACCCGGTGGACGGGTACTTCGTGGCATCAGGAGACGCTACAGGAAGTGGCGAGTTCTTGACCGGTGTATCGGGCGATGCCGAAGGGCTTGTGGTGCGCTATTCGGGCACGGCAACCGGAGATGTAGGGAGCTTTACCTTGACCTTTGGTGTGGCCGAACTCTTTGACCGTGCCCTTTACCACCTTACAGACTCTATGGATGGCTACGTGGCCAACAAAGAGGATGCGATCCAGGATACCATTGACAACCTCGATAAGAGGATTGAGGCCATGGAGGAACGGGTCGATCGAAAGATGGCGCGTATGATTAACCAGTTCATTGCCATGGAGATGGCGCTCAGTGCGATGCAAAGCCAGAGCGAGTGGCTGTCTGGCCAGATCAATGCCAGCTATAGTGGTTGGGGATAGTAGGTGGTTAATGGTGGAAGCAAGATTCTGGATGGTGAAGCGCGAGACGGCATAACGATTTTCGAATAACCCAAAACAGACAAAAGGAGAATGGGTCAATGTACGGAAAAAGAATTGGAGCCTATCAGCGGACTGACGTTCTGACCTCAGAGCCAAAGAGGTTGGTCCTCATGTGTTACGATGCAGCCATCAGGAACCTGAAAATTGCTAAGGAAAAGTACCTGTCTGGCGAATATGAGGCCAAGGGACTTGCCGTGCAAAAGACCCAGGATATTATCGGTGAACTTTCATGCAGCCTTGATTTTGAAAAAGGGGGCCAGATTGCGAGGAACTTGCAGGCCGTTTACAACTACATGACCAGGCGACTCCTCCTTGCAGACTCTAAAAGGGACCTCAAGGGCTTCGACGAAGTGGCAGGGATGCTTGAAGAACTCAAGGGGACCTGGGAAGCGATTTGTGACGGAGGCAAGAGAGATGGTGATCCAGGCGCCCGTTTAGCTGATCCATCTAGCAAACAACATGTTTCCGTGGCGTATGGATCGTGAGTGAGACCATGAAAGGCCTTGAGCAGATTGCTGACCAGTACTGTTCCTGCTTACGGGAGAAGATTCAACAGTTGGAAGAATTCAAACAAGCTACTCTAAAGATGAAGGAAGCAGCGGCAGCCAGAGATATCCCAAAAATTGTGCTTCATGTAAAAGAGCGCCAGGGCCTTATAGACAGGATCGAACGGATGGACAGGGTACTTCACAAATTCACACAAGGAGACAGCTTTTCAATAGAAAGGCTAGCTCACCAGTCTAAGAATTTGGCCAGGCGTTGTCTGGAACAATTGAAGACAGCCTTGGAATCACTTGCTGCCATGGACAAGGAATGCTTGACCGTGGCTCGGGCTCACCACGATTCCATGAAATCTGAGATACTAAAGGTGCGACATGGTCTTCGTGCAGCAAGGGGATATAGGCTGGCGGTTGAATACCATCCAAGATTTTTGGATGTAAAAAGGTAGCCGTAAAAGAGGGAGGTGGTGTCCATGTTGGTCGAACCGATCACTGCGACAAAACCCCAAGAGAGAACCACACCTGCTGTTAAACAGGAGGGAGAGTCTGAAGCGTGGGCAGAGGCTTCAACCCGGTCCAGTAAGAGCGAAGAAGAGACGACACAAGATGCTGAATTGCTGAAAGATGTGCTCCGGGTGGCTGAGAGGCATTTTCACTTCCGGAACGTGGGGCTGGAATTTGAAGTTCATGATGCAACGGGTCGGCTTAAGGTGACAGTGCTTGACTCGGAAACGGGAAAGATCATCCGTGAGGTTCCGCCTCAGCAGGTTTTGGACATGGTGGCAAAGCTCGACGAAATGATGGGGATCCTCTTTGAGCAGAAGGCTTGAAGGTTTCAGGTGAGCGGTTGAGTCGCTGACTCGTCAAAGCGTTGCGCGGCAAGTTGATCAAAGGGTTCACATGACGAAGGGCAACGACTTGGGTCATTGCGAAACGAGGTGGACGTAAGTGCTGAACCATTGGGAAGGCCAGTCTATCCGAAGCCTCATCGTGGACGATGATAAAGCGATTGGCAACGTTCTGAAGGAGCTGGTTTCAGGGGAACATACCTCGGTTGATGTTTTGACTGATGGCTTTGAGGCCGTCCAATTTGTAAAGAGGCAGTCGGTCGATATCGTCATAACGGATCTTATGCTGCCGGGGATGGGGGGCTTGGAGGTCCTGCGGCAGGCCAAGGTCACGAATCCCCATGTCGTTGTCATCATCATCACTGGCCATGCATCCCTTGAAACCGCTATGGAAGCTGTCAGGGAAGGGGCGTATGACTATATCAAGAAGCCCTTCAAGCTCGAGGAGATGGGCATCGCCTTTAACAATGCCGTTGAACGAGTCAATCTGGTGCGGGAAAATAGAAAATTGCTCCAAGCGCTGAAGGATGCCCATGGCCAATTAGGGGTGATCAAGAAAGAAAAAGATAAATTCAATCAAAAAGACGGACCCAGCCCAAGAAAAATCGGCCACCTGAATTTTTTTTCAACCAACCTCCCGAGTTTGGCCTTCTTAGGAAAATCCGAGATAAAGCAGCGCAACTTCGTGCAAGAACTGCAAAGCCTTTCTGGACTCAGAAAAGAGGGCTTATTGACCGAGGGAGAGTTCAAGGCGCTTAAGGCCCACCTTATTAAGGCCATGGAAATCCATGAGTGAACAGCTGAACATATTGGTCGTTGATGATGATGCGAGGATCCTCGAAGTTTTCAAGGATTTCTTTGACAAGAGGGAGGCCTATGCTGTCGTGATGGCCAGAGATGGTGTTGAGGCCCTGGAGACGTGTGAGCAAACCAGGGTCGATTTTTGTTTCACAGACCTGAACATGCCCGGCATGGACGGCACAGAGTTCATTCGGAGGATCCACGGCGTGGACAATACCATTCCGGTCGTTGTGATGACTGGATTCCCCTCTGCAGACAGTGCCATATCGACGTTAAGAAACGGGGTGGTCGACTTCCTGGTCAAACCATTTAAGATAAACGAGATTGAACTCACCATTCGAAAGGCCTTAGCAAAGAGAGCGCTGTTTGTCGAAAATGTGTTTCTGAAAAAGGAGATAAAGAGCAAAGAACGGCTTGAGTCGGTCAACCAGAAGCTTTCTGAAAAGATTGACAATCTCAACACACTCAATCTGATTTTACAAAAAGTAGACTGGGCTCCGACCAGTTCAGGGTTGTTTAATCTTATAGTGAAGCTGTCCTCTGACATCACCGGCGGCGATGAGAGCCATTTCTTTATCCTGGACGAGGCCCTGGGGAAGCCTGTCCTTATCGCATCATTTTATAGGGACGGGAAGCGCTCCTATGAGGATGACTGCGTTTGTATTGAGAAGGTGTTGGTCAAGAGGATGTCCGAGGGCATTCCATTTCTCATGAAGGATGGCAGTGATCCGTCACTCTCGAAGGCAGGCATCGGTTCGTTAGCCGCCGTGCCTCTAAAGATTCGGCAAAAGCTTATTGGCATGCTCACTGCTGTCGTCAGGCAGGGAGCGACATCCTTTACGGAACAAGATCTATACTACCTAAGTTTTATGGCCAGGCGAGCCGCCTTTGTCATAGAAAACGTCGCACTATACGAAAACATCTACGAAAATCTTTTCGCCACGCTTTATGCCTTCGTAGAGACCATCGAGGCGAGGGACCCTTACACAAAACAGCACTCGAGTCGCGTGGCAGAAGTGGCCCTGAGCGTGGGTAAAGAGATGGGAGCCACGCACGAAGAACTGGACGTGTTGAATTTTTCCGGTCACCTCCATGATATAGGAAAAATCGGCATTCGGGATAGCATTCTCCTGAAACCTAGCCGACTCACGGCAGAAGAATATGAGATCATAAAGCAACATCCGATCATCGGGGCAAGTATCATTGGCCACCTGGGTCTTATGTCTGAAGAGCAAAAAGTCATCCGGCATCATCATGAGCGATGGGACGGCAAAGGATATCCTGATGGTTTGAAGGGCGAAGCCATTCCGTATCTAGCGCGGATTCTTGCCGTGGCTGACGTTTATGATGCCATGGCGTCCCACCGGGCTTACCGAGCAAGGATTCCAGATGAGCTTATTACTAATACGATCCGGCGAAATGCGGCGACGAAATTTGCTGAAGAAGTGGTCCATGCCTTTCTGAAAGTCTACGAAAGGGGAGAGATCTCCCATAGGGAGGATTCACTCATCTCTGATAGTGCGCACCATGGTGCCAGGCCGGGATTTAAAGGTCTCGGCGGGTTTCACAGCAACACGGACCAGCCCCGCGTGTAACACGCCTTCCATGCTTCACCTCACGAGCTAAGTGCCTCTTTTCATCGGTCCTGGTCTAAGATATGGCAAGGGGCCGGGTATCGTATAACATGTTGATTTCAATGTTATAATGTGATTATGGGAATTGCTAGAGGTGCAGGGACTTGCCTTTACTGTGCCAAGTGGTATAAGCGTTGCAGGGCTTTGCACGGGGAAGGTGTGGGAGGCACGGTATATAGCCCTTGCACGTCGACGGACCGTTTTGGCCCATTAACCCCATAGAAATGAGGTCAACCATGGAAAAGGTAAGACAAGATGAGAAGCGGGATTGTGTGCGGGCAAAACTTCGCGCTGACGTGCACTGTGCCATGCTCGATGAATGTGAAACCATAAAGGAGGAGAAAGATGAGCGCCCCGGCCGTTTTGTTGTCAAGCCCATAAAACGGTCTGGGCTTGTTGAAGAAGAGCACTATGGGGCTGGTGGGGGGTTTGACCCTAATCTGATAGACTTTTTGATTCAAATAGAGGATAAATTGGATCGTGTACTCAAACTGCTGGCCAGCCGTGAGAAGGATGACGAAAACCTCTTCATGGGTCAGGGCGTGGACATTGGTGGCGGCGGCATGAGGATGCTGTGTGACACGGCAGTAAAGCCTGGCCAGATCCTTAAGATCAGCTTCAGGATCTTCAGATACCCTGTGGTTTCATTGCAAGTCTTTGGAAAGGTTGTGCGAGTCAACCCAGTGCAAGAGGGCGGCAAGCAGGGGTATGAGGTGGCCGTGGAGTTCCTGAATCTCCATGAGGACTATAAGGAATGGATTATCACTTACGTTTTCCAGATGCAGCGGGAGTCCATTAGGGGTAAGAGAAGCAGCGAAAATGCATGATCGCCAAGAAACACCAGAAGCCTGTTCAGCGGCATCATCCAGGGAGGGGATACTGTTAAGAAAGCTTGCCGATCACTATTGTGGCATGTACTTCCTTCAAAACATTGAGGGATTTGTCCACAACCTCAACGGTCCCCTTCAAATCCTCTGGGTTAGATCCGAGCAATTGCAGCAGGACATAGGTAGGTTGCAGCAGGACCTTCAAGACGCCCAGGTGACAAGGGCCACGGCGTTGGCAGACCGCATGCAGCAAAGAATAGACTCATTTCTGAGGGGTCTTGATGAATTGAACACCAGTCTAAGCTTGCTTACAAAAGACCTCCTTGGCAAACAGCATGCTCAGATGGGTGAGGTGAAAATCAATAAGGTCATTCAGGACACCCTCTCGTTACTTGATGCAGACATGTTTTTTAAACACCGCGTGAAGAAGACCTTACGCCTTGATAGTAGCCTTCCAAGTCTCAGGGGCCGATATGTGGATCTTTGTACGATCATGTTAGGCTTGATCCAGAACGCCTCGGAGGCCATGGTGCACACCGAAACTAAACACCTGACCGTTGAAACGTACCAGGAAGGGGGACGTATTGTCATCAGGATCCAGGATTCCGGCTGCGGCATTCCCGAAGAACATCGCCCGCACATATACAAAGCCGGCTTCACCACAAAAAGGAGAACAGACCACGAGGGGAAAGACGAAGAACATGCGGGTCTAGGACTTACAATCATATCCCTTCTGCTCGAGGAGTGCCAGGGAAATATGACCTTTGAAAGCCTCCCAGCCCTGACCACTTTTACTGTTCAGCTCCCCGTTAGCATGCAGCACCTTTAGACTCCGTTCTGCGACAGTTCATGAACCGCAAGACCGCGGGCCTTCGCCGCAGCTTGACTTCGACGAGCTCCATTCGGCCCGAGCCTTTCGGCAGTGAGCTCAAGGCCGATCTGCTCATGGCCGAGGGCAGTCGAGTCGCTGCGGGATTGGCGACCGAATCTAAGAACGGCAAACTTTCTTTCAATCCCTTATCCATTTAGCCCTCAGTCAGACAGGCCGTTTCTGAGTGTCAACTTTTTTCCCGAGGCGATGTCAAAAAAATGGCTGCCCGGGCAAAAATTCCGGGTGTCAGGGGATCGGACGAGCCTGCTTTCCGCCAGCCCTGGGATGCAGGGCGGTGGGCTTCATATCGCTGGCTGAGCCTCTAATTAGTTTCCATCCACAAATGGCATTTTTTCCTCTGAGCGGCGTTCTCCGCGGGTTTTCGTCTGCGACGCACGAAAAGTACGCCTCGGCGTAAACCCTTGTGCGGCCTTGCTCAGAAGACAAAATGCTCATTTCTGAATTGGAAACTGACGCCTGTGCCCATTGATCAGATCATGTCTCGTGGATGGGCACTGATTAAGCCCCTTGGGTCTCATGCCCCCTCCATTTTTGTCAGATCACCGGCCTTTTTTGGTGCGATTCATGCATTAGCGTCTAGTCCATAGCCAGATCCCCGGCCATCAGCAGGTGGTCTCCGTTGAGAATCAACGAGAATTCGCCTCATGCTTCCAGGCTATTTTGCCGATAGATTAGGAGCAATAGAACATTTCAGACCCATGGGAGCCTGCCGTGGAAAAGACCCTTTTTTTCCACAAGAAATCATTTCAAAAACATTATTCAGTGGCGTTGGAAGAGCCGATGCTGGCCGTCTACTGGGGCATGGTAAACTTGTCGCCAGGCCGAAAAGGAGGTAGCTTACATGGAGATTGACAGGATAACAGGGCGTATTCACCCTGCACAGGTTGCTGGACAGGGGAAGGGGAAGAGCGACAATACATTTGCACAGATTTTGGATAGGGCCACGGATGCCGTTCACCGGGAGGCAGCACCCCAAGAAGCCGGGTGTTGCGGCACTGCAGTGGCTCGCGGTGCCTGTTGCAAGGTCTCCCATGTCGAGAGGCAAACCTTGCAGCATGCCTCTAAAGTGCTTGATGTATTGGAGGAATACGCACAGGCCCTGGAAAACCCGCAAACAACCCTGAAGTCCATTGAGCCGATCGTCCTTCGGATACAGCAGGAACTAAAGGGGCTGGATGTGCGATCCATGACTCATCTTGAACAACGTGATGAACTCGCAGAACTTGTGAACCATATAGCCGTGACGGCCAGTGTAGAAGCCTTTAAGTTTCAGCGCGGGGACTATGTGGCGTGATTGCGTGGTAGATCAACTGTTATTCTTGCCAAGACACCAAGGGGCCACCTTTCTGGGAATAATCCACTTGATTTGTGTTTTGATTAGGCTTATAGAGAGCCGATAGGCGTCCTATCAACCCGCCTGAGGCGCTGGGTATCTCTGGCCAATATCTGGCCAACCGATGTAGGTAATGAAAAAGACCATGGAAAGAATTCTCGTCGTAGATGATGATCCAGAGATTCGGGAAAGCGTTGCCGATGTGTTGCGGCAAGCCGGTTATGATGTGGACGAAGCCAAGGATGGGAAAAAGGCCATCAAGGGCATTGACGCTGGGTCTTACGATTTGGTGCTTACAGATCTGAATCTCCCGAAGCTGGATGGGATGAAGGTCTTGAGACATGTGCTTGATGAATCGCCTGATACCATTTGTATCATCCTGACGGGTTTTGGCACGATCAAGGGATCGGTAGAAGCGATCAAGATGGGGGCTTTTGATTATATCAGCAAACCTGTCAAGTCGGATGAGATCGTGATCGTGGTGGAAAAGGCCCTTAAATACAGGCGCCTTGAGAGAGAAAATGTCCTTTTGAAGCAGCAGCTTCGAAAAAAGTACCAATTCGAAAATTTTATTGGTGACAGTAAGCCGATTCAGAAGGTCTTTGAACTGATAGAAAAAGTTGCTGATACGGACAGCACTGTCCTTATCACTGGGGAAAGTGGCACCGGCAAAGAGCTGATCGCCAAGGCCATTCATTACAACAGCTACCGCAGAGACAATCCTATGGTCGTCATCAATTGCGGGGCCATTCCTGAGGAGCTCTTGGAAAGTGAGCTGTTTGGACATGAAAAAGGCGCCTTCACAGGTGCCCACAAGATGCGAGTAGGCCGTTTTGAGCTGGCCAATGGCGGCACTATTTTCTTGGATGAGATTGGGGACATGAGTCCCAATTTGCAGGTTAAGTTGTTAAGAGTCCTCCAGGAGCAGAAGTTCGAACGGGTGGGGGGAACGAGAACACTTGAGATCGATGTGCGCATCATTGCCGCCACCAACAAGAATTTGATCAATGCAGTCAACCGGGGCACTTTTAGACAAGACCTGTATTACCGACTGAATGTGATTCCCATAAAAGTGCCGCCCTTAAGACACAGGAAATCAGATATTCCTTTGCTCATTGATTTCTTCTTCAAGAGAATTGATCCCCGAAAACGAAACGGCATCAGCGGGTTCTCCTCAGAAGCCGGGGATGCTCTGGTCGCCTACGACTGGCCTGGGAATGTGCGTGAACTTGAGAACATGGTTGAGCGGATGAGCATTCTGGCAAATGGCGATCAGGTGGAACTGGAGGATATTCCCGAGTCGATCAAGGGCAAGGGCGCCAAGATCAAGGCTGTTGAAGTCACGATCCCAAAGGACGGCATTGTTTTTGACCAGGCCGTTGAAGAGTATGAGAAAAAACTAATCCTTGAGGCTTTAAACGAAACCAACTGGGTGAAGACAAAGGCCGCAAAACTCCTTAATATTAATCGAACGACCCTCATTGAAAAGATGAAGAAGAAAAAGCTCGCCAAACCTGCGGTAGGTTGATGCTCCCTGTCGCAGGGCCCATATCCCGACCTCGCTGAAGATTTCACTCCGAACAATTTTTTTCCTGTCCGACGCACTGGACAATGTGCACTTATGCCGGGTTTTGCAAGTCTTTGAGACCCTTGACTGCCCCTTTTAAGCAACCATGATGCCTTTTTGGGGGCGCCCATCCGGGCAAAGTGACGGGCACTGCTTTTCGTCAAAAAACTGACAGCTCATATTGAGGCCAGTGCCGTCGGAGCCGTATCTATCGCCCTCCCAGATGGGCAACCCATTGAAAACACACATGTCCGTGGCCTTGTGGCCCCACATCGCCTGTTGGTATCGACACACATCCTTGGCATATTAATTGCTCAGCCATGAAGCGATAAGCATCCCGCCCCTTTAGGTTTTTTTATGGGAATCTTGAGTGCCTGGCACAAAGCAAGGGAGCCATAAAACTTTGGTGTCCAAATATCTTACGGCCAACATACAGATCCTTTTAGTGGTTCTTGCAGTGCCTTTGGCTTTTGTGCCCTATCTCCATGCCCAAGGCCGAAGTGCCGCCGTCATTGAGCAGGTTTGGATCGACCACGGCGAGGGCGCCTCGCAGGTTGTGATCCGACTGACGGGTTCGCCCGACTATAAGGTGATCCTGATTGAAGACAGGGAGATGCTGATAGCCTTTAAGGATACCAGACTTTCGGAGGCCGTCTTCGCCAGCGAGAGCATCATCGGCGACGAGTGGGTACAGGGGATAGAAATGGCCCAAAAGCCGTCCCATGTCAGCTCTGTGCTTATTAGGACACGAAAGCCATATAGAGAGCTTGGATATCAAGTCAGGGAGACCAAGGGTCTGCTCCGGGTTGAAATCACGGGCAAAGTCAAGATTTATAAGAAAGGGTCTGGACAAGCCACATCGCAGGGTTCCACGCCACGGCGAGAGGAAAAGACATTTACTGGGTTAATGGCACAAGACAGGACGGACCCGTTGTTGGATGTGGATTCGCGCCTTGGCACACCTGATACAGATCTTTTTCTGGTGGCTGCAACGTACTACCGAATAGGCCGATGGGAACATGCGATTCGAATGCTTAAAAAGATCATTCAATCCTATCCAGAAAGCAGCCATTTAGAACGGACCTATTTCCTGCTGGCCAAGAGCTACCATCGTATGTTTGAAAAAAAGATGTCAGAGCATTTCATTGAGACAACCAAGCATTACCAATCTGCCATCAGTCGGTTCCCGGAGTCTGAACATGTCGCCGACGCCATGGTGTCCATGGGGAGCTGCTACTTTGAGGCGAAAAATTACTATGAAGCCATGGCCTACTTCAACCTTGTTCTGGAGCAGTACAAGGGGCATCCGGCTGCTGCTGAGGCCTTGCTGCAGCGTGGCAGGATTCTTGCGTTGAGGAAGCAACCTCAAAGGGCCATAAGCAACTTTGAGGAGCTAGAAAAAAGTTATCCCAAGACACCATTAGCCACGAAAGCAAAGATCGAGATAGGCAAGGCGCTTTTTGGCATGCAATCTTTCAAGCGTTCCTTGAGGACCCTTAACGAAGTCATAGCCATGCAACCTGACGAGGTTTACAAAAATCCTGAAATCTTACTGTACGCCGGCTATAACTATTACGAATTAGGGCAACTGCGAGAGGCCAGGGATATTTTTTCCAAACTGTTGAATTACTATCCTGAGGTCGAATCCAATCACCTGGTCTTGACAAGGATAGCCGACATCTATCGTGATGAAGGGTGGGAAGACAAGGCGTCCAAGGTGTATGCATTGGTGGCCAGCACCTATCCTGAGACTGAGGGGGGCTTGATTAGCTTGATTCGTCTCGCTCATATGAACGAAAAAACGGGAAACAAGAACCCGCCGCTTGCAATCGGAGAAGGATCTCTTGGCGAAACAGCTCATGACATCTATGAGCAAGTTATAGAGAAGTATCCTGACAATCCCTTGGCCCAGCTTGCTATGCTGAGGCTTGCGGCGCTTCAGCAGAAAGACAAGGACTACGAACTGAGCATTATGACCCTTAGAAAAATCTTGGAGAAACACCCGGACACGAGCCTAAGGGCAGAGGTGACGTCAGTTCTCCAGGCATCCCTGAAGGCTCTTCTTGAAACAGAAAAGCAAGCAGGTAACATCGCGAGCATCACGAGATATTATGAACAGATGAAAGCCGTTTTGCCCTTTCAAGATATGCCGGATTTGCTCTCATGGCTTGGTGATACCTATAGAGGGTTTCATCTGTATGGGCCCGCGCTTTCCATGTTCAGGCAGGCCAGCCAGTATTACGCCAACCAAAACCAATCGGCGGACATACTCTTTGGTTTAGGAGAATGTGCCTATAGGGAAAAAAGGCTTTATGAAGCCGAGAAAGCACTGAAGGCTTTTGTGACAAGATATCCTGAGCGTCGTGAGGCCTCCAAGGGCCATTATTGGCTGGGGCTTATTCTCTTCCAACGCCAACGATACGATGAGGCCTTCAAAGCCTTGACGATGGCTCTTCAACCAGAAACCGACAAATATCATCAGGCAAAAGTCCGTATGGCGCTGGCGAGCGTCTCAAACGGGCAAGGCGACTATGAGAGAGCCGCAGAAGCGCTGGGGGAGGCCATCACCTTATTGAATCGGAACAAAGATAGTGCGTCAGAGGATCTTTATGTGGCCTACCGGGAACTGGGCGAGACCTATTTGAAACTGCGACACAAGGAGAAGGCTGTGCCTATCTTCAAAAAGGCCTTGGAACTTATCCCTGAGGGCTCTGATGGCCATAGCTTACAGTTCCGGCTTGCGCAGTGTTACCAATGGCTGAAAGCCACAGACCAGGCGGAGGCCATGTTGAATCGGATTGTAGCTTCAGGCGATCCTTTTTGGAGCAAGGTTGCCCAGGTACAAATCAAAGAGATGAACATGAAGGAATCTGTTGAAGAATTAGGTTACGGGTTAGAAAACTCGTAATTTTGGGAGTCATTAAGGCAAATTCCTATGAGTGGTAGCAGAAGTGTATTGTTGGTTGAAGACACCTATGAAGAAAGAGCGGCCTTGTGTGATGCCTTGAGAGGCTGGGGCTTTGAAGTGACGACCGTTGGCGACGGCGTTAAGGCTTTGGCAAAACTCAAGGCAGGCCAGTATGACCTTGTCATCACGGACCTAAGGATGCCTAAGCTGGACGGCATCGGCCTACTGACCAAGATCAAGGAACAACAAAACGGTATCCCGGTCATCCTTGTCTCGGCCTACGGGGCTGTTGAGTCTGCTGTCCAGGCCATGAAGTTGGGCGCTTTTGACTTCGTTGTGAAGCCGTTTCCGCTGAGGGTCATGGAGTCCTTGGTGAGAAGGGCTGCTGGGCAAAGGCCTTCTTCATCGGGTGACGATGGTTCCAGGGTATTAGAATCTTCCATTGTTACTGAGAACCGTCAAATGCTTCGGCTCCTCGACCTGGCAAAGACCGTGGCCGACAGTAAGGCCCCCGTGTTTCTCCAAGGAGAGAGTGGCACGGGAAAGGAACTCTTTGCACGTTATATCCATCATGAAAGCGCCAGGCGACATAAGCCGTTTGTGGCTGTGAACTGCGCGGCACTTCCGGAAGGTCTCTTGGAAAGTGAACTCTTTGGCCACGAACGGGGTTCGTTTACAGGGGCGGTTTCAAAGAAGCTTGGAAAGTTTGAATTGGCCCGAGGGAGCAGCCTGTTTCTCGACGAAGTCAGTGAGATGCACCTCCACCTCCAGGCGAAACTGCTCAGGGTCTTACAAGAGTCAGAGATCGACCGGGTGGGTGGTCTGCGACCCATCCCCATCGATGCTCGCGTGGTGGCGAGCACCAACCAGGATTTGGAATCGGCCATAAAAGCAAAAAAGTTTCGTCCAGATCTCTACTATCGCCTAAACGTTATTCCCATCAAGCTTCCACCCCTGCGAGATAGGAAGGACGATGTCCTGCTACTGGCTGAGCATTTCATCAAGAAGTATAACAGGATCGATGGGCGTGCCGTCAAAGGGTTGACAAATGATGCAGCCAAGAGCCTTGTGCAAATGCAGTGGCCTGGGAACGTGAGGGAGCTCGAAAACCTTATAGAGCGGGCGGTGCTTTTGTGCCAAAGGGACCTCATTGACAAGGACGATCTTTTTTGGGGTGAGCAACCCCAGGTCGTTGCCGATCGGTCGTTTCCCCTAACCGGTTCTCTTAAGGAGATGGAAAGAAAAATGATTTTTCACACCCTTGATCAGACTGACGGTAACAGGACCCACGCAGCTGAGATCCTTGGGGTTAGTGTTCGCACTTTGCGGAACAAATTGAACGAATATCGGAAAAGAATGGAAACCTGTGAGGAGGGCACGCAAATTGCTTTATCCAGGAATAATCAGAAAAGGACGGAAGGGATAGACCGCCCGTTGAGTTTCCCTTGAACCGTAAAAGCGGGGGGATGCTCCCGCGCGATTTATCGGGACTTCAGGGAGTTTCGAGAAAATGTCTATCATATCCTTTTAACCCTATGAAACAAATCGGCTCAAAGAGATTTGCGTGAAGGGGAGACATCATGCCGATAAAATCTCTCTTTGGAAAAACGTATCACCTTATTGAGCGGTCTCTTGATATAGCCAAGCTCCGACACGGGGTTATAGCCAGCAACGTGGCTAATTTGGACACGCCGGGTTATAGGCCGAAAGAGATCAACTTTGACAAGGCCCTCAAGGACGCTCAGGAGAAAAGCCCGGTTGACCTGACCCGAACCCACCCCCTTCACTTTGGAACACAAGGAGGTCGCTATGAAATTTCTTATGAGGAGCGTGGTGAGCGGGTCGATATTGATCAAGAGATGTCAAGGCTTGCAGAGAACAATCTGAGATATCAGACCGACATCGAGGTGCTCCTGAGGAAGTTTTCCATGTTGAAACAAGGCATCATAGAAGGAGGACGTTAGCATGGATTTTCTAACCGCACTGCATATCAGTACCACCGGTTTAACATCCCAGAGGATGAGAATGAATGTCGTTTCCGCCAATCTTGCCAACGTGAACACCACACGGAGTGAAAACGGGATGCCCTATAGAAGGAAAGTGGTCCTCATGGAGGCGAAGCCGGTTGAAGACTTCGACTTCGCGTTAAATTCACAAGGCGATGAGTTGTACGGGGTGAAGGTGAGCGACGTTTTGGAGGACACAACACCCTTCAGACGAGTCTTCAACCCTGGTCATCCCCATGCCGATGACATGGGTTATGTCTCTTTTCCCAATGTGGACGTAGTCACGGAAATGGCAAACATGATGATTGCCAAGAGGTCCTATGAAGCCAATGTCAGCGCTATCTCAACGATTAAAAGGATGGCCTTGAAGGCCCTTGAGCTTGGCAAGTAGCGGCGTGTGTCACCCAATTAAAGTTCAAGGCAGAGAAATGATCACTAGTGCGTAACGAGTGACGCGCTAGACAGGAGAGCGACATGAGCGATTTAGCGATTCGAGGTGGGATCCATCACGGCACTTATGGCACACACGAGAAGGCCCGTACTAGGCCGAAGGATGGCGGCTTTGCGGATGTTATTAAACAAGCCGTAAAACGTGTGAACCACATGGAGCAGGAAGCCGATCGATCCGTTCAGCACCTCGTGACAGGACAAGGGGGTATCCATGAGACGATGATCGCCCTTGAAAAGGCCGACATTTCCCTGAGGCTTCTCCTTCAAATCCGAAACAAGGCCCTGGATGCTTACAGAGAAGTCATGAGAATGGGGTTCTAGTGCGATGGCGTATTCCTTTCGCTGTTCAATTTCCTACTTAGCAGCCAACAAAGAGAGACCATGAAGACCCTTATCGAACAGTTCGTTGCAGTGTTCAAGGCTCTGCCAACCTCCCAAAAGGTTTCCATGGCGGTCGTGCTGGGGTTGGTGGCGGCCGGGTTCGCCCTGATGTTTTTTTGGGCCAATCAGGTGGATTATCAGCTTCTGTACAGCAATCTTTCTCAAGAGGATGCAGGGAACATCGTATCGAAGTTAAGGGAGCAGCGAATCCCGTATAAGCTCGCAGGTGGCGGCGAAGCCGTCCTGGTGCCAGCCGAAAAGGTGTACGAATTGCGCCTTGCCATGGCCAACGACGGCCTTCCCTCAGGAGGGCACGTCGGCTTTGAAATCTTTGACCACAGCGATTTGAGTACCACCGAATTTGTCCAGAGGCTGAACTATCAGAGGGCACTTCAGGGGGAACTGGTCAGAACCATCAGCGAGTTTCGGGAGGTGGAACATGCTCGGGTCCTTGTGGTGATGCCCAAAGACTCATTGTTTGTTGAAGACAGCAAGCCTCCAACAGCCTCGGTATTGTTGGAACTTAGATCTGCACTGTCTTCCGATAAAGTTGCAGGGATTGTGCATCTTGTAGCCAGCGCTGTGGAGGGGCTGGACCCTGATCAGGTGACGGTGGTGGACACCAATGGCAGGGTTTTGTTTAAGGGGCCCAACCAGGCAGATCAGGCGGCCCTGTTCAGCAGCACCAAGCTAGATTATCAACGTGAGATTGAAGGACAGATCTCAGGGCGTGTCCAGAGCCTATTGGAAGGGATCGTGGGCAAGGACAAGGCAATCGTGCGCGTCAGCAGTGACATAGATTTTGATCAGGTTGATGTTAGTGAGGAGAAATATGATCCTGACAGTAGCGTGGTCAGGAGCAGACAGCGGAAGTCCGAGTCGTCTGAGAAAGGCGCGCCAAATACTTCAGGGGCTTTAGTTACGGAACTCGACCAAGGCACAACCGCGGGCCCGGGCGCCAGCGGCACAAGGGCGCAAACCCAGAAGCAAGAAGAAGTGGTTAACTATGAAATGAATCGAGTCACCCGGCATGTCATGAAACCGTCCGGCACCATCAAAAGGCTTTCAGTGGCTGCCGTGGTGGATGGCACCTATGAAGTTGTCACGGCTGAAGATGGGGCTGAGACGAAAAAATACGTACCAAGAAGCCCGGAGGAGCTGCAAGAGTTCGAAAAGATTGTCAAAAGGGCCATGGGCTTTGATGAGGATCGCGGGGACCAAGTCTACGTGAGCACCCTCTCTCTTTCTATGTCACCAAACCTGGAAAGAGCTTCTGAGGAGAGCGGGATAGATTGGCTAGGCTTCGGACGTCGGTACCTAAAGACGGGGCTGAATTTTGTTTTGATCATCTTGGCCTTTCTATTTGTTGTTCGGCCCCTTGTCAAATCAGTCAAGGGAATCGGCACAGGTGTGGGGGGGCAAAGACAGTTGCCAGCTTCACAGGGAGGAGGCGAATCAGGCACGTTGCCTGAACCACAGATGGACATTCGGCAGAAGACCGCCATGTTGGCAAGAGACAACACGGACAAGACCGAACAGTTGCTTAGGGGTTGGCTGAACGAGGAGAAGTGATGGCGCGTCCCGAATTGGATGTGAACAGTTTGACAGGGCCACAGAAGGCGGCCACCTTTCTGCTGATCATGGGTCAAGAGTATACCGCACAGGTTTTTAAGAACCTAGCAGAGGAGGAAATCAGGAAAGTCGCCTCCCATATGTCAGAGATCAAATACGTTTCTCCTGAAGTGACGAGACACGTGATGGAGGAGTTTGTTCGGAGTCTGGAGAGTAATGACCGAGTTATGGTGGAAGGACAAACCTTTTTAAAGACGATCATGAACGGTTCCCTGGCCAAAGAAAAGGCAAATGCCATTTACAAAGCGCTGGAAAAAAACAAGAAGGACGTCCCCTTCAGTTACCTTGAGGAGATAGATACCGCAGCCCTTGTTGGCTTGATCAAGGGGGAACATCCCCAGACGATTGCCTTGATACTAGCACACCTCAGGCCCGAGAGGGCTGCTGAGGTTTTGAATGGATTGCCAAAAGAGATTCAAGGTGACGTGGGGATGCGCATCGCCGAAATTAACCGGGTACCCATGGAAATCATAGACGAAGTGGATGAGACGCTTCAAAAGGAGCTTGCAGGCCGCGGCGATTCCGCCAGCACCAGAGCCATGGGCGGTGTCAGTGCCCTTGCCGACATCTTGAACGAAGTGGACAGGGAGACCGAAGAGAGCGTCCTGTCCTCCATTGAAGAACAACGGGAGGAAATGGCGGAAGAAATCAGACAACTCATGTTCGTGTTCGAAGATCTCATCAAGGTCGATGATCGGGGCATGCGAGAGATATTAAAGCAGGTAGAGACGAGCCAACTCAGCTTGGCCTTAAAGACGGCCTCAGACGAGATGAAAGAGAAGATTTTCGGGAATCTGTCAGAAAGGGCAGCGGGTATGCTTCGTGAAGATATGGAAGTCATGGGTCCTGTGAGACTGGCTGAAGTGGAAAAAGCCCAGCAGATGATCATCCGAGTGGCCAGGGACCTTGAAGCCGAGGGCAAGATCGTTCTTGCGAAAGGGAAAGACGATACCCTTGTCTAAGAATGCAACGCAAACGGGATTTAAAAGTGGGGCATTCCAGCCTTTTAATATGGAGCCCTTTGATGGTCAGGAAAGCCCTGCCACGTTGCAGAGAGATGACCACCTCTTCGAGGCCGTCTCTAGCAGTGATGATGGCGCAGATGCCACGTTTCAGTGTATGTCTCTCGGTGAGAAAGAGATGGAGCGTGAACAGGCCAAGGGGATTCTTGTTAGGGCGAAAGAAAAGGCTGCCCTCATTGAACGTGAGGCCTACGAAGCGGGCTTTGCTCAAGGGGAAAAGGATGGCTTCGAGATGGGAGCCAAGAAACTTGACAAGACGTTGGATCTGACCGAGGAAACCTTGAAAGGGATGGTTTCCTACAAGTCAGAGTTCATTAAGCTTTACGAGAAAGAGATTTTACGCCTCATCTTCCATATTGCCGAAAAGGTTGTTCGTGGAAAAGTCAAGATCGACCATACGGTTGTTCGGGAAACCATTTTGGAGGCCTTCAACCTTGTCGTGGACCATTCAGAGGTGACGATCAGGATTAGCCCTGAAGAAATCGAGTATGTGAAAGAGATAAGGGCAGAATTTCTTGATCGGATCAAGGATCTAAGGTCCATAACCATTGAATCCGACCCTTCTGTAAACCCGGGTGGGTGCTTTATGGAAACTGTTTTTGGCCACATAGACGCCCGCTTGGAGAACCAATTGGAGAAAATAGCCAGGGCGGTCGAGCAGACGCTTGAACAAAGCCATGTGGGAAAACTCTTGGACCGTTGAGTTCGTTGGCTGGCGCGACGCTTTGAACTAAGAACCTCCACCCCATCAAGGCTCGTGCTGAATAAGATTATGTTAGATGACATTGGGTACGTGCGATGGAATCATCTGCGGGAAGCCGTGAATGCCTGTCGGTGCATGACAGCTGAAGGCAAGGTGGTCAAAGTGACAGGACTGATTGCAGAGGGCCGGGGTCCGGGAATGGGCGTGGGGAGCACGTGTGGGATCCGCAATGGGGAAGGCGAGGAGGTGTTGGCCGAAGTGGTCGGTTTCAGGGACCGCAGAATGATGTTGATGCCCTACGGAGAAATGCGGAGTATCAGCCCAGGGTGCAAGATCGCCTTGGTCGATGAGCGGCCCCATGTGCCGGTGGGGGAGCATTACCTTGGAAGAGTGATCAACGGTTTGGGAGAACCTATAGATGGACAGGGCCCCATTACCTCCAATGTGCACTATCCCCTGTACGGCAAAGTGGTGAATCCCATGCACCGACGTTCGATCAGAGAAGTGGCTGACGTGGGTATTGGCGCAGTCAACACCCTGATGACGATCGGCAAGGGTCAGAGGGTAGCCATCATGTCAGGTTCTGGTGTTGGGAAAAGCGTGCTTATGGGGATGATGGCGCGACATACGAGTGCTGACGTCAGTATCGTTGCCTTGATCGGAGAGCGTGGGCGGGAAGTCAGGGACTTTGTGGAACAGAATCTTGGCCAAGAGGGTCTCAGAAATTCGGTTGTTGTGGCGGCAACTTCGGATGTGTCCCCGTTAATCAGGATGCGTGGCGCCTACCTGGCCACCACCCTTGCAGAATATTTCAGAGACCGTGGCCTGGACGTCCTTCTGGTTATGGACTCCATCACAAGATTTGCCATGTCTTCAAGGGATGTGGGACTGGCCGCAGGAGAACCTCCCACAGTGCGAGGATATACCCCTTCATTCTTTGCTCAGCTTCCCAAGTTCGTTGAACGTGCCGGAAGCGTTGAGGGTAAAGGAACGATAACCGGTATATACACAGTTCTCGTCGAGGGGGATGATATGAATGATCCTGTGGCGGATGCCGTACGATCTGTTGTAGATGGCCATATTGTCCTTTCGAGAAAGTTGGCCAACCGAGGCCATTATCCGGCTATAGACGTGCTTGCCAGTGTTAGCAGGGTCATGGGAGCTATTGTTGCGCCGGACCACATGAGGCTCTCTCAGAAGGTGCGGGAGATCATGGCTGCCTATTATGATGCCGAGGACTTGATATCCATCGGCGCCTACGTCGATGGCAGTGATCCAAAGATAGATTACGCCAAGAAAATGATTGACGGCATCAATACCTTTCTGAGGCAAGACGTGGCTGAAAGGGTGAGCTTTGAAGCTGGCATGGGTGCGTTAAGTGAGCTGTTAGAAGAGACGAATCATGAAACGATTTAAATTCAGACTTGATCCTGTCCTTCGGTATAGACGGTACCGAGAAGAGCTTGCCCTGATGGAACTGGCTAGGGCAAGGCAGGCGCTTGTTCTGAGTGAGAAGAAGATCCAGCAAATCCAACAGACCAGAAAAGGTGTGATCATGGACCTCGATGCCAGGCAGGCAGAAAGGCTGGAGGTCAATCGATATCGAATCTATAGGGCCTACTTGAAGGGGTTGGGCGCAAAGATCGAGTCCGAAAAGGAGCACTTAGCGGAAATTGGCCGAAAGGTGACGGACAAATATGAGACAGCCGAAGCCAACAGGATCAGCAAGGAAACCCTTCAATGGGTCAGGCAGACTCAATACACGGACTATTTACAAAGTAGCGACCGGGCAGAACAAAAGGCAGCAGATGAACTCATTGCTGTTAGGAAGCGCCCGGGGGTTGACGATACCCCCTGAGCCGCTGCTATCTCGAAGGAAGTAGTCATGAGCGGCAGATTCCCATTCGTAAGATCTCAAGCACAGGTCACGCTGTTGTGTTTCCTGATTGTGAAGTTGGCGCTTATCAGCCTCTTTGTTTGTGCAAAAAGACCGGTGTTTCCGGGGCCCATTTTGGAAAGTAACCTGGCTTTGGCCAAGGACGCTCAGGACCAACCAACAAAAAGCCGCGTGCTGGATTCAGCTTCAGGGCCGCAGGCATCTTCGCACACGCAACGAACGGGTGCAGGTCTGGGGGCGTTTGAACAAAACCGTGCACAAATAGAGGTGGAAAGGCAGCGACTGGAAGAGGAACGAAAACGACTCACCACACTGAAACAGGAAATTGACCTTAAGCTTGTCCGTTTGGAAAAAATTCAGGATGCCATCCAGAGTAAGCTTGATGAACAGAAGGCGCTTGGGGACCAGAGGATCAAACATCTCATTAAGATATATACGACCATGGCCCCTAAAAAGGCTGCCGGCCTCATAGAAAAGCTTGACATGGACGTGATCATCTCCTTGTTCTCCAATATGAAAGGGGAAAACGTGGGACAAATTCTTCCCTACGTGTCCGCTGAAAAGGCCGCGGCTATTAGCGAACGCCTTGTCAAACAGGGTTTGTAGGTCTACGGTTCTACTTTCTTGATAATGACGGGCGGGAAGTGAAGGTCTTCTGGCGTGGAGGCTGTCGGCTTTGGTTCAGGTGGGCGACGCGTACCGTAGACAATGCTTTCATGGCCTTGTTGATCCACAACCCTTTTCGTTGGTGTGACATGAAGCATCTGCATGATCGTCTCGTCTGAATAGCCTGCCTTCCTTAATGTCTTCATTTGCTCCACGGAGAGGTGGGCCTTTTTGGGGTTTTTGTAGCGGTCTGCCAGAATAACACTTTTCAGCGTCTCATCATCTGCCCCCGCCTTCTTGAGCCTGACCAACGATTCTCCTGTAACAGAGCAAGTCTGTTCGGCTACCAGCATTTGAATGACCTCATTGCTGATTCTTGCTTGTTTCATTTTGTTGAGACCATCCGGACCAACCAGTGAATTCATGGCCCAGGCCAGGCCGGCAAACAACATGACCAGACCTGCCGCACAGGTTATCTCAAGGCCTTTTTTCATAATTTCTCCTGTCCATAGTTTCATGTGGCCTTTGAACCGCGAAAGTGAGCGTATCTGAAAATGGCCAACTTCCTTACGGTCGAAGATTCTCTGGAGCTTGACCTCGACGAGCTCCATTCGGCCCGAGCCTTTCGGCAGTGAGCTCAAGGCCGATCTGCTCATGGCCGATGGCAGTCGAGTTGCTGCAGGGATCTTCAATAAGCATGAATCTGCAACATTGATGCCGGGATCATAGAACAGGCAATGAGGGCGTGTTTTGTCCAACGTTGGTACTAAACGTAGATGTCAACCACGCTTCCCTTTTCTAGACGAATGGGACGTTCTGCAGGGCGAGCAAGGCCGTCAGAGGGATCCTTGGCGGCTTCGTCGCCATGGTGGCGTTGAAGAGCAGTCGTGTACGGAGATTTCCCAAGCGATTGGTTAGTCTTTGCGATGGGAAACATCTGAAGATTCTGGGTGGGGTTAACCGCCATGCTCAAGACCTCCGATTCCACAAAAGACACACGAAATAAGCAAACCCTCTTCCAATAAAGAATCATAAAGCCACAGGCCAAGAAAGTCAAGGGTTCGCCTCACAAGGCTTTCGTCACCAGGGCTTCCCTCGCCCGGTTTCACATCACCCCAACGGAGAGAACGCTCACAGCCAGGAAATATTTTCCTCTGGGCTCTTGGCACAGGAAAAAGTTTCACCTTAAACCCGGTGGCAAGGGCTTCACAACGACTGCGGTGTTAGCAACCAATTGTATTTATTGAAACAATTTATGCCGTTTTTTTCTGGCATACTCATTGCTCATCCAGCAGCAGGAACCATGAATACCCGAGGAATCACATAGCTCAGTCATGAATGCGCAAACCATAAACCTTGCCTCCATCCTGAAAGATCTCAAGCTTGGCCCACAGCAGGGTTCTGCACGCAGGGTCCACAACCGGGCGACGTCCAAAAAGGTGTTTTCACGGCTCATGAACCAGGGAATGAGGTCTATTAAAGAAGTTGTTTTTGCTGCCGAAGACAGGACAACCCAAAGGGCAATCGCTGACGGCGACTGGCTTCAAAAGTTCCGAAATCAGTTGTTATCCGCAGGCATCCCCCTAAAGGACCTCTCATTATCACCCAAGTCGCAGCCGGCGTTGAAGGACCTTCTGTTGGCTCAAGGTCTCTCAGAGGACGATGTACAGCCATTGCTTGAAAGTCTTTTTGGCGGAGATGGCAGACAAGAAATTGAGACCACCCAACTTCTTACAAAACTCTCAGAGCTGAAAGTATTAACCGACAGGAAATCCTCTGACCCGGTTCTTGAGGTCTCGGTCTTGCCCTACGTGGAAACCCTCTTGCGGTCCCTCGGCCTAGATGTGGTGCAGGCAAGAAAGGCCATGAGTCTGGCCAGGGTGGACGGCGGCGGGGTTAGCCTAAAGGGCCTTGAGCAAGCCCTGAAAGGCATCATGGGCAATATGCCTGAAGAAACGAAGGCCGCCAGTATCAACCAGGGATCCGGCGAGGACGTCAAAGGTCTGCTGGCTCGTATAGGCTTGGTGGATGAAGCAACCAAAATCAATGGGCCCATGTCCTTAGAGCGATTTGTCCAGCTCCTGGAGGATAAGGTAACCGACCTCGCATCCCAGAGCGCGTCCAAGGGGGAGATAGAAAACCACATGAACCGGCTGCTGGGCCATGTCTTGGCAGAACCTGAAAGCCAGGGACGAAGGTCGGGGTCAAAGGCGCTTGGTGGAGGTAAACAACACCTTTTTCCCGTTGAGGGCCTGAGAGATGAATCCGTGTCCCAGAACCTCGCCAGGGGGATCGAGGACATGGTCGCTCGTGGGGCCTGGAAGACTAGCCGGCTGCAGGGCGAAAAACCCTCCCTGGCAAAAGGGCTGCAGGAGATGGTCTCAAGTGCACGGCCTCAGGCTGACGCGTCCACCCGGGCTGATAACAAGAGCGCCGGATTTGTTCTGAAAGCAAAAGAGCAGATGACCCTAGCCAAAAGAGGGCCCCTGGATCAACGCGTGGATCAGGACACAAGAAACGCCTTATACTCGGCAAGAGAAGCGGTCATGGACCAGCCCCAGACGGCCGGGACAGCGGCGAGGCAAATGGCCAGACCCTTTCCCCTTCATGTAATCAATCAGGTAGGAAGACAGATGGCGTTTGCCATCCGGCGGGGGGAGAACCAGGTCCGGATCCAACTGAAGCCCCCCGACCTTGGGTCTATTCAACTCGATATGGTTATGAAGGATCATGTTCTAAAGGTGGCCATGATCACCGAGCATCATGCCGTCAAAGAACTCTTGATCTCCCATGTCCAAGAACTCCGAGAGGCCTTGGTTGAGCAGGGCGTTGAACTCCAGAAAATAGATATCAACATCGATCATCACTTTGGCCAATCCCTGGCCAATGCCCAAAGAGATCTCAATGATGCACACTCATGGAGGTTGAGCCTGACTTCTGCATCTGGTGTACTGGAAGCTGGGCCGGACCATACAGAGGAGGTGATAGAGCCCAATGTGTCGAGCGATGCCCTGGTGGATATGTTTGCATGAGAACAGGGTCCGTGGTGAGCGGTGCTTTGTTGATATGGGCCGCTCGGCAACGACCGCTGACCCGTCATCGATGATCAATGACCCATTGTGAAAGGAGGGAAACCGTGTCCATAGCAGCCCTTGAACCAACATACTATCAGACGTCTGAGGCAGAGACAACAGGGGCCACCGATCCCGACGACGCCCTTGGTCGGGATCAGTTCCTGACGCTTTTGGTTGCCCAGCTGAAGCATCAAGATCCCTTAAATCCCCTTGACGGCACAGACTTTACGGCCCAACTGGCCCAGTTTTCCAGCCTTGAGCAGCAATTTGCAATGAACGATAACCTGGAAGCGATCCAGGACAGCCTAATGGCGCAGGAAAGCGGGAACGTCCTTGACTACATTGGAAAGACGGTCAAGACCAATGGCAACGCGATCTTTGCAAAAGACGGGCAGCCAGACGCAGGGGCCTACACATTGGAGAGTCAGGCCGACGTGACGATTCATATCTACGATGACCAGGGGCTTGAGGTCCGGAGACTCTATGCGGGTTGGCAGGATGCTGGTGAACACAGTATTGGCTGGGACGGAAGAAATGATGCCGGTGACCCTGTGGAAGATGGCATCTACACCTTTGAGATAGAAGCCACGGACGAGGAATACTCCATGGTTTCATATGACGCCTATCTCACAGGAGAGGCCACCGGCGTGATCTATGAGGGCGGCATGGCCTATTTGATGGTCGGGGACAAACTGGTGGCACCAGAGAACATTGTAGAAGTCAGGCAATCAGGGGCAACCCCGTAAGGGGTATGCACCCGGAGCTGTCATGACTGACGACTAACCACAAACAAGGAGGCGAGATAAAATGTCACTTTCAAGCGCACTTTTTTCCGGGATTAGCGGTCTGAGCACCCTTGGCAATGCCATGACCGTCATCGGCGACAATATCGCCAACGTGAACACGGTGGGTTTTAAGGGAAGCCGGGTGACCTTCCAGGATGTGTTGAGTCAGACAGTGGCCACCACGGCCGGTACGGCCCAGGTGGGGCGTGGTACGATTTTGGCTGACATCTCCA
>Ga0272444_10001223_pt1 | contig 25186 bp, 24 predicted proteins | sample SSMForm13_FD_201033 | JGI IMG/M metagenome (GOLD analysis project Ga0272444, IMG submission 201033) | Marine sediment archaeal communities from Little Sippewissett salt marsh, Falmouth, MA, United States - SSM-Form-13 | ecosystem: Environmental > Aquatic > Marine > Wetlands > Sediment ...
GACCGCCAATGTGTCAGGCCCGGCGATCAGCACGTTGGTCGAAACCACCGATTCGCTTAACAAGGCAGTCGCCGGAAAGTGCCCGTGGATGACGGCGGTCAGGCCTTCGATGAGGCAGAAGTCGGGGTGGATCAGATCGTACAGACTTGCCAGGCGCCGGTGCAGGGTCTCATGATTGTGCCGATGCATGCGGTCGGCGTGAATCGGGAACGCCTGCTGGTTTTTCACTCCCAGCGTGACTTTCGTCATCGAATGAGTTTTCAGTTTCGGTACGCTGAGGTAAAAATTGTTTTCGCGTTCGACGATAAAGTCGTCATAAAGAATTTTGGGAATACGCGTCGGCTCGTCTTCGTCGCGCAATTGCACTTCCACGACCGGTTGTTCGTCGAGGTAGATCGCTTCGGCTCCGTACTTTTTACAAAGGCGCTTGTAGCCCGTTGCGTGGAAGACCAGGCGACTGAAATTGCCGGCGGTGACGTTTTCCATCATTGCCAGCCGGCGCACGCCATGATCACGCAGGTAGGCCATCAACGCGTCAAGCAAGTCGATGTTGGTGTAAGTTTCCGGGGAAAAATGAACGGCATTGGGTTTCAGTGCGACGCGGCGATCGATCGGCACAACCGCGCGCAAACCGCCCAGCGACGAGAACAGGTCGTCAAGCGAATCGCTTAGATTGCGATTTTCGGTGGAAACGACAGCAACCGTTTTCATGGTTATCAGTGTAACGAGGGAAGCGGCTGCATAGCAAGAACATTGCCGACCGTAGCGGCAAAATGTTACAAAACGAACTCGAATTTCAAGCGAGGAAGAAAACCATGACAACATACTTGATTACCGGCGCATCTTCCGGCATTGGGGAAGCGTTATCGTGTTTAATCTGTGCAAAAGGCGACACCGTATTCGGAATCGCCCGGCGCAAAGAAGTACTCGATAATATGGCGGTTGAACTCGGTGAACGATTCATTCCTTTTGTTTGCGATGTTACCGACAAAGAGGCTGTTCGCTCAGTGTGCGCCAATCTGCCGCAATTGCCCGATGTGGTCATTTTGAATGCCGGCGTTGGCATTTACGACAAACCCGACCGGCCGGACGTTACCGTACATGAACAAACCTTCGCCGTGAATTACTTCGGTGTGTTGAACTGGATCGATGCGCTTTATCCGCGTTTTGCCGAACGAAAAAGTGGCGCGTTTGTTGCGACGTCCAGCTTGGCGGGCTATCGCGGTCTGCCGTTGGGATGCGCCTATTCGGCCAGCAAAGGGGCGATTTCCAACGCAATGGAGGCTTTTCGCCTGACCTACCAAAAAGACGGTGTCGAGTTCATCAACGTGCATCCCGGATTTATCGACACGCCGATGACCCGGAAGCAGACCAATCCGATGCCGTTAAAATGGCCGGTGGAAAAAGCCGCTCGTGCAATTTTGCGGGGCATTGAAAAACGAAAGCTGAATATAAACTTTCCCTGGCCGATTTGGCTGGCATTGACGATAACGCGTTTATTCCCGCCGCGATTTTATCGTCGTGTGATGAGTCTGCAATAGATCATTAACCGCAACACCCGCTATCATCGTCGTTGTCTTCATTATCGTCGTCGTCATCGTTGTTATCGTTGGATGTGTCGTCGTCGATCTCTCCGGTATCGTCATCGATGACGGTGTCATCATCGTCAACATCGTCGTCGGGCGGCATGGCGGCGACTTCATCCCAACTGAGTATCGTCGGCGGTCGATTGGGCGAGAGAATCTCATCGTCGGAAAAGGAAACGCCCATCTCGCGCGTTTCCGGAACGTAGTAAATGGTTTGAGCAGTGGTCGATAAAAACGATTCCTGAATGACCTGGCCTTCGATCGTCCACATTTGCTCCAAGGTCAGGCGACCGTCACGCGCGGCGATTTCGTCGCGCATGGTGTCGTAGCGATCGCAAGGGCGGTGATGCCGGAGTTTGCGCAGGTCGTTGGTTGAGATCAATACGTTGCTCGGCAAATCGGTGTCGTCTTCGGGGAGGCGAAGGTCGGCGCCGGCGCTGTCGACCTCGACAATGACCGCCGGATCGCCTTCCGCAAAGTCGCGCGGTTGCGCCAGATTGATCACGACCGCTCCGCTGCGGTTGTGCATCAAGATGTGATCGATGACGTCATCCATGTTATGGACGCTATCGCCGTTCAGGTCTTCTTGATGCAAGGCTTCCCGCAAGGTGAAACCGATGGGAATGTACGTTTTGCTGAAATTGAATTCCCAAAGCGGAATGCCGTTATGCGCGATGTTGACCACCGCGGTGACGCCGGCGTCGTTGATGCACGACAGGCAGCCGAAATAGCCGGGGAAGGAAACCATCGCCACGGTGCGGCCGGGCGGATCGGTCGGCGTGAAAACCATCACCATCGTATTCTTCGGCAGCAAAAAACGGTCGGGCCCGAATAAAGCCCAATCAAGATTACGCGCCACCGCCGTTTCTCCGCCCAGTGTCGGATCGTCGGCTGTGGCGGTATCCCAGGCCATCTGGCAACTACAGGCCATAGCGCCGATGTCGCCGACGGCGTTGCACAGCAACAGATCATTGACGGTGATTTCACGGCCGATCGGTTTGATCATCGGATCCGCACCGGATGCTTTGATGCCGGCGATAATCCCCTCGGCTTCGTCGCGCAGCGATTCGGGGATGGTAAACAAATGCGGCGCAATGGCGTCGACCAGGACGTAAAGCGAAGGCGGCAACATATACAATACGTATTCATGCATCATTTGCATGATCGTCTCGCCGAGCAGCACACCGTGGGCGTAACCCATTTCGTAGGGCGTACCCCAGACATGCATGACGCGTTGCCCGTCGATTTCATGAATGTAGCCGTTGATGGATTCGGTTTGCGCCCAAGCGCCGGAGGTGAAAACAAGACAAATCACAACACAGCAAAACAGCATGCGCTTCATCAATCGAATTCTCCGCCTGTTCAGGTTGCACGAACTTGAGGTTCAAATACTATACCTTGCCGTGAAGCAGACCTCAATTCCTTACCAAGCGGAAAATATATGAATCAGTTGCCGACCGGATGGTTTTGCTTTATTGCTGTCAGTGATCGACAACCCAGAGGAGAAGAAGAAACATGAGCCAAACCTTTGCTTGGAGCGAGGGGCGCGAATTACCGAAAACTGCGTCTGCGTTTATGGATTGGAATTGGGAGCGGATCGAGCCTTTCTATCGCGATTTGCAAGAAGTGCAGTTGTCGGCAGAGGCGCTTGACGATTGGCTGGCAGGTTGGACGCAACTGGCGAATCTGTTGCATGAAACGTTTGCGCGTTTGCAGGTGGCCACTGCGGTTAATACAGCCGATAAAGAAGCGGAAAAGAAATATATGCGCTTTCTGGATGAGATCTATCCGCCGTCGATGGATTGGGATCAGAAGCTGAAAACAAAATTGCTGGACAGCGGATTGAGCCCGAAAAACTTCGACGTGCAACATCGCAATATGCAGTCCGATGCCGAACTGTTTCGTGAGGCCAATTTGCCGCTGTTGGCCGAGGAACAAAAATGCACGTTGGCGTTTGACTCTATCTTAGGCGCGCAGACGGTTGAGTGGGACGGCAAAGAAGTTACCGTTTCACAGTTGCGACCGGTTTTTCAATCAACCGATCGCGGCAAGCGTGAAAAAGCGTGGCGACTGGGTGTCGGTCGTCAATTGGCGGATCGTGAAGCGATTAACGATCTGTGGAAGAAGTTCATGGATATTCGCAAACAATTGGCAGCCAACGCCGATTACCCAAGCTATCGTGGTTATCGCTGGCGGCAACTGCATCGTTTCGACTACTCGCCGGATGACTGCGAACGGTTTCGCGACGCGATTGCCGAAGTCGTCGTGCCGGCGGCAACGAGGATATACAAAAAACGGAAAAAGCAATTGGGCGTTGAATCACTGCGCCCGTGGGATTTGGCTGTCGACCCGCTGGGACGCGAAGCGCTACGGCCGTTTGCCGATGTACAGCAATTGCAGGATACGGCGGAGTCGATTTTTCAACAGGTTGACTCTCGCTTTGGCGACTACTTCCGCATCATGCGTCAGGAAAAGCTGCTTGACCTGGACAATCGCAAGAACAAAGCGCCAGGCGGTTTCTGCATCGCTTTCTCGGTTGATGAAAGGCCATTTATTTTCATGAATGCTGTCGGACTGCACGACGATGTGCAAACCTTGCTGCATGAGGGCGGACATGCGTTTCACGTGTTTGAAACGGCACACCTGCCTTACCATCAGCAGAAGCAGGTCGGGATGGAATTTGCCGAGGTGGCTTCGATGTCGATGGAACTGCTGACCTCACCGTATCTCGCAAGCGACAAGGGAGGTTTCTATTCGCCGGATGAGGCAGCTAGGGCATTGATCGAACACCTGGAGGGAATCATTTTGTTCTGGCCGTACATGGCGGTCGTCGACGGCTTTCAGCATTGGGTTTATGAAAACCACGAAGCGGCGACCGACGGAGCCAATTGCGACGGAACATGGGCCGAGTTGTGGCAGCGCTTTATGCCGGAGGTTGATTGGAGCGGACTGGAAGCGGAAATGAAAACCGGTTGGCACCGTAAGTTGCATATTCATCAAGTGCCGTTTTATTACGTGGAGTACGGCATGGCGCAGCTCGGGGCGGTGCAGGTTTGGCAGAATTCACTGACGGATCGAAAAAACGCGGTCGAGGCTTACCGTCGCGCACTGGCGTTAGGCGGAACGGTGTCGCTTCCGCAGTTGTACAAAACGGCCGGAGCCGAGTTTGCGTTCAATGTCGGTGTATTGCACAAAGCAGTAGCGCAAATCGAAGAAACGATCAGCGAATTGGATAAAAACCGATTGTAGCTGACAATGCAAAACCGTCGGCAAAAAAGGGGCTAACCCCGATCGGCAAATTCCCGTAACAGATCGCTGATTTTGTGTTCGAGCATCGGGATGTCAAAGGGTTTGGTTAGCGTATCATCTTGGAATTTGCGACGGTTGTACGCTTCCAGATCCGGCTCATGCGCATCGGCCGTAAGCAGAACGATAGGCGTAGTCTCGCCTTTGTTCGACAGCTTAATCGCATCAATGACTTCGTAACCATGCCGCCTGGGCATCATCAGGTCGGTCACGACCAGATCGAAATCATGTCGGCTGAATTTGTCGAGGCCGTCTTTGCCGTCTTTGGCGGTCACAACCTGGTGTCCCTTCGAGGAAAAGTAGGCGCTGCACATTTGGCAAATCAGAGGGTCGTCGTCGATGATCAACAAACGAGACATGGCACACTCCTTAAAAGGTGTTTAGTGTTCTTCCGTTTGCTTTTTACGTTGCGCTGCAATGGCATCGGACGGATCCTGAACCGTTCCGAGCAATTTCATGGCTTCCGGTGTTCCCATCTGGCCCAGAATTTGAGTAACGCTCCAACGAAGTTGTTCGTCGGAGTTGCGTGCGTTTTCTTTACAGAACTGCATCACTTCAGGACCGCCGATCTGCGCTAATCCCTCAGAAGCCAGGCGCCGGATTAAAGCATCCTCCGATTTCAGCGAACTGATCAGCTTCGAAACCTGTCCCTTGGAAACCCACTTTTCGACTTTTTCGGGGGTAGGACCAAAAAGACCCATCGTTCTAATCCTTTGCGGTAGAAGGTTTAATGATGATTTATTGAACCAGCATTACTGCGCAAGAGCCACCATTATCACTCGGAAACGTAAGCGCATAGAAGTTAAAACCGTGTAAGATAGCTTGATAAAAGGGAATACCGCATTTTTTTAGAGAAAACAAGTTAAATTCGGATTTGTAAAAGTTGATTGAATTAACGAGTTTATTCCAAATTTTGTCAATCGATTGCTGATTTCCTGTTACCCTCGGATGGATCGGGATTATAGTGCGATTTTTATGAGAGTCAGAGCGCCGAGAAAGAGAGTGGCATAGCCGATCGACTGGCGCAGAATACGCGATGGAAGAACTTTAACCGTCCAGGTGGCGGCAGGCACAGAAAGAATGGCGCCGATCGATAACGGCGCGGCTAAGGCCCAGGCCAAGCCGCCTTGCAAGAAGATATATAGACCCAAGCCGACCAGGCAGGTGATGCCCTCGGCAAAGGAAGTGATGCCTACGGCATTTTTCTCGGGAACGCCGATAAGAACCTGACCACCGGTAAGCAGAGGGCCATAACCACCGCCGGAGATGCCTTTGTTGAAAGCGGCGACTGAACCGAGACCGATGATTTTTCCCCACGAAAACTTGCCGGCCAAGCGATTTCCCAAGAGCAGGAAGGCGCCGATGCCAAGAATCATCAGGCCGATGTACAGTTTGATATAGGCTTTCGGCAGATTTAACGCGAGGATAACGGCGGCAATCGAACCGACCACGGAACATAAGGCCATAATCGTCATAATTTTATTGGATTGTGTGCCGCGTTTTAGATCCACGTTGCCCAATTTATGATGCAGAAAACCGGCAGAAAGTCCGCTGATACATTCGGAAAACAGAACTGCTGGAACGATGTTCAGCGGTGAAAAGCCCATGATAATCAGTACAGGGGTTAGGGTAGTGCCGTAACCCATGCCGAGTGAGGAATCGACGTACTCAGCAAAAAAAGCCATGCTGCCGATAATGATAAAGAGTAAGAAACTGTCGCTGAATTGTTCTTTAAGACTGAATTGCTTGGTGAAAGTCAGGGTAATTAAGCCGATGCCAACCAAAAGAAGGCAAACTGTCCAAAAGCGCTTTAACATGCGTTCGCTAGCCATGAATTTGCCCTTTCAAGGTGAGAGTATTGAAATACGGTAATTCATATATGATAAGCGGGATATAGCGAAAAAAATTTCATTCTATTCTTCTACCACCAAATTTGAGGGATTCTCGTTTGCCGCCAAGACCATTTCTGCAAGAGTTTCTTGGTCTAAGATGGCGGAAATATTATCTCGAACGCGAAGCATAAGCATTCGAAGCCAGCAGGTATCAAAGGGGTATGGACATTCGGGATCGGTGTGCGGAGCTGTTCGGCTGGCACAGGGAATAGGTGCCAGGGGGCCATCAACCGCCCTGACGATGTCGCCAAGAGTTACCTTATCGGGCGGCAAGCGTAAGGAGTAGCCACCGTCTTTGCCGTGTACGCTGACTAACAAACCTTGCTTGCGCAAAGTGGAGAGAATCTGTTCAAGATACTTCTGAGGAACTTGCTCGATTCTGGCTAGATGCGAAACGGATAGCGGATCCTGGCCGTAGTTATCAGCCAGGTGGCGTAAAACCCGCAGTGCATAAACACCCTTTTTCGACAATTTCATATCATATTACTCCTACATGATATGAACTATATGGGAAGTATAATCCAAGGTTATTTCTCTTGTCAAGCAAGTTTGATCCAATGTTGGACAATATTTTTCAATTGTTTTTCGCTGAATTTTAGATTGCTGATCACCAGACACGGCCGAGAACTTCAGTCCCTTTACGAATATAAAAGGGAATTTCGTCCAATTCGGCGGATGCCGTGATCCAGATCGGTCCGGTGAGGGTCGTCTCCGGATCCCAATACGGAACGAATTCACCGGCTGGGATGTAGACATCGCGTTGCCGTTGACCAACCCGCCAGATCGGCGCGACGAGTATGTCTTCGCCGAAGTAGTACTCGTCCCACATGTCTCGTACCGTTGGATCGTCAGGATGGTCGAAAACAAGCGGCCGGATGACCGCGCGACCGTCCAGCCCGGCAAGCTCGGCGTAGTCGTAGATGTAATCGATCAGGTCGTGATGCAATTGGGTGTAGTCTCGATAGATGTCGATCATTTCCTCATCGTAGTTCGGTTCGGTCGGCATATCCCAAGGCGCATGGTTGCCGGTTCCGCCGATTTCCATGATCGGGCTGAAAGCGGAAAACTCCAGCCAGCGGGCGAAAACTTCGCGATTGCGGAATTCATAGTAGCCGCCGGTATCGCTGGTCCACAGCGGGAAGCCCATGAAGGCCATGTGCAATTGGGAAAGGATGGCGCTACGCAAACCAAGGTCAGTGGATGTTTCATGGCTGTCTCCGACGGCGGCATGGGTGTCGCCGCCCCAAGGGACGCCGTACTGTTGGGTGCCTGCCCAGCCGGCGCGCAGGAACATGACAAAGTCGCCGTCCCAGGCTTCGTTCATCGCGTCGAAATAGCATTGGTGGTAGAGCAGAGGATACTTGTTGCGCATTTCGATGCCGCTGGTGCCATCCCAGTAGACATCCCACCACAATGACGGTTGATCTTCGTCGCCGCGATCGAGCTTCCAACCATGGATGTCGTAGTCGAGGACGAAATCGCGCACTTTGTTTTTCCACCATTCATAGGCGTCGGGATTGGTGTAGTCGATATGCTTTTGTTGATTGGGCGCGTAATAGTCATACAGGTCGGCTTCGTAGCCGTTTTGACCTTCGTCCCAACCGATCGCCCAAGGCGCGCCCCAGACCATAAAGTGGTAGCCGCGGTTGTACAGCGATTGAAGCATGTCATCGATGTTGGGAAAACGCTCCGGATCCCAGGAGAACTCGGCGAAGCCCTGCTCGCCGGGCGTGTAGGGACGATCGACCCAGTAGTTGCCGATGGGAATGTCGAGCTCGTCGTATTTGTTCACGTCTTCGGCGACCTGAAAATTGACCTCGTTGCCGTCGAGCAAACCAATGCCGATGTAGTGATCGTCTCGCCAACGCCAGTGCTTGAAAGCCCACTTCGGCGGAATAAAAGGACGGCCGGTGATTTGCGTGTACTCGTCAAGGATGGTGTCGTGGCTGGGGCCATAGAACAGGTAATAGGTCAGCATCGGATCACGCCCGGCGGCGGTGTTCCAACTGCAATGCAGGCGGTCGCGTTTCAGGACGCCGAGGTCGCAGATGCCGATAAAGGTGGTGTCGGTATACATGCCGTATCCGCGGCTGGAATGGTAAAAAGGCGTGTACATGCCAATGGTGCCCGACACGTACATCAGGTGAAACTGTCCGCGACGGTTGAGTGAACCGATGGGCAAAGGCGTACCTTCGCTCCAGGTGTAGAACCAGTGAATGCGTTCGACCAGGCCGTAAATGGCTTCCTCATCGAACAGTTGCATGTTCTGCGCGACCCACAAAAAGCCGTCTGGATGATCGACGCCGAAGGTGACTTTGACCGTGTGATCGGTCAGCATCGTGACGTTGACCTTACCGGTGTCGCCTTCGTCGGTGCGGTAGTAGAGGGCGTATCCGTTTTCAATCTCTTCGTAGTACCCGAATTCAACCGGGGCCACCGAATTCCCGTTGCGGTTGTAAACCAACGAGTTGCCCGTGCCGTACTTGTAGGTTTCGGTGACGACGTTTTTCTCGGCGTCAATCATTTGCAGGCCGAATGGCTGCAGGTGGATGTTCAGCGAGAAATCATCCGCTTGCAGGGTGAGAACATTCAGCGGGGCCGTATCGTCATCGGTCTGGTCGTCATTATCATCGTCGACAATATCGTCGTCGTCATCGATGGTGTCGTCGTCTGCAAGGGTGTCGTCATCCGGTGACGCGTCATTGTTGTCGTTATCGTCGTCGTCATCGCCGCATCCGGTAAGGGGCAATCCGAAAAGAAGGCAGCCAACGAACAATAAAACGATAAGTTTTCTGGCCGTCAACATGGCGTTCTCCCAGGTTCAATCAACAATGTTTCTGTTACGCTAACACGCTCCTTTTTATCTGAGAAGACACAGTGCGAAGGAGTGCCATCGTCGGATTTCGAAATGATATTTCACATTGACCGGACGGGTAGGCAATGGTAGTTTTTGACAAGCCGATGGGGTAATGGTTAATCAATTTATATTCGCAATTGATGGGGATCGAACTTCCCAAGGAGGATGGCCTTGAATCACGAAGTGAAACACGGCCCTTCGTTCGCATCGCTGTTTCTTTCGCTTGATGCGGGAGAACAGGTGCGTACCGAAGCGGGCGCCATGGTCGGGATGTCGTCGAATCTGGCGATAAAAACGAAAGCCTACGGCGGATTTCTCCGCGCGCTATTCCGCCGGATTCTGGGTGGAGAGAGCGTATTCCAAAACACCTACACCGCCGAAGGTGGCCCGGGTCAATTGGTGCTTTCGCCGACGATGCCGGGTGAGATCAAACATAAAAAGCTGGAAAAAGGCAAACCATTCATTTTGCAGGGTTCGGCCTATCTGGCTTGCCTGCCGGATGTCAAAATGAAAACGAAATATGGCGGGCTCAAGTCGATGATGTCCGGGGAAGGTTTGTTCCTGCTGGAACTGAGCGGCGAGGGCGATCTTTGGTTCAACAGTTACGGCAACATCGTCGAAATTGATGTCGACGGCGAATACATCGTCGATACCGGGCACATCGTCGCCTTCGAAGACGGCCTGAAGTTCAAAGTGAAAAAGGTCGGGGGCCTTAAGTCGACGTTGCTTTCCGGCGAAGGCTTCGTCGCCCAATTCTCGGGCAAAGGCAAGCTGTACATCCAAAGCCGTACGGTCAGTGCGCTGGTGGGTTGGCTGACCCCCATGCTGCCGGCGAGATAAGGGGGATTGCTATGAACATCGATATTCAAAACCGTCCGTCCTATGCAATTGCCGAAGTGAATTTGGCACAGGGCGAGAGCGTTATGTCCGAAGGCGGCGCGATGGTCAGCATGACCAGCAACGTCACTGTTTCAACCAGTACATTTTCCACCGGCGGCGGCGGACTCGGCGGCTTGCTCAAAGCGGCCAAACGTTTGCTGGCCGGTGAAAACTTTTTTCTCAATAAATTCACCGCCGGCGGCGAAGGGCATATCACCCTGGCCCCGGTGTTGGTCGGCGACATCGAGCACATCACGCTCGACGGAACGAAAAACCTGATCGTGCAAAGCAGCAGCTACCTGGCCAATTCGGAAGGCCTGGAAATGGACACCCAGTTCGGTGGCATGAAGGGTTTCTTCTCTGGTGAAGGACTTTTCTGGATCAAATTCAGCGGCAGCGGCGACTTGCTGGTCAACAGCTTCGGCGGCATCTTCCAGGTCGAAGTCGACGGCACGTACATCGTCGACACCGGCCACATCGTCGCCTTCGAAGACACGTTGAACTACAAGGTCAAGAAAGTCGGAGGCTGGAAAGCGACAATCCTTTCCGGCGAAGGTCTGGTCTGTGAGTTCGAAGGCAAAGGCAAGGTGTGGATGCAAACGCACAACGCGCCCGAATTCGGCAAATTCGTCGGCGTGAAACTTCCGCCGCGCAAGCAGTAGGAGGGCGAAACGATGAAATATGATATCACCGGAAAACCCGATTTTTCGATGGTCGAATTGTCCCTCGAAGCCGGCGAACAGGTAACCGCTGAAGCCGGCGCGATGGTGGCGATGAGCCCCAACATGCAGATCAAAACAAAAGCCAAGGGCGGATTGCTCGGCGGACTCAAGCGTATGGTTACCGGCGAAAGCTTTTTCACCAACGACTTCACCGCCGAAGGTGCACCCGGTACGATCAAACTAGCGCCTTCCGCGCCGGGCGACGTCGATGCGTTGCAGCTCAACGGCAATTCGTTTTTGATGCAGGCAGGGGCGTACATCGCGCATGTCGGCGACATCACCATTGATACCAAGTGGGGCGGCTTCAAAAGCTTTTTCTCCGGCGAAGGATTTTTCCTGATTAAAGTCTCCGGCAACGGCACCGTCTTTTTCGGCAGCTACGGCGGCCTGAAGAAGGTAGTCATCGACGGGCAGTACATCGTCGACACCACGCACATTGTCGCCTTCGACGAGAACATCAACTACAACGTCGAAGCGGTTGGCGGACTTAAAGCTACGTTCCTGTCAGGTGAGGGTTTGGTCTGCCGCTACACCGGGCAAGGGGACTTGTGGATTCAAACCCGCAGCGCACCCGCGTTCGCCGGTTGGGTCAATCCCTTCCGCCGGGTGGAAAAGAAGAGCAACTAAACCAAACGGCAAACAGGTCGAATAGGTCGACTGAAGATTCTTCAGGGTGACTTCAGGATCGGTTTGTATATTTTTTCGCGCGATAAAAAAGGGGCAGGCACATGGCCCGCCCCCGGTTTGCCGATTGTTTCGATTAGCCGTTTTTAGCTTGGAAGTCTTTCATGAATTCAACCAGGTCGTTAACCGACTCGACCGACGTCGCGTTGTACATCGAAATGCGGCAGCCGCCGACGCTGCGGTGTCCCTTGAGACCGATGAAACCGGCCGTTTTGCCGTCGGCAACAAACTTGGCTTCCAATTCTTCGTTGGGCATGCGGAACACGACGTTCATCACCGAGCGGTCTTCTTTGGCGATCGGGCAATTATAGAAACCGCCGCTGTTTTCGATCAGACCATAAAGCAAATCACCCTTGGCGCGATTCTGTTTTTCCATCGCCGCCAGACCGCCTTGCTTTTTCACCCAACTCAACACGTTGCGCAGCATGTAGATGCCGAAAGTCGGCGCGGTGTTGAACAGCGAGTTTTTATCGACATGCGTCGAATACTTCAGGAGGGTCGGTATATCCGGATTGCACTTTTCCAGGATATCGTCACGGATAATGACCAAGGTCACGCCGGAGGGGCCGAGGTTCTTCTGCGCTCCGGCGTAGATGATGCCGAAGGGATTGACGTCAAAGGGTCGCCACATGATGTCCGAAGACATATCAGCCACGATCGGTACGCCGCCGGTGTCGGGGAACTCAAACCACTGGGTGCCCTTGATCGTGTTGTTGCTGGTCAGGTGCACGTAAACTGCGTTTGGGTCGAAATCAAAGGTTTTCGGAATGGCCGTGAATTTGTTGTCTTCCGAAGTAGCAGCGACGCGGCACTTGCCGATGATTTGCGCTTCTTTGATTGCTTTCTGCGACCAACTGCCTGTGATGATGTAATCGGCGCTTTTGTTGCCGCCGAGCAGATTCATCGGCGCCATGGCGAATTGCAGGCTGGCGCCGCCCTGCAACATCAGCACGTGATAGTTATCCGGCAGAGCCAGCAATTCCTTGACCAGAGCGACGGCTTCGTTGTGAACCGCGTCGTATTCTTTCGAGCGGTGGCTGATTTCCATCACCGACATGCCCGTACCCTGGAAGTCGAGAAATTCGTCGGCCGCGTACTGCAGAGCATCCAACGGCAGCGCCGCCGGACCGGCGTAGTAATTGTGTACACGTTTCATCGTTCCCCTCCGTTATGATTGGTTAATGTAGTCGGCGATGATCTGCACCGCAATGTCACCGATCCGCCCCATGTTTTCTTTCGTGTTCGAACCGATGTGCGGCGTCATGACCGTGTTCGGCGCGGTCAAAATCGGGCTGCTCGGGTCGGGCGGGTCGGAATACCAGACGTCGGTGGCATAGACTTTTACTTTGCCCTTTTCCAACGCTTGTTTCATGTCCTCTTCGACCACGCACTTGCCGCGGCCGGCGTTGACGATGATTACACCGTCTTTCATTTTGGCGATGGCATCGGCATTGATTATACCTTTGGTCTGATCGGTCAGCGGCGTGTGCAGCGAAATGTAATCGGCTTGCGCGAACAGGTCGTCGATGTTCTGCACGACTTCCGCATGTTCGGACGGTTTTCCGGAAGCGCGGTAGGCGATGACCTTCATGCCGAATACCTTGGCCCGTTTGGCGACTTCTGTGCCGATGTTGCCGATGCCGATCAGGCCCAGCGTTTTGCCGTACAACTCGGTGCGCTTGAGTTGTTTTTTCAACCATTGTCCGTCTTTCATGCCGTTGTGCGCGGGGACGATATGGTTGGGCGCGGCCAACATCAGGGCGAAGGCCAACTCGGCGACTGCAATGGCCGAAGCCGCCGCGGTGTTGATCGATGTGATTCCTTTGCTGCTTGCGTATTCGCGGTCGATATTGTCCATGCCGACGCCGCCGCGAATGATCAGTTTCAGCTTCGGCGCACCGTCGATCCACTCTTGGGTACACTTGGTTTTCGAGCGGATGAGCACCACTTCCGCTTCCGGCAGGCGATTGATGTCGTCGGTGACTTCACCAAATTGCAAAAGTTTTTTGGGTAGCGCCTCGTCGAAGGCATCGGCAATCAAAATCAGCATGATCGTGTCTCCTTGTCAGATGTTTCAGATCGAGAACGAGAATCGAATCTATGCATATGCCAGGACCTTGGCGTTTAATCTTCCAGAGTGCGAACGATAATGCCGGAACGCAATTTCGGCTCGAACCAGGTCGATTTAGGCGGCATGACCATGTTGGCGTCGGCGATAGCCATCAGTTGATCGACCGTTGTCGGATACATTGAAAAAGCGGCGACGTATTCACCGCTGTCGACCAAGCGCTCCAACTCTTGGGTACCGCGAATGCCGCCGACGAAATCGATGCGCTTGTCGGTGCGTAAATCTTCGATGCCCAAAATCGGTTTGAGGATGTTATCGGCCAGAATCTGCACGTCGAGACTGCCGACCGGATCGTCAGCCGGGAAGGTTCCTTCCATGGCGATGACACGCCGCCATTTACCGTCCATGTACAAACCCATCTGGCGGGCGCAGGGCGGATCGGGGCGCACGGCCGGCAGTACACCGAAATTTTCATCCAACTTCTGAAGAAATTCCTCCGGCGTCAGGCCGTTCAGATCTTTGATTACCCGGTTGTAAGGCAGAATCTGCAATTGATCGTCGGGGAAAGCGACCGCGAGAAAGTAGTTGTAAACCTCTTCGCCGGTGTGATCCGGATTTTTCCCGCGGCGCTCGAGGCCCACGCGGGCGGCCGAAGCACTACGGTGATGACCATCGGCGACGTAAAGGCAGGGCACCTTGGCAAAGGCCTCTTGCAGAGCAGCGATGGTTTTTTCATCGTCGGTGACCCACAACGTATGGCCGATGCCGTCGGCGGCGACAAAATCGTAAATCGGTTTACCCTGGCGAACTTCGTCAACGATCGCATTGATTTTGTTTTGCGACTTGTAAGTCAAAAAGACGGGTCCCGCGTTGGCGTTAGTTTCGTCAACGTGCCGGGTGCGGTCGTCTTCTTTGTCTTTTCGGGTATGTTCGTGCTTTTTAATCAGGTCGTTTTCGTACTCGGCGACGCTCATCGCCGCGACAACGCCGACCTGAACATGCTCGCCCATCTTTTGCTGGTAGATGTAATAGCAAGGATTGGCGTCCTGTTGCAGAGCTCCATCGTCGATCAATTTGCGTAGATTGGCCGCTGCCGTGGCGTAGATCTGGTCTGAGTAAAGGTCAATGCCTTCGGGAAGATCGATCTCGGGCTTGATGACGTGTAGGAAGCTCAAGTCGTTGCCCGCCGCCATCTGGCGCGCCTCGTCACTGTTGAGCACGTCATAGGGCGGACTAGCGATCTTTTCAACCAACTCAGGCTTGGGACGATAACCGCGGAACGGTCTGACATCGGACATGATAACCCCCATGAAAAGACCACGGATACGGCGCTTTTGTAACAGAATAGGCTTTTCTGTCAACCAAAAAGATCGGTTGCCTTTGATCGATAAAAAAGTGAGGGTATTGATTGATTTTTAATAAGAAGATCGTTATCAATTATATACTGGTGGAAAAGTATAAGCATTGAAGGTTACTGTCGCTTAATTGCTATATCAAAAGAATGGGGGATCATTTCTCTTTATGAATTGCCAAATACATGACATGGAGATGTTCATCTTGTTCAGTGTGGGAAAGGAGGCAGTATGAGCCAAAAAGATGAATCCTGTGTAGAACCTGCGGGTGGTCCGATTCTCGACCCAGCCGCAACTGAAGAATCACAATCCGAGAAAATTGTAGAAAAGGAGGTAACGAAGATGCGCGCACAGGTGGGAAAGGTTGCACCCGATTTTCAAGCGACCGGGTATTTCGAAGGAGGCTTTAAAAATTACAAGCTTTCCGATTACAGGGGTAAGTGGGTCGTTCTATGTTTCTACCCCGGTGATTTCACCTTTGTTTGACCGACCGAATTGACGGCGGTCGCCGTCAAAGCTAAAGAAATGGCCGAACTGGGCGTAGAAGTCTTCGCGGTCAGCACCGACAGCCGCTTTTCCCACAAAATCTGGCAAGAAGTCGAACTCGGCAAGATGGTCGAGGGTGGATTCCCTTACCCGATGCTTTCGGATCAAACCGGCGGCATCGGTGATATCTACGGCGTTTACGATCCCAGCGCCGGCGTTAACATTCGTGGACGGTTTATCATTGATCCCGACGGTATCGTGCAAGCCATGGAAGTACTGACTCCGTCGGTCGGACGTAATGTCAGCGAACTGATCCGACAGGTCAAAGCCTTCCAGCATGTACGCGAAACCGGTGAGGTTATGCCCTCGGGTTGGCAGCCAGGCAAAGCGACTCTCACTCCGGGTCCCGACCTGGCCGGCAATGTCTGGAAGGTCTGGAAACCGGAAATGGCGTTTGACGATTAAACAATAGTGCTGTTGGGCGTAAGCGCAGCTACGCCTGAGAAAAAATGATGCGAACCGGAAATATTCGTTACACGACGTTTATCTGTGTCCTGATTTGCCTGGCAGCCGGTTGGGCATACGGGCAACAGGGGGAATCCATGTTGACGCAAGGATCGACGGCGCCTGAATTTTCCGCCGAAACATTTGACGGAAAAACGCTGGAATTGTCGAAACTGCGGGCAAGCGGACCGGTCATACTTGTGTTCCTGCGCGGTTTCGGCTGACCGTACTCCCGCAAACATCTCGGTGAGATGAAAAAGGACTTCGCCGAATTCGCCGCATACGATGCACAGATTGTTGTGGTCGTACGTGATAAAAAAGAAAAAGTGGCTGAATATTGGCAGGAAAATGAGCTGCCTTATTTTGGCGTGCCCGATCCGGACGCGACTTTGGGGAATCTTTACGGTCAACAATGGAAGGCGTTGAAGCTCGGTTTGATGCCGGCGAATTTCGTGGTCGACCGACAGGGGCGCATCGCCTTTGCTCATTACAGCAGCGGCATGTCGGACATCCCGAGTAACGAATCGGTTCTGAAGATTTTAGCAGGGCTGGCCGACTGAACGTCAGTCTTTGGCTTCAGCGATTTTGGCCAATACGCCCAACAGCAATTTCCAGAATTTCTCCACGCTGGCGATGTGCACCGCTTCGTCGGGCGAATGCGGATTGCGGATATCCGGCCCGAAGGACAGCATATCCATGCCATCGAACTTTTCGCCGATGATGCCGCATTCGAGACCGGCGTGAATTGCCAGAGGCTTAGGCTTGATGCCGAACAATTCCTCGTGAACGTTCTGGGCTAATTTCAACACGGGCGAATCCGGGTTGGGCTGCCAACCGGGGTAAGACGCTTCTTCCACATTTTTTGCTTCCGCCAGGCGACCGACGGATAACAGTTGGTCGGTAACGCCGCGCAAAGCGCTACCTACCGATGAACGCGGGCTGTTGTGGATGACAACATCGTCGCCCTGCAGGTGCACGGAAGCCAGGTTGGTCGATGTTTCGACGAGGTCGGGCAGATCCTGACTCATCGCCAGCACGCCGTGCTGATAGGCAAGCAGCATGTCGATAAGATCGCCGGCGGTTGTGTTGGTGAAAACTTTGGCCGGTAAATCGCTCGATGTGATTTGCATGTCCAGATTAGGATCGCGCGGGAACTCGCCTTTGAATTGCGAGAGTTGATCGGCGACGATTTCTTGTACTTGTTCGAATTGCCCCTGCGGCAGGGTCAACAACATAAAGCCTTCGCGTGGAATGGCGTTGTGCTTATCGCCGGCATGAATCTCGGCGATGGCAATGCCCAGCGGTTGCAGTGCCAGGGCGGTGCGCGCCAAGAGCTTGATCGCGTTGCCGCGATTTTCGTGAATGGAAAGCCCCGAATGACCGCCGCGAAGACCGGTTAGCTCAAGCTTGGCGCTGGTTCGTTCTTCCTGAGTTTCCACCCAGGCCACAGGCAGACTGGCGGTAACGCCGCCGCCGCCGGCGCAGCCGATGTACAGAATATCGGTTTCTTCCGAGTCGAGATTCAACAGGATGCGGCCGGTTAGTAGATCGTCGGCCAGCCCCTGCGCGCCGGTCAGCCCGCTTTCTTCGTCGATCGTCAGAAGAATTTCCAGCGGACCGTGCACCGTATCCTCGGACAGGGCTACCGCCAGCGCCGCGGCCACCCCAATACCGTTATCGGCGCCGAGCGTCGTTCCGTCGGCTTTGATCCACTCGCCGTCTTTCACCGTGCGGATGGAATCTTTGTTGAAATCGAACATGGTGTTCGCGTTTTTTTCGCAAACCATATCGATGTGTCCCTGCAACACGACGGTCGGTGCTTGTTCGTATCCGGCTTTGGCCGGCACCGAAATGCAGATGTTACCCACGTCATCGCGCTTGACGGCAAAACCGGCGTCTTCGCCTCGTTTCGAAAGATGTGCGGCCAGTGCCGCTTCGTTGCCCGAGCCGTGCGGAATCGAGCAGATTTCGGAAAAAAGCGACCAGAGCAAATGCGGTTTCAGGTCTTTAATCGCTTCATACATGATTCATCCTTTCGTCTACTTCGCGATGTATTTCATCATCCAGTTGATCACTTCGTGATACCAGACCTCGGCATTGGCCGGTTGCATTACCCAATGTCCCTCATCCGGAAAATACACGAAACGTGAAGGAACACCCATCACTTGCATGGCGGTGAACAGACCGATGCCTTCGGAAATCGGACACCGGAAATCGTTGCCGCCGTGAATGACCAGAGTCGGTGTTTTGAACTTGCCGACGAACATGTGCGGGCTGTTTTTGGTGTACGACTTGCGGTTGGTGTGCGGAAAACCGCCGTGCTCGTGCTCGTCGAACCACAATTCCTCGGTAGTGTACGCCATCGTTTCGGCGAAAAAGACGCCGTCGTGCGAAACCAGCGACTTGAAGCGGTTGCTGTGTCCGGCGATCCAGTTGACCATAAATCCGCCAAAGCTGGCACCCGCCGCAGCCATTCGTTTGCCGTCGACAAAACGGAATTTTTTCAGCAAATAGTCCACGCCGCGCATAATGTCGTCGTAGCAGCGCCCGCCCCAGTCGCGCGAAATCTGGTCAGTGAATTTCTGACCGTAACCGGTCGAGCCACGGGGATTCAAAAAGACGACCACCGCGCCGGATGCCGCGAACATCTGCGCGTTCCAGCGGTAATGAAAGCTGTCGAGAAAAGCGGATTGTGGTCCGCCGTGAATGAGTAGAATCAGCGGATACTTTTTCCGCGCATTGAACTTCGGAGGGCGAATCAGAAAGCCGTGAATCGGGTGCTTGTCGGCAGCCTTGTACCAAAATTCCTCGGCTTCATTCATTTCAACACGGTCGAGAGCGTTGCCGTATTCGGTAAGACGAACGGCATTTGCTCCGGCGTCTGCTGGAAGCCCTTTCGGAATAGGACCGCCGGCCAAATGGGGTTTAATGCCGGCGCCAGGTGTGAGTAGGTAGAAATCGGTAGGCGTTGTTGTCGTTTCACGGGTGACCAACAAGTCGGTGCTGCCCGGAATGGAGCGAAACGCCATGTTGGTTGTGCCCATGGTCAGTTGCATGACGCGACCATTGCCCAGACTCAGGCGGTACAACGAGATCCGCCCGCGGTCTTGCGCGGCAAAAATCAACGCGCCGTTGGGATCGTCATCGGCCAACTCGAATGCGTGCGGGCTGCGGTCGAAGCGGTCGAGCAGTGTTTTGGTTTTCCCGCTGGGGCGATCGTAGACTTTCACGCGGTTTTTATCCGCTTCGTACCTCGGCTGACGCATGCCAAGATAAACAATGGACGAGCCGTCTAGCGTGTAACGCGGGTGCGTGTCGCAAGCTTCGGTAGTGCTGATGCAGCGCATCGCCCCGGCGGCTTTGATGCCTTTGAGCGGCAAAACAAAAATGGAAAGGTTGGTCGAACGGGCAAGCACTTTGTCGGGATTCATCACGAAAGCGATTTCGCGCCCGTCGGGGCTGAAATCGTAGTCGCGTTCAGCACCGAGCGAAAAAGGCGGCACATCAATGTCACCCGGGGTCAGGTCGGTCATTTTGCCGGTACGCACATCGATGATAAACAAGTGGTTGCGACGACGGTCGCGCCAGGCATCCCAATGGCGGAACAGCAGCTCGTCGGCGATCCGTGCCGAGGATTTTGCATTGACCAAGCCATAGACCTTAGCTTTTTCCGGGCCTTTTGCCGGATCCAGTTCTTTGTCTTTCTTTTCATCGTAGTCGGGGCTGACGACGATGCTGCGGGCGAAAGCGATGCGTTTCGAGTCGGGCGCCCAGGTCGGACCGGCAACGCCGCCATACCCGGTCGTCACGCGTTTGGCTTCGCCGCCGTCGGCGGGCAACATCCACAACTGCGAACCTTGTGTTTTTTCGCGGTTGCTGACGAAAGCCAGCCAATGCCCGTCGGGTGACCAGGCCGGCGAATGGTGGTCGCCCGGTCCGGGCGTCAGTTCGCATATTGTTCTTGTCCCCAAATCGAGGATACGAATGGTGCGGTGCGACTTGTTTTTTTTGATGTCGAATTCGGCAGTGACGAAAGCGACCCGTCGACCGTCCGGCGACACAGACGGCGAGGTGAGGCGCTTGATTTTCATCAAATCGGCAAAGGTCAACGGATGTTTTTTTGCCGTTTGCTTAGGCATGGCATGCTCCTTTTGAAATCAAAACCCCGTAGCATCGCGACTGTAACGCCGATGCCGTGCCAGGGCAAGGGATGGCCGTCACGGGCATAGGGGACAGATCCGGAACCTATTGATATCCGGTTGCATCGATTCGGTGTGCCCGCTACTCTTGATCAACCTCAACAATCAGGGAGTGATGACGCTGATGTACGGGCTGCGACGTGTGAGTTTGCTGGTTGTTCTACTGTCGTTGGTTGCTTTTGCCGTTGTCATGGCCCAAACACCAGGCTCGCCGACGCCGACAAGCACAACCGATCAAGCTCCGGCTGCTTCTCCCACTCCGACGCCGACACCGGAACCCTTGTCGAAAAAACAAAAAAACGCAATCAGAAGAATACTGCGTGATCCGATTCTGAAAAAAGCGAACGTCAGCGTGTTGGTTAAAAACGTGCGTACCGCCGAAACGCTGTTTTCGAAAAATCCCGACACTTTTTGTCTGCCGGCCAGCACCAACAAATTGGTGACCGGCGCAGCCGCACTTTCAATTTTGGGTCCCAAGTACCGTTTCACCACGATGGTCAAAGCCGATTCGCGCCCCAACGATTATGGTGTTATCAACGGCAATTTGTACCTGATCGGCGGCGGTGACCCGCATCTGACTATGGAACAGGTGTGGATGATTGCCCATCGGTTGCGTATTGCCGGCGTACACAAAGTGACCGGCGATTTGGTCGGTGACGATTCCTTTCACGACCAGGTTCGCTTTTACGAAGATTGGGGAGAGCAAACCCGTCGCGCCTACCACGCCTCGCTGGGTGCGTTGTCGGTCAATTTCAACACGTTGACCCTGTGGGTGCTGCCGGCGGCGAAAGTCGGCGAACCTGCTCGTGTGACCATCGAACCGATGCCGCCCTGGATGACCCTGCGAGGGCAGATCAAAACGGTGGAAGGTGCGGGGGCCAAATATTACCTGAGTCTGCGCAACGGCACGGCAACGGTCTCCGGCACCGTCGGCCGTTGGGCGCGTCCCGATCCGACTTATCACGCGGTGCGCGATCCGCTGTCTTTTGCGTTGTCGGCATTTCGCGATGCCATGCGTAAAGAGGGAATTGAAATCGTCGGTAAAAACCGCGCGGGATTAGCGCCGGATAAAAGCAAATTGATTTACGAACACGAAAGCGAGCAGTTGTCGTTGATTCTGCGGCAGTTGTTTCGCTTTTCCAACAACTTCACTGCCGAGCAGATTCAACGCACGATAGGAGCCGTAAAATTCGGTGCGCCCGGCACGCGAAAAAAGGGAGTTCGCGCTGAGATGGAGTGGTTGAAAAGCAACGACCTGGCTCCACCGGGAGTCGTTGTTTTCGACGGCAGCGGGCTGTCGCGGAAAAATCGCCAAAGCGCCGGCAGCCTGGTCGGCATACTTCATCATATGGCACGGCGACCGGAAATCTTCGCCGAGTATTTAGAAGCGCAACCGATTGCGGGCGTCGACGGTACGCTGCGTTACCGTTTCAAGAGGACCAACCTGATCGGCCGCGTTCGCGCAAAAACCGGCTTGCTCAACGGAGTGATCTCGTTGGCGGGGTATTGCTACGATTCCCGCAATGAGTTGTATTCCTTCGCCGTGTTGATCAACAATTACCTGCCGACGGTTGGTGTACGTGGGCCGCAGCGCCTCACCGAGCAGCTTTTGGATGTGTTGATGCAATGAATTCGATTCCGTCCGATTCAGAACGAAAACTGTTCGCCGTTATCGGCCGTGACGTGTCGCAATCGAAAAGCCCGGCGGTGCACAACGCGGCGTTTCAGGCGTTGAATTTACCTTATCGGTTCGTCGCCATTTCTACCGAAGATCCGGAGCGAACGGTAAATATTGCCAGGAATGCCGATTACGGCGGACTGGCAGTCACCATGCCGTACAAAGAATCCGTTATTTCGTTAATGACCGAAATCGATTCTTCAGCCGCTGAAGTGGGCGCGGTCAACACTATCGTTTTTCACGGCGATCGCATCGTTGGCGCAAATACCGATGTGATCGGCATACGGCAAGCTTTCGCCGAGGCGGGTATTGGATTAACCGGCAAGCATGTTGCCGTACTCGGTGCGGGCGGGGCGGCGAGGGCGGCAGTAGCGGCGGTAAAAGCGGATGGCGCGGCGGCGGTCACCGTTTTTGCCCGGCGGAAAAAACGGGCAGAGACGATTGCCGAAGACGCCAAACTGGTCAGCACGATGACGATGCAGGCGGTGAATTTCAAATCCGACAGGGCGCGTACGATTTTAGCCGAAGCACAAATCGTCATTCAGACGACGCCAGTCGGGTCAATTGTTTCTCCGACGAAAACGCCGCTGCCTGTCGGGTGGATTCCGGAAGGCGTTGATTTGCTCGATGTGGTTTATGCGCCTTTGCCGACGCCGTTGATGCAGGCAGTACAGGAAAGCGGGGGACGGGTGGTCGGCGGCGACCGGATGTTTCTGCACCAAGCCGCAGCACAGTTTGCGATGTGGACGGGTTTGGAAGCGCCCTTCGATATCATGGCCGGGGTTTTTCGGGAGTCGGGATCATGATCTTTTCCTTGATCGGTCCGCGCGGCGCGGGTAAAACGACCATCGCCGTAAAGTTATCCGAATTGATGAAATGGCCGCCGGCGGTGTCGACCGATGCCGAGGTAGAAAAGCTGGCGCAAAAATCGATCGCGAAAATCGTCGAGGCGGAAGGATGGAATGCCTTTCGCCGTTACGAGTCGGAGGCGTTGGCTGCAATTGTCGATCATCATCAGAATATGTCCGATCCGCCACCGGGAGTGATTCTGGATACCGGTGGTGGTGTTGTGCTGTCCGAAAAAAACCGAGAGTTGCTTAAGACGGATGGTTTTGTCATTTATCTCAGAGCCGATGCGGAAACGTTGGCCAAGAGAATACGAGACGACTCCGGTCGTCCACCACTAACCGATTGCGTCGATCCTTTAGTAGAAATGAAGCAAATTCTCGCGGAACGAAGTCTCATCTACGAAGCGATGGCTGACTTGGTCGTCGATACCGATGAATTGGGAATTTCCGCTTGTCTAACTATCTTGGAACAGTGGGTGTTGAAACGATGCGGTACATGCGAATTGGTTTGATCATTGGTTTGTTGTTGGTCGCCTCGACGGCCGGCGCCGATTCCTTCGAACACTACCGAGGGAAGGTCGATGGGAAAATCGTGCAGGTTGTCTCGGAGGACATCAACGGTGACGGCTTTACTGATCTTATCGTTTCCTATCGCAAAGGGCTTCCGCCGGGAGCACAACCGTGTTTTGCCGTTTTCCTTTTTTCGCCGGAAGGTTTTCAAACGAAACCGGATCTGGATGTGCCTGCACCTTGGGATACCTGCCTTTTCGACATTGCCGACTTGAACGGCGACGGACGCATAGAGCTTGTTTTGTTCCGCAAATGGAAAGTGCAAAAGATGCCGCTTTTCGGCGATCAAGCCGGGCAGGCATCCACCATTCTGTCCCGATCTTCGGGGGCGATGTTTCCGCCGTACAGCGCCGAGGTACAGTATGAAAATCTGGTTCGTGATTGGTTGGGCGACGGTACACCTGTGCTGGCTTTGCCGGATTACGGGGCTCTACGCTTTTTCCGGGTCAGTGGCGACGAATCCGAATCGATATCAAAAGTGAATTTGCCGGTGCGGGGATGGTTGCGTGCGACCGGTACGGCACCGCCGGGGCTTTTTCGCTATCAGGTTCACAGCGGTGTAGAAACGCCGGCGATTTTTCTCGGGCCGAAACGACCCGCCGGCCGCGACCTGGTGCTGACATCGCGGGAAGAATTGTGGTTTCATCGCAGCGCTAACGGCGGTTTTCAGACGAAAGGGAAGCGTTTTTACTTTCCGATTCTCACCGACGACGAGCGAAGCCAGGACAACATGAGCATGTTGACCTTGGTGGACGATCTCGACGGCGACGGCTTTCCCGAAGCGGTGCTGAACAAGTATGGCGGTTCACTGACCGCGTTCCGCAGTGCGATTCACATCCACGCCGGTGTTGACGGTGGTTTTGTGAAAAAGCCGGGTTACACCCACAAGGCGTCCGGATATTCGGCAATGCTTCGTTTTTGGGACGTCGACGGCGACGGGAAAAAAGAAATGCTGATGCCCACCGCCGACATCGGTCTGGTGCAAATCGCTCGCGTGTTGCTCAGTCAGAAAGTGAAAGTCACTTTTAAAATGTTTCGCTGCCAAGGTGCAGTCGGCGCAGGAATGTATGCCGCAGAACCCGATTTCACCCGCGAGGTGGTTTATGATTTCGATCCGGACACCGGCATGCTGGTCGGGTTTCATCCGGGCTTCGAAGGCGATTTCAACGGCGACGGCCGCCCGGATCTATTTATGGAATACGGTGAAGGATTCGGCGTCTGGGACAATCGCGGGAATTTGCAGTTCGGCCAAACCCCTTACGCCGTCGGCAACGTGCCGCCGTGCAGCTATTATCACGTCGACGACCTCAACAACGACAAGAAAGCCGATGTCTTTATGTGGGAAAGCAATGACCCGCAACGGCAGAACGAAGTCGTCGTGTTGTTGAATGTTTCCTAAACGGTAAGAGTGCCGCGGAGCTGATCCAGGGTTTGTTGGTGATCGGCAAGCCATTGCTGCATGTTTTCCGCGATGTGTACCGGATTTTGCGGTTGGCGGAAATTGGCGGTGCCGATCTGAACGGCATGGCAACCGGCACAGATAAATTCCAGCGCG
>Ga0272444_10001224_pt1 | contig 25149 bp, 25 predicted proteins | sample SSMForm13_FD_201033 | JGI IMG/M metagenome (GOLD analysis project Ga0272444, IMG submission 201033) | Marine sediment archaeal communities from Little Sippewissett salt marsh, Falmouth, MA, United States - SSM-Form-13 | ecosystem: Environmental > Aquatic > Marine > Wetlands > Sediment ...
AATAAAAACAGTAAATAAGGGATTTTTCTGCGAGTGTAATGCTCATTTCTGTTGATCCAGATTCGCAATTATTGATGAAATCTGCTTACATCCATCGTTACATTTAGTTCGATGTAAGCTTGATTTTCGGGGGCGCGATTGGCAAGAGTGAGATTCACGGCCGGGCGAGTGGCGGGGTTTCACTGTCCTGCCGAAAAGAGCCAGGCTTTCCTTTGGGATTCGTCTGTGCCCGGTCTTGGGTTGCGAACGACCCCAACGGGAAAGCCTTCCTACGTGTTTCAGGGAAGGTATTTGGGCAAAACAATACGCGTAACAATTGGCAGCCCGGCATCTTGGTCTATCCCACAAGCACAAGAAAAAGCACGTGAACTGCAGCGGTATATCGATGAGGGTCGTGATCCCCGTGTAGCCAAGGCCGAGCAGCATGCGGCAGAACAAGCCAAGCGCGTAGAAGCCGATCGCCTGGCTCTCACCATAGGTGAATTGTGGGATAGGTATCTTGAAGAGCGGCGCCCTCATTGGGGAGACCGCCACTATCAGGATCATCTGAAAATGGCTCAGTCGGGCGGTGAGGCTAGGAAGCGCTGGCGAGGGAAGATGTTGCAGCCAGGCGTTTTAGCGCCGCTGATGCCGCTTCGATTGGCAGACTTAGATACTGACACCTTGGAAAAGCTAGCGACTCGAGAGGTTTCCAAGCGTCCTACACCATTGCGCCTTGGGTTCCGTTTGCTGCGTGCTTTCCTCAACTGGTCCGCGGAGCAGGAAGGCATGGCGGATCTGGTGAATCCTGGCATTGCCTCGACCAAAAAGCTGAAAACAATCCTCGGGAAGCCACAACCGAAAAGCGATGTGCTCCTGCGGGAACAACTGCCGGCCTGGTTTCAACAGGTCCGCTCAATCGAAAATCCGGTGGTGTCGGTTTACCTGCAGGCATTGTTGCTTACAGGAGCTCGGCGAAATGAGATGCTCGGTCTTCGTTGGGCTGAAGTAGATACGCGTTGGAAGAGCCTGACAATTCGGGACAAAGTTGGCGACACGCGCCAGATACCTCTTACTCCATACCTTGAAGCCCGGCTAAGTGAACTTCCTCGCCGGAACGAATGGGTGTTTTCGTCGTCACGAGGAGAGGAGGGAAGGCTTGTCGATCCAAATCCAAGGCATAGACAGGTATGCAAGTGTGCCGGTATTGAAGGGTTGACCCTTCACGGGCTCCGCCGGTCATTCAAGTCGCTATCAGAGTGGCTTGAGTTACCAGTGGGCGTGGTGGCCCAAATCATGGGCCACAAGCCGTCTGCGACCGCAGAAAAGCACTATACGATTCGGCCCCTGGATCTGTTGCGGATTCATCACGAGCGATTTGAGTGTTGGTTGCTCCAACATGCGAAATTGGTGGATCAAGATGATCAGGGTCAGGCCTGAAGGGAACTCGCAGATGAAGGTGTTTTTTGAGGATTTCTGTGAACTCTGCCGGGTGCAACGCCATGAGGCTGAAGGTGGATGGGATCCGCTACTAGCTATTCGGAAAGACGGAGTACATTTGATTCACCCGAGTACGAGGGATCTAGAGCTTACCCCCGAACTGAAAATGCTGCTCGATGACACGATGCCAGTAGCGCCTGGGGAACCGATTCTTCGGTTTCCATGTTCGATTGACGAATTGTTTGGTTTTTTGGAGCAAGCTGGACTTTGGGGGTGTATCGATCCGAAGGATTTGCACGTTTGGGAGAATGAGAGGAGACCGGTGGAGATTGAAAGTGCGCCAGTCCTCAGCAAATCGCTCGAGCAGGAGAAAGAGATTCTGCGGGAAATGGGCAAACAAGGCATCGATCCATTACAGATGAAGAGTCCCCGTGGAAATCAACCTGGATCGAAGGGATTGGTAAAGAAGGTTCTTCTGCGTAAACATAATTTATTCACCGAAGCATCCTTCAAGAAGGCTTGGGAGCGACTTCTGAGCGAGGGAACGATTAAGTACTCGTGATTCAGGTGCCCCGAATTGGGGGAGTTGGGGTACTTGGTCGGGGTATATGAGGGCATGCAACCCTGTAGCGCAATCAACAACGCGACAGGAACCGGAATGAACCTCACCCCTCTTGAACAAGAAACTCGCAGTGCACTCCCGACCGATGAGGCCGCGGCCCACCTGAACCGGCAGCAGCAGACGCTTCGCTATTGGAGCTGTTCCCAGACCGGCCCTTTGCAGCCGGTTCGGGTGCACGGCCGCTTGATGTGGAAAACGGACGATCTGCGCCGCGTTCTGGGCATCGAAACGAACAAAAAATAGAACGCCGCCCAACAAAGGTCGGAGCGGCGTTTTCTGTTTCACTTCAGCTGGCGGGCTGATCACAAAGTGTAACCCGTGCCCCGATCTTTGTGGCGGTCTCTTTTCTTCAAGGAGACCTATCACATGGCAATCAATGGCAAACAACGTCGCCCGAGTTTGCTCGCTGAACTCAGGGCGTGTCGTCACGATATTACTGCGGCTATTGCAGATGCTGCGCAGCTTGATGAACTCACCTGGGAACAGATCCACGGACCACTTCTACGTCTCGTGGCCGGCCGCCTGAGCGTCGCAGCTGGAGACTCCGATGACGACGCTTAAAGTGATTGATTTTGCAGAGCGGCATCGTGAGAAGCTCGAAAGCGAAGCGCTTGCATGGCGGCGAAGTAGGGGCCTTCTGACCATCGGTGACTTGGCGAAAGCCTATCGCGATTCCGTGGCTTTCGAAGACGGGAACTCCAATGGGGTGGAGCCGAGGGGCGAAGAATGAGCCCTCTGGAAAGGCTTGTCTGGCTTCGTTTGATTGCATCGACACGCAAAGTCACTGACGCTGGCTTGCGAGTCGCGATCGCTTATGCCCAACACGCGAACTCGGAAACCGGATGCGCATGGCCTGGCCGTACTCGCTTGGCAAAAGAGACCCAACTGGAGGTGAGATCGGTAGTTCGGTCGAGAAAAAAACTGGTGGAATTCGGTTTCCTGCAGCCTGTCCGTTTCGGAGGGGGTGCGCAAGGAGACACGAGCTCCTACAGACTGGTGATGCCGGCACAGGTGACCGAACTGACACGGATGACGCATGAGTCCCCCGTGTCCGAGGTGTCACCGGTGACACATGCGACCCCTACCAGTGACTCACCTGTCCGGGAACGGGTGACTGATCGGTCACCCAAACATGGGAGTCAACCGAAGAAGAAAAAAGGTACTCCTCCCGTTGGTCAGAAAAGCGCAGAACATCCGCTCTTCGAACGCTGGTATCAGGCGTACCCCTTGAAGAAAGGTCGTGGGCAGGCCGCGAAGGTGTTTTCCCGTATGAATCCGTCGGCCGGCCAGGTAGACGAGATGCTTGCCGCGATTGAGGTACAGGTTGCCGAACGCGAGAGCCGCCAGGCCCAAGGCGATTTCGTTGCTGCGTGGAAGTATCCAGCAACCTGGTTGAACGGCGAGTGCTGGTTGGATGAAACCGACTCCCCAGAGCGCGATTCCCCGGAAAGTTATGCGGAAGGTGCGATATGACACTGGAAGGCCTGCTGGCTATCCGTAAATCCGGCAAGCGTCCGGCGCACATGGTTTTCCTGACGTTATCGCCGGAGTTGAGTTTCGACCTTCCCGACGCAATCACGATCGATACCAGCGACAACTTTGCCTCAGTTTTCAACCTTCAGGTCTGTATCTGTTTCCGTGCAGATGCAATCGAGGATGCATTTGCGATTGCGGACCGGGTGTTGCGAGAGGTGCCAAAAACGTTGGTGCTTTGGGAGATGGATAGCGGAGTGCTTACCAATTTGCTGGAGAACGGAGTCAGGGAGGTGACGCCGGCCGTGCCGAATACTGAGTTGGCCCCAATAGTGAGGAAACTATGCAATTGATACGTGACATTGTCGATTTCGAAAGCTATCTCGTACAGCGCACGGCACAGTTGATACGGCCAGCATCTGACTGGGTCACTGAAGTAAAGGAGCGGCTAGATGGAACTGGAACAGTTAGTGGCGACCTGTTGCCATGGAGCAAGACACACCAGGAGGTACAGCTTCGCCCCGGCGAAGTAAGCATCTGGGGGGGTATCAATGGGCACGGGAAGTCCCTTGTGCTCGGACAGGTAATGCTTTGGCTCCTGCCGACTCGGAAAGTCCTGATTGCGTCGATGGAAATGAAACCAGCGGCAACCCTTGAGCGGATGCTCCGTCAGGCTACTTCAAGCCATCATCCGGCTAAGTCCTTCGTTGATCGGTTCCTTTCATGGACGGATGATCGGCTTTGGATCTACGACCAACAAGACAGTGTTGCAGCAGAAAAGATACTGGGAATGGTCTCTTATGCAGCGAATGAACTTCGCATGGAGCATATTGTTATCGACAGCCTGATGAAGTGTGGGATTGCACCAGACGACTATTCTGGGCAGAAGCGCTTCGTCGATAGACTGTGTTGGCTTGCGAAATCGTACAACCTTCACATCCATCTGGTTGCACACATGCGTAAAGGTGAACGTGAGGGGCAAACTCCTGGCAAATTCGACCTAAAAGGGGCAAGCGAGATTAGCGACCTTGCTGACAATGTATTCGTCGTTCATCGCAACAAGGACAAGGAGGAGCGGTTGCGGAAAGGCCAAGAGGTACCAGTAGGTGTTCCCGACGCCCAACTTGTGGTCGCCAAGCAGCGGCATGGCGAATGGGAAGGGGTGGTCGGATTATGGTTTGATAAGGCTAGCAATCAGTTCATCCCATATCGAGATGCCGGTGGTATGCCTTGGCCAAATCCGGAGGAGCGATGCAGCGTATTCGCCGTGGACTAAGTTATTTGTATGCGGGCTCAGCAACCTCATATTTCCATCGATATGAGCAGTAAAGACATTCTTCACCGCCTTCTCTGTCGGTGGGTTTTGCTTGAAGCAAAAATTTGGTTCCAACAGTGCCGCCATAGGCCGCTATGGGGTGCGAGCCGTAGCCTAGCCTGGATAGACCGGCCAGTGGAACGCGATGGCGGCTTGCAGCCAACTCGGACCTTAGGCAATCGATATAATACGTTGCCAGATAGTTTTTACTCTGATCCCCTAGACTTAGTCGCCTTCGGCTGCCTTGGCTGCTTTACTACGCGTGATGGGCGCTTTCTTTTCCCGGGCCCAAAATTTCGTTAGCCGCCCGATCGAGGACGTAATCATTTTCCAGAGCTTGTCGATATTGGAAAGAAACACTACAAGTGCGCCAAACCCTGTGAGAACGCGATTGTGTGACACCCAATCCCAAGCGAAAACGAAATAGTCTGGCATGCTATGCCCGTCCTCGGAAAAAGTCATATTGATTGTCTTGATGTCAGAGAAAAGACCGATGCCAGACATGCCAGCTCGCAGATGAGCGTTTTCCAAGGGGGCTGTCGCGGCGACGTGGTAAATAGCCTGATGGCGAGACACTTTGGGGCCTTCGAGGAGCAACTTGGGCGATTCGTAGAGATACAGGTCCTCGGCCGACGGCGGGGACGAGAATCTGCGCAGCGTCTGGTACGGGGCCGCTGCGTCATCGCTGCAGGGATTATTCGCGTCTGACGGTTGGCATTTTTCGTACGCCAGAACCACCTTGTAGTACTTGAGTTGCTGGAGGTTACTAAGAGCGTCTGCGTCCGCCGCCTTACCATCGACCTCGACTGTCGCAGTGATTCGGTATTGCGGTATGTTGTCCCCTTTGAGGAGACCTCGCCGCTCAAGCAAAATCTTCACTTGACCCCAGTTCACACCTCGTTCTTGCAGCTCTTCGTCGATCCAAGTCTTGAATTGCTCCTCGGTTACCCCTGTGGATGAGGGGTGATGGTTTTTGAGGTGCATCGTGATCAACTGAGTGACTTGATCTTCATTCAACCCGTTGCCGCCTGTGGTGCTCCCTAAAGAGCAGTCTTCGACATTGCCGTGGCCGGCGAGAGCGCAAGTGAGTCGCTTGAGAGCACGCTCGGTACCTTCATCGAGTGACAGGCTGCTTGTCGACTGTTGGATCGCGACGAGCTGACGCTTTATATCGTCGATTGCCGTGGTAACGTCTGTTAACAGGTCTAGTGGGCCAGCAATTTTCTGAAGTTCAGTGACATCGTACTGAATGGAACTCACCTGGTTCGCCAGATCGGTGCTCAAGCGCTTAATGTTTTCTTCGTATTCGCGGGTCAATTGGCGAGCGTTCGCCTCGTACTGCTCTGCACGAAGGACGGCCTCACGTTGGACCTCAAGCCGATTAATTTCCGCAATCAGCGAAACAGCCTTAGTTTGCATTGTTTCTACGCAATCAGTAGCAGCTTGGCCTTGGAAGGCGCCGCCCAAAAACTCCGCCCCCTCGTCAACATTGATGACGCAAGGGTCATTTATCAACTGATCTGTAATGCGCTGCTTTATGTATTCGTAAGTCCCGTAGCAAGGAAAAGCCATTGAAAAAAGGCCAAACAGCGTCAACATCCGTGTTCTGTTCTTCATGCCAAGCATGTCCTGTTAAGAAGTCGCGATAGCAGATTGGGCGAAGAATAGCGTTCCCATCTTAAGCGGCATCGGGTTTGGAATCCAACGGGTTTGGGGGTTTGGGGGTTTGGGGTCACCCATTAGCCGCCTCCGGTCAACAGGGCGAGCGTATCCCTGACGAGTCCTCACCCCAACATTCTCTGCAGATCACCGATAGCGCGCCTGTCTTTTCGTTCGCTTGCGCTGTCTCAAATGAAACGCACCAGTCACCCATCAGGATCTTAGGCTTGGCGGTACGGCTGCCAGCCCCACGCGGCGATGCCGCGCCAGAAAATACTCAGTGCCCAGACATGGCCAGTTCCTTGGTACAGAACCCGGGCTGCCTTTCGGTGCCAACCTCAATCGGGCTCATGTCTGAGGCGCTTCAGTCAATCTACAGCACTTAGGTTGCCGTGGTGGCGGCAATCAGAACCTCAGGGCTTTGCGCCATCCCCAAACCGGCCTGCCACCACGGCAAAACTCAACCAAACGCCCGATGCACATCGAACGGCTCCTGGCGCTTGAGCACTTCGGCTTCGAGCATCGCAATGGCTTGTTCGTGCCAACGTCGGGCCAGGTGAGTGATCTGGCCGCCCAGGCGAATCGGCTCGGCCAGCTTGTCCGCTATCGCGTCGTTGTCCAGGGACTTGATCTGGTTGGCGGACAGTCGTTCACCAGTATGCCGCACGATCAGGCTTTGCAGGCTCAGGTGGTGCAGTGTCTTCTGCCGCACCAACAACAATCGGCGCCGCAGCAGATCACGAATCGCGCGCTGCTCGCGCGGCTGGATATGTCCTTCCGGCAGGATGCCCAGCCGCAGCAGGTGTGCCAGGTGGCGGGCATCGGTCTGGTCATTGCCATGCTTGAGGCCGGCATACTGCGGGATGGCGCCAGTGTGTGCCAGGCGCACATCCAGCCCGGCATCCATCAGGCCATCGACCAACCAGTACCAGTTGTAGGTGGATTCAACGACACGCGCAGGCAGGTCGTTTTGAAAAGCCATAATCGCTTCCCGGATCATTGGAAGATCGCTCGGCAGTCGCTTCTCGAACAGCACCGCGTCTTGATCATCGATGACCGAAATCACGCTGTTGTTGGCATGCAAATCGATTCCGCAATACAGTGTCATGGTCGCCTCCTTTTGTGGGTTATTCGTCGTTTGCACTTCAACGAATACCACCCGCTTGAGGAGGCGGCTAGAGGATCATCAGGTCACATTTAGACGGTGATCGCGATGCCAACAGCATCTGAATCCATCAATTGGGTCTGCCCTCTCACCGCGATGGCCGCAACACCCCCTTAAGACAAACGCCCCGCCACACACTTCATCGAGTAACTGGTGACAGAATAGGAATTTTCGGGCGAAGGCGGAATTGTTACTTTGATCCCGACTACTCCCTGGTCGCTGGATCCATCGCGTGATAGTGAGAACCGTGGGCGACAAAGCTACTTGTGGTCCTCAGATCGGTGACTAATAATGCAACGTAGGAATCTATTTCCATCGCGCGACACACGCGGATGATCAGGGCAGCTCATGCAACTACCGGTCTGGGTTTATCGCCGTATCGCCAATGCCAGTGGTCTCGTGGGCAGACTCGGAGTGCGACTTAACAATCTCAAGAGGAAGTGGACCATGACTGACCCGACACCAAACGAAGCGAGCGAGGCGCTGGTGGCCAAGCCGCTACCTGACATGCTGAAAAACCTCGGACTGGCGGTCGCAGCGGCCAACAAAGCCTTATTGGAAGCCAATACCGACAACCCCACGCAATTGGCCATCCATTCCGCGGAAATCGATCTGAACATTGCGGTATCGATCGACAAGACCACGGACTTCAGTGCATCGGGCGGTGCTGCCCTGAAGGTGTTCAGTGTGAATGCCTCGTACGCGCGTTCGTACAATTTCAAGGAGGAGGCCTCGAGCCACATTAAGATCCAACTGAGCGCCGTTCCTCAGCAGAGCTGAGACGACCGCCGTGGCTATCAAGAAGACGCCCGTCGCGCGAATGCGGCGTAGTAGGTCTGGTACCAAATCACGACCCACTCGGCGAGTTGTGGAGCGTGTGGGGCGGCCGGTTACCCTGGAAGAGGTGCTGGTGGCTTTTCAAAAAAGCCTGGCTAGATCCAGCCGCAGCAGTCTGGAAGCCGCCCAGGCCGAGTCGGCCTTTGGCACCGGAGACCGCAGTCTGTACACGGTAGATACTCTCAGCATTACCCTGAACGCGGGTTTTCGTCCAGCGACCAGTACCGGTGCGCCCGACCGGATAGAGGTGGATTTCGATGCACCTGCCGATCAACGCTCGGAACTGCAGTTTGTGGTGGAGGCAAAGCCGCTGGAACTGACGGCGACGGCCCGTCTGACGCTAGCCAATGGAGATGCCTTGGGCGCCTTTTTGCCAGTGCTCAAGGTGCGTGGTGCCTTGATCGGCCCGCCGTCAAAAGAAGCTGAGCAGGCGGTACCTTTGGAAGGACGCGAGGTTACCCTGCACTTCCAGTCCGAAGAGGCGTCGGGTGAGGCTCAACTCAATGTGCATACTAACCACCTAGGGCAGTTTGCCGTGGATATCGACCCGAGCAACAACCGTTTGGAGTCTGCCGGGCGGGTAGGAAGTCTGGCCGGCCTGGATCTCAGGCAGGTGGACAGCTTCTTCGTTTTTGCCAGCTGTCGAGAGCCGCTGACGACCTCTAAGCCAGTGCAGTTTGCTATTCAACGAGGAGACCGTGATGAGCATGGCCGAGAACGAAATACAGATCGGTGACCTGCTGAAAAAGATGACCGTCGCCTGTACGGACTCCGCCAAGCAATTGCACCAGGCGATGAGTTCTGAGCAATGGGACGAATCGATCCCCCATGTCTATACCATGCCGAAGATGCAGGTGTCGGTAAAAATGGCCTTGTCTTATAGCGAAAGCACGGTCAAAGGTGTCTTGTTCTGGAAATCGAAGACCGGTACCGAGGCCAACACCTTGAGTGAGATCAAGATTGAGCTGGTAGCGGTGCCTCGGGTGGAGTAAGCCTCCGGAGCGGCCTTGGTCTGCTTCTGCGGCACCGACCCGCTACGGCGGGCGCAAAATGAAACGTAGCGATTTAGGCCTGTGTCCGGCCTATGTTTGTCCGCCAACATGCTGAACACTTGGTGGCCCTAACGTAGGCAACTCATAGCATGTCCTGCCTCGCCGATTGCCGCGGAGCTGATGTGTGTGCGTTCTCCGGGGATTCGCCTCATCGGTATTGGCCTCGTGCCAGATGCTGGCAAAGAGCATTCCCAACTATACGGTTGATGGCTTGGTTTGAGCCACGTTCCCGCAAGGGAGAAATGAAAAAGCCCTTGAAAAATATCAAGGGCTTCCGGCCGCCTCCAGTGCGATACAATTTCGCCGGGAGCCAAAGGCTCGAGGTCAGGGCCGTAAAAACAAGATACTGATGGCGTCCCATACCGTCAATGAGCCAGAACGAGAGTTTTGAAGGTCGCTGGTCTCCCTAATCGTCCCTGGTTGTCGAAGAACCAAGCCAGGCAGACCCCAAAACGCCTGCTGGAAGGTGGGCGAAGCTGGCGAACAAGTCTAGCGCCCTCGACAACAGACGTCCGTAGGGGGAACCTCAAACGGTATGCGAGAGTTCTGCCCCGGGGTGGACCTGAAGGGCAGGATTTGCTCCGCGCGGTTAGCAGGAATTTGTAACAGTTTATTGTCTCGCTCCGGTTTTGTGAGCCGGATCCCATGATAGGTTCATTCACCACGTTGACGCTGCAACCCGTGCATGGAAGGAACTCAGCAAATGCTGGCCTAAGTGCCAATATGCTGCCTGTTCGGAACAGGAGAAAACAGGGTGGCCAGATTCCAGAAGGGGCAAAGCGGCAATCCACGCGGGCGGCCTAAAGGTGTTGCAACGCAACAGAAGTTACGAGAGTCCATCTCAAAGGATCTGCCGGAGATCATCGCAGCCCTAACGGTGAATGCAAAGCAGGGCGATACCACGGCTGCGAAGCTGTTGATGGATCGTGTCCTCGCGCCGGTGAAGCCTGTCGACCCGGTCGCGCAAGTTGCACTGTCTGGCAGGCCAAGCGATGCTGCCAAAGGCGTTCTGGAGGCGATCTCGAAAGCACAAGTTTCACCGGATCAGGGGGTTAAATTGATTTCGGGGATCGCCTCTTATGCGCGAATCCTAGAGGTCGATGACCTGCTGCGTCGTGTCGAGGCACTCGAGGAGGCAAAGCATGAAAAGCCTGAGTGAGCGCATATCCAAACTAGAGGGCGATCCCGAGGATGAATTGCTCGAGTTCGATGGTTGGGTGGTACGTAGATCCTTCCTAATCGAGATACGGAAGAAAATTGTGTCCACGCCATCACCGTTCCCGATTTGTCAGGACCCCTCGGCGGTTTCAGACGACGATTAGATCGTCTCCAGAAATTTCAACACCAGCTTGTGGTCGGCCCCGGGTCGGTTGATAGAAACCAGGTAATCGAGCACCTTTGCGTCTAGCTCGCCGTTGTAGGCCAAAACACTCGCGATCAATTTGATGGCCTCCCAGTTCTTTGTCCGATGAATCCAGCGCCGTACATTGGTCTTTTGCGCTTCGAGCAGTTTTTTAGGCTCGACGACCGCAATCGGCACCTGCTGCTCCATGTACCTGCCGAGGTCGATCAGTCGCTCAGCCATGTAGAGGCAGTTCTCCAGATCCGAAATAGCCCCGATATGTCTCAAGGGCTTTCGCAATGCGTAGGCCTCGGCCAGAGGCCCCGCCAGCGAAATTCGTATATCGGCGCTGGTGGTCGCCCAGGTGTGTTCCCAGGCGGCACGGGCAGAACCAGGGCCCAGGGCGATATTGAAGGGGTTGGGCGGGCGCTTTGCATGGGTGCACAGGCCGGCCCCTGGGGCGTCCCTGTCCACTGAAACGCTGAACACCTGGCGCCCCTCACGCAGGCAGGCCAAGGCATGCCCGGCCTCGTGAATGGCAGCCACATTGATGTGTGTGCGTTCCCCGGGTATTTTCCCCATAAGAGTTGGCCTCCTGCCAGCTGCCTTCAGGGCAACTCCTGAGCGCTTAGTTTACTGAACCCCGAGTACCTTCCCCAGAATGTCCAAACTCACCCTTTCACGCCTCGAAAACCTGCTCCTCACCGCCTGCGACGACCTGCGCGGCAGCATGGATGCCAGTGAATACAAGGAATACATCTTCGGCATGCTGTTTCTCAAGCGAGCCAGCGACCTGTATGACCAGCGCCAGGCCGAGTTGCGCAAGGAACTGGCCGCCGCAGGCATGGCTGAGGAGGACATCCAGGTCGAACTGGTCGATCCGGACAACTACGCCGGCAAGTACTTCTACGTGCCGCCCCGTGCCCGTTGGAACCAGGGCTGGCAGGAGGAGCTTGTCGAGGATGGTGAAAAGAAAGTCGTCCAGCGTCCGGCCCTCAAGCACACCAAGGAAAACGTCGGCACAACCCTCAACAAGGCGCTGGCCGCCATCGAAGAGGCCAACCCGGATGCCCTGCAGGACGTCCTCTCCGGCATCAACTTCAACAAGAAGATCGGCCAACGCACCCTGGACGACGACACCCTGGCGGACTTCATCCAGAACTTCGAGAAGATCCCGCTCCACGACGACGACTTCGAGTTCCCGGACCTGCTCGGCGCGGCCTATGAATGGCTGATCAAGTACTTTGCCGACTCGGCCGGCAAGAAGGCCGGCGAGTTCTATACGCCCGCCGAGGTGGTGCGCATCTGCGTTGAGATCTGCGACCCGGAAGAGGACATGAGGGTTTACGATCCTACGGCTGGCTCCGGTGGCATGTTGATCCAGATGCGTGACTACCTGCGTGAGAAAGGCGGCAGCGCTGACGAGTTGGAACTCTATGGCCAGGAGAAGATCGGCACCACCTGGTCCATCTGCAAGATGAACATGCTGCTGCATGGCATCTCGCATGCCGACATCCGCCAGGAGGACACCATTCGTGAGCCGCAGCATCTGGATGAGAACAACGAACTGAAGCGCTACGATCGGGTGGTCGCCAATCCGCCGTTCAGCCAGAACTACATCAAGAAGGACCTCAAGTTTCCCGGCCGCTTCCCGGTGATGATGCCGGAGAAGGGCAAGAAGGCCGACCTGATGTTTGTGCAGCACATGCTCGCGGTGCTCAAGCACGATGGCCGCCTCGCCACAGTCATGCCCCACGGCGTGCTGTTCCGCGGTGGCGAGGAGCGCGAGGCGCGCAAGCACTTCATCGACCACGGCTACCTGGAGGCCATCATCGGCCTGCCGAGCAACCTGTTCTACGGCACCGGCATCCCGGCCTGCATCCTGGTGCTGAATAAGGCTGGCAGCGCCGAACGTGACAGTGTGCTGTTCATCAATGCCGACCGCGAATACCGCGAAGGCAAGGCACAGAACCATTTGCGCCCCGAGGACATCGACAAGATCATTCATGCCTACCGCCAGGGTGGCGACATCCCGGCCTACGCCCGCCGTGTGCCTCGTGAGGAGATCAAGGCCGAGGACTACAACTGCAACATCCGCCGCTACGTGGATAATGCGCCTCCACCCGAGCCGCAGGACGTGCGTGCCCATCTGCACGGCGGCGTGCCGCTGGTGGAGGTCGACAGCCTCGGCCATTACTGGGACAACTACGCAGGACTCAGAGATGCCTTGTTCGTCCCCCGCGACGGTCAATACCTGGATTTCTCCCCGGATCTCACCACCAAGCGCGACATCGCCGCAAAGGTCACGGAGCACCCCGGTGTGACCGAGCGCCATGCCCGGTTCATGCAGACACTGGAAGACTGGTGGCAGCAGAGCCTGGCCATCGTCGAGGCCCTGTCACCGGATCCCGAAAACCAGGAGGCGCGCCCGCGCAATGTCTACGTGATGCGCAGCAGTTTGCTGGAGAGTATCGAGCAGGCCCTCGCTGGGCAGAACCTGCTCACCCCGTTCCAGGTGCGGGGTGCCTTCGCCAACTACGTCGACCGCCTCAAGGCCGACTTCAAATCCATCGCCGCCAGCGGTTGGGGGCCGGAGCTGATCCCGGATGAGGACATCCTGCAAAGCCAGTTCCCCGAAGTGTTGGCAGAACAGGAACAGGCCCAGACCCGGCTGGGCGAACTGCATGCCCTGTTCGCCGCGGCCAGCGAGGAAGACTTTGAAGACACCGAGGATACCGGCGTGCTGCCGGCCGACGAGGTGAAAAACCGCAAGGATGAACTCAAGGAACAGACCGCGGCCTGGAAGGCCCAGCTGAAGCAAACCAAGGCCCTCACCACTGATCTGTTCATCGAGATCAAGGCCGCGGGCAAGCTGTCCAAAGGTGCCAAGAAAGGCTATTACTGCGTCGAGGGCTATGCGCAGAACGATGCCCAGTTCGAAAACGGTCAGCGCATCATCGAATTGGCCGAGCAGCAGGGGCATGCCAGCGAATACGTAGAACCCCTGCGCGAGGCCATGGCACAGGGCCGCCAGGCCTACGGCCGGGCCGCAGCCCTCACCACCAGCCTGGAACGCCACAAGGCCTTGGAGGACGAGGCAAAGGAACTGAAGGCGACCATCAAGGCCATCGAGAACAGGCGTGAGGAGCTGGTGCAGAGCGCCCGCCAGCGGATCAGCACCGACGAGGCGCGTACCGTCATCATCGAGCGCCTGCGCCAGTTGTTGATGGAAACCTACCGGGCCTACCTGCGGGCCGATCAGCGTGCCTGTATCAAGGCCATCGAAAACCTGTGGGGCAAGTACGCGGTGACTGCCAGGGAGATCGAGGCGGAGCGGGATGCGGCATCAGCGCAATTGCAGGCGTTCTTGGTGGAACTCGGATATAAAGATCATGGGGTACAGGCGTGAAGGGGGACTGGGAGCAAATAAAGCTTGATGATTGGGTCGCAAATGGCGCCGTCGAGCTTGGTAGAGGAGACATTATTTCAAAAGATGATATTGCTGAATCTCCGGGGCCTTACCCTATTTATTCCTCATCGGCTCACAACAACGGGAAGTTCGGTGAGTACGCTAAGTACATGTTCAATGAGGAACTGGTAACTTGGTCAGTGGATGGTGGTGGTAATCTTTTTTATCGTCCAAAGCACAAGTTCTCTGTTACAAACGTATGTGGCTACATGCGCGTAAAAAGCGAATTGCTTCATGCTCCATTTGTCTATTATTGCCTGGCCGATCAGCATAACTATCTGACGTTCGATTACACGACCAAGGCGCATCCAAGTGTAATTCGAAAACTTTATTGGCTTCCTAGTATCGATGTTTCAGTACAAAAAAGAATTGTTCAGATTCTGCAAGCCCTCGACCAAGCCATCGAAAAAACGGAACTGCTGATTGAAAAATACCAGCAGATCAAAGCGGGGCTGATGCACGACCTCTTTACCCGCGGCATCGGCCCCGACGGCAAACTCCGCCCACCCCGCGAACAAGCCCCGGAGCTGTATCAGGAAACCCCGATTGGGTGGATTCCGAAGGATTGGGGCCTTCCGATGCTCGGCGACTACGCCGATATTTGCTCAGGAGTGACTCTAGGCTCCAAGGTGGCGCCCGGTCAGACAATTAAAGTCCCATATCTTCGAGTGGCGAACGTCCAGGATGGCTACCTGGATTTGACTGAAGTTAAGGAGATTCTCGTCAGTCTAAAGACCCTTGAGGCGTTGAGGTTGCAATCAGGCGATGTGCTGATGAATGAAGGGGGTGATTTTGACAAGCTAGGCCGAGGGACGGTTTGGCAGGGGGAAATTGAGCCCTGTATACATCAGAATCATGTCTTCAGGGTTCGGGTCGTTGCAGGTTTATTGCGTCCGTACTTTCTCGCATATTGGTCCCAGTCTGAATTCGGGAAAAAATATTTCGTTCTAAGCTCGAAGCAATCCACCAATCTCGCCTCGATAAATTCGACTCAACTGCACAAATTTCCTGTCGCACTTCCTGCGATAGAGGAGCAAGAGGCAATAGAGACGCGAATTGGGGCGGTAAACGAACGGATTGATACACTCGATGCAGAGCGACAGAAGTTGACAACCCAAAAAGCGGGCCTTATGCACGACCTCCTCACCGGCAAGGTCCAGGTCAACGCCGACCCACCCGAGGTTGCCCGTGTCTGAATACACGGAAGTCGAGCAGCCCTTCTGCAGCATGTGCAGGGCAGGGCTTGGCTGGGAGACCATCGGCCAGGGACTGAATATTCCCGTAGATCCGGGCAAGAGCCTGCGCCTGAACTTCCGATGACGGCTGCTGCCGAAGGTGTTCTCTGAGGCAGTTTCGGTAACGTGCATATCCGGGGTTGTCAGGTAAAATACTGGGCATGGCTTACACGAACCTAAATCCCGAGAAGGCGCTGATCTGGCGGATTGTGCATCGGGATAATTTGCCTTGGATCTGGGAGAATGGGCTCCACTGTGGGAATAGCCTCGTACAGTCCCCTAGCTGGGTGAACATTGGTAATGTCGACCTGATCGGTAAGCGGGCGACGCACCCGGTACCTATACAGCCAGGCGGCGTATTGAACGACTATGTACCATTTTATTTCACACCCTTCTCGGTGATGATGAGGAATATCAACACCGGTTGGGGCGTGCAGCACCGAGCGAATGAGGAGATCGTGATCTTGGTCTCGTCCCTGCCTCATCTGCAGACCCTGGAAATCCCATTTGTTTTCACAGACATGCATGCCTATTACAGATGGGCGACCTACTACGCAGACCTGACGAACCTTGACAAGATCGATTGGGAGATTCTGCAGAATCGCGACTTCCGGCGTGACCCGGATGACCCAGTCAAATTTGAGCGCTATCAGGCTGAGGCCTTGGTTCACCAACATTGCCCACCTCAAGGCTTGTTGGGCGTGGTGTGCTATACGGAAGCGATGAAGCAACAAATTGAGCAACAATTGGCTGACAACAGATTGGAATTGCCCGTTCATGCCATGCCAGGTTGGTACTTCTGATGATTAGATACACACAAGGAAATCTATTGGAAGCCGATGCCGAGGCCTTGGTCAACACCGTCAATACGGTGGGGGTGATGGGCAAGGGCATCGCGTTGATGTTCAAAGAACGCTTCCCGAAGAACATGGCCGCGTATGCGCGTGCCTGCAAAGCCAAGGAGGTGGTGACGGGCAAGATGTTCATCACCGAAACCGGTGAGCTGATGGGGCCGAAGTGGGTGGTGAATTTCCCCACCAAGCGCCATTGGCGCCACCCGTCCAAGATGGAATGGATCGTGGAAGGTCTTGATGACCTGAAGGCGTTCATCGTCGACCACCATGTGAAATCTATCGCGATACCGCCGTTGGGATCCGGTAACGGTGGACTGGACTGGGACTTGGTGAAGCAAGAGGTTGCGGCGCGGCTGGGTGACCTGACCGATGTCGATATTCTCGTCTTTGAGCCAACCAGTAAGTATCAAAACGTCGCCAAGAAGACGGGATTGCAGAAGTTGACCGCGCCGCGGGCGCTTATTGCCGAGTTGGTGCGTCGCTACTGGGTGTTGGGCATGGAGTGCAGCCTGCTAGAGATCCAGAAACTAGCTTGGTTCCTTGAGCGAGTCATTGAGGGGCAGCAGGTCAAAAATACCTTGGATCTTAGGTTCGAGGCTAACAACTACGGCCCTTATGCGAATCGTTTGCATCACCTGATTGACAATTTGGATGGTAGTTATCTGAAGAGCGAGAAGCGCATCAGCGATTCGAGTCCGCTCGACGTGATCTGGTTCGATGAAAGCAAGCGTGATCGTGTACAGGCCTTTCTCAAGTCGGATGCCAAGGACTACTTACCCGCCTTGGAGAAGACCTCCGAAATCATCGATGGTTTCGAATCGCCATTCGGCATGGAACTGCTTGCCACTGTGGATTGGTTGTTGACCCGCGAGGGGGTTGAGCCGGACGTGGATGCCGTTTTGGAAGGTATCCAGCACTGGCCGGCGGGGGCGAGGTGGGCAACGCGAAAGGCGAAGCTGTTTGATCGTCATTCTGTGGAGATCGCCCTTGAGCGACTGACGACCGTCAGTATCTGAAATGTCCGAATACACGGAAGTCGAACAGCCCTTCCTGCAGCATTTGCAGGCGCTGGGCTGGGAGATCATCGACCAGGGATCGGACATTCCTTCAGACCCGACCAAGAGCCTACGCCTGAACTTCCGCCAGTGGATTCTGCCGGAGGTATTCGCCAAGACGATCGCGGGCCTCAATCAGACCGGTAAAGGCCAGCCTTGGCTCACAGAACGACAGATACAGGACCTGCAGGACCAGATCCTCCGCCAGCCCAACCGCACCCTGCTGGAAGCCAACGAGGCCATCCAGAAACTCCTGTTCAAGGCCCAGGTGGACCTGAACGAGGTCACCGGTGAGCAGGACCCTGTGGTGCGGCTGATCGACTTCGCCAACCCGGAAAACAACCACTTTCTTGCCATCAACCAGTTCCGTGTCGACACGCCGGGCTGCGTGAAGCAGTTCATCATCCCGGACATCGTGCTATTCGTGAACGGCATCCCGCTGATCGTGGTGGAGTGCAAGAAGGGCGGGCCGACCTGCGCCAATCCGATGGCCGAGGCCTTCGAGCAGTTGCAGCGCTACATGAACCAGCGCCGGGAAACGGCGCAGCAGGGCCTGAGAGAGGGCGAGCCACGGCTGTTCCATACCAACCTGCTGCTGGTGCGCAGTAGCGGGATGGAGGCCGACTACGGCACCATCACCTCCGGTGAGGAACACTTTTACCCCTGGAAGACGCAGTGGCCGCAAGCGGATGAATCTGCCGAGGGCATGAGCCAGCAACAGCAGCTGATCGCCGGCATGCTCAACAAGGCCAACCTGCTGAGTATCCTGCGCACCTCCTCGGTGTTCATGGATACCGACAGTGGCCCGCGCATCAAGGTGGTGTGCCGCTACCAACAGTTCCGCGCCGCCAACCGGATCGTCGAACGCCTGCGGAACGGCACCAGCGTGGAAGAGCGCAGCGGCGTTGTCTGGCATACACAGGGCTCGGGCAAAAGCCTGACGATGGTGTTCGTGGCGCGCATGCTGCGCACCTCCCGCGATCTGAACGACTACAAGATCGTGCTGATCAACGACCGCACGGACCTGGAGGAACAGCTGGGTGAGACCGCCAAGCTGATCGGCGGCAGGGTCAACGTGATCGACAGTCGCAAGGCCCTGCGCGACGAGCTGTCCACCGATACCTCGGACGTGAACATGGTGATGGTGCACAAGTTCCAGCAGCGCGAGCAGGCCATGCCGCTGAAGGTGGCCGAGGCGCTGGGTACCTACCAGGCCATTCCGACCGCCGAGACCTTCGGCCTGGTCAACGCCTCGGATCGCATCGTGCTGATGATCGATGAGGCGCACCGTACCCAGGGCTCTGACCTGGGCGACAACATCTTCGAGGCCTTTCCCAATGCGGCGCGCATCGCCTTCACCGGCACGCCACTGATCACCGAGCGCCACGGCGAGAAACGTACCGTCAAGCGTTTCGGCGAGTACATCGACAAGTACAAGCTGATGGACGCGGTGGCGGATGGCACCACCCTGCAGATCCTCTACGAGGGCCGCACCGCCGATGCCGCCCTGTACGACAAGCACGGTTTCGAGACCCGCTTCGAGAATCTGTTCAAGGACCGCAGCGACGAGGAACTGCTGGCGATCAAGAAGAAGTACGGCGCGACCGGCGACCTGCTGGAGGCAGAGCAGCGTATCGCCGCGATCGCCCGCGACCTGGTGCGGCACTACCTGGCGAATATCTTCCCCAACGGCTTCAAGGCGCAGGTGGTGTGCCATTCCAAGCTGGCGGCGGTGCGCTACCAGAAGGCCATCCTTGATGCCCTGGCCGCGGTGATCGCTGAGGAGGAGGGGAAGGCCACACCGGATGACGAGTACATCGAGCGCCTGAAGTTTCTCAAGGCGGCGGTGGTGATCTCGAGCGACGGGACCAACGAGGCGGCCTATGTCACCGAGGCCCGCAAGCAGGCGCGAGCCTGGAACGCGGTGGACAATTTCTGCAAGCCTTTTGACTTCGAGGACCCGGAAAAGGTCAATACCGGCATCGCCTTCCTGGTGGTGTGCGACATGCTGCTGACCGGCTTCGATGCTCCCATCGAGCAGGTAATGTACCTCGACAAGCGCATCCGCGAGCACACCCTGTTGCAGGCCATTGCCCGCACCAACCGGGTGAAAAAGGGCAAGAATCGCGGCTACGTGGTGGATTACATCGGGCTGACCGAGAACCTGACCGATGCCCTCACGCTCTACGCCGCGAACGACGAGCAGCAGGAACTGGCGGAAGGACTCAAGGGCATCGCCTCCGAGGTGCCGGTACTGGAAGAGCGCTACCAGCGACTGTTGCAGCTGTTTGCCGAACACAAGGTGGGGCAGGTGCGTGAATTTGCCGAGGGGAGGCTGGCAACTGTGGAAGCTGACGCTGCCGTGGTGCACGAGGCGGTGAAGCTGCTCAAGGACGAGAAGATCCGCGCGGACTTTGATGTCTACCTGAAGAAATTCCTCACCAGCCTGGACATCATCCTGCCCAACCCGGTCGGGCATGCCTACCGGGTGCCGGCCAAGCGCCTGGGTTACATCCAGCGCGTGGCGCGCGAGCGCTACAAGGACGAGACCCTTAACCTCGGCAATGCCGGGCAGAAGGTGCGCGAGCTGATCAACGAACACTTGGTTAGTCTGGGGATCAACCCCAAGGTGCCGCCGGTGGAACTGCTGGCCGAGGATTTCGTCGACAAGCTGAATCAACACGCCGCGGGCAATGCCGAGGCCAAGGCCAGCGAGATGGAACACGCCATCCGCAAGCACTGCACTGTGCACCATGACGAAGACCCGGCTTTCTACAAGACGCTGTCAGACAAGGTCGAGCGCTTGATCGACCAGTACCAGGATCACTGGGAAAAGCTGGCTGAAGAGCTGGAGAAGCTGCGTGATGAGGCCATCGAGGGCCGCAAGCAGGGTGAGCAGGGGATGAGCCGGGAGGCCACCACCTTCTACGAACATATCGCCAACGAGGCCTTCGAGGATGGCAAGGTTCCAGCTGAAGCCAAGACCAAGATGCGGGCGTTGATGGAGCAGGTGGTGGAAATCCTGCAAGGCAGCATCGGCAGCATCGATTACTGGCATAACAGTGACAAGCAGAAGAAGACCCGCAGCGAGATCAAGAAGGCGCTGACCTTGTCGGGGATCGGACAATTGAAGGCAAAGCGTGAACGAATTGCGATCGAAATCATGAAGCTGGCGAAGAATCGCCACGACGAGTTGCTCAAGGGCCTGGGCGGGGGTGAGCAGGAATGAGTGCGCGCCGCGTCAGAGACATCGAGTACGAGTTGCTGCCTGGAAACCAGCGTAAGACCACCGACATCGTGATCGAGCGCGACGGCCGGGTGACCGTGCGCCCGCCAGCGGACTACACCCCGGAACAGGTCGACGCGGTGGTGGAGAACAAACGGATGTGGATCTACCGCAACCTGGCAGAGTGGCGAGACATGAATGCCAGTGCGGTGGTGCGCGAGTGGGTGAGTGGTGAGACCTTCCTGTATCTCGGGCGGGCTTACCGCCTGGCGTTGGTATCAGACGATGGGCCTGATCTGCAGCTGAAGGATGGTCGTTTCAGGCTACAAAGGTCATTGATCGAGAAGAGCGGCATCGCTGGCGCCCGGGAAACCTTCGAGCAGTACTTTACGAAGAAGGGCATACAGCGGTTTTCCCAGCGGGTGAGCTATTTCGCGCCGAAGGTTGGCGTGGAAGTGGCCAGCGTCAAGCTGAAGGACATGGGTTACCGCTGGGCCAGCTGCGGCAAGACGGGCATACTTAATTTTCACTGGAAATGCATGATGGCCCCGCCAAAGATTATCGATTACATCGCCGTGCATGAGCTCTGCCACCTGCGGCACCGCAATCACACCGAGGCCTATTGGAACGAGGTGGACAAGGTGATGCCGGATTATCGAGAGCGGAAAGAGTGGCTACGACGACATGGTGCTTCGTTGGACTTCTGATAGCTGGATAGCAGATACGTAGCGAACTAAGGAATAGGGGGAATCAGGATGGGCTATGTGGCCGAGTTCACAGGATGGGATGAGCTCAATCTGTCGGATATGTTAGTGGCCTACCGCAAGGCTAAGGCAGATCTGTTTTTTGAGAACATTTTCCCGACAGCGGTAAAGTTTGCCGAGTATGAGCAGGATTTATTGAGCAACCTCTCCGCGCTGCTGAAGAAGATTAAAGCTGATCAAGGATTTTCTGAGAACTCCGCTTTGCTGGGTGACTGCCGGCTTGTTCCCAAAAAACTGGCGAAAAAGCCAAAAACGAAAGCCCGGAAAGGCCATGCGCATTTCTCCGATCCCGACCGTGCGTTTTCCGAGATACGCGAACACAACCATTTGACACCGGCATTCAGAATCGTCGGAGATTTTCCTGTTGATACCCATGTGATCTCGGCGCTGTGGATAAACATGGTCGGACACAAGTTCGATGCATGCCTCGACAACACGGCATATGGATCTCGTTTGCGTCGAATTCGGAACGATGAATATCTCGGGCGCGATGCGGAGAAGCCCTTCCACATAACGGCCATCGGCTCGTTTGAACCTTATTTTCAGCCGTATCAGCAATGGCGCAATGACGGATTGAAAGCTATTCGTGGGGAGCTGGAGAAAGAACGTAATGTAATTGCGGTGTCACTTGACCTCAGAAGTTATTACCACCAGCTCGACCCAACTGCTATCGCGTCTCGGCGGTTTCAGGAAGAGCTAGGGCTCAAGGGGGACAAGGCACTAACGGAACCGGAAAGGACTTTCACTCGGGAACTGACGCGTTTTCTTGGCGATTGGTCAGACAAGGCGAGCGGCTTTGCAAAGAAAGTCTACGCTGGTAGCGAATGCGAGGTGAAGGGTGGGCTGGTGATCTCCTTGGTTGCCAGTCGGATTGTTGCCAATGTACTCCTGCAAAAATGGGATCGACTGATCCGGGAGAAGGTTACGCCGGTTCACTATGGCCGCTACATTGATGACATGTTTCTGGTCATTCATGATCCAGGGACTATCAAGGATTCAACCGCATTCCTGAAGTTTTTGCAGGCGCGCCTCTCCGAGAAGCGAATCCACGTCTCCTCAAAAAAGAGGAAGGGTGAGGATGGGGTCTGGGAAATTGATCTTGGGAAAAAATACCAGAAGGATTCTGTAATCCAACTTCAAGCGGAGAAGCAGAAGCTGTTTGTGCTTCAGGGTCAGGCCGGTTGCGATCTTTTAGACAGTATTGAAAAGGAAATCCACGAACTGTCCAGTGAACATAGGTTGATGCCATCACCGGATCAATTGGAACATTCGACTGCAGCGCGTGTCTTGTCGGCGGCAGGGTCTGTTGCCGAAGAGGCCGATACTTTGCGCAGGGCGGATGGGCTTACGATTCAGCGATTGAGTTGGTCGCTACAACTGCGGAACGTAGAAACCCTGGCGCGCGACCTCCCACGAAATGCCTGGAAGAAAGAGCGCGAGGAGTTTTACCAATTCGCGCACAACCATATTTTGCGACCAGACACGCTATTCGCTCATTACAGCTATCTTCCACGATTGCTAGGGTTTGCCGTTGGGCAGAACGAATGGGAGCAGGCGGAGGCGATCGTAAAGCGTACTTTTGAGGCTCTGGGTAATCTTGCCAAGGCCGTTCCAGCGAAGCAGCCGATTGAAATCAATGGTACGGAATGTCGTGCTGGAAAGAAGCTCTGGAACCACGTTCACTCCGGAATGGCTTGGGCTTTAGTCGATGCGGCTGCAAGGTATTACGATCCACAGTTGCTGCTAGCAGAAAAGCCATCGAAAAAGGTAACAAAGCTGGCGGAGATCTTTATGGCCCAGCTTTGGAAGCAGGTCGAGACGTTTGATGACTTCCTGGATATGCCAATAGATGCAGAGGACTTCGATAAGAAAGCCCCTTTGTTGGCAACCTGCGATTTGGCCAGAACGCCCTACAAGTACATTTTGGACAGCAAGTCGGCCCCGAATCTGCTGAAAGGCAATGATCGAAAGTATGAGAAATCGATATTCAACGAGTTCGCCCGGATTGGGTTACTTGATACCGATACCCTGGACGACTTTTTGCGTGTCACGAGAGCGAAGCGCCTTCATAGGGTGAAGAAGGGCAAGCGGTCCGGCGAAAGTCTCAGGCCTTACCTGTTCCCGACCCGCCCATATACACCAACGGAAATTTCCGAACTTGCTCCGGTTTGTACGGGTGTCGATAAACGAAAGGACGAATCCCCAGATGCAATTTGGGCAAGATATGTTCGAGTGGTCAAGGGCGTTTGGGTTAAGCCGGCGCTTGTTGGCGCGCCTCCTGCAGGCCAGCTGGGGGAACTATCGGCCAATGGGGGGAGATGTAAGGGGCGACGAGTTTGTATCGGCAATCAATCTCGTAAGAAAGTCGTTGTTGCGATAACCAATCTTCTGACAACGGATGACATGTGGAAAGCCTCCGCATGTAACAAGCCGAAATTGAGTCTGCACCGATACAAAAAGCTTTCCCAGCTGGTCAACCAAGCGATCAAGCTCGACCCAAAGCCAGATTACTTGTTGTTGCCTGAGCTATCACTGCCACTGCGTTGGGTTAGTAGCATTGGGAATCGTTTGGCTGCCGCTGGGATCAGTTTGATTGCTGGCACTGAATATCGTCATCGAGGCGCGGGTCAGATTGTTAGCGAAGCCTGTCTGCAGTTGACTGACGATAGGTTAGGTTTTCCATCATCAGCGAGAATCTGGCAGGAAAAGCGCGAACCAGCTGTTGGGGAGGAAAGGGAACTCGTATCCAAGTTTGGGAAACACTGGAGTTCAGTGGCCAAGGGAAAGCGTACGATCTACGTCCACAATGGTATGCACTTTGGAGTACTGGTTTGTTCGGAAATCCAGAATAGCAAGGACAGGATTAGCTTCCAGGGCCAAGTGGATGCGCTAATGGTGCTTGCCTGGAATCAGGATTTGGATACTTTCACTTCTCTGATTGAGGCTGCTGCTCTGGATGTTCATGCGTACACCATTCTGGTGAATAACCGTAAGTATGGTGATAGCCGAGTCAGAGCTCCAAGCAAGGAGTCTTTCAGAAGGGATCTCGCTAGATTGCGCGGCGGAGAGAACGATTTCTGTGTAACGGTCGAATTAGATATTGAGAAGCTTCGGGCGTTTCAAAGCCGGACGAAACGGTGGCCAGAAGAGACAGATCCGTTCAAGCCGGTTCCCGAGGGATTTGGGATAAACAACCAACGCAAGGTTTGCCCCCCAAAGTAGGAGGCACCATCGGACAGAAACCATTCTGCTACTCAGTGCCTTAGCTACTGAAGGGGAATCTGGCGATTAGCTGCTAGCCCGATGGCATAGCGGAGTATGCGTACTGGGCAGTACCAGGCTTTTCTTGAGCGCTGCCGTGTCTTGATGACCAGAAGATCAAAGCTATCAACAAGGGCTGTAGGTGGCTCTGAAACGCTTTAAATTCGGCATGATTCCCGAATGATTCGGCAAATTTGCTTACATAATTAGTTACATCGCAAACCGCCAAATGAAAAGGGCTAGCAGCTACTACGCTGCTAGCCCTTTATATGTATGGCTCCCCCGGTTGGATTCGAACCAACGACCAACGGATTAACAGTCCGCTGCGCTACCGCTGCGCCACAGGGGAGTGGCTAGAGGCCGCGAATATTACTGACCGATGACGCGGCGGTCAAGCGGTG
>Ga0272444_10001225_pt1 | contig 25132 bp, 19 predicted proteins | sample SSMForm13_FD_201033 | JGI IMG/M metagenome (GOLD analysis project Ga0272444, IMG submission 201033) | Marine sediment archaeal communities from Little Sippewissett salt marsh, Falmouth, MA, United States - SSM-Form-13 | ecosystem: Environmental > Aquatic > Marine > Wetlands > Sediment ...
TCCCAGACATGGATCTGTTCGAGATCGACGTCTCTCCAGCTGCCTGTGAGTTGGTGGCTGACCGAGACTCCGCCCGCAAGCTGGATCATGCGGTCCTGTAGCATGTCCCCGCTTGCGACGGTCTGCTGCGTGCTCCCCAGGAACAGCACAGAGACCAGTCCTTCCGGATCGATCGCCCCGGACACCTGTTCGACCGCCGTCTGAACCCGCTCCACGAAATCCTGATAGATCTCGGCTCGACCCACTGCCTCTGCCCCAAGGAGGCCCGCGAGCTGGGTCATCGTCTGATGCACTGAGTCAGGCGTCTCGAGCTTCTGACGAACCACGGGCAATCCCACCTGTTCAGCCAGCTCGGCGAACTCCGCATGCCTGACTGCATCCACCACAACAAGGTCAGGATCCAGTGAAGCGATCGCTTCGAGGTTGGGTGTGCCAAACGTCATCTTCTCGGCAAGAAGCGGCTCGATCTCTAGAAGCGGTTCCGGCGCCTGTGCGAGCGTCTTGACACCGATGTACCCACCGAGGATCACCAGGTCCCCCTCCCCCAGCGCGTAGAAGTAGTAGGTGCCAAGACCGTACACACTGACGATGCGGGCGACGGGAGCTTCGATCGGAACCGTCGCCCCGGAGGCATCCTCAATCCACCGAGTGTCTGCAACCGTCACGAGCGAAGCGGCAAGCAAGATCCCCGCAACGACCAACGTTTCGATCACTCTCCTCAACCGAACCTTCCTTTCGCCGCCTGTTCTTCCAGCCAGGCAATCGTCGTCTCGAGTTGCGATTCGCGATATGAACCCACCAACCCCGCGAAAACGGGATCGTCCGATGCCGCTTCGCTGCTCTCCCGCACGGCAAGGCGTCCGCGCAGCCCTGCAACCTGTCTTGCCAGCCATGCTCCGGCGTCCTCAGGCGCGATTCGCCTAAGGAAGTAGAGCTTTGCCCAGAACTCCGCGACCAGCTCCAGCCTTGTCGTCGTCGCACGATCGATCCACATCCGCAGTTCCTTCCGCCCCGCGTTCGAGATCGTGTACACCGCCCGCTCAGGGCGGAGCCCCTCGCGGTCTGCTTCGCGGGTTGCCCACCCGCTCTCCTCGAGCCGCTCCAGAACCCGATACAGCTGACTGGTGGGGATGTGCCATAAGTCTCCAAACGCCGCGTCAAGACGCTGGCGGATGCGGTACCCGTAACTCGATCCCTCGAACAGGCAACCGAGAACCGCATGTGCCACGGGAAATGGTTGTCGAAGGCTCCTCTTCTTCTCCATTATGGGTTATTCCATCGTAGACTACATCATCTGGCCGACGTTGGCAATCAGAACGCTGCCGATGCGCGACGCAGTAGACCCGAATCTCATTCGCACATTGAAGTAGACCTGTAAGCGCAATGTTGCGATTGCGGAGGGTCTTCAGAAGCGCTTGATCAGCGTTCTGAAAAAGCGTATCTTCGAAGGAAGCGAAGGAGGCGCGGAGGAGATGCTGGCGGTAGAATTCAATGTCACTGTAATGTCGTCGCATGTGCCCCCGTTGCACGGAAGTGTTTTCGAGATCAAGCGCTTCGCGCTTCATGATGGTCCCGGCATCCGAACGACCATCTTCCTCAAAGGCTGCCCGCTGACGTGCCAATGGTGCCACAACCCCGAAAGCCAACCCGCAACCCGTATCCTCTTTCTGCACCCGGAGCGTTGCACGGGATGCGGACGATGCATCGACGTCTGTCCACATGGAGCGATCCGGCTCGTCGATGACGCGCCGACGACTGATTTCGCCCGATGCCAAAGCTGCGGAGCGTGTTCCCGGATCTGTCCATCGGGGGCTCGGGAGATCGTCGGACGAGAGAAACCGGTTGGCGCCCTGATGCGCTTTGCTCGTCGCGATATCCCCTTCTACGATCAATCCGGGGGCGGTGTCACCCTCTCAGGGGGAGAGCCACTCCTGCAGAGCGATTTCTCCTTGGCGCTGCTGGAAAGCCTGAGAAACGAGATGATCCATACTGCGGTCGACACGTGCGGGCACGCACCATCCGATGTGATTCGACGCGCGGCGGAGCTCACCGATCTTTTCCTCTACGACATCAAGCTCATGGATTGCGAGCGGCACCGGTTGTTCACGGGAGTGGGAAACACTCTCATCCTTGAGAACGCGAAGCTTCTCAGCCGTTTGGGTAGCTCGCTCTGGATACGTGTTCCGCTGATCCCCGGCGTCAATAGCTCCGAGGAGGATCTGCGCTCTCTTTCGCGGTTCGTCGCCGGGCTTCAGTCAGCGGAGAGGATTCAGTTGCTCCCCTACCAGCAGGCTGCCGAGGGGAAAGCGCGCCGGATGGGACTCGATTACGAGCTCAAGGGGGTCCGTTCCCCGACCGCTTCACAGATCGAATCGTGTCGGCAGTGGATGCAGGAAGAAGTGTCCATCCCGGTCTCCGTTGGAGGGTGATTTTGAACGAGAGAATCGCGCGGCTACGAGAACGATACGTCCAGACAAGCCCATCGGTCAGCGTGGAGCGGGCTCGTCTTCTCACGGAATTCGAGCGAAGTAGTTCCGCGCAGGGAGTGCCGGTGCCGGTTCGCCGCGCTCTCGCGTTCCGCTACATCCTCGAACGTCAAACGATCCACATCGGTCCCGATGAGTGGATTGTCGGTGAGCGCGGGCCGGAGCCGCTTGCTGCTTCCACGTTCCCCGAGCTCTGCTGCCACTCCCTGGACGATCTGGAGACGCTTGACACGCGCTCGAAGACCCCGTTTCGCGTAGATCCGCAAGCCCGCGAGATCTACGTGAGGGACATCATCCCCTTCTGGGAAGGCAGAAGCATCCGCGAGCAGCTGTTCGCCTCGATGTCCGAGCCGTGGCATGATGCGTTTGATGCCGGGGTGTTCACGGAGTTCATGGAGCAGCGTGCTCCGGGACATGCAGTACTCGACGACAAGATCTACCACGCCGGATTCCTCGACTTCAAGGGTCGGATTCAGGCCCGGCAAGCCGAGCTTACGGCTTCGGACGGAGCATCACAGCAGGATCTCGACGAACTGGAGGCGATGTCGATCTGCTGCGACGCCATCATCCGATTCGCCGAGAGACACGCAGAGCTTGCAGAATCGCTCGCTGAAGCACAGGCGGATCCGAGCCGCCGTCGAGAGCTGGAGAAAATCGCCAGGGTGTGTCGACACGTTCCCGCTCGTGCTCCGCGCACGTTCCACGAAGCCGTCCAGATGTACTGGTTCACGCACCTCGGCGTGATCATCGAACTGAACGAATGGGACTCGTTCAACCCCGGCCGCCTCGATCAGCATCTCGTTTCGTTCTACCGCGACGATCTGGCGCAGGGACGCATCACACGTGAAGAGGCGAAGGAGCTTCTGTCTTGCCTGTGGCTGAAGATCAGTTCTCAACCCGCTCCACCGAAGGTGGGTGTCACCGAGGAGCAAAGCGCGACCTACAACGACTTCACGCTGATCAACGCCGGAGGATTGACCCCGACCGGTGGAGACGGCGTCAACGAGATCTCGTATCTGATCCTGGACGTGATCGATGAGATGCGTCTGCCCTACACCGGATCCTGCATCCAGATCTCCAAGGCAAACCCCGATCGTTTCCTTCATCGCGCGCTGCAGATCGTTCGAAGCGGGTTTGGCCAACCGTCGATCTTCAACACCGACGCCATCCTTCAGGAGTTTCTACGGGCCGGGAAGTCGATCGAAGATGCACGTTGCGGCGGCCCGAGCGGATGTGTCACGATCAGTGCGTTCGGCAAAGAGAGCTGTGTGCTCACCGGGTATGTGAACTGGCCGAAGATCCTTGAATTGGCGATGAACGACGGCGTCGATCCAAGAACCGGTAAGCGGATCGGCCTTTCCACAGGGACGCTGGAGGATCTCGGCACGTTCGATGCGCTTATCCATGCGTACAACAGGCAGCTTCGATACTTCGTGGACCTGAAGATCGAAGGGAACACCAGGATCGAGGAGCTCTTCCGCTCACAGATGCCGGCGCCGTTCCTTTCCGTGCTGGTGGATGACTGCATCGAGAGAGCTTCCGACTACAATGACGCAGGTCCGCGCTATCCAACAACCTACATTCAGGGAGTCGGGCTCGCCACCACGATCGACGCCCTGGCGGCAATCCGCGAGCACGTGTACGACCAACGGACCATCGCGCCAGACGACCTGCTGCAAGCGCTTCGAGACAACTTCAGCGGACGGGATCAGCTCCGTACAGCGCTCATCGACCACTCGCCGCGTTTCGGGAACGACGACGACCGCGCCGACACCCTGGCAGAGACTCTGTTCGACATGTACTACCAGGCGATCGACGGCCGCCCGAACAGCAAGGGAGGAGCCTACCGTATCAACCTTCTGCCGACCACCGTGCATGTCTTCTTTGGGGAAATGGTCGGCGCATTGCCCAATGGACGGTTGGCGGGAAAGCCTCTCTCCGACGGGATCTCACCGAGCCAAGGAGCAGACCGGTACGGTCCCACGGCGGTCCTTCACTCCACCGCCCGGATTGATCACGTTCGAACCGGAGGAACCTTGCTGAACCAGCGATTCCTTCCCGATGTCCTGCGTGACGACGCCGGGCTGAAGAAGGTTGCCGCCCTCGTCCGAACGTATTTCCGTTGGAACGGGCACCACATTCAGTTCAACGTCGTCGATTCCGCAACGTTGCGGAACGCCCAGAAGGACCCGGGTTCCTACCGGGACCTGATCGTTCGCGTCGCCGGGTACAGCGACTACTTCGTCAACCTGGATTCCGCCCTTCAAGACGAGATCATCGCCCGAACGGCACATGAATCCGCAGGGTGATCGATGATTCCGGAGGACCACCACGCCCATCGGCACACCAGATCGGCGCCGAGTGCGCCGTTTCGAGGTTGGCTGCACCCTAGGCAAGAAGAAACCCGTCGCCCAGCGGGTCGTGCGGATCGAAGACAAACGTATGGATGCCGGTGATATGCGCCGTTCCCGTCACCTCGGGGACCACAGCTTGATGCGGCCCGCAGGTCGTCTCTGAAGCGATCCGCCCCGTGAGCGTTGTACCGAGGATGCTCTCGATCACGCAGGGCTGGCCAGCCCTGAGTTCGCCCCGCGAGTGAAGGATTGCCAGTCGACCGCTGACGCCGGTGCCGGTAGGGCTTCGATCCACTTCTCCGTCGGCGAAGATGCAGACGTGCCGGCTGTGGTGCTGCACATTCCCCGCTTCGGCTGTGAAGATCGTCCCATAGAGGAACCCAAGATCGTCTTCCGCGGGATGCTCGATGGGCCGATCGCGCACGATCGCTTCCTTGATCGCCTTCCCGGCGTCCACAAGCCGCCCGACGTGAGCCGGATCGCAGGTGAGGCCGATCGACGCGGCATCCACGTACGCGTAGAATGCACCGCCGAACGCCAGGTCGTACGCCACCCGGCCCAGGCCGGGTACAACGATCGACTGGTCGAGATCGGCAACGAACGATGGGACATTGAGGAAGCGCGCCGTCCCTCCGGCGTCCGAATCAAGGGTCGCGTAGGCGACAACCCGTCCGGCAGGGGTGTCAATGCGGAGTCCGTCCGCGGCGCGATCCATGTCGACAAGCCCGATGCTGAGTGCCGCGATCGACACGGCAATGATCCCGTGTCCGCACATGGTGCTCCATCCCGCGTTGTGCATAAACAGCACGGAGAAGTCCCCGTCCTTCTCCGCGGGCGGAAGGATGAGACAGCCATACATGTCCGCGTGGCCGCGCGGTTCCCACATCAGCCGCGTCCTCCAGCGGTCAAAGCGCTCCTTGGCGCAGCGACGCAGCTCCAACACCGAACCTCCGCCAAGGTCCGGGAAGCCGTCGAGGACGATCCGCAACGGTTCACCCGCCGTGTGCATGTCAACCGTTCGAATCTGTTTCCACGAGCAAGGGATCTCTACATCCCGAGGAAGAAAGCGGTTCTCATGCTCTGTGTGTTTGTATCCTTGTCCCGCGGGCATCACCGATCGATCCACGTCCCGATCCCGAGTGTCTTCGCACGCTGAAAGACCCGCTCCGCAACCACGAGATCCTCCGAAGCCAACCCCAACATGCAAGCGAATCCTCCGCCTTGCCCTGTCGGCTCGCGTCCGTGTTCCCCGGAGACAAGGTGCTCCAATGCGACATCAACCCTCGGCACATGCGCGAAGTATCCGATCTGCTGATACGTTCGAAACTGCGGGAGATCGTCCACGCAGACTGTCCCAAGCCCCGCAATGGCTCCGGATGACCAGGCCGATGCGAAGTCGATCGAAACCCCGCACGCTCCATGACGAAGCCATCCCGCTTGGATCGTTTCGTACGGCTTTTTCGCAATCGGCCCCGCCGTCACAACGATGTCTGCATCACCGACTGCTTCCTTCGGTTGCTCGGCGAGGGAGAACGTGATCCTGGGATCTTCCCGAGAGCCGTGCAGAGCTTCCATCTGCTCGAGGAAGCTCAGCGCAGCCGGCTTCGAAACGTCATACGCCAGGACCTTGCGGATAGGGAAAGCGGAGACGAACGCCTCGACATGGCTTCGTCCCTGATTGCCGCAGCCAAGCACGGCGAGCGTGTGCACGGGCTGCCACGCAAGCCGCGATACGGCAACCACGGAGGCCGCCGCCGTGCGCTTCGCGGTAATCCACGCCGCGTCGAGCACGGCGATCGGCAATCCGTTCTCGGGATCGTTCAGAAGAATGACTCCGCTGATCTGGGGTGCCCCACGCGACGGATTGCTCGGCAGCGCTCCGATCCACTTCATCCCCACCGCGGGAACGCACGGGATGCTGCACGGCATCGCGTGAAGGAATCCGTCCGCGCCAAGAGAAACGCCGAGCTTCGGGGGCATCTCGACACGGCCCGCTGCCTTGTTGAGGAACATCTCCTCGACCGCCGCACGGATTTCGGGGACGGGCAAATTGACTTGCGCCACCTGTTCGCCGGATAGATGCAGCCATCGATTCATTCGGATCCCCCTCGTACGTGACCTGCCTGAATAGCTACGCTTCTACCGCTGTGTCGTCACTCGAGGCGCTGCTTCCATCGAGGGAATCCCTTCCCTGTTCTGGAAGTACTTCAACGTCTGAACCCAGAGCACCTTGGTCGGCTCCTCACCATCCACCTGGTATCCGTGTGGCGTGTGCGACGGAAAGTGATAGCTGTCTCCCGGGCCGAGGATGTACTCCTCGTCGCCAAGAGCGAGCCGTAGTTTGCCTTCGAGGACATACCCGAACTCCTCCCCCTCGTGACTTGCTGGAGGATAGGTGTAGCCTGGAGAGATCTCTCCGATCATGATCTCGAAGCGCCGCTCCGGGAAGTGTCTGCTCAGGAAGCGGTACTTGATCGCAGCGTTCGAGAGGCTGATCGCGACCGGTTCCCCGGCGTGCGTAACCCGCTCAGTCCCGCCCGCTCCCACCACGGAATCAACCGGCGTGCCGAGATCCGCGAACAGTTCGCCAAGGGTAATCCCGAGGGCCTGGCAGATGATGTGTAGTGATGTGATCGAGGTCGAGGATAGGCCGCGTTCGACCTGAGATAGGAAGCTCACAGACAGATCGCACTTTTCGGACAGTCTCTTGAGCGTCCAGCCGCGTTGCTGCCGCAGTTCCCGCAGACGTTGACCGATTTCATCCATACTGCATTTGAGTATAGGTAGTGCCCAAGAAGCATTCAAGCACGCAAACCCGCCGCCTTTGCATTGACTCGCGAGCATCCTGCACCACGGCTGCACCCGCGGTGGGGTATCATCTTTCTCGGGCCACGGACGTCAGGATTGCCCATGGGGAGGAGTCCCGAATTGCGCGAATGGATTTCATCAATCGACACCCACACCGGCGGCGAGCCCACTCGGAACGTTCTCTCGGGTGTTCCGCGCCTTCCGGGGGAGACCATGATAGAGAAGGCACGCTACTTCTCTGAACACTTCGACACCCTCCGGCGACGACTGCTGTTCGAACCACGCGGGAACGAGGTCATGTCCGGAACCCTTCTCACCGCACCTTGCCGCGCCGAAGCAGACGTGGGTGTCGTGTTCATCGAGGTCGGTGGGTACCTACCGATGTGCGGCCACGACACGATCGGGCTGTGCACGGCGCTGGTCGAGGCAAAGAAGGTCCGGGTTCACGAGCCGGAGACTTGCATCGTTCTCGACACTCCGGCGGGGTTGGTCCGAGTCACCGTGTTTGTACAGGCAGGTCACGCGACCGCCGTATGCTTCCGCGGCGTTCCTTCGTTCGTTGTGCAGGCCAACCTGCGCGTACCCATGCCGTCCGGGGCCACCGTGACCGGCGATCTTGCCTACGGGGGGAACCTCTACTTCTCCGTGGATGCAGCACAGCTTGGCCTGACCATCACCAACGACGCCGTGGGGGACCTCGTCCGCACGGGGATTGAGCTGCGTGAGACGATCAATCGCCAAGTGGCGGTCGATCATCCTGCGCTTCCCTACACCGATTGCGTGACGCACGTTCAGTTCACGGCCCCTCCACGGTCATCGGGGGCGACGGCTGGCAACGCCGTGATCATCCCTCCCGGAGCCGTGGATCGATCTGCATGTGGAACAGGAACTGCAGCCCGGATGGCGATTCTGCACGCGCAAGGAAGCTTGCCGATTGGGGAGTCGTTCGTCCACGAGGGGCCGCTCGGCACGACAATGAACGGGGTCATCGTCGAATGCGTGGACATCCGTGGCACGGCCGCGATCATCCCCGAGATTTCGGGACGAGCATTCGTGACAGGCTACCATCGCTTCGTATCCAACGCAGATGATCCACTTGATCACGGGTTCCTGCTTGGCAGAGGCGACGAACCGTTCTTGTGTACGATGGAACGTGAGAGGCGTCGTGAAGAAGAGATCCGCTGACTACACCGATCCGCAAAGCGGCGAGCAGGCTTGAACGTCGCTTGAACCTGGACCCAGGCGGAGTCCATGTTGCACAAAAGGAGCAGCGAGAGTGTTTGAAGAACGATGTACCGCTCTGCTACAGCGAGTTGATGCCGATGCATTTCTTGTTGTGCATCTCGAGGGAACCGACCCCGACGGGGCGTCGATGTTCTATCTCACGGGCTATCCGGGCTTCGGCGTGCTCTTGATCACCCGGAATGCTGTTCATGCCTATGCATCTGCCACCAACATCGGCATGGCCTCCGCTGCCGCACCTCACTTGGACTGGCAACTCCTTGGGTGGGAGTATCAGAAGGAGATCGCGGCCCGAATCCGGGACCATGGTCTGCGCCGCGTGGCGATCGCTTCCCGGCGGATGGGTCTGTTCACCGCCCGCTCGCTCCAGAAGGCGAATGCCGCGGAACTTGCAATCGAGGAGGACCCTGTCAGCGAAATCCGTTGCATCAAGGAAAGAAGTGAGATCGAAGCGATCCGGCGCGCAACGGAGATCACCGAACAGGCGCTTGCGAACGTTCTCAAGGATCTTCGCCTCGGGCAAACCGAAGCGGAAACAGCGTGGCAGCTAGAGAGCCAGATGCGGACCCTTGGTGCCGAGGGCCTTGCGTTTGACCTCATCGTATCCGCCGGCGCGTACAGCGCGCTGCCTCATCATCGCCCATGTGATCGCGGCATCGAGCTCGGAGATCTCCTGCTGTTCGACATCGGTGCCAAGGTCGACGGCTACTGTAGTGACATCACGCGAGTTGTGTCCGTCGGGCAGGCGGCCTCGCGTTGGAGGGATATCTACCGAATCGTCTTGGACGCAAATCGGGCTGGACTCGATGCGTTCGCGCCGGATGTCTCCGGACCAACAGTGGATCAAGCGGCCAAACAGGTAATCGTCGACGCCGGGTATGCGGAGTTCTACCCGCACGGATTGAGCCATGGTGTAGGGATCGAAGTACACGAACTCCCGCTCTCCGAGGGCACAAACGCCGTCGCTGCTTATCAACCCGGCATGGTCTGCACCGCCGAGCCGGGGATCTACCTCCCGGGAGCGGGCGGGATCCGTATCGAAGACATCCTTGTGATCACCGAAACAGGGTGCGAGGTTCTGAGCACCTTCCCCAAAGACCGCTTGATCGAACTAGACCTGGAATCGTAGAGGCCGCTTCGCTACCCCAAGCAGATCAGCGAACGTTGCGGTGTGGAGAGGAACCGAGCATGGTCGGATTCAACCACTACGTTCTCTTCAACACTCACGCGCCCGTAAGAGCGGGTCATCACGTTGGGCTCAATCGTGAAGACGTTCCCCCGATCGACGATGCCGTTGCATCGCTCGCCGAATAGCTCCCACTGCGGTGCCAACCGCATCCCACCGTCGTGAGCAAAGCGGCCGACCTGATGGCCGAGCCCGTGCATGTACTCTTCGTACCCACGATCTTGGACGTAGGTTCGAGCGATTGCATCCACTTCGTGTCCAATCCGCCCCGGCCGTAGGAATGCAGCGGCCGCTTCGATCGCCTCCGCGACGGTGTCGAACGCCCGGCGGACTTCGTCGGGGACCTGCGAGCGGCTGCCGAAGAAGTACATCCTCTGCAGATCCGAGCAGTACTGATCAGCGCATACGCCGAAGTCGAAGTGCAGCAGATGTCCGCGGCGGGTTCGATTGTCTGATGGGCCCGCATGGCCGAAGATCTTGTCCGGCCCGGCATCGACCGCCGGGCAGTACGCCGCATCCCAAGACGGGCCGACGCGATAGACGTCCATCCTCTCACGAACGAACGCTGCGATCTCCAACTCGGACTGGCCCGGCTGCAGGAAGCCTTTCAGATCATCGAAGATCTGTTCGGTCACTTCGATGGCACGGATGATCCGTTGGACCTCGTCCGGTAGTTTCCGTCCCCTCAGCCGTTCCATTAGGGCCGTTGCAGGGATCAGCCGTTCGGCATACCCGGTACCTTGGAGCATCTCCAGAAGCATCTCGTACATCCCGTGGGTCAATCCATCGGCGGATACGGTCTCGGTGCTGTAGTCGATCGCGATCTGTGCCGGGTCGAGACGGTCGAGTTCCGACCGAAGAGCTTGACGGATCCCTTTCTCGTACGGAACGGTTCGGTCGAACATCCCGTCCGGGAACCCCTGCAGATCCAACGCCTGTCCGACAGCGATCCGTTCCCCGCTTCGGGTGTAGAGCAGTGCCGTCGGAGAGATGACGTCCATCCCCAAGACCAGCGGGAGCGCTGGGTCGCGAAACTGCATCGTCTCCCGCACCCAGATCATCCAGCAGTCGATCTCAAGCTCATCAAGAATCCCGCACGCCTGTGCCGATTTCTTCTTCTCCAGATCCATATTCATCATCGATCGCTCGCTTTCACATCGATCCACGCTAGCGAAGCAACAGCATCACCAGCACGCCCACAAGGACAAGCCCGATCATCAGCGGCATGAACAGCTGGAACATGGCGATCATCACCGCGAGCATGTCCTTCTTGGACCACTCGGGTGGCTTCGGCTCGGCAGGTTCGGCCTCACGGACATCCGCGAACGGATCCTCCGCCTTGCGTCTCAGGCCAAATCGTCTGCTCCAATTCACTCCGCGAGACATGCCACAAGATGCCCATCTCCGATATCCACCAGTTCGGGGAGCTCTTGGTCGCACACTGCCATCCGGTTTGGGCACCGGGGATGGAACCGGCATCCGGGGGGAGGATCGACTGCACTCGGAACCTCGCCCTCCAACACCACCTCGCGTGGGCGATCCCGATCGTCCGGATCAAGACTCGGCGAAGCGGCCAGAAGCCCTTGCGTGTACGGATGCGTGGGATGATCAAACACCTGTTCCCGCGTCCCGTACTCCACCATACGGCCGAGATACATCACGCCGATGTGATCGCTGAGATGCCGCACCACACTCAGATCGTGTGAGATGAACAGATACGTGAGCTGCAGCTCTCGCTTCAAGTTGTTCAGCATGTTCAGGATCTTTGCTTGAACCGACACATCGAGCGCAGACGTCGCCTCGTCTAGCAGGATGAACTTGGGGTCGGCCGCCAGCGCGCGAGCGATCGCCAAGCGCTGCCGCTGCCCCCCGCTAAACTCATGGGGGTAGCGATACAGATGTTCGGTCTTCAGCCCCACCCTCTCGAGAAGAGCAAGCACGACGTTGTCGCGATCCTCTCCGAACGCCATCCGATGGATGGTGAGCGGTTCTCCTACGATGTCAGCGATCAGCATCCTTGGATCAAGCGACGAATACGGATCCTGGAAGACGATCGCCGTCTCGCGGCGGAAGGCGTGGAAGGCCCGCCGCTTCAGGCCCGTCAGATCCTCCCCGCGATAGATCACCTCGCCGTTTGTTGGTTCGATGAGAAACAGGATCGTTCGCGCGAGCGTGGTCTTTCCACATCCGCTTTCCCCAACCAGCCCGACCGTCCCCCCCTCGGGGATGGCAAGGTTGACCTCCTCCACGGCGTGAACCTGACCCACCGTACGAAACAGGCTCTTCACCGGGAAGAGCTTCGTCAGACTGCGGCACTCAAACAACGCTTCGGTCATGCGGCAGTCCTCCTCTCGCCAAACAGGTGGCACGCCACGAAGTGGCCGGGCTCGACTTCCTGCTCGTTCGGTTTCTCACGGCTGCAGATCTCCATGGCGTGGTCGCATCGCGGGTGGAAGCGACATCCTGTGGGTGGGTGGATCAACCGGGGAACCGACCCTGGGATCTCTTCCAGGGCGTCCGCCGCAGTCACGGATGATGGGATTGCTCGCAGCAGGCGAATCGTGTACGGGTGCTTGGGACTGCGAAACAGCGTCCGTACATCCGTCTTCTCCACGATGTTGCCCGCGTACATGACGCCCACCCGATCGCACAGCTGGGCCACAATCGCCATGTCGTGCGTAATCCACAGGACGGAAGCCGCCAGATCGCGCTGCAGATCCTTCACGAGGTCCAGGATCTGCCTTTCGATCGTGACGTCCAGGTTCGTCGTGGGCTCGTCGGCGATCAGAAGCTCCGGCTCGCAGGTGAGCGCCATCGCGATCATCGTCCTTTGGCGCATCCCGCCGGAGAGTTCGTGCGGGTAGTTCCTCGACTTCTCGTCGGCATCAGGCAGCCCAGTCTTCTCGAGGATCCGTGTGGCGTCCTTGAGCGCCTGCTTCTTGTGACGATTCTGATGATGAATGTATGGCTCGGCGACCTGATAGCCCACACGGAACAGTGGATTCAGCGAGCTTGTCGGATCCTGGAAGATCATCGAAATCCGCGATCCGCGAATCCGGTTCATCTCCCTGGAAGAGAGCGAGAGAAGATCGGTCCCGTTGAGCAGGATCCGACCATCGATGACCCGCCCCGGCTTCGCGACAAGGCCCAGGATGGAAGACGCCGTCACCGACTTGCCGCAGCCGCTTTCCCCGACAAGGCCGAACGTCTCGCCGCGGCGAACCTCGAAGTCGACGCCATCGAGCGCTTCGACGACACCACCGTACGTGAAGAACTGGGTCTTCAACCCTTCGACGACGAGGAGATTCTCTTGCGACTCCATCTCACCTCCGTTAGTCGACGCAGTTTCGGGTCGAGAGCGTCTCGGATCCCGTCCCCCAGAAGATTGAATCCCAGTACCACCATCACGATACCAACACCCGGGAACACCGAGACCCACCATGCGCTAAGCATGTAGATCCGCCCGTCGCTCACCATCCGTCCCCACTCCGGCATCGGCGGTTGTGCTCCAAAACCGAGGAAGCTCAGTGCTGCGGCCGCGGTAATCACCCACCCCATATCCATCGTCAGCGTGACGAGAATCGGAGAAAGGCAGTTGGGAAGGATGTGACGGAACATGATGTGGCGGTTGCTTGCTCCACGCGAGCGTGCCGCTTCGACATAGCTGGTCTCACGGACGGCGAGTGCTTGCCCGCGGACAAGACGCGCGTACATCGGCCACCACACAATGGAGAGGGCGATCATCGCGTTGAACAACGAGGGCCCGAGTGCAGCCGAGAAGGACATCGCCAACACCAACGAGGGAAACGCGAGGAAGATGTCGGTGATTCTCATGATCACCTCATCGACCCACCCCCCGAACAAGCCGGCGATCCCTCCGAGGATGATGCCAACGGGCACAGCAATGGCCAATACGATGGCTCCCGCCTTGATGCTGTGCTGCGCACCGGCAAGCATTCGACTCAGGACATCGCGCCCCATCTTGTCGGTCCCGAACGGATGCGAAGCGGACGGAGGAGTGAAGCGCACTTGGATTGCGGTTTGGGTCGGATTGTAGGGCGCCAGTTGGCTCCCGAAGATCGCAATGAACACAAACGAGAACACGATGAACGAGCCTACTACCGCAAGAGCGCTATGCCGCAGGACGTAGGCCGTGAGCCCCCATTCCTTGAGAATCGGGTGAAGCCGTTTCCTGATTAGCCGGACGCGAGAGCCAAGAAAACCTACATTGCGGATCATCATCGTTTCTTGCCTCCGATCCGGACCCTTGGATCGATGACGCTGTACAGGACATCGACCACCAAGTTCGACAAGAGCATCACCAAGGCGACAACGAGCGTATAGCCAACGACCGCAGGCAGATCGACCATCACGATCGACCCCGCGGCATAGCGTCCCATTCCCGGCCAGGCAAAGATCGTCTCGAGAAGGACCGTTCCCCCGAGCAGCCAACCGAAGTTCACGCCCAATACCGTCAACGGAGGGATGATCGCGTTCTTCAGGGCGTGCCGGTAGATCACCACGCGACGCGGGAGTCCCTTTGCCTTGGCAGTGATCACGTACTCCGACTCGAGCACCTCGAGCATGCTGCCGCGTGTGATGCGGACCAGGTAGCCCATCGTGTAGAACGCCAACGTCGTTGCAGGAAGGATCAGATGCAACGCGGCGTCACCGAACGCCGCCCAATTCCAGTTGAGGATGCTATCGAGCAGGAGAAAACCAGTGTATCGCGTGATGTCCACCGACGATCGTCCCATCGCAGGAAGCAGCCCCCACTTGAAGTAGAACAGGAATTGAAGCATCAGCGCCGACCAGAACAGCGGCGTCGAGACGCCCGTGAGCGCCACGACCCTCGAGAAGTGATCCGTTGGTTTGTTGCGGCGTAACGCCGAGATCACCCCCAAAGGAATCCCCATCATGATCGCAAGGAAGAACGCGCACAACGCAAGTTCGAAGGTGGCGGGGAAGAATGCCTTCAAGTCGACGATCACCGGCCTTCCCGTGGTCGGCGATACCCCGAGATCGAAGTGAAGAATGACGTTCCTCAGGTAGTGGTAGATCTGGATGTGGATCGGATCGTTCAGGTGATACCGCTCGCGCAGCGTCTCCACCTGGTCATCGCGCGCCCGTTGACCTGCCCACGCCCGGGCGGGATCGGCCGGGATCACGTAGGCGATCACGAACACCAGGATCAGCACGCCGAGCAAGACGGGGATCAACATCGCGACCCGACGAAGGATGTACGTGCTCAGTCTCATGGAAGCGTCTCCTCACCTCGCTCACAAGGGTGAAATCTGTGCCAAAGATGGGATGTCTCAAAGAAGGGGGCCAAGGCAGCACCTCAGCCCCCAGGATACCTCTGCTCCACTCGCTTACTCGGTCTTGCTGAGCGTGGCGAAGTTGATCGGCAGGATTGGGTTGTAGTAGAACCCTTCGACTCCTTCGCCGAGGACGATGACGTTGGCTCGCTGGGCGACCCATACGTACGGCGCATCCTCGAACGAGAGTTCCTGAATCTGCCGGTAGAGCTCTGCACGAGCGGCCACATCGGCTTCCGACTTGGCGGCCAGAATCAGCGCATCCATGTCCGGGTTGTTGTACTCGTTCCCGTAGATGGCATCTGCGTTGCCAGAGTTGCAGATCGCGTCGACGTAGTTGTCGGGGTCTGCGTAGTCCGGAAGCCAGCCGGTCATGATCGCATCGGTCTCATGGTTGCGAACCGTCCGGTACATGATGGCGTAGACGATCTCGCGGATCTGCAGGTTGAAGCCGATCTGGGCCAAGCTGTCCTGCCACAGCAGCGCTTCCTGCATCTTGACCTCTTCGCCGATCGGAACCAACGCTTCCATGCCAAGCTCAACGCCGTCCTTCTCACGATAGCCCTGCCCAGGCTCGCCCGGCCAGACCCAATCTGCGTTATCCAGGATCTGGTTCGCCATGATGATGTTGTGCGTGTAGCGCATGTCGTCCGCAGGGTCCACGTAGCCGAACATCCCTGCCGGGATCGGCCCGTTGGACGGAACCGCGAGGCCTTGGTACACGAACTCAAGGACAATGTTGTACGGGAATGCGTACGAAACTGCTTGGCGAACGGCCTTCTCGGCCATCGCGCCGCGGCATCCAAGCGCCACGAAGTCGATGTTGAACGTCGCCGGCGTTAGGACGGTGAGGTTTTCTGCATCCTCCACGTCCATAACGTTGGTCTCCGGGAAGTAGTCGTGGACGTCTGCATCGCCCGCAAGCAGCATCAGGACACGCGTTCCCACTTCCGGAACGATCGGACACGCGATCGTCTCGGTAAGAGCAGCATCTCCCCAGTAGTTGTCGTAGCGGGTGAATGTCAGACGCTCGTTCGGGATCCATTCCTCGAGCATGTACGCTCCCGAGCCGGCCCCGCCTTCGTTCTGGTTCATCCAAGTGTTCTCTTCTCCGGCGACGACGCCGCCGTTGGCCTCCACCACAGCCGGGTTCACAATCGAAGCGACCGAGTGGGTAAGAACACCGAGTGCTGCCGCATACGCCTGTGTCAGATGAACTTCAACGGTGTACGGATCAACAACGACCGTGCTGTCGAGATCCATCATCTGCGCAAGCATCCATGCGGGCGGCTGGTCCATCGTCAACACGCGATTGAACGAATACCGAACTGCCTCTGCGTCCACGGGTGAGCCATCATGGAACGTTGCATCTTGTCGGAGATAGAACGTCAGCACCAGCCCGTCATCCGAAACCTCCCAGCGCTCCGCCAGCATCGGCGCAAACGTTGTTGCGTCATCGCCCTCATACGTGAGCAGCCGGTCGTATACGTTGTTGATCAGTGTCGAAGACCGCGCGTCGTACGCCGTCGCCGGGTCGGCTTCACCGGGTTCACCGTAGAACAGATAGGTGAGGGTGTCCGCCTGGCTCATCCCCACCACACCGAAGCAGAGCGCCGCGGCCAACACCATGACCATTCCGCGCCAGATCCGCCTTTGAGTCATTCCTACCTCCCTTGATTTCCTGCCCTCTCAAGCTGCTTCAACATTGGACTGCTTTCCCGCTTCTGTTGAGCTGAGCTTCCGTCTCACCTCCAGTGTGACTCAGGTGGAAGTCCACCTGCTGTTAAGTGCCAGTGTAGGGATACAGTATCCTTGAAGCAAGGGCAACTTCGCGTGACAACAACCTGAGCTCCCTGCGAGTTCATTCTCTTCCACGATTCGTCTCCAGTCCGTCTCGAAACCGCTTCGCCCTTGCCGAAACCCTGTCGCTGGATTCGGCTATCATCAGGCCGAGCAGCCGCTGCAATCAAGCCGTGAGGAGGCAGGCGTGGCACTGCGACTGACCCCATACGAGCGAGCGTGCCTCTCCGGTCAATACGGTGAGGCAGCAGAGTTCGCCATGACGATGATGGTACGTCTCGCCGAAGCACTTGATGCCGAAGAGCTTCTGCCGATCGAGCAGGCCCACATCGATGCCTGCGCCCTGATGGCCCCATCCAACCTTGACTTCGTCGAACATCTCTTGCGCGACGGCGGGCGGTTCGCCGTGCCCACAACGCTCAGCATGATCTCCTTGGATCTCGAGCACTGGAAGGTGCAAGCGGTGCCAAAGGAGTTCGCGGAACAGGCGCTGCGGATTGCCGACGGATACCTAAAGCTGGGAGGGATCCCGGTTTGGACATGCGCGCCGTATCAGGACGCATTCACGCCACGGTTCGGGCAGCAGATAGCTTGGGGGGAATCCAATGCTGTCGTGTACGCGAACTCGGTTCTTGGAGCTCGAACTGAACGCTACGCAGACTACCTGGACGTCTGTGCCGCCATCACCGGACGTGTTCCGCATGGCGGGCTCCACATCCGCGGGAACCGCCGCGGCCGCATCCTCGTTAGGCTTCAAGAGGTCCCCAACGAAACCTGGCGCAACCCCGCTGCATGGGCTGCACTGGGCCATTGGCTGGGCACCCACGCTGGAAGTGAGATTCCCGTCGTCGATGGTTTGCCCGCCGCACCTCCTTCCGCTGCACTCAAGGCTCTCGGTGCCGCAGCTGCGTCCTCGGGCGGCATTGCGCTCTTCCACGCCGTGGGGATCACGCCGGAAGCTCCCGACCTCCGGGCGGCGTTCCATGGCGAGATTCCGGCTGATGCTCCGACCCTGACCCTGGAAGCCCAGGATCTGGCCGCGGCTTGGGAGGATCTCGGAACAATTCCCTCTGGAGATCCACTTGACGCTGTGATCCTTGGCTGCCCGCACGCCTCGTACGAGGAACTCCGGCAGCTAGCAGAGATTGCGCAGGCGATTGACTCGCCCCGAGTACACCCGAATGTGCAGATGCTGGTGTTCACGCACAGCACGTCGTATCACCTCGCCCTCCGCCAGGGATTGATCGAGCCAATCCGCCGCTTCGGCGCACAGATCATCTTTGACACATGCCCGTTCCACTCACCTGTCCTCAGGCCGGAAACGCGTACGCTGATGACCAATTCGGGCAAGTGTGCCTACTACGCGCCGGGCGAACTCAACGCTCGTGTGGCGTTTGGTACCCTTGAGGACTGTGTCAGGTCCGCCGTGGCCGGACGCGTCTCATCGCAGGGGGCACCGTGGGCGACGTGATCGACATCCGTGCGCGCGTTCTTGTCCCCGGAGAAGCAACCGGCAACGCCCTTTGTTCACAGCTTCCGCTCAGCTTCTGGGGCGGCGTCGATCCCGCCACGGGAAGGATCATCGACCGCCGTCACGACCTCGTAGGTGAGTCGGTGAGCGGACGGATCCTGGTTTTCCCCGAGGAGAAGGGATCGAGCACAGCAAGCGCTGTGCTCGTTGAACTGGCTCGTCTCGGGATCGCTCCCGCGGCGATCCTCACTTCGAAACCCGCACCGATCCTTGTGGTGGGGGCGTTGGTGGCCGAGAGACTCTACGGGGAAGTCGTCCCTATCCTGTTGGTCGAGAGAGAGACCCTGGATGCGTTTCGAACCGGCGAGCTTCTATCAGTTGCTCTCGACGGTCACGTCCTTTCCTGCCGATAGCCGGATGCAGACGAAAGGGCAGGGCGTGCCAGAGAATCACATCACCCTGCCCAGCTTCTTCTCGTACCACGCCTCTACTTTTTAACGAGCACGTCCTTTGCCTCGAACGTGAATTCGTCATCGCTCACGCTGATCGCGTAGATGTACGCGCCCTTGGCCACATGCGCACACGACCCGGACCACGTGACTGCGGTGACGTTGTGTTCTTCGGCGCTCCAGACGAGATCGCCGGCCACGTTGTACACGGAAACGAGGAACGTTGCCGCGACGCCGGTGCCTTCGTAGGCGAACGTCACTTCGTCATCGAACGGATTCGGCGTGACGGTGAAGCCAGTCACATCGAGGATCGAGGCGATGATGTCGATCGTATCGGAGGACTCGTCCAGCGGATTCGTCGGATCGGTGTAGGTCGCAGTGATCGGCTCACCAGCGACCAGATCAAGCACCAGTCCTTCGGTGATGAACGTATCGTTCGCCGCGCCGGCAAGCGGTTCGACATCGTACGTCTCGCCAGCGATCTCCACGGCATCCAACAGCACCGCTGCACCGCCGTGAGAAGGATCGACGACCTTCACGTACACCGTGTCGGCGTCCGTATAGCTCGCCACCTCTGTGCCGATCTCATCGACGAACATCGTCGTTGAGCTCAGGGAAGGAGGCGTCCCACCGCCGCCGATTCCGACCTTGACCGAAATCCACGCCGAGTCACTGTGGTTGGACGGATCCTGGTACACCGCGATGATCGTGTCGCCCGGAAGCACGCCAAGCGTCGGGACGCACGTGTAGACGCCGACGAGATCCACACAGATCACGCTGCGGAAAACGCCGCTCGCCACGCCCGTCTCCATCAGGTCGATCGCCGCCCATCGCCCGCTGCGCGGGTTAAGCACGTAGATCTTGGGCTCGCCATCGCAGACGTACACATGCGGGTTGGGTGAGTCGTTGAAGATGTTGGTGTCGCCAAGCAGGCGGTTGACAGGGTGGTACTCCTCCCGCTCGGTCGTGCAGGCGAACCGATTGAGCGGCTTGGGCCCGAACGGGATGTTCTGCCCGCCGTCCCAGTACGCGTCGATTCGCTCGCGACGGAATTGATCTTCATCCTGATCCGGATCGACGACCTCCACGAAGATGCAGTCGCTGTTGACGTAGCCGCTGACGCGGTTGCCCTGGCGGTCGAGGAAGTACATGTTGATTTCCTGTCCGTCGTAGACCTGGGTGTCCGCGATCGACATCAGATCGAAGCTGACGTCATTGGCCACGCGGATCCGTCCGATGTCCGGCGGGAAGCTCGTGAAGATGTTGAGATCCCCGAGCCCCGAGAGAGTCCATCCGTTTGCCCCGGGGACGTTCGGCGGCCCGACTAGGCTGTCCGTGTAGATCACGTCGTTGTAGCGCGCGTAGATATCGTCCTCGTTGAACGCCTCGATCCGCCAGTTGTCGAGCACCAGCTGGAAGCCGCCGAGCGCGCCGCCGAATCCGATCCCCAGCGCGTCCCACACCGGGCGGAGTTCCGTTCCGGCGAACGTCACGAACACCGGGCTGTTGGAGGAGGTCTCGTCGAGGATTAACCACTCGGCATCATCCTCGCCGTGTGGGTCGCACACATGGACCACAACCTGCTCCGGACAACATGGATCCACGTTGGCGTTGGCATCGATCACCTGAATGTAGACCGGATCCCGGCCCAACCAGTACTCCTCTTGATCGTTGCGATCGGCGTCCGTGAAGCTCGTAATCGAGTGGTTCCACGCCTCGATATACGCCGTGGCCAGCTTGAAGTCGTCAAAGTCGTTCGGGTCCAAGTAGTACGCGGTGAGGACATCGTGCACCCTCAAGGAATTGAACCCCAGGTCGGTCAGGATGCTGTTCAGGTTCAACTGGAACACACCGGTATTCGGCCCTGTTTCCTGGGCGAAGAACGACACCGCAGTGATCCCCGCAGGATCGACCGTATCGAACAAGCCGGTATCGTACTGGGTGTAGTACCGAGGATCCGAGTTGAACCCGGCTCCGGTGAAGAACGAAGCGTTGTAGATGTTGAACCACAGGATCGGCGCGTGGCGCACTTCCGCAGCTTCGCCGGCCGCTAGGTCGTCCGGCCAAACACCGCCGGTGCGCTTGAGCTCGCAGAACGTGGAAGGAATCGTAACAGGACTGGTCTGGACATCCTGTAGACGCCACGAGCCGGGATTCACCAGGACAAACACAGGAACCCATTCCACGCGGCTGCAGTCTAGGTTCTCGTCCGGATCGACCACGGTAATCGTTGCCGAGGTGTTCGCGTCCTTGTAGATCTCCTGGTTCCAGGAGAGCGTCGCCTCGAAGTCGGCGATCTTCATCATCGCAATCGCGACGTCGCCTTCGTCGTTTTGGTCTTGGTACATCCCCACCAGCGTGTCCATGTTCTCGAAGCGGCCAATGAGATACGGAACGAATTCGGGCCCGGACACGGCGGTTACTGGCCACCAAGTGGGACTCAGTGCGATCCCCCGGGGGTAGAGAATCAGTGCGTCGCCCTCAATCCCCATGAAGCCTGCCCTGAAGCCGTTCCACGGGAAGTGCCCGAACGGCGCCATCCACCCACGGTTATCCCCGAAGAAGTTCACGAGCGGCTCAATGAGGTTGGCCGACCAATCCCAGTACATGTAGTGTCCCCACTGGAACCCATCGACTTGCCCTTCGCCCGATGGCACATCGACGACGTGGGTATTCGACTGCGGATCACCGTAGTTCTCTCGCGTGCCGATGCGGAACGATCGTTTGGAGGTGAACAGCCCCGTGTCGGCTCCCGTTTCCTCCAAGTAGTCCTCGCCGAACCAGCCCGCGGAGTTCCCCGGCCAGTGCCCCTTGTACGGCAGGTAGTTGGCCTGCTCGTACAAGCACGGACAACCCATCTCATCTCTGGAGCCTGTCTCATCGAGGTAGCTCTTCCAAACGATGTAGGCGCCTGTCTTTGGATCCATGATCTTGACATCGGTCCAGATCTTGTCGCGCACATCGCAATCGATGTTCTCGTCGGGATCGTAGACACAGATCCAGATCTCGTTGCCTTCTTGGATATCCGTCACGCGGTTCTGACCGTTCTTGTCAGAGGAGAAGTACATCTCGGCGTCCGTCGCGCTGACCGTTATCGCAAAAAGGAGCATCAGAAGAAGCACAGCTGTGCTGACAGCATAGAGCTTGCGCATTCTCATCCTCCCTTACGTTGCCCAGAAACCAGTTTCACGAGATGACTCTCGTCTTCGGCAAGCCACCACCGAAGACCACACCATCCTGAAGACTGTACACCGTGTTCCGCAAGATAGCATGTCGACGCGATCCCAAGCAAGACGACGTTCCCTTCTTGTCCCCCCCATTCCTTCCCTCCAGAGGCCACCGCCGCGCGGATATCTCCCCGAAGAGTCCCTCAATGCGGAAAGGCAACCAAGCAGATGGGGGAACACACAGAATCAGGAGACAGCGCCGGTGCTATCAGGCAGCTTCCTCACTCGCCGCATGACCGAATCGGCCTTCCGTCGGCCAGCATCCGTTCACGGGCGCGAATCAAGAAAGCATTGCCGGGTTTGATGACGAACGGTAGGATGCTGTGACGAGAGAATCAGCGTAGCGAATGCGGCGTCGCAGGGATCAGGCCATCGCGGAGCCGTGAGGTGTCTCGAGATCCATAGGGCAGCTCTTTCCTTAAGAAGGGGGTTCGTGGCATGCGAAGCATAGGGATCGTTCTACTGACAGGGGTTGTGCTATTCGGCCTTGCAGCGTTCGGAGAGGTTGCAGAGCAGGAGCCCAATGAGTCGCCCGCTCAAGCGATGTCGATAGGCTCTTTCGGGCAAGCCGTGGAGACGGTCACAGTGAGTGGCGCGATGGACTACGCCGGCGACAGCGACTGGTACGGATTCACCGTCACCGCGCTCTCTGTCGAACTCATGCTATCCGCCACAGCGGAGGATGCATCGAACCTTCAGCTGGTCGTGTATTCGTCCGATGTTGATCCGATCGAGGCCTCGGAGAACGAACTCCTGGTCACACTCGCCGCGGGAAGCTACCTTTTGCGGGTTGCCAGCAGTGAGCTCGGTGTCGTGTCGTACAATCTCGTGGCGAGCAGCGCATTGGAGATCGAACCGAACGATGGCGTCTGCATTCCAACCGATATCGGGCTCGTCAGTTCGGAGATGAGCATGATGTATGCCGCAATCGACCCTGCGGGCGATGTGGACTTCTTTGCCTTCGAGATCGCAGAAGCAAGCGATGGCATCATCCAACTACGGACCGACGGAACGTCGGGCGACACGATTCTTGTCCTGTATCAGTACGACGGCGAGGCGGAGCAGTATGTACCGATGGACCGCGATGACGACGGCGGCGGCGATGGATGGAGCATGATCTTCTCCGAGCTCGATCCCGGGAAGTACATCGCCCGCGTTCACGAGTTTGGTGACGACCAGAGGATCGATGCGTACCAGTTCAGCGTCGTGCAGATCGTCATCGAGGAATGTGAGCCGAACAACAGCGCGGCAGACGCGTGCGCGCTAGGTTCGCTGGAAGCCGGTGACCGTGTGCACGCAGACGATCTTCTCACCGGGGGCGATATCGATTTCTTCGCCCTCACTGTGAACGCTGACGGCATGCTGATCGTCGAGACCAGCGGGCCCGTTGACGCGGATAGCTACATCTGCCTGAGGACCCCGGATGACACCAGCCTGGGATGCGATGACGATGGTGGATCGGGGATGTGGAGCCGGATCCTAATGCCGGTAACGGCCGGCCAGTACGTTGTCACAGTTGAGGGGTACGGATCGGAGGACGCCTTCCGCTACACGCTTCAGGCGGGGCTGCAGCAGTTCGCAAGCGCGGCAGAGCAGGAACCAAATGACAGTCCCACCTCGGCCACATTGGTTGAAAGCGTTCCGGCGATTGCGTCCGGCGAGATCACCCAAGGCGACATCGATGTCTTCACGTTCACCCTGTCTTCCTCAACGCGCGTGGTCGCGGAAACGACCGGGCCAACCGAAGAAGACTCGTACCTGTGTTTGTTCGATTCCGACGGGAACTCGCTCTGGTGTGATGACGATGGCGGGGCCGGTTTGTGGAGCCGGATCGATGAGACGCTGGATGCAGGGACCTACTCGCTTTCTGTGGAGGGGTACAGCGGCACCGACACGTTCGCGTACAGCCTCCTCATCCTTCTTCCGGAGCTGGAAGCAGAGTAGATACTGAAACGCTGCAACAGCCAGCCTTGACCCGGCGCCAAGATCGCCGAGTGACGGCTTCAAGAACAAGAACGGACGAAGGGGTTCTCTTCCCTTCGTCCGTCATCTGTCACAGTGGCCGCGAGGATCATCGCGTCCATCGCTCACGCAAGACGTCCCGCGTGCTGTCCCGTACTGTCCTTCGCCGTGAGAGTGCTCGACGAAACGATCGTGCGGGGCTGCGGCACAACGATATGGAGACGGAGGATGTGTACCTTGCACCCATGAAGTGGATCCCCGCCGTCGCCGGTTTCCTTGCCAGCCTGTTGCTGCTTGCCTCTTCCACCGGTTTGGCCGCGGAACCATTAGCTGTTGACAGCACCCTCGCATCCACCCTACAGCGAACGCTCGACAGCACCTTCGCCGAGTTCGAAGTGATGGGCTGTTCTTCCGCCGTTCTTCTCCCCGGCGGCGCAATGTGGCAGGGCGTCACAGGACGTTCTTGCGAAGGCACGCCCGTTTCCGCAGACATGTTGTTCGGCGTCGGGAGCATCACGAAGAACTACATCGTACCCTTGGTCCTGCAGCTCACCGAAGAGGGAGATCTCTCGCTCGACGATGCGCTCGCCCGGTGGTTGCCGCCGCAGCAGTTCATCGATGATCAGATCACGATTCGGCAGCTCCTCAGTCAGCGCAGCGGGCTGTGTAATGTCACAGATCGTCCTGATTTGTGGGACGCTTTATTCGACCAACCCGATAGGATCTGGTCGCCACACGACATCCTCGATGCCTACGTTGGCGAACCGTGCCTTCCTCCCGGAAGCGACTGGCACTACTCGAACACGGGGTACCTTCTTCTGGGGCTGCT